>Ga0247770_1000583_pt1 | contig 34249 bp, 39 predicted proteins | sample UWRJL136409B6_FD_179943 | JGI IMG/M metagenome (GOLD analysis project Ga0247770, IMG submission 179943) | Plant litter microbial communities from Arlington Agricultural Research Station in Wisconsin, United States - UWRJ-L136-409B-6 | ecosystem: Environmental > Terrestrial > Plant litter >... | reverse complement strand
TTCGTCGGCGCGCAGCAAACTGCTAGCCGCCAAGAAGCGCCGACCAACGACTTTCAGCGCCAGAGCTGCCCACACCGAGCGCCACCCACCACGCTCTCAGGCAATTGACGCTCCCGGAACAACGCCCCCGCCAGCTACTGAGGCACGCTCGGCCGTCGACGAGTCCTTCCAGATGGGATTTTCCGTTGGGCTGTATCATGCATCTGGCGGTCCCTTGATCACCCTCCCCATAAGTATTCGCGATGTTGTACTCGCAGCAACCGCTCGCTCCTCCACGACCAGTTCCACAGCACCATGGAAGACAAAAGGCCGGCCGTCGTGGCTGTCACCGCCGCCTTCCTGGCTCTCGCCTGGCTGGCTGTCTCGGTAAGGCTCGGGGTTCGGTACACGCTGATCAAGCGGCGGCTGTGGTGGGATGATGGTGAGTTTTGGCGCTTCCCCGCATCCCTTGTACAGTGCCGGCAACGCGACTGACACACACCCCCAAGCCTTCATCATCATCGCCATGCTGCCCGTGACGGTGCACGCCGCGCTGCAGATCTCCAGTAATTCCTCCGTCTGCCACCGCTCTGTGCTCTATTTCTCACGCGACCCGCAGCCACCAAGTTCGGCCTCGGCCTGCACATCCAGGACGCGAACCTTGCAGACCTCCCGATGATGGGCTATCTGCTGTGGTCGTCTGCCGTACGCTCTATTCTACCCCCGCATCTCCGTCTCTTGAAATGGCTTTATTTAACAGCAGACACATAAACCAGCCCGCGTTCAACCTCTCCCACATGTTCATCAAGTTCTCATACCTCGCCTTCTACCTCTGCCTCATGCAGGACCGGCGCAGCCGCATCTGTCTGTACGCGGGCATGGCCTTTGTGGGTGCCATCGGCATCACTTTTACGACCTTGTCCATCTTTATGTGCACGCCGATCCAGCGCGGGTGGGACAGGACGATCGAGGGGACGTGCGTGGCGGAGCAGCCGTACCTCTTTTCCAACGCAGCCTTCAACATGGCGGCCGATGTCATGGTCTTTGCGCTGCCGATACCGACGCTGTGGAGCTTGCAACGTAGGTCACTCTGTGGTGCTGCTTCTATTGCGAGGGCTGGCTAATCAATTGCGTGGGCAGTTCCCCGGCGGCAGCGGATCGTCTTGCTGGGCACATTCACCTGCGGCTCGGTGTGAGTCATGTCCACTTCCACTCTCTGTCCCCATCCGGGCAGCTGCGTTCCGCTCAGCGTGGCCGAGAATAGCGCGCTGACTGAAGTCCACTCCTTTCCAGCATTTTGGTAGCCAACATCGTCCGGCTCACCTATATTTACCGGTTCGCCGTGCCGCCGACGCAGGGTAAGCAGCCCCCCATTCGCAACCAGCCTCAGCAGGACAAACGTTAACCCTTCCTCCTCTCGCCCCCTTTTCAGATCCAACATGGGACATCGCGGGCGTGATCATCTGGGCTGAGATCGAAGTTCAGCTCGCCGTCATCCTCTCCTGCGCCGCAGCCTTCAAGGTCCTCGCGCAGCGTCTCTTCCCCGGTTTCATGGACGGCCTGGCGTACGGATCGTCAGGGCGCAAGACGACGCGTGCGCCTGGGAGCGGCACGGGTACGTACGCCCTGCAGTCGCGCGACCACACCGGCTTCCGCACCATCACGCGCATCGAAGCCGGCGGCACCACCACTGCTACCAAGCAACAGCAGCAACAGCAGCAGCAACAGCAGGGCGACGGCGGCAGCGTCGACAGCCGCGAGCACATTGTCGGGGGCGCCGCCGCCGCCGCAGGGTGGCCACCGCGCACGAAGACGACCATCAGCGTGCACTCTTCGAAGCGGGACAGTGCGGATGAGGACCCGAGGACGAAGGGGCCGGATTACTTGTTTGTACCATAGCGAGGGCCTGTCTACGCAAGTGACATGGCAGCATCGCTGAGATGTCGAGACGGCTTTGTTACAGTAGAGCTGAAATGAAGTCAGCCAAAAAGTGCTTTTGTTTCCTAGTTGAGGCTATCTCGGCGATGGTTGGGACTAGGAGGTGCAGTGCGTATGATAGATACAAGCAAAGGGTCCGATTTTTAGACAAATGCCAGCATCAATAGGACCAACATATAGTAGGTACGTAAGGTACCATGTATAACGGGTACGGAGATGTTCCAGAAGCATCCTCCTATACGAAACGCTGTCATTTCCACGACCTCGGCCATTCTTCCTTCCACCTAGCCCTCACATCCGTCATCATGCAACTCACTCACGCCCTCGCCGTCTCCATCATGGCTCTGGGCACCCTTGGTGCACCCCAAATCGACCCCCTTACTAGAGACACTGTCAAGTCTGTTCCCATGTCATGGAAGATCGAAGTGTCACCCGGCCGAGTCAAAATCCTGAACGGCACGATCGAGGAGGCGGCTGCCCAAGCCGTCGCTATCAATCCGACCTACAGGCTCCCTGAGATCGCCGCCCCAGCTTCAAAGCCGTACTCGTTGCACCGTCATAGCGAGGTATTGAGTGTGCAACGCATTCAAGCGGGCAAAAAGAACGACCATACTTGAGGGAGTCGATTACCTCCGCCGAATAGGGGGGTCCGTCGACTCATGGCCACTTTCACATGCTCGCGTGTCAGTTGCTCGTGGAACGCTGCAATATTTTTGTGCAACTTCGTGAGTATTGAGCGCTGTACCTCAGCTAGGTATTCAATACGAAGAGTAATTAGCGCCATGTATAAAGCACCCAGACCTTGGCTGGAATGACATGGGACAGCGTTGCAATAGCGCAAAGCATATTGTTGACTCCTGTGTGTGCAAGCCCGCCGGATAGATCCCCTGATTTTGTCAGCGGCGACAACCTTGAGACTAAGCTATAGATGACTCGGGTGGTGTTTGATAGTTGCTGATCTGGGGGTTTCAAGAAGAGCTAGGGGGGTCCTTTTGCTTCGAATGTCATCAGTTCATCAAGGGGCGGAATTGCAATTTGGCTTCTGAAATCATCTACCTATGCATTCGAAGTTGGGGGTTTTGCTTACCATTCTCTCTCTTGATGACGGGAGCCATCTCAACAGTTACTACCTGCTACACAAATTTGCACTGATCGCGTGCAATGTCACATCGTTAAAGGGGTGCCGCCTGGTAATGTAAACCAAGTGGGCCTACTGATATACCAGAACATCCTAATAATTTTATTCTCCTTGCTCTCACGCGTGTCTAGGCTCAGGCTTCCACCGAGTGTTTCAGACAAGACTATGGTTGGCAATTTATTGATGGCATACGCAGATAGGGAACACTCAATTACCCCTAGTCGAATCTATGCATGTTTGCACTCAAATTTAGGTAGCTACAGAACTTCCAACCAGCCCCTAGTGGGCCCAACAGCAAACAGGTCTTGGCATTTCGTCACAATGCCCAGGGGTGGCCATTACCTCAGTGTTTGACATTTTGATAGAGGTTCCAGAGTTTGTTTAGATATCGAGGTGGCAACAATAGGACCCAATATAGGTATTAGGCACACCGGGAACCGCCCACTTATAAGAAAGGAAAACATTCCTCGCAACGTTGGTCATTCTTTCTTCAACCAACTTCACTCTCGCCCCCGTCACCATGCAACTCACTCGCATCCTCGTCAGCTCCACCATGGCTCTGGGTACCCTCGGTGCAGCCGAAGTAGACCGTCGTAACACGGTGGTGAATTGCAACAACTACTACGGGTACACGGCAAGTCCTGCAGGTATAGTTGCTGCAGTTGATGAGCTCCGCGGAAAGATGGGGCGCATTTCGAGCTTGAACCCCTGGGACGGGCCTGCGAGCTGCTCCCAGGTCAGTTGTGTTAAAGAAAGCTCCGCAATCTATCTGTGTAACTTGGTGGGTGCCGAGCTGTTTACCCGTTTAACACGATTGACGATTAACGCTATAGACAGAACGACCACACCTTGGACATGGAGAAACTCGGAATTACCTGGGACGGCGTTGCCAACAGCGCAAAACATATTATTAACAACTGCGACGTCAATGACAAGGGTAGGCTTACCGGCAAGAACATTGAAAAAGATGAATGGAAGACGGAGGTGCGTTGGGGTCTCTGCTGAGACGGGAGTCTAAGAGAGTTAGGAGGTTTCTTTTCGCTTCGGACAGTTAGTAGTTCATCTAGTACGAATGCAATTTGCGTAGGGATTTTTCAGTGTGACGGGGCTGGCGTTACATACGATAATGCAGGGAACTGCTACAACTGCCCGCTACACCAAAAGGTATGTGCAAGTTGACTAACCGTTAGTCATCTTGCTAGTTCCCACTTATTACCAACCCGTTACATTCAGTCGCCCATACTTTCGAACTTGGAGGTTTTGTCCTTCCCGTCACTCTTTCTTTATGTACGTCACTCAAACAGTCGCGACCTAGGTACTTGTCTACTACTTCCACCCGTTAACCCCCTCCATCACGAACCTAAAGTGACCCCCTTAGCACTCGAAAGGCGTCCGTCAAGTCTTAGCCTGAGTCTGAAAGTTTCCATTCGCAAATGCATACTCCCACCCAACTGTCAACCAAGTCCCACCGATCTGGCACCTGTCATGGACGACATGCACAGCATGCGTCACATGTCTGCAGTACCTTGCTCTGTGTGGGCGCCCCGAGTTCGGCGCCCAGAACAAACACCCAGTTTGGCGCTCGCATGCCTGCTTGGCACATGATTGTATCGTAGAGCTCGCCATTGCCGTCCATCGGCGTCTCGCGCATCCTTCCTCAAACGTGTCGGTGGATAGAAATTGCTTCGAAGCAAAGGCGTTGAAAGGTGCAGAGCAAGAGCCGAGCCCTCGGGAGAGTGAGAGACATGGCGACAAAACAAACAAACATAAAAACAAAGCGAAATAAAAATTTCAAGCAAGGGGGCAATAAAATAATACTTGAGCGGAGTAACAGCGGGAGTGCACCCCACCCAAGTCAAACATCCACCGAAGAAAACAACACCACACCCACATCCACCCAAAATCTCTCCTGATCAGCAGCCTCACACTTGCCCCATCCCATCCGAGATTTTTGTCGAGCAGTTATCTCTCTCCTCTGGAATCCATTTCCAGCCACGGTGTGCTTAGCACATACCGGTAGTCCGTATCTGGCGCACTGTAAAAATAGACAGCAACTGACTGTTAGGGGATTAGGGGGAGTTTGGACGCCCCTTGCTGCCTTGCTGCCCCTGCTAAACACTTTGCCTGCCAACTTTGCAGCGCTTCTGATACTTATTACTGTGACTTGGTGGGCGGGAATGAATTCTCCAGAGATTGGGGTCCGCAAACACACCCCAGTCGCCTCTCCCCTTGTCGTTTCGCGCCCAGAATGCAACGCAACCTGTGAGCTCGTGGGGGTTTCCGCCAATCGACATTCTGTGAAATATCTACTCTAGGTAGTGTAGGTAGCATTGCATTTCTGAAGTTGCGCTATCGAAAAATCTCCTGAAGATCGTTTGCCCAATGCAACAAGGCCAGAGCCGGGCGCCCGGGCTGGGTGGGTGTTGGACACCGTTATCTTCCGTTGCGCCCTCAAAGCTGATCCTTGCCTCTCCCACCCCACCCCGGAAGCTATCCCCATGCCACGGTAACTCATGTGACAAGCTGAGAGCACTTGTCTTCACAAGAGGCGCATAGGTGGCTGGAGCGACGGGGAGCAAACACCTGGCTGGCTTTTTGATACTCGGGATATTTCCTCAAGATTGTTGATATGCAAAAATAATGTAAATTGGAGTTGTTTTATTTTCTTTGTCTTGGTGGCGGCCAACCTTGCGGCACACCAAGGGGCGCAAAGCGCTCAGCGCTTGCTTGCCCAATGACGCATCCAGGCAAACCTGCCTCTCCGCTCAGAATCGCCCGCCTGCGTTACCATCTGCTTGATACGCGACACTGAACTGTGTCGTCTTGTGAATCTCAATGCTTTGCCGAACGGCAGCTTCCCGTGGCTTGCTGAGCGGAAACTCGTCGTCGTTGTCATCGGAGCCATCGCTCAATGGCTTATGCCCTGTCGATGGAGGCGCCATACTGGACTGGTCGTTCTCCTCGAGCTCCATCTCGGTCAGAATCCCGAATGGCGCCCTCTTGCCCGTCCCTGTTGACCGGCCCATGCTGCGGCTCCCACTGCTTTTGTCGTTGGGCCCCGATCGCTCGTCGGCAAGTCTCGTGTTCCGCTGGATGCTGAGCAGAGACGGGGCGTATCTTGCAATCAGGGGCTTGAGATGGGCGAGTGAGGCGCACACGATGCCTACATTGGACTCGATCGACGACCAAATTGCGGCACCGTAGTTGTCCCCTGCAGCAGGGAAGTCAGCAACTTGGAGAGAAGAGAGACCAGAGGAAGGCCTGGACTTACAAGTGGGATCCTTGGAAACAGACGCCATGGTGAGCGACTCGAGCCGCAGGATGCCGGTAATGCACACAAATGCGCCGATGACGAAGATGGCAATCAGGGCGATGCGCTGTTTCTTGGGAAGCTGGATCTGCCAGAGCGTCTTGACGGGCAGGAAGTAGATGACGATGTCCTGCAGGATGTTGAGGCCGGCGTTGCTCAGGAACAAGGCCACCTGGTTGAAGCATGTGCCGGGTAAGTCGGGGCGCCAGGCCTTGTGGATGGGACTGCACTGGAAGATGCCGGCGACTACGCATGTGAAGGCCGTCAGGGCCACGAAGGCCATCATGCCCCAGTTGGCGATGCGGTACGGCCGCTGGGGGATGAGCTTGAGGTAGAGGAAGAGGATCGAAATCTTGGTTAGGCTGACGGTGATGTAGTACGTCGCCTCGCCGTAGTAGAACAGCTCGAGGGCAGCGGAAAAGTTGGTCGTCGGCGGGAGGTCCAGAACGTGTTTTCCCAGCCCGTACTTTGTCTGGACGCAGACGTTGACGGTGAAGGCGATGCTGAAGAGCCATGAAATCACAATGGTCCATTCGTCTGCCGCGCTCGGGATGCCCTGCACTCGCGCTCGTGTCCACACACGCAGAAGAAGAAAAATGGTGGACAGGCACATCATACATGTGACGATGGCAACGAGACTTTCGCTGCGCGATTCGCCGACCACATAGCCGGGACTGGCGGCCGCCGCGGTGTCGGTGCCGGCTGAGTTGGCCATAGGGAAGTCTCAAGCGGGGGAACGCGAGTCAAAAAAAAGGAAGGAAGGTGCGCACCGTTGGAGAAGACAACAACGGCAGTTGGGACTGGGAAAAAAGTTGGAGAACCTGCTCATCCAAGCGGGCAGTCTCCCCATTATTTGATGCCTCGCAACCCTTTATCGTCGCCCCGAGGAGGGCTCATCTCCGCCTATCTCGATCGTGAGCGAAGCTTCTTCCACTGTTATATCCCCCCTTAACATGCCCTGGAAGAGCGTGGAGAAAGAGCCTGCCGGGGCACCTCTTGTGATATGCACCCGGATTGCCGGATGTGGAGAGTCGACTCTCGCCTCCCTGCACTATCCCGGCGCTCAGCCACAGCCCAACGGTCCGCGGCAGGGGCCGCCCGCTGTTCCGGCCCCACTTGCCCGACTTCTACGAGGACTGCAACACGTCGAGAAGTGCATGCAGCATGCACTGGCACGCATAAATAAGTACGATCTGCACCAAGCTAAAAACTACGCAATAGCTGCTCCCGTTAAACACAGACAGCCGCGCAATACGAGACAAGCAGTACGATTCAAAACCTCCCGTCCCAGCCTTTGACCACACGCCGTGAACGTGGGCATACTTATCCATCCTGTTTTGAAACGAGGTCCGAAGTCACCCACTCTTGGCACGGGTTGTGAGGGCTTCGGTGCGGGGAGGCTTTGGGGGGGTACTGCAACCACTGCACTGCAGGCGGAGCCAGGGTCGGGGCCGGTCTTGTGCCTCCGGCATTTTGGGGGGGCAGGAGCACCTCACCCCTTGTCAAATATGCTTGGCACGCCGGATCCCCGCTGACATCCATCGGTAACCTCTTCAGGTTTAATTGAGGGGTTACATTTTCCATCGTTCTCGTTCTCTTGTTTTCATTGCTTCTTTCCTCGTCGCATTCGTCTCTAAGTCCGACGCCGACGCCGACGCCCCAGCCTCTCTCTCTCACTGTTCCTCGCTTTGCCTCGCTTTCGCTGCCTCTCCGCTCTCCGCTCTTCATTCTCCACTCTTCCGTCTCATCTCACTATCCACGCGCCCGGCGCGACGCAATCCGACCCCACGCAACATGCCGGTGGACTTCCATCTTGGCCCGACAGAGGCCGCTACGCGCGCCGCGGCTGCCGGATTCGCCCAGCACATCCTCAAGCCGGCGCGCGCCGAATATCTCAAGCACGCGGAGCACACTGAGCGCTTCCAGGCCACGCAGCCGGCTTACACCGCGGCCGTCCAGGGCGGGCTGCTCAAGGGCCAAATATCGCCCGCGCACGGCGGCAGCGGCGGCTCCTTGGTGGAGGCCGCCATCATGGTTGAAGAATGCTACGCCGTGGAGCCGTCCGCCGCACTCACCATCTTCGCCACCGGCCTCGGCCTGACGCCGCTCAACATTGCAGGCAGCCAGCCCGAGCACGCCGAGTTCCTCGCGCCGTTCCTCAGCGGCCAGGGCGCGCCGCTAGCCTCGCTGGTGTTCAGTGAGCCCGGCGGTGTTGCCAACGCTCTGGAGCAGGGCGCGCCCGGCTTCCAGACGACGGCCCGCCGGGAGGGCGACGAGTGGGTCATCAACGGCGAGAAAATGTGGGCAACAAACTGCGCCGGCTGGGACTTCAAGGGCTGCGATCTCGCCTGCATTGTTTGTCGCGACGTTACCGAGGCTCAGAAGCCCGGCAGCGATCCGAAAGAACAGGTCATGATCATCTTGGTGACACGCGCGGACCTGGACTGCAACGGCGAAGGTGCTTTCGAGGTGCTGCGTCACGTCGCCATGCCGGGCCACACGTCTGTCTCAGGCCCACATGTGCGATATACAAACGTCCGCGTACCAGCTAAGAATGTGCTGTGTCCGCCCGGGCAGGGTGCCCAAGTGGCTTTCGGCGCCTTCGATGCGAGCGCTGTTCTTGTCGGCGCTATGGGTGTGGGGCTTATACGAGCCGCCTTTGACGCTGCGCTCGCCTTTGCCCGCCGAGACTCACGCAACGGCGCCGTCCCGCTCCTGGAGCGCCAAGCATTTGCGGACCTGCTCTCAGGCATCAAGATGCAGGCCGAGGCCTGTCGGGCCTTGACATGGAAGGCTGCCCACGCGATGGAACACGGCCCGGGCGACTACAATGCGCGCCGTGAGCTCGCTCTAGCCGCCAAGATCTACTGCAGCGAGGCAGCCGTCAAGGCCTGCACCGATGCCATCAACGCGGTTGGAATGTAAGCAGCCTGCCCCTCCCTTTCCTCGCGGGTACTTTTTACTGACACGCATGGTGACAGCACGGCCTACGATGTAGACCAACCATTTACCGAATTGCTGAACAATGCCATCGTGCTGCCAATTTTCGATGGCGGCAACGTTGGAATCCGGAGACGCCACATACAGCAGCTCATGCAGTCACCCACCTACGATGCCTGGGCGGCAACCTATGGCCCGACTGAGAAGAAGTAAGCGGGCAGGTGTCGCGCGAAAGTACAACAACATGGGAGGTATTCGACCGGCAGGACGGTTTCTTGCTCCGGGTCAGGGCTGTAAACGCCTCGGACTCGGTCGCAAAAGCTACCTAGATTTGGATACATAGAACAAAATAGAGACTCGTGATGCCCATGCATGTTCCCCCCTCCCCAAGACATCTTGCACTGTCCCGGGATAGAAGTGAGAGAACACAAAACTGTGAGAGAAAGGGGGGGTGGCCGAATTGCATCCGTCTAGCTCCCGTTGTTGGTTACACCAGCCAACCTTTCTGGAAGGACGCATTTGGGTGGCCCAGCAGGGCGATCCCACCCACACACGGCCACCAAATCCGGGTTGCCGGGTAGGACACAGTAAAATGCATCTAAACAAGGCTCGCGCAGTGCAGATCCCGTGATATGGAACAAAGCCTTGTTGATGGCGCGGCGCCACCCCCCGAGCAACCAATCACCCAGCCAGGCACCAAAACCTCGCAGTGAGACCGGCAAGGAACAAAGCTCGATGACCGAGCAGGGGAGATTATTCACAAATGCCCGGATTTGCGCCAGAATATTCATTCAACTTCTCCCCCCACCAGAGTCAAGAATTCACCGCTTCTATTCTAGGGGGAGGGAGAGAAAGGGAGAGCGTATGACAAAGTGAGATTCTTGCCACCTCCTCCGCTCAGTCTTGGCCCTTAAATTCAGCCGTGGAGTTGCCAACCAAGATTCCAAACCATCTTGGTTGGTCGTGCAATTCATTCCTAATAAGTCTAACGGCAAACAAGGCCTGGAATGCTGTTGCAGCACTGCATACAAAGACGTCCTAGAACTGTTCACCTTAAGAAGGACAGACATCCCGACGACTTCGGCCATGTTTAGAGGTAGGCGAACAAAACAAGTTCACCGCCCTACTTGACCTCACCTCCGCCATCATGCAACTTTCGACTTACATCCTTGGCTCCGTTGTGGCCCAGGGCACCCTCGGTGCGGCAACCAAACTTGGCCCCCTCGACGGAGCCACCTTCATTCCCATGTCGCGGAAGATCGAAGTGTCACCTGGTCAAATCCACACCCTAAATGGAGCCATCGAGCAGGCCATTGCCCAGGCCATCGCTATCAACACGAACTATACGCTTCCAGAGCTTACTCCATGCCCCGGTACAAACTTGAAGCTGCACTCGCCCTCTTGGAAACACGGCGAGTTAAAGCCTTGCAACTCAGAGCTTCCCTACGCACTTACGAAGTCTATCATTGAGACACTGAACCCCCTCTGCCGAATTGGTGGGGGGCCCATCTTGCCAGGAGCCGAAAATCGTGGTGATCGCGTCTGCACCTGGGTCAGCTGCTCGTACCCTAGTTCCTCGATCTATATTTGCAACCTGGTATGTGTCTGCCTCAATTCTGACTCCTCCGATGTCAAGTTCATGACTAACGTCTTATACAGAACCAATTTCCCTTGGAGACATTGGGGGTTACCTAGAATGATGTTGCGAACAGCGCAGCCTACGTCGTAGAGCAGTGCACTAGCTACCAACGGGAGGGTGTCCCATATATTAGTGGCCAGGTTTCTAAGCCCGTCTAGTGGGACACATCAGTGCGTGGGGGGCCTCAATGCTAAACCGGGTGGTTTGGCTTGAGAGGGGAGATGAGGAACCTTTGGCTTCGGGCAGATACCAGTCCATTAGAAGAGTACCTAATTGCAATGTCCTCTGACATTTAGCTTGCTGAAACAAAGGGGTATAGAGGGTTCGAGAGAGGGGGGAGTGAGGAGGGGGGCGATTTGTGTTCATCGTGTTCTGGGTATCTGAATGTCGGATAGAAATCCAAAGCGTTTCACTCTCCAAGCTGTAATAACCACGCCGGTGATCCAGTGCCACAATCTGTTCGGTGGAAACAAATCCTACTGAGAACGTATCCCCTATTTGCTTTGGTGGCAGTACTGCGGCAACTTCTCTGCGAGATCGCTATCTGCACACGCCTGAGAAACCGCCAGCTCCAGCTGTGAGCGGCCAATATCCCGGGACTCAATCGCGTACTGGACTGAGAGCACGCCACACACAGAGCTTACAATTGTCAGGATAGCCACCATAACCCCGGAAATCCAGAATAGAACCACGTTCAGCAGATTTGGGTCCTTCTTGCTGGTCCTCCAGAACTGCTGCATTCCCCGGGGCGGCTCATCGAGCACCTCAGATAGCTGGTGCAATGCCTTGCGCCAGTACTTATAGTCACTCCAATTTCTTGAGGGAACTTTGCCGCATGTTCCCAGACTGTAAAATGACTCGATCATGCCGTCCTTTTCGAGCAGAGACTCGGTCGCGCGGTTGAACATAGGAAACAAGAGGTTGTATGTCCCCATTAGTTCATCAAGGACGTCAGCAGGGATAGGTGATTGTCCCGGGGCGGTTAGGTGCCGATGAGCCCAGATCTTGTGCTCGAAGATCTTCAGCATCCGCCTCTTGCGCGTCCAGTTCATGGACAGATGCTCGGCAAGGTTACTCGTCCAAATGATCCGAATGTTGTGGTCGAGTACGAGCCGCGCAGCCGTTAGATCCGGATCGACCGTTCCGGACAAATCGAACAATTGATCCGTTTGGGCCTTTTGTGAGAAGAACCGCTCCGTGACAGCCGTTATGGACTCGTCTTCGAGCCAAACGAGCAAACCAGGTGCCTGGTACCGAGGCATTTCGATCTGTATGTCCAACATGGTCCATAGTCGGACAATCATCTGCAACACATGGCGTGTGGCATCCTCGGCCGCTGGGTTATCGAAAGAGAAATGCGCCCTAACAATATCCCCCACGTGCATTCGGAGCTTATTGCGAGAGTTGACCACGGATTTTATCGCGACCTTGGTCTTGTCTGACGGAAGCCCAAGGCGATTCTCCGAGTCTGCGATCGCGGATGACACGTAATGAACGAAGTACATGTATTGCGGTTCTTGAACCATATCCGACGGTAGTAGATCGGACCAAAATAACCGCAGGAGATCGAGCCTGCCAGAGGTGGTGTCAGGGAAGGACTCGGAGGCCACCGGCAAGGCTCTGAGGCCTCTCAATCGGGATGCTGTGAACATGCCAGTGGGTGAAGGAAAGTAGGGTCATCGAATGTCCTATGGGAAAATACACTAGCTGGCTAGGGAGTGCGCAGGCAGAGTGCCTGGGCAAGTTGGACAATATTTTGTTCTTAATAGGTCGTGTCAAAGCTTCATGGTGATTCTCGATGCATTTCTACCTATGTTATTGGTGCAGTTCTAGGTCATCCGAGGACCGTATTCCCCGCATCCCGGGGCTAGCCTGGCGAGGGAATAGCGGTGAGAGGTGTGTTGTTACAAGTTGGGCCAAGTATCTAGGCAGCAGTGCACCAAAAAGAATATGGTGGCGCCTGCGCGAATTGTGCGATGGCAGCTCTGCGTTGAGGCTCAGCCATCCCCAGCCAATAATACAACCATCACTGTGTGTCCCACTATCTCCCACACCGCTTGATCTTTTTAGCTAGTTACCTATCGCCTTAACACCGATCCTATGAAGTTTGCAGTAACAATGTTAGCAGGGTCCGAACGCCGCTAAGAAAATCACAAACCGATTTGCTGTATGCACGTTAGTGTCTTGTGCTTGAAAAGAAAAATTAGGTGCAATGCTAGATTGCTCAGTCAGTCGCCACCACAGTGCACCTCCTTCCTGTTGCAGGAGTCCGTGCCGTTCCGGCAGTCCCATATCACAGCACCGTCAGCGGTCTATCTTCCTTCCTGTTCAACAATTTCGCCCACCACTGCCAACCCCCGCGCCTCTACAATACACTCAGGCTGCGTTTCAAAACAACGCCATGTTTCCATGTCAACATACCCATGGCCACCTTAGAGCGATTTCGATTCCGCAGACCCATAACCAGGAAGGAGATTGGAAATATCACAGTCATCTTGGATGGAAGGCATCAAAAGACCTCCTTGAACGACTCGGAGTCGCAGCGGACGGAAGCTCAGCGGGATGAGACCTGGATTCGCGGAGTCAAGGTGAAGCTTCAGTTAATCTTCCAGAGAGGATCCTCGGAGCAAAACCCAGCGCTTGTCGACATTGTGGACAGTGCCACGACTGACGCGGGAGGCAACACGACATCCAAGGACGTGGATCAACAACAGAGCCAGTGGACAAGTGAAGTCCCAGTCTCTTCGTCGAAGGTCTATTGCATCCCCAAAACCAACATCTTTGTCGGCTTACCATCGGAGATCCCTGTTCCGCCAGAAGCAAAGGCGGTCTTTGAACAGAAAGTTAAAGCCTTACTCCTTGCCGATCTAGACCAGGCTAGGAAGTATATTGAGTCGACGAGTCCAGGGAGACGGGACCCCAACAGCTATATTTTTGAGCCTATAGTGCTTCGCATGTCAGGACGGGCCGCCAGCGGCCGAGACGGGGCCGTAAAGTTGTCACCTACCATCTAGGTTCGTTGTTCGCCAGCTCAACGGCAAAGCATGCAGAAAGCCATAGGGGAGAGCTGCATGAAGTGGGCGCACAAGACTGAGTTCGGTGAGATCATGGTGGAAAACTCCGCGCGGCTTCTGTCGTCGAATCAACTCGAGCAACAAGTCCCAGCCGGCGTTGGTGCCCCCCTGGACGGACTGGGAGGGTTTCGGCTGTATCTTGAGATTGAAGATCCTTCATCTCGGAAAACGCTACCGCATGGGACCCTCTGTCGCGCAACAATTATGGACGGGTCAGCGATTTTCAGTCAGAATCTGTCAAGGATCGGGGGTCTCATCACGGTCGACGGCAACCCCTTTGGACTCACAACAGCACACGGAATCCTTGGAAGTGTGTGGGACATGCTATGGAACGACGAGGATCCTCACAAACTAAGCCTACCACCCACGGGAGAACCGCCGCAATCGTTCACTGGCGACCCGCCCAGCAAGACCACCCAAGATGGTGGGAGCACGGATGACATATCAGGAGACGATTACAGCTGTTATGCCGACTTCACAGTAAAATCAACCGAATCAACCGAAACAAAGCAAACTACCAAGTGGGTTGAAGTGCAGCTTAGGGGTGTGGCGAATTTTCTTGGTGTCAAAGCCCTCCCAGGGAACAACCCTTGGACCGACACTCCAACGACTATCGTTTTCGTGAAGGATGTCCTGAAATCCGACTTTGCATTGATAGGAATGGATAGCGCCTGGGAACTTCCCGTCCCGATGGAACCCGCAGCAGCTTCGGCCGTGAGGGGGGTCTATAGATCGGGTCCTCTTCTTCAGGGGCCGGTTGAGGTCGACATTGGGGAGGAGTTAAGATTGAACGGCCTTCTTCTCAGCGAGCCATCGAGCCTGGACATATTGGGCGTATCGCTGCCCACGCGTATCATTCAATTGGCCCAGCCTTTAGGTATGTCGATGGTTCCGGCTTTTTTATTCCTAGGTGTTTCGGAAAAGAGGCTAAACCGCATGTTCAGGGCCGGGAACGTCTGGCGCGTGGGTCGTTCGAGATGACACTCTTTGCGGAATGATCATTGCTGGCTATGAGGACGAGCCTTTTGCACATATGATCCCAGCCACTCAACTCGTCAAGGATATTGAGGAATCGACCTCGTCCAGGGTCGGCTTGTTTCAATCCCGGCCGAGCAACGAAGATTCCCCACTCGATGGGCGTTCTAAGCTCCCCAGAAACCGCCGCGAACCAGTCCCGGCCGACTACTTTCCACCTCTGGGCCTATCCAACTATGGCAATCCTCGGACTACCAAAACGAGCGCCGTCGTGATATCCGAGAAACAGCCTCAGACCCCTCCGAATGATGGCATCGAGCCGGTCAGTCACCTCAGCGGATTGCCGAACAAAGGGAAACAGAAAGAAAAGGAGGAGAGTAGAGCTCAACCGACAGATACAACGGAAAACGACCCGCCACATGAAAGTAGGCCTGCTATCGCGATGAATGCAAATGAGATGAAAGGCATCCGACTAGGTATGGTGGTAGCCGCGCTTTGCGCGGCAAAGTTCGTTGTAACCTTGGTTAGTTCTCTTATCCCATTTCTCTTCCTCAATTGCACATTGATGGCCATCATGGGCTTTGCTAACAAATCCAAAACTATAGACGGAAAACATTCTCCCTGGAGCCGTACCACGCATGACGGCGGACTTCCATTCCCTCCACTACATCGCTTGGTATTCTAGCGCCTACAGGATGGCCTACTGCATATCTGATCCCACTTGGAAGCGTGGTTACGACCTCAACTCGAGGAAGGTCCTGTATTTGATGTCCTTGATCACCGTTGGGGTCGGCTCTGCGGTCTGTGCTACGGCCAACTCGAGTGTGGCCTTCATCGTCGGCCGTTTTATTGCGGGACTTGGCGCCCCTGGGATCCTTTATGGAGGGAGTAGTATATCGGCAATGGTTTTCCCTCAGAGTAAGGGTGGGTTCTACATGAGCCTTGCCCTGGCGGTGCGGGTCCCTTCGATCGGTGTCGCATCGGTTTTGGGAGGGGTGTTGACAGACCGTGCCACCTGGAGGTGGTGCTTTTATATCAAGTAAGTCCTCCCTACTGCCTGTAAAACCACGGGTAGTTACTAATTCCTTTGTTCGAACCGTCACAGTCTTCCAATTGTCGGCTTTGTTCTCGCCGTGGCAGTTCTTTTCCTCCCAGTCCGTCCGGGGGCGGAAGACAAATCGACCATTTCAATCCTCACACGCATGCATCGCTATGACCCACTTGGGAAGCTCTTCATGCTGGGCTTCATGATCTGCCTTGTCTCCGGCCTCCAGTTAGGTAGCGCAGAGGTTCAATGGTCCAATCAGACCGTCGTCGCCCTGCTATGTCTCTCGGGTATCTTCTTTCAAGCATTTGTCGTCAGTCAAATTTGGTCGGCAAATTACGCCACTATCCCCCCTTCTGTTGCACGGCAGCGAAAGGTGGCATGCGGAGTTCTAATTTTTATATGTTGGAATGGCGCTTGCCATTCCATGCTGTATTGGCTCCCTCTTTGGTTCCAGGCCGTCCAGGGCACCACGGCCTTGAAGTCCGGCGTCAACACTCTCCCTTTACCTCTAAGCTTCATGACTGCTTCATTTCTTTGCGCCGTCATTGACAGCAAAACCAGGCGTCATGTGCCGTGGATACTATGTGGTGGCATCTTTATGTCCGTTGGCGCTGGCATGGTAACAAGGTTTGATATGGACACTCCGTCAGCAACATGGATTGGATACCAGGTTTTGTTTGGGGTTGGAGCAGGGTTTGTCGAAGCGGTGAGGTCATGTCTTATCACTGACAAGGAAACTTGGTTTCAAGTCATGCCTTTTGCCAGCTCTGTTGGGGCCGTCGTCTCCGCCGCTGTCTGGCAAGCTATCTTCTCCAACTCCCTCAGGAGCGGCCTGCAGCCTGAACCCGGCATCATGGATCTTATCCAGGAAAACGGAGCATCGGAACTGGCAGCTAAATTGTCGCCTCATGTGATGGATCCAGGTATTGTACATGGGTTCTTGCGGCTGTTCAATGGAGCCATGAGGGATGGGATGTATGCAGTCGTCGTTGCAGCCTCTTTGATGGCGATACCTGCTGTCCTGGCCAAAGACTGGAAGCGCAGAGGTGAACCAAGCGACCAGGAGAGGGAACAGCCGCCTTCCATGACAGAGACAGCTTAGGTAGGTAGTTTAGTACAAACGACGGGCAGGTGCTGAAAGGTTTGGAATTCGAAGGGCGAGGCCTCGGACCTGACTGCGAATTTTACTAGTCTGATGCAGAAAAAGGTGACAGCCAATCCCACAGACGTGCTGGGCCGTCCGTATAGCGAGGATGAAGAGGCGAGGAAGACCGTCATAATGGTTCTACCGTCAGAGCGTTTCACCCTCACGGTGGCCGGACGGTGCCTCGCGATGGCAAGCGGCGGCCACGGGGTGCAACACTAGTTAAACGAACTAAAGCAAGCGTTCTCAGACATTCTAGACTGGTCTAAGAAGTCGCTAAGAGAAAGCGATAACTTCACTATAGATGTCATGTTTGCCTTGTCGGATGTCCATAAGATGGCAGGGGACATCGATGGCGCAGAAAGGCTTGCTTTAAAAGCTTTTCTTCTTTACGGCCGCAAGGCGTAGCACAAAGGTCATAATATCTACATCTCCTCCTCCTTACTGGACAATGCACTTGACTCTCCGTGGTCAGGCATTACCGAGCTCTTCGACGGCAGGCTGTTAAAAGAGGAGGAATTACTTATCACAGAAGGGATGATTAAGAGTCAAAGCGGCTACTATCAACATCAGGACTACTCGAAAACCTACAACAAGGAAGTCTTCCTGGCTGCTATGCTCGGCATGTCCGAAACAAAGCTTACCGATAATGCGACTTTATACATTACCGGAAATCCAGAATGGACCACCATGGCTCTGGAGAAGAATAAGCTCTGCTCAACGCCAGACATTTTAAGCGAGATGATGAAACAGGGTACCAAAACAGGTTCAGAGCGGCCAAGTTGGCGGCTTACGGTCACACTGTGGACACCCACTCCCAACAGGTGGCATTGGCAGCGTCGATAGCTTTCGTCCTTGCCCAGGGCAACGCCGACTTGACAGACGATGTAATTTCGGAAGCTTTTCGGCTTGCCAGGAAGCACAGCGAATCACCGCCGCCCACAAGGATTCACAGGCTTGACCTGGAAGTCGATGAAACTCTGATGATGGCCGCGGCGGCTCACAAACACGGAGAATGGATTCTCCAGGTCCTTCAGAAGATTGTGACGACCGAAAGGATGCCGATGGTGACCGAAGAGGTCATGATGGCAGCCATGGGGGGTCCCGATTTCGGGAGTGGTGTGGTATCATTGCTGCCCTCAAGGAAATATCTTTGTTATCCAACAGGGAGCTACCAGTCACCGAAAACGTAATTAAAGCAGCAATAGATAACCTCAACGTCGGCACCGACGACATTCGAGTTTCTCTGAGGACTCTGAGCGAACTATACTTCTCTTCAAACACTGAATTACCTCTCACCGAAGACATAGTGATCGCAGCCTTGGAGAGCAAAGACACCAGGCTGCTAGAGTCTTTTCCTGAGCTCCCTAAGCTCCTAGTTACAGAGAAGACTGCATTGAGCGTGGCGTCGCGCAAAGACTGAGACAAAATCGTACGGTGTGGTGAAAGGCGCCTTGGAGGGCGGGTGGCTGCCGTTGCTACACTCGGTGACGAAGAACGACGCCAAAAACGACAATCGAGACCAGAAATCAGAGCCACCACCGCTGCATGTCCCGGACAGGGTGCGAAGGATCCTGGAAAGAACAAAGCTAACAGATGGCTATCTTACCGCGGTCTCGGCCCGCCTTTTCAACTCCACTCGATCTAAGAGGTTCATGCGGGCGGCGACACTGCAAGGGTTTGACATAGTACTCGATATCAAAGGGATGCAAGCACTGCCAGCAACAGAAGCGGGCGTCTCGGCAGCTATTCAGCTCATGCTCAACGACTCCCAGTCGGTGGACTTTGAGATTTTGAGCTTCCTGCTCGAGGAACACGGCGATAACCTGCCCATCAGCGAGGAAGTAGTCTTCGCCGCGGCTGCCATCGATGAGCGATCGGGTTATGAGCATAGGAACTGCCAGAGGTTGCATGCCTTCAAGCTCCTGCTTGACCACCGGGGTCTTCGTCTGCCAGTGAGTGACCGCGCGGTCGAGGCACTCATAATGCAATGCTGCTACCCCGTGGTGAAGCTACTTCTGCAGAAGCGGACGTGGGAGCAGCTGCGGATCACGGAGAAGGCGGTAATATCGGTAGTGAGCAACGATTATCCAGAGTCGATAAATATGTGGAACATATTAGTGGACGGGAAGATATAATTTGACGTGACGGAGGAGGCCTTGCATAGAGCGGCCCTCGGCAGCAGAGATCTCTTTTACGAAGGTAACTCGGACGAGGAGAAGAAAGCTCTCAAACACTTCAAAACTCTATTTCGATACCTTGTCCGCCAGTACCAAGCGCAGCAGGGACGGTTGGCTCTGCCAGCAAAGATTTTTGAAGCACCGGCCAGGAATAAGAGCATGTTCAAGTTTGTACTCGACATCAAAGAGGCGAGACCAATCAGGGTGACCACAGGGTTCCTTCAAAATCGGAACACGAAGTCATTGAGGCTGTGCTGGACCTTGACGGGCAAATACCCGAGGGAGTGGTGGTTGAGACGATCACCAGCTTCTTTGCTAGTAAAGATTCAGAATATGTGACGGACATCGACGGTTGTTGTCTGTGCTTTCTTCTTACGCGGCGGGGGGGAGAATGGCTTCGTGCCAGTCTGGCTATTAGAAGAGCGATTTTACAGCTGAGATGGCATGCGGAAAGCGGCTTGTTGCTTGAACTTCTTAGTCTATTACCGAGTCTGCTGCTGCACATGCACAATGCGGCGCTGCCAGAGAGACGGAAGAGGCGGTTGCTGCGTTGGATGGCAGACGAGGGTTTTGGAAAATGGGGCGAGGATGGCTACGAGCCTGAGCAGGTCACGCGTAGGAATGTTGAAAGACCGAAGAAGCCTGGCTTGCTGGACCGGGTTGCAAATTGGTTCGCTGTGGCTTTGTAGAGAATATGTATGTTGTGGGAATAGCTCGCTGAGAGTGCCCGCTGGGTAGCATTTCAGTCGGTGCTAAACGAAGCACCATCAGTTGAATCCTCGCGCATTAGCATACCTCAGAGCGGAAAGTTCCCCTGTCACGTAGCGGGCTCGCCTTGTATCATAATTCATTCAAAAACCGAGACCAGCCCAAATTCCACCAGGACATGAATCGCGCGATTCACGAGCTCGAAATTCAAGTTTCACACGCCGGCCCGCTCACGAGTCACTCTCAGCATCGACCGCATTTTAGGCTATCTCACCACACACCACACAACATCGGATGGATACAACATAGCTCCCTCACAATTTGGAACTCGGCTCGATGCGATCCACTCGCGAGGGAGCACGGGGGTCGATCGTAGGAAATATTGTACCTCGGCAGCTTGGCAGCTTCCCCTCACTCCCCCAGCCCTCCCCCAGATTTTCCCAAAGCAGGAAAACGCCATGTCTGGGCTCTTGATTAGGCCCTGCTAGCGGTGCAACGGGCCCTGGTCAAACCGCCCCTTCTCCTCACAAGCGACACACCAGTGGATCGCGACACCCGGACAAACACCTCCAAGGTGGACATTGAATAATGGCTCTGCCTCTGCATTTCCGTCTCCCCGGACTCCCCAGATCTTGGACTGTGGACCGCCATTCCCATCCAAGTCTCCATAAGGTACTCACCCTTCCGTGAGCAACCATCATACCCACCCTCGTACCTCACCACCACCATACTCCCATTATCATCTCATACAACGTACCTAGGTGCCTTACCTACCGAGGGTACCATCACCATGGCCACCCTCGCCACCCTCGCCGCCGCAACCGCCACAGCAGCCTACCTCCGCGCGCGCTTCTCCCTCGACCACGACCTTCTCTTCGCGCGCATCACCGGGTCCACGGCGCTCAACATCGTCCGCGCCGTGCGCTCCTCCCGCGTCAACGCCTTCTACGTCCTCGAGTCGCACGCCCTGTCGCCCAGCACCGCCTCGCGCCCCTTCCTGTGGTTCGAGGGGATCTCCTACAGCTATGCACAGGTGTACGACTCTGTGCTGCGGTACGGCCACTGGCTGAGAAGCGTCCATGGGGTGCAGAAGGGGGAGGTGGTGGCGCTGGATTTCCAGAATAGCGAGATGTTTGTGATGCTGTGGTTTGCGCTGTGGAGCGTGGGCGCGACGCCGGCGTTTATCAACACGCATCTGAGCGGGGCGCCGCTGGTGCATAGTCTGCGGGTCTCGACGGCGCGGTTGGTGCTGGTTGATCCGAGGGTGGAGCTGGGTGAGGAGGTGAAGGGGGAGTTTCCGGGGGTGAGGTTTTTGGTGGTCGATGAGGGGGTGAGAGGGGAGATGGGGGCGGCGGAGCCGGTGAGGTGTGCGGATGGGGTGAGGAGCGTGGGGAAGTATGTGGATTTGGCGATTCTGATCTATACGAGTGGCACGACGGGGATGCCGAAGCCGGCGGTGGTGAGCTGGGCGAAGATTTATGTCGCGGCGATGATGGCGGCGAAGGGGATGGAGTTGACGAAGGAGGATGTCATGTATTTGGTGAGTGCTGACGAGGGGGGGGGAGGGGAGGTGAAAGGGGTTTGCTGACAATGGTACCTAGGCTATGCCGTTGTATCACAGCTCCGCGTCGTGCATCGGCCTGTGCAGCGCTCTGTGGACGGGCGGAACGGTGGCCCTGAGCAGGAAGTTCTCGACGAAGACCTTCTGGCCTGAGACACGCGCTTCCAACGCCACGGCGTTCATGTACGTCGGGGAGACTTGTCGGTATCTGACCGTCGCGCCGCCTGAGGTCAATCCTGTGACCGGCGAAAACCTCGACAAGGCGCACAAGATCCGCGTGGTGATGGGCAACGGGCTGCGCCCCGACGTGTGGGACCGCTTTAAGAACCGTTTTGGTATCGACACCATCTTTGAGTTCTACGCGGCCACCGAAGGCGCCATTGGCGCGTGGAATCGCTCGCGGAATGAGCTCGGCCGTGGCGCTATTGGACAGTATGGCCTGTTTTCGCGGGCGTTCTTTGAGAAGCGCAGTACCATTGTGATGCTGGACCACGAGACGGAGCAGCCCTGGCGGGATCACAGCACAGGGCTGTGTCGCCAGGTTAAGTCGGGTGAGACGGGCGAGATGATCGTTGCGCTGCCGGCTGAGGATGTGGAGGCGCGGTTCCAGGGGTATTTCAACAACGAGGGGGCGACAACCTCGAAAATCATCCGGGATGTCTTTAGCAAAGGGGACGCCTATTTCCGGTCAGGGGATCTGATGCGGTGGGAAGGGACGGGTGACGGACGGCTGTTCTTCCACGATCGGATTGGCGATACGTACCGCTGGAAGAGCGAGAATGTGTCTACGGCTGAGGTCTCGCAGGTCGTGGGCGAGCATCCGACGGTCCTGGAGGCGAACGTGTATGGCGTGCAGCTGCCGAACCACGATGGACGCGCGGGATGTGTTGCGCTCGCTCTGGACCAGGCGCAGCCGAACGCCGAGTGCCTGGCCAGCTTGGCACAGCACTCGGCGAAAGGGCTGCCGCGATTTGCCGTGCCCCTGTTTTTGAGGATTGTCAAGGGCGTGGGGCTGCAGAAGACGGGCACAAATAAGGTGCAGAAGAATGTACTGAGAGATGAGGGCATCGATCCATCCAAGGTAGGCGAAGACCAGCTCTTCTGGCTGAAGGATGGGACGTATGCGCCCTTTGGGCCCCAGGAGTGGAAGCAGCTTGAAGGTGGTGCCGTGAAGCTGTGAGGCTGAGACACTGTCGGAGTCGAGATGGTAGCTGGGCAATCAGCGTGGAATAGCAGGACAGCTCGCTGATGTTGATGTATCGATAGATGCGTCAGACTTGCTAATAGAATAGAATGTATGTACTGGATCTGAGACCTTGATGCAGACCATGTATCTGCTCACTTGACCCCAGAAGTATGACTTGGTTTGCTGATAAGGGGCGTGGCGCACACGATAATCCAAGGCGAGGAGGCGGATAAACAGCCAAAGGCATCATCAACATCGTAAGTATTACCAACTCCACGCTAAAAAATACCCAGACAGATACATCGCTTGCCAACGGCCAGCATCTAGCTAGATACTTCAGCTGGACTTCCAGACGCGTGTTTACCTTCCTTCTTCTCCTGCTCCTCCCGTTCCTCCAAAGCACCCGGCTCCGTGATGTCAACACCCAGCCTCATCGCCTCAGCGACCTCGGCAGCCGGACCAGTGAACCAGTGACGTGCCCAGAACGCCCACGATCCGAGGGCGCCAAGGGACAGGATACCCACAGCCACGACCGTGTAGTTGAGGGTCTCGCTTGTGACCGGGTTCGCGGTGGGCAGGCAGAAAACAACAGTGATGAAGCCAATCCAGAGACAGGCAGCGCTAGCAATAATGCGGGACAAGCCCCCAAGGTTGAATGGACCCTTCATAGAATTAAAAGACTCGTGGTAAAAGACACCGATAAGAATCGGGAGTCCGTAGCTGATGTAAAGCCCAATGGTAGCGATCGAGGTCGCGGCGGAGAAGGCAACCGTGGAACCAAGCGACGGGAGCGAAAGGATGAACGAGAGGGTCGCGGCGAGCCAAACGGCACGGACCGGAGAGCGGAAACGGTCATCGACCTTGTGAAAGAAGGGGTGCTAACGTGTGTTAGCGGGCAAGCCCTGAACTAAGGGCGGAAAGACTCACGATTCCTCCGTCACGTGCAAAGGCGAACATCATTCTGCTATTGCTGGTCATGCTGAACAGCCCGCAGTGCCACACACAAACTACCTCGAGTCAGCAATGCACGCCAGTATTCGCGCCGGAGGACTTACTCATGATTAAACTGAACAACACGAGCGCACCGTCCTCACCGCAGCAATCGACGAGGATCTGAAGCACGGGCTGCCCATAGACACTGTCAAGCACCGTGTCAAAGTCCTGGATCGAGAACAGGAATGCCATCAACACGAAGAAGCCAAAAAGAGCCGAGAAGCCAACTGACGACACCACACCGATCGGAGCACTCCAACTGGCCTTCTTGGTCTCCTCGCTCAAGTGCGCAGAGGCGTCGAAGCCCGTCAACGTGTACTGCGATAATAAAGCTCCGCACAACGCAATATAGGCAGGACTAGCGCGGACGCTCCAGCCTTCACCGTCTACACCTGTGCCATCATAGAACTTGCCAAAGACGAAGGAAGCAGGCTGGTGAGTCGGCGCCTTGGCCAGCACAGCGATGCAAATGGCAGTGATGCCGGCGCTGTGCAGGACGATGGACACATTGTTCAGGAACCGCAAAACCCTGACGCCAAACGTGTTGACCACGCCATGCGAGATCAGAATGGCAGCGTAGATGCCGATGGTGACGCGCGGGGTGGGCACGAAGTCGGGGTTCTTCACCGTGATGGCCGTGGGAATAAGGTTGGCCAGGCCGAACGAGATACCGGTCGTGACGGCGACCTGTCCCAGCAGATTGTACCACCCGGTGATCCATGCGGCGAAGGGCGACCATTTCGGGGACGCGAGCATGGCTGACCAGAAGTAGGGCCCGCCGCTCGTGGGAATTGCGGAGACAATCTCGGCCATGGCGATGGCGACGAGCATGGTGAAGAAGGACACGACAAGCCAACCGATGGACATCACTAAGGCCGTTAGCAAATCGTGGACGATGAGAGCGAAGCTGTCCCAAACATACCGGCTGGTCCTCCCGTGTTGAGGCCATACGAGAAAAGTGTCGTCAGACCCGTGATAACGCTCTGCCTCCCTGTCAGCCTTCCCTGGACCCCAATGTCACCGCGACAGCAGCGCGAGTTGACTCCCAGCACTCACAATGATGGAAAAAGACACGCCAAAGTTATGCGCCAGCCCCCAATCGCGCTTCAGCTCCTGCGCATACCCAAACTGCGCCAAGCGATTCTCGTCACGCTCCTCATCGCTGTTCGACGGCCGGTGCTCGACCTGCGGATCCTCGGCGCCCATCGTATGCTCCAATGACGCCAATTGCGTCCGAACCCCAACTGTCAAGTAAATCCGCTGTTCTCAAGAATCCGTGCGTCCCTCGCTCAAGAAAGTCAGACAGAACGAAGCTATTCGCAGGGCTGGCAGGGCGCGAAGCTCACACAGAAATTTGCAAAAAAAAAAAAAAGTCTTTGCAATACCAAAAAAAAGGGGAGAAGAGCTATCTAGGGCAGCAAGACCCTGACATCATATGGTGGCAGCAGGAGGGAGCTTATCTGCGACCGAGCTGCATGGCAGGCAGCCTCAACCAAGCTCCAGTCAGTCAAGCTCTCAACGCCGGCGCCCACCGCGGGGAAAAGCATGGGTCCGCCCACTTGGCCTGACCCGAGCTGGCCCAAGGTAAACATATCCTGTTCGGGGAAAAGGATCCCAGACGCTGCGAGTGCGGGCTAGCGGTGCGGTGCAACCTAGACGGGGCCTGGGGGCCTGATAACACTCCACTACCGCCTGCACTACCGTACCGCGCGAGCGATGGACGTGCATCGGTGTGTCCGGCGGGATCAGACGAGACAGACAGCCCCAACCCACACATTCCACTGCGGGGGGATGGAGTCGACTTCTCTCCGAGCGCAATCGCTAGTCCGCTGTCAGCGACGCCCGCCACGGCATGCGCGTATCGTCGTTCGTCTTGGCTGGCCGACGTTCACGCTCGCGCGAGTCCTGGAACGTGGAAACCGGCCTAGACCAACGCCACAAAATGCTGGTCAGAATGCGGGGTAGACAAGCAAAGCTTATCCTCACTAACATGGAGCTCCACCAAAGAGGAAGGTGCGACCGAGACCACGCGAGCCAGCAATCAGCGCCATGACACACAAAGCTGCAACGATAGGCGAAATGGTTCCTGTCAATGGCCAAACCCACTGCCAAGGTGGGAACGCAAGGAGGACAGCCAGTGAGATGCGATGTGCGGGAGCCTGATTAGGGACCGAGGCCCATCCGGATTGGGTGCTCTGTGCGGGGGTCAGTCGGGTGACAGGCCTGTGATAGATACCAGGTGCCGGGAGATACACACCGGCATGGTTCAATGCTGTGCCGAGGGCGTCAACACCGGAAGCTAATGTTCGGCTCAGGTGTCAGCTCGGAGCTTGCGGCGTCATCGACGGGGCAGGGGAAAAGATCGGTCGACGAGAAGGTCATCCATATTAGTGAGGAGCAGCTACATATGGTATTAGTCTAATCCCGTCGTCCGTTTTGAAGGCGGGAGAGCCGACGCTCAGTTTCAACATTGAACAGCGTTTTGGACACCAAAACACGCCGGCGACTTGGTCCACAGGTCGGACAAACCCAACAAATACACACAAACACACGTTTTCCAGCCGAGTCCCGGTCAACAAAATCCAGGGGACTGGCTCTGGCTGTGACCACGCCCACGACGGGCTTTTCGGCTTCGAGCATCGGAAACTGGGGAAGAGAATTGGCGAGTGATACCAGACCACACCTAGTCATCGGGGGTGCCCGGCCGACTTCCTTTGTACACTACCGTCCGCTGACCGCTATCTTCCTCCTCATCCTCCTTTCCAAGCTTCGTCATGCTGAACTCAGGCACGCGCCGCGACAATGGCCGCAGCAGGCCGTTCGGGTTCTGCTTAGAGCGGCGCCTCTTGCCCATCTCGCGCTCCTCGGCTGCAAGCGCGCGCTCGGCATCCTCCTCAAGAAATGTACCCTCGATGCTGAGATAACCGTAATCCCCAGCCAAGCCGACATCGAAGTTCTTGATGCGGAACTTGAGCTTGCCGCCAACCTTCCGTCCGCGCTCGTTGACCCAATAACCAGTCGTGTGCATCTGCTCGACTACCTGCAAATCCTGCCCATCGGGGCCCTCCTCTCCGCCCTGCTTGTCAACAGCCTCAAAGTCCCAGTCGGGGGAGGGGAGAGAGCTGGACCCGTTTGCGTGGCCGCCGTTTTCGAGGTCGACCCACTTCCATCCCTTTGGTAGGCGCTTCGCTTCGATGCTCGCATTGAACTTGCCCCAGCATACGACACCAATGTGTCCTTCGTTTTGGAGCTGCACAACACCTTCCATCCACTTGCCGCGTGCTGGGACAAATATCTCCGCATCGAAGGTAAGTCGCCCGAAGCCCACAGCGTACTCGTCTACGGAACTGAGAAGGGTGGGCGTATCGTCGGTGGGGGGATTTGCGGGATTAGCTTTGACCGCCCGCTGGGACAGGTTAAGGTTGGAATAGCTGAGCAGAACACCCTTCAGCATGGGGGAATAGTGGTTGAGGAGAGGGTCGAGGTGCTGCGCCGCGGCACTGGTGAGCGGCTTGTCGAAGCCGGTGGGATAGAGCGGAATGTAGAGTGACAGTGTCTGGGTGTAAAACGGAAAGAGGTCTGTGTCCTTTGCCTTGGGCCTTGTCGGCAGCTCGAGATCAATCGCCTCGCCGGCATCACCCTCAGAAGCTTCGGGGCTGACGAGGCGCTCCCGTTTGTCCTTGCTCTTCCGCTTCTTCTTCTTTTCCGTCGGCTCGGCATCTGACACGACATCTTCTTGTGCAGGTTCGTCCTCGGATCTGTGCTTCTTCGACTTCTTGTCCTTCCGCTTTTCCCGCTTCTCGGTGGACGCTTTTATCGGGGTGTCCTGGTCGACCTCCATCGCATCCTCCTGCTCTTCCTGCTCGAGGTGCTTCTTGTGCTTCTTCGACTTTTTGCGGGATCCTTCTACGGGCGCATCATCTTGCTCTTGCTCTGGTGCCTCAGCCTTGATCTTGTGTGACTTGCCCTTCTTGGGCTTCTTCTTCAGGTCCGCCGAGGGCGTCGCGATCTTTTCGTCGTCGTCATGGCTCCGGTTCTTCTTCTTCTTTTTCTTTTCCGAGTCGCCTATTTGCAGATGCTCAATCTCGAGAGTGGTGTCGATCTTGCCGCTCTTGGTCTTTTTGGACTTTCTGGGCGTCTCCTCGACCACGGCTGGCTCTTCTTCCTCTCTTGCGCGCTTCTTCTTGTGCTCGGACTTGTCGCGCTTGCGCCTTTTTTCGGTCGCCTGGCTATCGGGAATGACATCCGCCAGCGAGTCAATCGCAGCCGGAAACATGGTGGCGACGGGGGATTAGTTGGTGGTTTACAATCCGCGAGTTCGCGGTGGTGCTGGTCCGAAAATCCGTCGCTGCAGTTTTCTAGAATGAAAAAAATTGTTTGCCTTGCCTGCCGGGAGCAATGGTGGGGTATCGACTGAGCTAATCGGGCCAATGGGAGGGCGCAATCTCCGCACTCTCTTCGGCCTCAACCTGGCACCAGCTGGCTGGCAGCCTACAAGCGACAATTCTTCAACGACACGACACGCTGAAAGATGCCCAGGTTCAATGTTTCTTTGCAATGTCCAGGGATTGATGCTTCAAATGAGAAGTGAGGATCTTTCTTTGTACAGCTTAACAATCACAGGTGCACTACGGACAACTTGCTCCCTAATCACCAACGCCCAGCCGCACTTGCTTTTAGGTTTCTCTCTTGTCTTACCCCTCAATCCCAGTCTCAGCCACGATGCGGCTCTCACGGCCCAAGCCTTGGCTCTTCTGACCTTGATGGCATTCAATATCCGGGCAGGGCATACCGCACCCTCCGTCTCGGAGCCGTTCGCAGCCGGGGAAGCAGGAACCGTCTGCGGATGCGGGGCGGGGACAGCTCGGCAAAAAGAGGGGCAATTGCGCCCTCCGGTTGACTTCGGCTCAGGCAACCCGCCTGCATCTTACACCAACGAACGTTACTCCTCTCGTGTATGACGTGCTCCCATAAGACTCACCTCTGTAACACACATCCCCTCCTTCCCACTCACACCCCCCAATCCAGCAACAATGGCGTCCTTCAAGCCCTCCAACATCCTCATCTTCGGCGGCACAGGCACTATCGGCAAGTACATCACCGCCGCAGTCCTGCGCTCCGTCCCCCCCTTCAACATAACCCTCTTCACCTCGCCTACCACAGCCGCAACCAAGACCTCTCTCTTCGAGAAGTGGAAGTCCCAAGGCCTCTCCGTCATCACCGGCGACGTCACCTCCGACGCAGACGTCACCTCCGCCTACCACGGCATCGACACCGTCATCTCCGCCGTCGGCCGTGGCGCCCTGCAGGTGCAGATCAACCTGCTGCGTCTGGCCGAGGCATCCGACAGCGTGCAGTGGTTCCTGCCGTCTGAGTACGGGACGGATATCGAGCACAATGCCAAGAGCAAAGATGAGAAGCCGCATCAGCTGAAGCTCAAGGTGCGTAAGTTTGTGCGGGAGGAGATCAAGCGTGTCAAGGTCACGTATGTGGTTACGGGGCCGTATTTTGACATGTGGGTGAATGCCCATCCTGGGGTCGAGAGGGCAGGGGGGTTCATTCCGGAGAAGAAGGAGGCGTATGTTATTGAGGATGGGGAGGGGAAGGTTGGGTTCTGCACGATGCCGGAGTGAGTTTTTCCCCTTTGAAGAAGAGAGGTTGGGCCGTTGTGTTTGATGGGATACTGACTGGTGTATAGCGTGGGCAAGTTTGTGGCGGCGACGCTGCAGCATCCCAAGGAGTCGTTTGGGAAGGCGCTCAAGGTGCAGTCGTTTGTGGTGACGCCTAATGAGGTCGTGGCCGAGTATGAGAAGCAAACTGGCTCGCAGTTCAAGGTGATCAAGACGCCGCTCGACGAGATCAAGAGGTTGGAGGCCAAGGCTTGGGAGGAGGGCTCTGGCGCGGCCACGACTTTCACCTTGAGGAGGATATGGGCTGAGGGAGGCACCTTGTACGAGAAGAATGACAACGATGTTGTCGGCCTGAAGCAGGAGGACCTGGAGACTCTAGAGGATGGCGTGCGGAAGGCGCTGGCTGGAGGGTACAAGAATGATACCTTCTGAGTGAGGCGTCCCAAGCGTACACCCAGCTCGAGCACACCGGACCAATGATGTATGATAGCATTTCAGATATCCCCGACGAGCGGCCCGTGAGCGGTAATCCTCATAACTACTACTGTCGTGACACCTGAGAGCCACGATGACATACAACTCACGCCGATGCGTCTCCTATTTCGCGAACGGCTTGGGCGGTTTCGTCATCAACTCGAGCAGTGCGTTTCGCAAGGGCAAGTCCTTGAGCTTCTCGAGATCATCTTCCTCGATGACTCGAGCCCCCAGCGCGACCTTCCTCAGACATTCCTCGAGACCAGGGATAAGATAATGCCTAACCTGGCCCCCTTCTGCGTTGGTGTCTTGCGGTCGATGCACTCGCAGGTCCCCAATGCATACTAAAACCGCCTTGGCATCAGGGATTGCGGCGGGCGCAAGTATTTTCCCATCTTTATTACAGACGTATTGCCTTGCCTCCGACGCCGTGCCTGAAGAAGGGAACCCGAAGGCTAATACTCTCATGTGACGTCCGGGCATAGTTGCTCTCAGATTTTCGAGTGACTGTTGAGTTTTCTTGGCTTCATCGGTAGCAGCCTCCCCGTTGACGGTTATGAGCGCCTCGAGGCATAAACGCACCATAGACGCCAGGTCAGTCTCGAGAGTGACCCATATAGACGACTGACGGGCATAAGTAGCTTCGATGGCGCCGATGCAATGAAGATTCGGCGACCACAAGTCATCATCATCCCCAGTTTCCAATCTGAGCGTAAATGTGATTCGCTCTTCCAGGGAGAATGGCCCTTCGAGGTACTGGTCAAGCAACTGCGGAAGCATGGGGACACCAGGGACGGTGGGCCAATGCTTGGCTCCAGCGTGTATGTTCAACGCTGCGAAGAACAGAATCGGGAGTCCAGAATCCTGGTTCTCCAGGTCGAAGATGCTGCTATCCTTGCCCAAGATCTCAGCCACAATACGGCCCTTTCCGAGGTAATTACCGTCATCCATCACATTTGGTTCCTTGCACGCGGCCGCGAAGAGGTATCTCTTAGCGAGAGGGGAAAGAGGGATGTCCTCGGTCAGACGAGAGATGACCCTTAGAAAGCCATACGACGCTGAGAGCCCATAAAAGTCCAGAGCGGTGTGTATCGCCACGCCTGCATCTTGTCCAAACGGGGAAGATCGCCAAAGGCCCGTCTCATCCAGTCTTTTACATGCCATCATGAAATCGAAGCCCGCAGGTTCAGGGATATCGCCCCTTTCCCACAGGACGTAGATGGCATTCATGACGAAGTGCTGCGTTGTTTGAGAATACCCCTTCCCTTTCCGCAGGCCCATCACCTGGAGGTAGACATCGGCGAGGAATGCAGTCAAGAGATTCAGCACACGAGTCTCGCATGGTGTTTTATCGAGGGACAATATCTCCTGGCCTTCCGGGGTGTTTTCGAGGAACTCGGCGGCAGACCGGTGCGTGAACTCGACGCGTCTCCCGTCCGCGTTGACCTCGAGCAGCCCAGCCGTGCGAATGGCGATTCGTTTCGAAGCGGCGTCGCACTCGGTCTTGATCTCTTCTGGAGAAAGAGCCGTGGTGTCTTGGATGAGCGAGTTTGCCTTGGAGGGGTTCGATGCCATCGTGAGATGAAAGACTTCAATGGCGCTCTGGCGCATGGTGAACTGTGACCAGTCACGCACCATGTTGAAGTACCGCGCCGCCTCCGCTCCATAAATGACATGGTCCTCGTTCGTTCGAGACCACATGTTCTTGTAGAGGAGATTCAGTCCTTTTGGCAAGCTTTGCAAGCGGAGTTTAAGCTCAGAGAGCGAGTCGCCCTTCAACATTCCACTTCTGAGATTCTTTACGACAATTCCAAGCCAGAGGAAGACTCCATCGGCCTTCGCACAGACAGTTTCGATCAACTCCTGGTAAGCTTTGTCTGAATCGAGATCTGGAACTGGCGGCTGTAGGTGAAACTTGGCAACCGACCTCATATCTTGCCGAGTAACATCCTGCAGACGAAGCGTCGGGAATTTGTTGAGTTGCCGCTGGAACTCGGGCTCGAGACGGCTTGACACGCAAAGCTTGACTTTCTCGATAGAAGCAAGTTTGTTGACCAATTTAATGAGATTGTCGTAGGTGTCCCTCGTATTCTCGTCCGGGTGAATCATCTCGTCGAGGCCATCAAGGAAAATGAGAACTGGTTTCTCACACTTGGCGAACGAGGTCATGACGAGACTTTCGAGCTCCTGGCTCACCCAGTCATCATGCATCAGCTTCAATGCCAACCGCGGAGTACTTTCTATGACAGCGTCGAGAAGCTCTTCGTGCTTTGAGAATAGTTGTTGAACCAGGTTGAGCAGAATTCCATCAATGTTTTTCTGCAGTGCATCTCCTTGGGCCCAGAGAAAATGAGACAGAACGGTGCGATCTGTGGTGGCCAACCCGGTGCACTCAGGTGGGCGCTCTCCGCATTCCAACACCAAGAACTTCATCAACGTGCTCTTTCCCGACCCCGGCTTTCCTTGGACCCAATAAATCTTCTCCTCGGGGGATTCGAGCCAGCACGGGAAACATTTCCAGTCCACGTTTGGAAAGTCAATGACGCGAGAGCAGTCAGGATGTAGGTGCGACTTGACACTCTTGTCCAAAGACAGCTGTTCGGTTTGATCGAGCCAGGGACGAATGCCCTGTAGAATCCACTGAAAGGTCTCACTGTGGTTTTCGTTGATGCTGTTCAGACGATTATTCATCGTGCCATATTTGAGGCTCTGGAGTAGTGTCCGGCGCTTTTCCCACAAAGGTGGGCCAGAATTCCTGTCTCGTCGCAGCTGAGCCACTTCTTCCCGTGTTTTGGATGACTGCCACGAGAGCTGCGTGACAATGAGTTGCTCGGACCGTTGCGTCTCGGCCCTGATAACCTGCTTGACGGAGTCCGCCTGGTGCCTCACGAGATCCTCGAGACGTGTCTGGCCCTCGGCGTAAGCTTGGATGAACGCGCGCAACGATTCGTCGAGATCCCCAAACGCTATATCCTGCTGTAGCTGTAGTGCTTGCTGTTGGTTGCTGCGGGAAACTTGTCGTTAGTCCAGGTGCCGCCATGGCCTCAGGGGCTTTGCGACTCACCACACCCTGGCAAGGAGACCGAGTTCGAGGACCTTTTGGTAATTTTGCATGTCTCTCTTCAGTTCCTGGATCTTGCCTTCACTCATCTTGACCCGGAACCCCCCTACCATCGAACGGATGAGGCTCCCCCTGGCTGTGGGCCGGACGAGTTTGAGAAGTTCCGCTCTCAACTTGTTACTGCTGGCCAAGCAATCCTCAGCCATGCCAGCTAGCTCATATTCTTCCACCTTCTGGGGCCGAAACTGGTTGAAAGAATGTTCCAGCCTGGTATAAACGTCGACTGAACGGTTCACGAATTGTGAGAGCTCGGGGTTAGCTGAACCGCCACGGAAGAGCTTCTTCACGCCATCCGCCGTTTCGATGGTGAACTTGATGGTCTGCATGACATTGCAAGCAATGCCAAAGGCTACGAGCGCCTCCATATTGGGCGCTCCTCAGTTCAGAATGAGACACAAAACAGGAAAACATGGCTCAGATGACCGAAGTCATTGTCGCCGAAGGTGCGTGAAGGTCGGAATCCATTGTTTAGCATCGTCGCGAGAACATTGCTACCTGGCGACCCGGGACCCTATGTAACGGACTTGGTCAAATAATAGGCGCCCAGCAGGCTGTGCCCCCCTACCCGCGACCCTGGTCTAGGCCTTCTTCGCCAATGGTGGTCTCCCGTTCGGCGGCCTCGCGGGCGCTTGCCTGCCATTCGTTGGGCCATAACGGTTCATGCTGTGCTCCCAAATGGGATGCGTAACCTGCAGAAACGGCTCTTGACCGCCACCGAGATCAGGCTGTAGTCGACGGAAATACTGGCCTCCTGTTTCGATTCACCACCAACGGGAGGAGTGTCGAATAGCGCTGACTGAGATGGCAAGGGTACCCGGCAGGGCAGCTGCTTCCCGCTAAGGTAAGGCCCCGCAAACGCCTAGCGCCTTCGCAGCGTCACCCCCATAGTGCGATTCCCTCCCAGTCAGCTGCATCTCAAGAAAGCAGAACGCTCGGTAGCTGATGGAAAAATACTCACAGTATTCAGGCATGGTGACTATCGTGTGTTGTCTTGGGATTTTTGTGGCGCAAAAGATTAATGACAATGCCCCGATTGCTTAAGCGTCCCCGGGCCATTCGTTGTGGCGGTGGATGATAACCTGGCATATGCAGATAACGAGGGTCCCACTTCCCGTTCCTGGCGCGTCAGCTGGACCCGGAGACTACATCCCAGAGCTCTCCACCGTCAACGTCGACCAGGCCCGCAATAGCTTCACCCTCGCCTTGCGTCT
>Ga0247770_1000582_pt1 | contig 34261 bp, 28 predicted proteins | sample UWRJL136409B6_FD_179943 | JGI IMG/M metagenome (GOLD analysis project Ga0247770, IMG submission 179943) | Plant litter microbial communities from Arlington Agricultural Research Station in Wisconsin, United States - UWRJ-L136-409B-6 | ecosystem: Environmental > Terrestrial > Plant litter >... | reverse complement strand
GGCTCGGGGGCGTACTCGGAGTATTTTGAGGCGGTGGGGTGGAGGCGGAGGGGATTGGGGTGGTCTTCAGAGCTAGCGTTGGGGTGCGAGTAGTCATTTTCACGGCCTTCGTTCTCCGAGTCGGACTCGGGCGAGATGTCGTAGGGCTGGCTGACAGGCTCGTAGGTACGTCGCTTGGCGGCCAGCTGGTTCAAGGCGCGGGTGCGTTCCTGTGTGCGGTTTACGAGGGACTCGGAGGCGTACCAGGCTTCGGTGAACTTGGGGGCACGGGGAGGAGGCGTGGGAGGGGCGTCCCCATGGAGCGGTGGTGTTGGCTTGGTTCGGATGGCGTCGGTGAGGTAGGAGGGTACGGTGCCGGCCGGAAGTTTGTAGCTGGAGTAAGACGAATCGGGGCGTGATCTGCCAGAGGCGTCATCGTTCAGGGATATCTCGCTGTAGGCACCACGCGCGGGGGCGGACATGCGCTTCAGACCCAGATCAGTGGTGGAATTGCGCGGGGAATTGCTGGCCGCAATCTGGTACTGGCGGCTTGGGAGCTCCATGCGAGAATCACGCGAACCCTCCCGAGTATGCATGAAAGGCACACTGCGTGGCCGAGACACGTCGCCAGCTGCGATGGTAGCAGGATGTCGCTCAGAAGGAGTGCTGAAGCGCTTCTCGCTCTCGGCATAGATAGATGTAGCGATAGATGACTTGCTCCGCTTATGGGCGCGAGATGTGAGGTGGCCCTCGAGGGGATTCATGTCGGGCGGCATCATGGAAATACGTCGGAACATCACGCCAAGGTACAGCGAGATGGCGAGAGAGATCAAATGGAGACCGCCCGCACCGATTAGGCCATAGTAGACAGCGGGGACAAGGGTCTTGATTGTGCTCTGGTCGTTGAGCAGGGTCCTCCACTCCGTGTCAGGCCCGCTCCCAGCTTGGTTTCGTGCCGAGAGCACACCGTAGGCATACAATGGCAGAATAGTCATGTCAGTGACACCAGCGAACACATGGTAGGCCGACGAGGAGCCCGGAGTGCGGCCACTTGCTGGCCTGAGGTTGTGGTGGATACCATAGATGCAATGGACTATGGCGACGGAAATCTGCGAAAGAATGAGGGGTCAACATGGCGCTAGGGAGGCGGTTTGGGACCGGACTCACTATCGTTCTGAGAACCCATCCAGTCAGAGACTCAACGTTGTTGATGAGGATCATGAGGATCAATAGGCCGATATTGGCGATTTCCTCAAATATTCTGAGCACCAGTTGCGCTACCCGAGACCCCTTGATCCAGGACTTGGTCTTCTGCCCCATCGTTATCCAATTCGTCCGCCCGGTCGGAACCATATGGGCGCTAAATGGCCCGGTCAGCAATGTTAACACGACTGGCATGCTGCTGCTGCTACAGGCACAGCACAGGAGGAAGGTTTGGAATGTGGAATACATACTCGGGATGGCGGTTGATCGAGACAAGCGGACCCTTTGGTTTGGGTTTGCGAGCTTTTGTCTCATAGCTGGAACGAGTGACGGCCTTTGGCTCGAAGGGCTGGGCGGGGAAGCGATCATCGCCCTGGACGGATTCGTACATGAACGGCTGCTGAGTGCCTCCCATGTTTGCGAAGCCTGCGCTCGATGTGATCAATTCAATTGAAGACTCGAGATTCGGCGACGTCTTTTGGCAGTATGGTAATGAAAAGTTGCAGCTTGCTCTTGCTGACCAGCTACAGCTCCCCAGGTCCAAGCTGGTTGCGACGACAAAACCTGGACCTGTTGTGTGTTGGCATGGCAACGGTGCAACCGCCTGGGCAGCTGGAGCTGTTGCGCCTGGTGGCTTGCTGTGAGACAAACGCAGCCAAATGACTCGGGAAAACGGTAAGAGAGGGGATGCCGGTAAAAAGAATATGCCTCGTTTGCAATTGATCAGTCATTTCGAAATTTTCTCTTTTAATTGTTCATTCGATGAAATGCTGGAATCTCATGAACAGTGGACGCTGCCGCCGCATGAAATGGCTCGGACTGCGCTGAGGTGGATGGCACCTCAGCCGCTGCTGAACCTTGATTTTAGGGCTGAGGCACAGCAGGGTTGCCCAGCTTCTAGCGCTGAAACGGGCGCCAAGCCAGTAGATCAGCGGCCAATGGCCGAAAAGCCGACGCAGTGCTCGGAGTTGCATCCCCGAAGCCAACGTCACTGATCGCAACTGCATAACCCGGAGGTCGATATTTTTTTTCCTTCAGCCGTATCGCACCAAGGGCTTTCAACATTGTGAACAAGAATTGAACTCACAGGATGGGCTCTCTCATACGAGTGAGGCCATCGGCCTGCCCCAATTGGCAAAGGACGCTTCGGGTGTGTTTGAATCCCTTTATTTCACGAAGCGTCTCTTCAGGGCCCGTCACACGTTTCAGTGGACGGCCGTGTCGGATAGCTGTCATCGGCTCCGGCCCGGCCGGCTTCTACACCGCCTACCGTGTCATGACCAAGATCCAGGGCGCTAAGGTCGACATGTACGAGGCTCTGCCAGTTCCTTTCGGACTCGTCCGATTCGGCGTCGCCCCGGATCACCCCGAGGTGAAGAACTGCCAGGAGAAATTCGAAGAGGTCGCCGCCTCACCGGACTTCACATTCGTCGGCAATGTGTCGGTCGGCAGTCCAAGTGACCACCCGGACGGATCCAGCATCTCGCTATCCAGCATCCTGCGGCACTACAACGCCGTAGTCTTTGCCTACGGCGCATCCAAGGACCGAACCCTTGGCATCCCTGGCGAATCTTTAAAAGGCGTATACTCGGCACGCGAGTTCGTTGGCTGGTACAACGGCCTACCCGAGCACGCCGACCTCGCACCAGATCTCACCCAGGGCGACGAAGCCGTCGTTGTCGGCCAAGGCAACGTAGCCCTCGATGTCGCGCGCATGCTTCTCGAGGACGTCGACGTCCTGCGCAAGTCCGACATCGCATCCCACGCACTAGATACCCTCTCCAAAAGCAAAGTCAAGCGTGTCCACATCATCGGCCGACGCGGTCCCATGCAGGCAGCCTTCACCATCAAAGAAACCCGCGAGCTGATGAAGCTCTCGGACGTTGCCTTCCATCCCATCGACAACAGCCTCATCCCCACCGACCCAACCAAGCTCCCGCGCGCTCCGCGCCGTCTCATGGAAATTCTCCTCAAGGGCTCCCCTACTTCTCCCGCAGCAGACAACACTACCAAATCCTGGTCCCTCGATTTCTGCCAGACCCCCAAAGCCTTTCTCCCCTCCAGCACCTCCCCCTCCCAACTAGGAGCCACCTCCTTCGAGCGCACCTCCCTCTCCGCCCCATTCGACCCCAAAGCATATGCCCTCGGCACAGGCATCACCCATGAAATCCCCTCCTCAATAGCCTTCCGCTCTATCGGGTACAAATCCGCACCGCTCCACGAGTTCTCCGACGTCGGCATCCCCTTTGACGAAGCGCGCGGCATCATTAGTAACGATGGCAGCGGCCGAGTCCAGCATGAGGAGCGCGAGCCCGGCGCGGCGATGTCACTAGGGAGTTTCCCAGGGTTGTACTGCGCGGGTTGGGTCAAGCGCGGGCCGACGGGGGTGATTGCCTCGACGATGCAGGATGCCTTTGCGACGGCGGATGCTATCGCGGAAGATTGGGGCGCAAAGGTGCCGTTTTTGAACGAGCAGACGGAGAGTAATGCGCTAGGCTGGGAGGGAGTACAAAGCGAAACAGGGGTGAAGGGGGCTTCTGTCGTGAGCTGGGAGGATTGGAGGAAGATTGATAGTGCGGAGAGGGAGCGCGGCCAGCAGAGCGGGAAGGAGAGAGAGAAGTTTGTGAGTACAGCGGAGATGCTTGCTGTTGTGCGGTGATGATGGGCACGAAAATGCGAGAGCCACGCGATGGGATGGAATCGCTGTATATACTTGTACAATTTTTGTATAGATAGGATGAATTCTAAGCCTTGGACAACTTCTCCGTGATCTCTGGTACCTTTTCGAATAGGTCACCTACCAACCCTACGTCGGCAACCTGGAAGATGGGCGCATCTGCGTCCTTGTTGATCGCTGCGATAACCTTGCTGTCCTTCATGCCCGCCAAATGCTGAATTGCACCGGAGATGCCCACAGCCATGTACAGCTGTGGTGCCACAACCTTACCGGTCTGCCCAACCTGCAAGCTGTTGTCAGCATACCCGCTGTCGACAGCAGCGCGCGAAGCGCCGACGGCAGCGCCTAGAGCGCCCGCGAGCGGCAGCATGATGCGATCGAACTCCTCCTTCGACTTGAGGCCGCGTCCGCCGGACACGACCCTCCCGGCCGTGGCGAGGTCGGGGCGATCCGACTTGGCCAAGTCCTCCGAAATCCACTCAGTTGGGCTCGCAACCTTGGGGTCGACACCATCCTCGATGGTCGCAGAGCCGCTGCCAATGGGCGCTGCCGGAAAGGCGGTTCCGCGGATGGTGATGATCTTGATAGCGTCCGAGGACTCGACTGTAGCAATGGCGTTACCCGCATAGAAGGGTCGCACAAACGTCTTCTCGTCCTCGATGCTGGTAATATCCGAGATTTGCTGCGAGTCCAGCAGTGCTGCCACACGCGGCATCAGGTTCTTGCCAAAAGCTGTATGGCCTGCGATCACATGCGTGTAACCGCCCTTCTTGATGTTTTCCACCAGCAGCGGCGCGTAGTTCTCCGGGAGACCCTGCGAATGGTATGTCCGTTAGGGGATAGACCATTTAGGGGGTTGGGTCGGAAAGGAAGAGGAAGCTGACCTTGTCGTAGGCCCCGTTTTCTATCGCGATGATCTTCTCAACACCCTCGACCTTGGCGGCTTCCTCGGCAACCCCCTTGATGCTGCTGCCAGCAACCAGGGCATGAATGGGCCCACCGAGCTTCAGCGCTGCGGTGATAGCGCTCAGGGAGCCGACATTGAGCTTCCCATCCCTTTGTTCCAGGACGGCGAGCGCTGACAGTAACCGACGAAGCGCAGCGGGGGACTGAGCGAGCGCAGGCGTCGCTATCCCCTGCAATCGGGGGCGTGTGAGGGCCGAAACAATTCGGCGACCGGCCGGCAACATGATTGCGGCTGCGATTGACAACTGTCTTGGGTGAGGCGGAGATCGGGGCGGCGTGGACGGGGTGTTAGGACTTCGCCGGAGTCGGTGATGATGCGCTCAATGTCAATGACGGGTTGCGACGGCCCGAGGTAAACAGGGATCATGTAGGATTCTGTAAGAGTGACCCTAACCCTGAAAGTTAATCACGTGAGGATCGACTGAATTAGGCTTGGCTCAGGGATGGGATGGTCAAAGCGTCCGACAAGCTCGCCTCGCTCCGGCCTGGTGTCGCGAATATTTCTCCAACGCGACTCTCATCACGAACCAGCCCCCCCATGATATCGGCGCCATCGCACCTCTGCGTTTCGCGCCAACCCACATCTCGATTTCATCCCCGAATTTCTGAGCGTTTGCTTCTAGAATAATTGACGATCGCATTGCGCACGACACACCGCCATTTCTGCAGTTTCCGCATTCACCCAACGGCGCTTTCTTGACGTTGGTCTCGGTGTCGTCCCGTTCTCATTTCCGATTGCACTGCTCTATCCGCTGCAATGGAGGAAGGGTTGGTCAGTTACGGTACGCCGACAAACGGCGCATCGCCGGGTGCCAATCCAATTCTCGCGCAACCACCGCTCCCAGAGGCGACAAAGACCAGTGACCAAAACGAAGGTACATGAAGATGTGTCCGCGCTATTGAGTGTGCTCACCATGCTGATTACTGTTGATTTGTAGACGTTCAAATGGGCGACGGGTTAGAGCCGACGATTAAGCAGGATAGTACTACTCCCGCGCCCAACCCTGTGTTGGATAATCCTCTCGACGCGCCTGATGGCCCCGCCGCGGAGACGACAGGTCGCGACGACGAGGAGATGGGCGATGCGCCAAAACAGGAGTCCGCCCAGAATGGCGAAGGCTCTGGTGGTGCTGATGGCGCGTCGGATGTCAAGACCAAAGAGTCGATCGAGAACGCTGCGCGCGAACATCTGATCTCCCAGACACACTCTATCGTCCTGCCCAGCTACAGCACCTGGTTCGATATGAACTCCGTCCATAACATCGAGCGCAAGGCGCTTCCCGAGTTCTTCAACACGAGGAACCGGAGCAAGACCCCATCTGTCTACAAGGACTACCGCGACTTCATGATCAACACGTACAGACTGAACCCAGTCGAGTACCTCACTGTTACAGCCTGTCGACGGAACTTGGCGGGTGATGTTTGTGCCATTATGCGTGTCCACAACTTCCTCGAGCAATGGGGATTGATCAACTACCAGGTAGGAACCCTCACGTCTGCCCTCTCCCGGCGTGTACTGACCAGTGATAGGTGGATGCGGATCAACGGCCGTCCCATGTTGGGCCGCCTTTTACTGGCCACTTTAAAATCATTTGTGATACGCCCCGTGGGCTCCAGCCGTGGCAGCCTGCTGCAGACCCTGTGCTGGTGGAGGGCAAGCCCAGCAAAGACACAGACGCCAAGGCGAGCGCCACACCTGCACCTAAGAGCGACCTCAACTTGGAAGTTGGACGGAATATCTACGAGGCCAGCGCCAAGGTTAACAAGCTCAACAAGCCGGACAAGACCAACGGAGAGACACCCGCTACTAACGGGGTTTCTGGTGATGAGCTTGTCAAGGCGCCGACGGTCAAGGTCAACTGCTATAACTGCGGAGTTGACTGCACCAGGGTTCACTACCACAGTTCACAGACCGATCCTAATTCCAAGGCGAAATACGACCTTTGCCCGAGCTGTTATCTGGAGGGTCGCCTACCAGCTAACCAGACCGCCTCCCAGTACACACGTATCGAAAACCCACAGTATTCCACAATTCTGGATCGCGATGCACCATGGACCGATGCGGAGATCCTCAAACTTCTGGAGGCTCTCGAGCGCTACGATGAGGACTGGGGCGAGATCTCGGACTTTGTGGGCACAAGAACACGCGAAGAGTGCGTGCTTCAGTTCTTGCAGCTTGAAATCGAGGACAAGTATCTGGATGCCGAGAGACTGGATGCGCCCATCGGGCTGCAGATGCTGGGCAGCCATGGCGGCCAACTTCCGTTCAACCAGGCGGATAACCCGGTCATGTCAGTCATCGGATTCCTGGGCAGCCTCGCGGATCCCGCCAGCACTGCGGCTGCAGCCGGAAAATCCGCCGAGGTGCTGAAGCAGGGTCTTCGCGACAAGCTGGAGAAAGGCACAGTTGTCGAAGTTGATGGAAAGGGCAAAGAAAAGGAGAAGGAGGGCGGCGATTCTATGGAGGTTGATATTAGGCATGATGTCACTACGACCACTACCGTCACTACCACAACCACCTCGTCCACCAGTGCGGCACTCAATGTCCCACTGGCCACTCTAGGAGCAAGAGCCGGCGGTCTTGCGACACACGAGGAACGGGAGATGACACGCTTAGTGTCCGCGGCTGTGAACGCTACTCTAGAGAAGCTCGAGCTCAAGTTGAAGTACTTCAACGAGATGGAGACCATTCTCCAAGCCGAGAAACGGGAGCTGGAGCGTGCTCGTCAACAGCTTTTCTTGGACCGGCTCACGTTCAAGCGCCGCGTGCGGCAAGTACAAGAGGTCTTCAAGACGGCAGCAACAACTGGAGGCGAGCAAGGCTTGCGGTTGGCGCAGGATGTGACGACAGACGGCGACCGCATGAGTTTCTATGCTCCACCCCCAGCCGGCTCGGTGCAGCCGCTCAGTGCGGAAGGACAGATTAAGAGCTACGAGGCCTAGGGGGCAGCGCAGCCGAATATCGAATCGATGGCGTCTGAAAACTACGGCGGAGGCAGCTCTACTCAGAGCTCTACGCCTATGGGGGCTTCTGGTCAGCCTTCTCACCATTTTGCTCAACGTGCACAACAACATTCCTCGGGTTCTGGCCAGCAACAGGGCCAGCAACAAGCCCAGTCCCTAACCCATCAAGCTATCCAACAAGCTGCACAACAGCAGCTCTGGAACAACCCCGCACAGAATCAATCGCGGGCTTTGCTAGATATAGCCCAGCAAAATATTCACCAGGCGCACCAGTCCATCCCCGGCTATCATGTCACCCACAATATCAACCTGGGGTATCCAAATGCGTATCACCAGGCGACTGGGTCCGGGTACATGCCGTCAAACTCGCAGCAGTACGAGGGTGGTGGTTGGTAATGCGATTTGTGGGATGTCTTCAGGGGCCGGATTTGGTATTGCCCGTTCTTTTCCTGTTTTCTCCCTTGGCGTACGGCGGGAAGCAATCAACAAATGATGGGGGTCTCTTTTTACTTTCTTCTCGTTTTGTGCGAGTAAATGTGGTGTATGAAAAGGGAGCCTCTTTTTTATGTGTATCAAATAACTGGGCGCCTCGACGGGTCGGCATCTGGACAGGGCGGAGGAGGCGCGGTGGTTGCGGTTGTCGTTTGGGTTCGCAAGGGAAGCACGAGTGGCATACCCTATTACTACTACATAGTACTGTTTTGTCTGTTGGTAGAGTATAGAAGCTGTTTGGCTGCTCGGCGTTGTGTTTCTGCTTTCTGCGCGCGTGATCATGTCATCGTGTCATCAGACAAGAACCAGTTGTTGGCATGTGAAATCGAGGAAGTAGGCACTTCCGCTGCTCCGCTAACCCGCAATGACCCGTGTGCCACATGAGAGGGACGGGGGTCGCTCCGGCCTGTCGCAGCGCAGAATTGGCGCCGCTGACTCGGCAAAGCTGCGGCGCTGGGAGGCTAATGACGGCAATTAGCCTCGGCTCGTCGACGCGGCTCGAGGGGTCGTTCGGACAAATGCACGCATTTTTGGGCCGCTCTCCAATTCGGGGAATTGGAGATGCAAGCGACCGCAGCGCGCATTCCACCCATTCCTCCACCCCTCACAGCTCCTCATGCCCTCGACCTGGTAGAAAAAGTGCCTAGGCTTGCAACTGTGTGGGCCGTGAAAGGAGAGTCCCTGCACCGCCTAGCAACACCCGCGGCTTCTTCAGGGACCCTTGGACCTCATCTGCTGCTCAGTCGCCTCCCGCGCTCGTCTCCCTCACTCGCGACAAGCGACCACCCCATCCTCCCCCGGAGTTGCGATACCCACCACACTTAAGAATAGACAGTCCGTTGGGATGTTTGCCGCGATTGCAAGAACAGAGGCTCGGTCTCCCGCTCTCAGAAACCTATTCCGCCATACAAAGACCCCGCTGGTTTGTGCCCTGCGTCCCTGTTGACTATATCGCGCGGTGTTAAAGTGGCTCGGAAGCGGCTGACACGGGAATTTACCGCAGAGAACTCCGGTTTCCATGGCTTCTGCAAGCAAAAGGAGCAACAGCTCACTGCCGGCGGGCTACGTCGAGGACAAGTCCAAGGGGCCAATGCTGCGTTTCCAGGACTCGCTGCCCCGCCTCCCAGTACCAACACTAGAGGAGACTGCGTCTCGCTATCTTAAGTCGCTGCGACCTCTGCTCTCTTCGACTGAGCTCGAGGCCAGCACCAAGGCCGTTGAGCAGTTTATTGCCCCCAATGGCCCTGGCTGCAAGCTGCAGGAGAAGCTGATCGCCCGCCGGGAAGACCCTAACACCAAGAACTGGATGTACGAGTGGTGGAACGATGCTGCCTATCTTAGCTACCGCGACCCCGTTGTACCCTATGTCAGCTACTTCTATTCGCATCGTGATGACCGTCGCCGCCGGGACCCGGTGAAGCGCGCTGCCGCTATCACAACAGCTGCCCTTGAGTTCAAGAAGCAGGTGGACCTGGGAACCCTCGAGCCTGAGTACATGAAGAAGCTGCCCATCTGTATGGACAGCTACAAGTGGATGTTCAACGCCAGCCGTGTTGCCGCCAAGCCGGCCGATTTCCCCGTAACGTTCGACCCCAACCAGCACAAGCATATCTTGGTGATCCGCAAGAACCAGTTCTACAAGATTGCTCACGAGGTTGGTGGCAAGCAGCTCAGTACCGCCGAGTTGGAGCAGGCCTTCAAGCGGGTGTACGAGCTCGCCAACACCCAGCGCGCTCCCGCCGTCGGTGCCCTGACGTCGGAGAACCGCGACGTATGGACCGATGCGCGCGCAGTGCTGCTGAGCGCTGACCCTACCAATGCTAAGGCCCTCGAGGCTATCGAGTCGGCATCTTTCGTCGTCTGCCTGGATGACGCTGCCCCTGTAACGCTCGAGGAGCGCGCACATGCTTACTGGCACGGTGATGGGCAGAACAGGTGGTACGACAAACCGCTACAGTTCATCGTCAATGACAATGGCACGTCTGGTTTCATGGGCGAGCACAGCATGATGGACGGCACACCCACACACAGGCTCAATGACTACGTCATGGACGTCATCTTCAATAACAAGCTCAACTTCTCAGATCCCACGGTTCGCTCTAACCTGCCAGAGCCGCAGGCTGTCCGGTTCGTCGTCACCAAGGAGGTGCAGTCTGAGATCGACCGTGCCATCAAGGACTTTGGCTCTGTTATTGGCCAGCACGAGCTTGCCGTGCAGTCCTACCAGGGCTACGGCAAGGGGCTGATCAAGAAGTTCCGCTGCTCCCCTGATGCCTATGTGCAGATGATCATCCAGCTTGCCTACTATAAGATGTACGGCAAGAACCGGCCCACATACGAATCTGCTGCCACCCGCCGCTTCCAACTCGGCCGTACAGAGACGTGCCGAACTGTGTCGGAGGCGAGCGTGGCCTGGTGCAACGCCATGGCCAGCGCGGAAGCCGACGACAAGTCGCGCGTCGACCTCTTCCGCAAGGCCGTCGACTCCCACCTTGAGTACATCGGTGCTGCTTCGGACGGCAAGGGCGTAGATCGCCACCTGTTCGGTCTCAAGCGCCTGCTCGAGCCCGGCCAGGACGTGCCCGCCCTCTACCAGGATCCCGCGTTTGCCTATTCGTGCTCGTGGTACCTGTCGACCAGCCAGTTGAGCTCCGAGTTCTTCAACGGATACGGGTGGAGTCAAGTCATTGATGACGGATTTGGCATTGCCTACATGATCAATGAGAACAAGTAAGCCTGCTTGTTGAAAATCAATAAGTATGATTCGCTAACACTCATTCTCCAGCCTCAACTTCAACATTGTTTCCAAGGGCCAGGGAAGCGACAAGATAAGCCACTATATCGCCGAGGCCGCTAGCGACATGCGCGACCTGCTCATGCCTACCATCGAGGCCGCCAAGGCCAAGCTCTAAACCCCTATCCCCCCGCAAATATATCTTCCCGTCTCCTGACTCCCTCCGGAACAAGGGGCACCAGCTAGAATAAAAGTTTCCATAGATCCATTGTTTCTTTGGCTGGGGATTTTCTGGGAGCATTTTCTGCGAAGAGAGTTCAGCTAGCTCTTGTGTCTGATTCATCATATCGATCGATCATCCTTGTTGGCGTGCCTGTCTGTTTCATAGACCGACGCATCTGTCATAGCTCTAGCATTGTGTACAATATTGAAAGCATAAAGCGTTAAATAATCATCCTGAGATCCAGACAATGACTGCCAGTTGCTGATGGGGGTAGATTTATGTGATGTGTAGCTCACGAATGGTGCCTATCGTCTTGCAAGATGATACAGCTTTGCGTCACATAGAGCTCGGCTTTTGCAAGGACGGCGAAGATCCGGTATTCCATATCCCTGGACACCTAGTGAATATATCTTGAGGCTAGTCAGGTATTACTGGCTATATCACCGCATCACCCCTCTTCCCCCCCCCCCCCCCCCCCCATGGTGCAACAATGGTGAGTTGCTATAGCAAGAGTGTTAGAGGCGCAAGAGCCCCTTGATAGAGTAACATGGCTTTGGCCAAGAAAGGCTAGGTTTGTCAAGAGTCTTCTACGATTGAGCAGATTCTTGGTAAGTATGGCGCAAGTCGAGGCCTATTATCTCCCCAGAATCGTCACCCAGCCAAGGGCGTCAACGTCCATGTTCACCCGCTACATCTCAATTACAACATGCTGTATAGACGCTATTTGCAACCGCTGATCGTCTACAAACAACACACACTCAACAGTCTGGCTCCAACGGACTAAATGCACACCTCCGCCGTCCACATCTCCACCGAAATCATACAATATCAACAGCAACTGGACACGTTGAGCCTCAGCCTGCATGCGACACAATCTCGTCTACGAGCGCGCGTTTCTTTGTGTCATAGTACGAGCAGATTTGCGACGGGAGGGCCAACTCCTTGTAGTCGTCGTCCTCGCCAATCACATTAAGGTTGATGCCGGCTGACTTACTGTGGAACACGCGGGTCTGGCTGCTCTCTTTGCTGAAATAGATTTGCGCGCCGTCAATCTGGTCCAGCAGAACTGTTGGGATGGTGCCAAGAACCTGGAGGGCGAAGTTCTGCGACTTGACGACGTCAACGCTTGAGATGAGCTGGTCGACTATGAGTGACAGACGGCTGGTATTCTCAACCGTAACAGCATTGGCCTTGCCGCGCACAATGATGGTCGTGCCACTGCACTTGGAGATGAGGATGGAGTGTGAGTTGGATGCCTCAATCTCAAGCGTCTCCTTTTCATAGTTTTCCTATAATTTGAGTTAGTCATGCGCGACGAATTGTATGAGGGGTGGAAACATACAATAGTCCACTTGTTGCCCTCGAGCTCCTTCTTCGGCGGCTTCTTAACCCGCATGTTTTCGGGCTTGGGCTTCTTCCCTGGCGCCGGGCTCTTTCCACGCACGGATGTTTCGCGCTCGGGGACCTTTGACGAGGCCCGCAAAGTCGGGTTTTTATGCGTCATCTGTGACTTGTCCACCTTCTTCAGCCCCTTAGTGACAGCTTCGCCCTGATTCAGCTCCGAGAAAACAGCGCCGAGACCCCCGGACGGGGTCGGCTCCGCCGTCGTCGCATTGATCTGGAATGTCGGTGGGGGCCCCGGAGGCGGAGGCGGCGGCGGTGGAGGCCCACCTGCAGGTAGTGCGGGTAAAGGTGCCGACAGCGACTTGACGACCTCCTGGGCGGGCCGGCCCTTGGGGTTCCAGGGAACGCCGTTCGGAAAGTAGTTCTTGACGTAATCAGTCAGATCCCGGAATATTTGGTAATACGACTGGATCCATTCAATCATCTTGGGGTCCCTGTTCGGCAAAGTCAGAGAAGGTCATCTCGATTCCCAGCCCCGGAACGTACTTGTCTTTGTATTCCTTGAGCACCCGGTTGCCAAAGAATTGGGCCGAACCAAGATACTCCTCAACATGCTTGTAGGGCCTGGCGTCCACAGTAACCCAAGCGGAGACCATGAACCCCTCGGAGACGGCAGAGAGCGCATTGAACACGGGGCTATCACGATTGTTGTCTTTGATTTTGGTAACAGCCATGAGGGCCTCGTTGATTGGCTTCAGGAGGTCCTGGTAAACAGACATCTCGGAGCCGGTAAGGTCGGGTTTCTTAGACTTGGTTGTGATAAGTAGGAACTTGCGCTGCTCCTGGAAGCCCTGGACTACCTTCTCCGCCTGTGTTCCACCGAGGGTCAGTGTGCCGTCATCTGAAGTAGAGGTCGGGCCGGACGTACCTGTTCGGCAAGGAGGCCGCCGATGGATTTGCTAAGCTTCGCATATTTTTGGACAGTCGTGTTGACGAAGGTATCGAACTCCTCAATCGACTCGGGCACGGGTTCGGGGGCGGGAGGAGGAGGAGCGGGGGGCGCGGCGATGATGCCGGACTGCGGTGTCGCGAGAGTCTCCTTGAGAGCCGGGACGCCTTGCGGCAGCTCAATTGTCGAGTCTGCAATGTCTTCGAGGCGGGCAGTAGCTGCTTCGAGTCTTTTCATCAAGTTAGCTGCTTGTGTCGCAGAGCTCTCAGGGAGGTACAGGAGCGCCGGGTCGTCCGTGTTGCTGCTGCTCGAAGTCTTGGGGTGCATCGCAACTCTCAGTCACCGCGGAAGCTACCACATACCGTTTAATCAAGGTTGTAAGGTTGTGCATATTGTTGGTAGTCATGGTGGGCAGCTGGGCGGCTGTAACAGCTCAACTGACTGGAGGATTGGGTTGTGAGGCGCGCAGCGTGGACAATTGCGTAAGGTTTGAGCGCGGATGGCGTCAGATAACGGTCAACCTCTCCGCGAAGTGGGCTCTGGTTATTATAATCGGGCGCTGGATGACTAGGATACTCGTGGGACTTGAGCTCAAAGTTCGTTGTGTCGTGGCGGGATGCGGAATAGCCGAGCAGATGGAAGCATGAAATAGTCCCAAGTTGGAGCACGTTTCTGACAACCTGGCGATCCCCAACACAACTGTCGCCGAACCCCTGGCCCTGCGCCAACTGGGCAGGCCCACCTCGGATAGCTGCGGGAAGGTTTGGCCACTGCATTCGTGCAAGTGCGGCTCTGTATTTACTTCTTTCGGAGCAACATGCCAGAACTGTTTTGATGCTTTGAATTTTGACCGTACCACAAGGAATCTGTCTGACAGATCCTGAATTGAAATAGGATCCAGGCTGTAGCATAGCAGCCGTCACGGCCAAAGCTATCACCTTCCTATCTTAGGGGTCATACGCAAGCCTCCCACCCATCCCAGAGTGGTTTTCAGGCATCAAAATGCCTGCCTAAGCCGCGCAATGGCTGCATGAACACGACTCTGCAGCGGGCAGCAAGGCTGCATCCCCATCGCATGCACAGCTCCCAATCGGTGCAGCTGTGGCGCATCCACACCTCAGGGTTCGGCCATTCAGGTCATCAGCCTTGCTGGTTCACGTCGTTTGGGTCTCCAGGCATGAACGGCAGCAGACAGCATTCGCTGACGCAACTACTCGCCATTGCTTGGAAGTGCGCAGTTGTCCCACGGTCGTTTTTCGGCAGATACTCCCACATTCATTACCGAAAAGGGGTAGATCAAGTGACATGGACACGGCCGCCCAGGACCGGACCGGGCCCGAGACCCATGCGCCCGGGTCGGAGGGGCGTGCGGAGGGGTCAGCCCAAGGTATATCGGAGAGCCAGGATATCGACTTCGTCACAATGGGCATGTTCATTATCGGTATGCATTTTTCTCTATTTTGTTTTCATTCCTGCGTGTCCGCTCACTCACCTCGCTCTCACCCCCATAAAAGGTACCCTCATTAACCCCTCACAGATGAGATTGAACACCCTCCTCCCCAGTCTCCAGATGTCGACATCCTTGGTGGTGCAGGCACCTACTCGGCCTTGGGCGCGCGTCTCTTCTCACCACCACCCCTCTCCCACACCGTGGGGTGGATCGTCGACCAGGGGTCCGACTTTCCCGAGTCCCTCAAGACTCTCATCTCCACCTGGTCAACCTCCGCCCTCATGCGCCTAGACGACACCCGCCTGACCACCCGTGGCTGGAACGGCTACACCGACCCCTCTAACCCCGACCATCGCTCCTTCAGCTACACCACACCCAAGAGACGCCTCATCGCGTCCGACCTCGCCGGCACACCTCTCCTCCGAGCCCGCGCAATCCACCTCATCTGCTCGCCCACCCGCTGCCGGGAACTCGTCCCCTCCATCATCTCCCAGCGTAAAGACGAAGCCTATGCCCGCAACCCCGACCTCAGCACCTACACCCGGCCCATCTTCATCTGGGAGCCCGTGCCCGATCTCTGCACTCCAGACGAGCTCCTCAACTGCACCAACGCCCTCCCCCTCGTCGACATCTGCAGCCCCAACCATGCCGAGCTCGCCGGCTTCATGGGCTGCGACGGCCTCGACCCACAAACCGGCGAGATCAGCACCGCGCAGGTCGAGCGCGCATGCGAGCAGCTCCTCGCCAGCATGCCGCTACAGAGCTACTCTCTTGTCGTCCGCGCTGGCAGCAAGGGGTGCTATGTCGCGCGTAACGGAGGGCGTAAGCGCGCCACCGCCACCACCTCTTCTGGAAAAGCCGCCGGCAACGGGAAGAAGAAGAAAAAAGAGTATGTCCGCGGCGGGCTGGAGCACGACACGGACATGGAAGCGCTGTTTGCGGGGCTGATGCAGGATGACGAGGGGCATGTGGCGAGGGAGGAGATTGAGGTCGATCCGGGGATTGAGAGGTGGTTTCCTGCATATTATACGGATAGGGAGAAGGTTGTAGATCCTACCGGGGGAGGGAATACATTCCTCGGAGGGCTTGCTGTGGCGCTGGCCAGGGGGAAGACGATTGAGGAGGCCTGCGGGTGGGGGAATGTGGCAGCGAGCTTCGCGATTGAACAGGTTGGGGTGCCGGTGCTGGGGAAGGATGAGGAGGGGGAAGAGGTTTGGAACGGAGTCAAGGTTGAAGAGAGGTTAAAGGCGTATCAGGAGCGGATTTGAGAGGGTGCGTGTGTGGGCCGGGTGTCTAGGCTGGTAGAACGGATGGCGTTGCTGGTAGATATACCGTTGGAGGAAATGGGGCAGTTCAGTCTGCCGGTCGGGGTTGGGATGACGGAAGACTTACTGTCACGAAATTACGGCTTTGGATGGAGCATTATGTGGCATATCCCACTTACTATAGACATTGGATTTCTTTTTTCTTACCCTTCATAGTGGAGGTTTAGCTCCAAGCTCCAAGACGTCACAAAGGAGGCACGCAGCACATCAGATATCCTTCAACATATTTCTACTTCTACCCTTACCGACAAAATGTCCCAGCTAATGCTCGCCACAGAAAAACGCCTGTCACCTAGTCCAGCCCACATATCAACCGACCATCATGAAGGCTATAAACGTGACCTTGACCGTCCAATCCATGTTCTCATCCAAGATCATTACCTCCCTTCCGTTCATCTGCATCTAACCTATTCAAATCTTGTAAACAAGCTCACCATCCGAGAACCTATCATGATCGATTAGTAATGTACCTCATATTCCACTGGGAAGACAGTCAACTCACATAATCTGGTTTCGCGTGGTCATCTCCCTGAGCGCCTTGATGGCCTCCTCCTTGGCGAACGCCGGCATTCTGTCACGACCAATCTTGCTATTCACGGCGTCGATAATTTCATCAACTTCAGCGGCGTCATCCTCAAACAGGGTTGTGTTGAGCAGCTGGCCGAGAGCGCGACGGAACACCTCGAGGCGTGCCTCAGTGAGCGGCGTATCGTCCTCATCTTGGGCCTCGTCCTCGTCTGCTTCGGCGTCGTCATCTTCTTCGTCGTAGTCATCGACCGTCAATGCAGCGGCTCCGCTGGCCAGAGTCTGGTCTGCATCCTGCTGTCCGCTGCCCGATGCGCGTGTTTGCGACGTAAGGGCTGCTGAAGCAGGCACGGATGACGCAAAGGATAATTGTGAAGATGAACCGCCTGGACCGGTAGCCGTGCGAGTGGACCTCCTCGGCGTGGCGTTGTAGATATCTTCTTCCTCCTCGGCTCCAGCTTCGGGGGAGGCCCGTGAGCTACCGCCTGCGGCAGTTGTGCCATTGGCTCTGCGACGAGCGGTGGCTGCAGCAGCGCGTTGGCTGCGGGCGTTGGTGGAACGGGCGGCGCTGGTCCGGCTGGTGCTGCCGCGGGCGGTGGCGTCGCCATCCTCGTCATCATCATCCTCTTCAGAGCTCTCTGCATCTGAAGGGGCGTCGACGGGGCGCGTCTTGCGGCGCTTCTTGCGCGACTCGTCCTGCAAGACTTCCTTGAACAGGGCGAAACGAAGGATGGCCTCCGCGGCGGCGGCATCGCGCTCCTCAACACGGTTAGAGAGGCGGGCCTTGGCGTGGGCGGTGGCGAGACGGATCAGAGTTTCGAGCGTACGGACAGTCATGGGACTGGTCTTGCGCTGATTGCTCTCCATATCGTCGTTTCGCAGGCCGACATAGATGTCGGCAATGCGGTCAGACGCCTCCTGTGTAAGAACAGGCTTTATCCTTGTCTTGGCATACTGGATGTACTTCTTCATGAACGGGATGCTCAGCACCTCGGGCTTCTTGTTAGCACCGCGGCCTGTTCCCTTGACACCGGCGTGGAGCATGGCGTCGAATTTTTCGTACACATCAGTTGGTCGCAGGGGGTCTGACTGCTGGTTGAGCGCGACGTTGAGCGCCTGCCCTGCGTTCTCGCGGACAGGGGCACCCTCCTCAGTGCCAACCTGGCGATATCTGTGCATGCGCAGAACGTGCTCAGATATCTGTCTGTCACGAGTATCCTCGATGTCGTCAGTGACGACAAACAATAGATCGAAACGTGACAGAAGAGAGTCGGGCAGTGCGATGTTCTTGTGGGGGTCCTTGTGCGTATCGTACTGGCCAAAGATGGGGTTGGCAGCCGCAATCACGCTGCAGCGGGCATTGAGCGAGGTGTGAATACCAGCCTTGGCAATTGTGACGGTCTGCTGTTCCATGACTTCGTGGATGGCGACTCGATCAATATCGGACATTTTGTCAAACTCGTCGATACATACAACGCCACGATCAGCCATAACCATGGCACCAGCTTCGAGGCGACGTTCGCCAGTCTCCTTGTCCGAGGTGACGGCGGCCGTCAAACCGACACCCGAAGAGCCACGACCAGTCGTAGCAATTGCGAGGGGCGCAGTGTTGAGCACGAATCGAAGCAACTGAGACTTGGCCGTGGAGGGGTCACCGACCATCAGGATATTGATATCACCTCTCAGATGGGTACCGTTCTCCAGGTTCTTCTCCATACCACCCAACAACATCAGGAGAATAGCTTTCTTGATGTAGTCATGGCCGTAAATGCTGGGAGCTAGCGACTGAGAGAGCAGCTCGAACAGCTTCGGCTTCTTAGCAATCTTGTTGATGTTGCGGATATCGGTATCAGTGATGGTGGCTGTAGCGACACCACCACCCGACTTGGAGGCGAGAAGTACGATATTGTTGGCGATCAAAACCGTCTTGAAAAGAGCCGAGTTGTGGTTCGTATTTCTGTTACCAAGCGTCCTGAAAATGCCTACCAACTGAATGCGATCACCAGGCTTCACTTTGTCGACCAGGTCATCGTCGAGAATCACGTCCACACCACGGGGCAGCTGGCCAGCAGGCGCCCGCTCTGGCATCTCCTGAATGGAGACGGTCTGGTGATCGCGATAGGTGCAGAACCCGTATTCGGTCGTTAGGGGATTGCCGTCTTCGTCCTCGTTAGGGTAGACGCTAGATGTCGTCTGACCGTTGGTCATGGTCTGATCCTTGTATTCCTTGAACCAGAACTTGCCGGTGGCCTCTGTATAATGCACGCTCTTGACCACCTTGGGCCGAATCAGAGAGCACCGCGTTACAATACCCTCGATCGACACCATCTTGTTGAGCATGTGGGAGGACAAGGTCCTCGGATTGCACGAGTTCAAGCCAAAGCTGCCTGCCCATGCGCAATAGTACAGCACCTCGGGGTCGGTCTGGTCTTTCCTTATGTTGGGAACTGTCTTGACGATATCCGTGACCGCCTGGTTAAAGGCCGCCGTCCAGTCGAAAGGGTCTTCGAGCAGCCCGTCGGCAATCTCCTTGTTGTGGTCACGAACATGATCAATGTTGACAACGAGTCTCCTCTGGTTCTTCTGTAGCATCAAGATAATATCTGGCCTATAGCTTCGCATGCGTGGGTCGTCTAGTCACGGGTGTTAGCATCCCATCTTCACTATGGAGGCGGGGAAGTGGCGGGAGCGCATACGGGGATCGAGAAAATCCGTCGCTTGCTTCAGGCGGTCGCGCGCCGCCTGATCGCGCAGCATTGTGTCGTCCATGGTGGTATTATTTGAGGGGGCTGCACTATGCTGAACTCTCTGCGTCAGGCCGAACTGAGGATTGGGGTTGCTGGTGGTCGAGATTGCGATGGCAATGCCGGGATTTGGTGTTTGCGGCGGTGGAAGACGGGGTCGAAGGAAAACGCGTCCACGACACGCAAGTCGCGTCTTGGGCCCATCCCCTGACAGGGGTTTAATTGAGTGCATGCGGGGCAGTTTGGTGCCTGAGGTCTGTGCCCCGCCCGCTGTTACTCACCTAGGTGAGCTCAAGGTGAGCATCTCACACTTCCTCGGTGTGCTAGGATCAATCAGACGTCTGGTCAAAGTTCATCAAACATCAGGCACGATTTGCATTCCATCACAACGCTCGCATACAACCCCAAAACTTGTATGTTTCGCTAGGATTTCACCAATACAGCTTTGGCTCACTAACTGACAGTGAGCAGACACTTTTCTCAAGAGTAAATTCCAGCTCTTTGAAGCTCAGCTGCGCCCTCATTCCTGACGTTTGAGTCACCAGCCAGCGACAGCTTCTAAGTGGGCTGACGGCGAAGCGGGCTGCACATTACAAGGAAAACAAGTGGTTCCTGCCCAGTGTGATGGGCGTATAAATCCATGCGGCTACTCCTCACTCGGCAATCTGGATTTCCTTTCACCCGGACTCTTCTTTTCCCTTCCATGAAGCGTAAACAAGGCGCTGTATCAGTTGATCTTCAGCAGCACAAAAAGAGAGCCATGGCCCACGTCACTGGGCCCACCATTCCCCTCAACGCCCGAGAGGAGCGTCTGAAGGGCTTGCTTGTTGACGTAGCTCGATTCATCGACGCGAATCCCACCAGCAGCAGCGTTGGCGGTAGCGATGACAAAGTCAAGCCTGAACCCGTCGTTCTTCGTTGGGCTGGTGGTTGGGTGAGAGACAAGCTACTTGGGATCGAGAGCAACGACATCGACACGGCGATCAACTGCATGACAGGCGAGACTTTCGCCCTGCGCCTAAAGGAGTTTTGCAATTCGCCTGCCAACTGCAAGCGGCACGATGTTGGACGTGATGATGTCGGCACCCTACACAAGATTGCCCGCAACCCGGACAAGTCGAAGCATTTAGAGACAACCACCACCCGGCTTTTTGGACTAGATATAGACTTCGTCAATTTACGCCGCGAAACGTACACTGAGGACAGCCGGAATCCTCAGATGGAGTTCGGCACGGCCGAGGAGGATGCGCTGCGGCGCGACGCCACGGTCAACGCGTTGTTCTACAACTTGCATACCGGCGAGGTGGAAGATTTCACGGGCGGTCTGCAGGATATGCAGGCAAAGTTGATCCGGACGCCGCTGGAGCCTTTGCAAACATTCACAGACGACCCGCTCCGGGTGCTGCGGCTGGTGCGTTTTGCGAGCCGACTGGGATTTGCTATTGATGAATCCGCGGAGGCCGTCATGGCGGATCCAAGAGTGCTGGATGCGCTGAAGCTGAAGATCAGCCGAGAGCGGGTGGGAGTTGAGTTAGAGAAGATGCTCAAAGGTTAGTTGCATGCTGAGGTCTGCCAACGAAACTTGGTTATTAATGTCTGAACAGGCAAAAACGCTTGCGAATCTTTGAGGCTCATCGACAGGCTTGGGCTCTACCACACCATTTTCACAGATCCCGCGCGGACAGATATGCCGAGTCCAGATACATCACACTGGGCCACAGCGTACGAGTGCCTCGGGACTCTCGAAAAGAACAAGACCCCGGGGTCTATTTACGAGCTTCTTGTGACGAGTGAAGAAGCACGATGCTTTGCCTGGAATCTTTCAACGCTCACATCTTGGACGCAACTACCGGACGATCGTCCCCTCAAGGGTGGGAAGCCTTCCTTCCCTCTAGCGACACAAGCTGCGAGGGAAGGCTTTAAAGCGCCCAACAAACTATCCGATATCATAACTGCTGCGCACCGTCATAGGCCGCAGATTTTGGAGCTTAAGGAGATTGTCTGCGCAGAGCAACCTGCCATGAAGGAGCGGGATCGCTTCGGAATGGCGATTAGAGGGTGGGACTCTAGAGGTAGCAACTGGCGCTTGCAAGTGCTGTACGCAGTCCTCGTGGACGTAGAGGCGCGGGCAGGCGCGAAGGGTGTCGAAATCGAGACAGTACTAGCGGAATGGCAGCGCTTCCTGGACCATCTAGTAGAGTTGGATGTCGTCGATGCGCCATCGATCAAGCGCATTGTGGACGGGCGGATATTGGCGAAGGAGCTGGGTGTGAAGCCTGGGAAATGGACGGGCCCTGCTCTCGAGATCGCCATGGCGTGGCAGTTGAGGAACCCCGATGCGACGGACTATTCTGGAGCTGTGGAGGAGGTGAGGAAGCAGAAAGAGGAGCTTGGGATCAAATAGGGGTCTGCGTAGAGGTGCCGGCATGTTAGTTTTACCGTGCCTTTCTAAGATACCCAACTAGCACACTATTTTGCCGTGCATCTGAAAAAAATTCTTAGAAATTTATGTACAATGTATTCTAGATTAATCCAGGGACAAAGAATGGGTAGCTGAGTTTGTTGGCGATACAGTGTTGCACTGTGTAAGATGACCCGCCCGACCTGCAGGGCTCACTGCAACTCTTCATAGCGAGCCAAGACTCCTTCATCACCCTCCACACCAGGCCACAGCTCACAACACCTCGACCCCAAAAGTCTCTGTGTAGAAGAGGCACACTCATATCAAAACTAGCGCTCTTCTCTCCAGCCGCTGGATTGAGAGCCAAGGATCTCGCGCACCTCACAATGGCGGGGTTACAGACCCTCAGGGATGCGGCCAGTGAGTTGCATCAGTTGCTGTCGCATAACACGAACAGCACAGCAAATGTCAGTTTGCCCGACCTCATTCAAGACCCGGACTTATAATGAATTTACATGCACTCTTCGTAGTTTAGCTACATCATCATAGAATAAGGCTAACGATGTCCTCAGACCAAGCCCAGCAAGGCACCGGCAACCGAAACCCAGCGACTCGTCATGTACATACTCGCCGGGCTGCAAGATGAGGACTGCGTATTTGAAGAGAGCGATCATGACACAGCGCACCAGATTGCTAGTGTCCTGGCCAAGACTATGGCCCCTATACTCCTAGGTGTCAATGGGGTAGGTGACGAAGAGAATGATGATGAAGACGACGACGATGATGATGAAGAAACTAGCGGAAGCAACGGACCCTACCGCCGAGTCGTTCAGCGCTGTCTCGCCGTATCTCCCCCTGCGATAGAAGCGTTGGTACTTCTTGCAAAGAAGGCAACCTCTGCAGCCATCGCAGCCAATGATGACCTCGTCCTCACCCTAGCAGCTTTCACGTCCAAAACTCAAGACTGGGTGCCATCCCCCGAAGCAGCCAACAATGCATCCGAGCTGCTGCGTGGTCTTCTCACTGCCAGTGGTACCTCCAGAGAGCAGTTTATCGCCCAGACTATCCTCCAACACTACCTCCGCCCACTATTTTCCAAGTCAAAGCCTGCCTCGGTTACAGCATCAGGGAGAAAGGCAGAGTACGTGGACCCCGCCGCCGGCCGAAGCGAGGGTCTCCCGGATGATTCAAACAAGACAAAACCATGGAAGTTTAGCGACTTCAGGGCAATAGCTCTTGCTTCATGGGCTATAGAAGAATCAGACGTGAGTTCCTGCCACATGTCTTGTCTCCATCTTAAATGTCGTATCTAATCTGACATCTCACCCAGGAGCAACTCATCAGCAAGCACTGGCCGCTATTTATCCCCGTCCTCTTGACTCTCGCCGACGACTCGACGACTAGGGTGCGCGAGGAGGGCCTCATAATCCTCACAAAGTTCCTCAAAAAGTTGCCTGACAAAACCCTCCGCGACACAGGCTTATCCAAAGTATTCGAGGACGCCATATTTCCAACACTAAGCTATCTCCCCAGCCTCACGCCTGAGGATGAGTCCATTCAGCTTCTCGTCCCCGCGTTTGAAGCCCTACGCTGCCTGGCAAGCAAACAGCTATCAGCTACTGTCACGAAGAACAATACAGCGACGGCTCTGACCAGTAATCAGCAACAAACCAAACTGCTTGACAAGATATTCCGAGAGGGACTCTTCACGGCCTACTTCCACGCCAAAGATCACATCCGCATCGTCGAGGTCCTCTGCCAGCAAACAGTCTTTATTCTCGACCAAATGGGTATCTATGCAGTAAAACATCTCAAGGTAAGACCCACGCTCACGCAGTAAACGCCCACAAGATAGCCTCGCTCACACATCCTCTAACAATAGGATCTAATCCCCATGCTCTCCACAATCATATCAGACCCATTCGCGCCAGCGGCGCCAAGGACCCTGCTCTCCGCTATCAAGGCCCTTCAAGCAGTCGTTACAAACTGCTGGCCGCGGATCCCCAGTTCCCCGTGGCAGGATGAAATCATCCAAACAGTTATCCTCTGCTGGCTCAACGTGAATGAGCACTTGAATGATGATGGAACGTCCCCCGAAACCACCATCAGAAAGGAGCTCATCACATCCGTCAAATACCTGGCCGCCGTTTTAAAGGCCGAAGATGTCGACCTCGTCAAACTCGTCGAGCCATTGGTAGCAAAAGAGCCTTCCCTCAATGGACTTTTCTCTCCCTTGGGCTGATGGCCGCGGTTATCCGCCCGAATTAACGGTGTGATGGAGAGGTGCAGTTGAGCGAAGAATAAAGGCCCACAAACGCTGCCCAACTAAATCTCAGACAAGCGGGGCGAGACGCATTCTAGCCCTAGCACCTAGATAGGTTGAAGGCTCCAAATCCGCAGCAACCTCATCCCAGGCGTGGTGGCAGAGTGGTCTAATGCGATAGACTAGAAATCTATTTCCTTCGGGAGCGTCTGTTCAAATCAGGCCCACGTCGAAGTTCGTCCTTCCCTTTTGCCTCCTGGGCATCCTGAATCTGGGTGATTCTTTTTTGCTCCTTGCTTCATAATTCAGAGCACCACAAACTTAATTCCCACACTCTCCTTCTCCTACCCCCTCTTCTGATTTACATGAACATGGTGACCACGGACAGTCGTTTTGCTCGGGCGCCGACCTCTAGTCGACCGGCTGCTGCTTGAACAGGCTCTTGCCCCGCAACCACTTCCTGTACGCCTTGTACCGCTTCTTCAAGGCATCCTCCTCGGTCACCGTCAGAGGATTGTCGCCAATCTGAAGCATCTCTACATACAGCGCCATATCGTCCTCGTGGCCGGGTTTCGCCACATAGTTTGACATTGGTGATGCAGCCGTTAGCCCCTCGGACTGCCAGCTGCCTGACACATACTCTTGGTACTCGGGCTCGATCTCACCCACCGCAGGTGTTTCGGCCGACACTACAAGCGGCAGGTTCTGAGGATGACTGATATAGCGTGCGTAGTCATCGGCCTCGGCCGTGCTGACAGTTGGATTGAGGCTTTCGTGGACCACTTTTGTGAATGTCCACTGTGCGGCGCGCGACTTCTCAAGAGCGCTTGGCTTAGACTTGTTGCTGTCGAAGCTGTTGCCAGGCGCCTCGCCATCAGTGCCGTTGCCTCCTGTGTCCTTCATGATGCCGTGTAGTCCGTTAGTCGCTTTGTCTTGGGAATTCAAATGCAGCCAGCGCTGCAAGGAGATTCCACGCGGCGGTGCGCTTCTGCTGTTCTTTTCGCTGTTGATCGATGCAGTGTCGGCATCATCGTCTAAGCGCGCGAGGTCTTGCGGAGCGAGAATGATCACCTCTTTTCTTACCTTCTTCCGTTCCGGTGCGTCTTGATCAAGCTCGTTGCGCACACGGAAGGGGCTGAGGTCATACCGGCCATCTTGAGTGGATTTGAAGGGGATATACTTGATTGTTGAGTTCATTTTGTAGGGAAACATCTTCAGAAAGGAGGAGAGAGTCGAGGGTCGGTAGTACTCGAGCCAGTAGTCGTCATATGCTGACACGGGCTTGTAAGTCGCATCGCTGCCGCTATTGCCAGGTGGGTAGGGGGTCAGAACACGCTCCTCCAGGAACTTGGGAGTGAACCAGTTGATGTAATTGTGATTGCGCTTTTCGAGCCAGGTTCGAGGATTTTCGTGGTGCAGATAGTAGTCCGTGGCGAGGTCCCAGAGCATGGGTTGCCCTTGGACAAAGATGTAGTTACCGAGGAACAGATTGTAGGCTTCTTGGCGCTGGCCATCGAGGAAGGAGTTGTTGTAGTAGCGCTTGAAGCTCTCGATCATATCACGAGAGTGACTGGTCCATTGGTTGATCTTGCGGTACGTCTCCATGGTGTTGACCAGCTGCGAGCCACCATATTGCACGGCAATAGTGTCGCCATGGTCGTGGTACATGTGGGTAAAAAGGTTAACGGCATCGGTATCGTAGTCGATAACGGTGTCCTCAAGAATACCGAGCGCGTGCAGCTGATGGCCTAGCGCCCGCTTGCCAATGACAAATTGGGCAGCGTTGGTTCGGTCCAGGCAGTCGATGCAGTTAGTGCGGGCGACGCCGTTTTGCACACGAATAGGTGATGTGTGCCCGTCGCCGTTGTGGAAGAAGCCCGTGGTAGTGACAACGTCTTCAGCGATACTCTCGAGTGTGCCGATGACATCTTGATCGCGGCTCTTGGCGGCCCGTGACATGTCCCAGGCCCGGTGGATGATCTTGTGCTTTTCAGGGAGAAACTGGTTGAGGTACTCGATGGCACGCGTGTACTCCAGAAGCAGCTTGCTTTCGCGAGGGGTACGCTCACGAGCCTTCACTAGGTTCAAAGCGTAGATGGGTGCGCCATAGCGCTCAAAAAGGTTGTCAAAGTGCAGCGCTGCTGCCGTGTAAAAGGGGTCGACAAGATTCAGCTCGATGGGTGGTTTGGGGGTCACACCCGTGTTGTCCTGGGTCCAGTACAATGGGATCGACCCTCGATGTTGGACATATGAGGTGTATGCAGGGCTAGCGAAGAACTTGGGGCCTGGAGCGTGGAACGACGTCGTCAAGGCCTCCGAGACGATCTGCTCAGTCTCGACGTCGTTGGCTACGTATCCGAGGTCATTGGCACCTCTCTTGAGAAAGCGAGCGCCCGCAAAATGGCGACTCCTCCGAGCAATGATTGTGATATGTGCTGTCCTTCCATAAATGGACAACGCGGCCTGGTCGATATATCCATGAATAATGGGCCGGCACCAGTCGTACGGCGCGTTGAGCACCTTAGCCGCTGGAGCGAGGAGATAATTATTCCAGACAAACATGGAGTTGAAGTCGTCGTCAACATTGCATGCTTGCCCTTTCAGAAGGGCCTCACGTTCTCTCGTGATGTTGTGCTGCAGAGTGCGGGTGATGTCGTAGGAGTAGCTGTAATAGAAGGATCTTGTCAAATCCAGGTTGCTTAGAATACCTAGGAAGCGCGACTCTTCGGTATTGCGCTGGTCAGTCTTGAAGCCGGGCGAGGTGACAGGGATAAGGTCAGTGCCGTCAATTTGATAGACATAGTGGCCTCCAATCATGGCGACCGTGCTCTTCTTCGTGATCAGAAGCATATACCAAGGGCCTGTGAACTTGATGAAGCCGAGCAAACCCCAGGTCGTGCATCGCAGCTTCAGGCCACCTGTGCCCTTGTTTCCATCATCGATCGTGTCGAGCAGCTGGTTCATGTCCTTCTGCGTGTACACGGTCTTGTCATCAGTGATGCTGAGCTCCGAAGCATCGTCGATGGTGCGCTCGATCTTGAGAATGCGATACCGCTTCTCTGTCATGTCGCCACCGACAATGTAGAAGCGGCTTGCCGTCTCATAGAGACTGAACTTGTGCATCTTGTGAATCAAGCGGGACCTAGATCCCGCCCCAACAGCACCGACAAGATGCGGCTCGTCCTCGTACTCGCCTGCGCGGGCAGCCGAGTCTGGGCTGGACGTGCGGTGAAAAGGCCGCGCGATCGCGGGCTCGTTGTCGTCGTTGTCGTCGGAAGCAACTCGGCCTGCGCCACCCACACGGGAGATTACGGTCGCACCAGCCCCCAGCGACTCAGGCCCGGCATCGGCATTGTTTTGCAGCAGGGGGAAAATAGGTTCGGCGGCGTCTTTCGAATCGGCGGGTCGAGGGGAGCCGACCTGCCTGGGCGCTGCATCGCCTGCTGCTACCGCTGATGTGACAATGGAGCTGGCCAGCTCCGCTTCCACTGTGTCAGTCATATTGCATTGTCGTTCCTTCCCTCGTCAGCTCCATGGGTCTTATCAGGCTGACCAGCACGCATTCCCAATATGGCAAATGACAGGTTGCTCTCAGGTGTCGCAAGCGGGCAGTTTGGAAGTCGCGACTGGGGCAACGTGACCAGGGGGATTGAGCTCTGCAATGATGTAATCCAAGCTTGGCGATGCTTAGGCCAAAAGAAAAGGTCCCGTCAGCCAGTGCGGAAGACGCCTTCTTACTGTCAAGGCAGGTTTATCTACTTGTGTATATCCACCCTCTGCCATTTTGAAACTGTCTTCATTCCACGGCGGTGGATTTTAATGTGATCAAGGCCTTTGCAACACATTTAATATGACAAGCTAGGCCTTACTGTTCTAGCGCGGAACTGTGTGAGGATTCTGCCGATGCATTTTCGCACGGAGAAAGCGATCCATTCTTTTGCCCAGCAACCAGCTCGAGTCTCACGAACCTAAATCACGGCTCCATGAGCGCCTCTCAAGTCCGGCTTTGCACCAGGGAATTAGGTTCTGGCACGCGCATCACGCGCCGGGCCTGTATTTTCCCAAACCTCTGGCAATTCGAAATCCCACAGAGCGTCTCTTGCGGCAAGTCCCCCCAGCCTTGAAACTCTTGACTCCCCCGGCCGCTCAAGCAAGTGCTCGAGTTTGGGTTCGGCATCGTCAACAAGATGAGGACCCCAAACTGGTGGATAGGCCAGCTTCTCAGCTACTCAAGGCCCGAGTTTGTGGCTGCATGGAGTTTTCTACCCGGGAACCGACAAGTCAGTCGCCTTGAACAAGCGCGCGTTGCCACCGACGCATTCACGTCGGAGCGCGCGAAAACCATGTGCTCAGGTGCTTTTTCTCAGAGCCCAGGCAAGCCAGGCACTTGAGGCTTGAGTACTAGGTTGCCGATGCGGGACGTACGTCTCTGCTACCGTCCTGACGAAATTCTGCCAAAAACAGCGTGCATTAACTTCTTGTGCTTGAGGAACGATGGGTGTCGCAGCAGACTTCGCGGGTTCCGGCGTTGACGCAGACGGCAGGCAGATGCGAGATGTTGACCCCGGTCCCGTTGTCCATTCCTTGCCCTCACCAACTAGCCGTGTTCCGCGCGAAGGCGCTGAGGCCCGAACTGGTGCTGCTACTATTGTTGCTTCAAGCCCCAGCACCATCCAGGTTGATACGGCTGCTCCGTCAACCACCTTACCCCGTCCAAGCCCTCCCGCAACGTCAATGCTCGTGGGGAAAGGCCCATCCGCCCCCGGAGAACGCGATCCGGTTCAGCCAACCGTACCGGCCCACGAACCGCCCGTAAAGGGCTTAAGGTATGACCAGGTACCCCCTCGACGACGATGCCCCTAGCAACAAGAAGGTCGCCGGTACGCGTCTCGCATCCCCAGCCATGAGCGGTGCGCACATTGCAGCCCAGCAAAGTCATGGTTAGTCTGACAGAGCAACAGCCAGCAGGACGCCTCAACCATAGTCACAAGACGGACAACCACTTATCGCATCACTCAAACGGCCCCAGCCACTGCACTTGTCACTGGCGTTGCGAGACTCCAAGTGCATGAGTGTGCGACGGCGGCGTATTCTCTCGTTGATAGCGAACCAACTGCATATCATGCTGCATTTGTCGGGTGCATTTCTGGCAAGGAGGACTGTTGCCCATTCCTTCCTATAGCCATGGGGAACACCAAAATGCAGATCAGCGAATCTCCCCCGTTCCAAACAACTGGGGATTCGAGGAATCTTCAAGCAAGCCGGCCTTCAGGGACCACAAGGGCGTGCGTTGGTAACTATATCGCCGTCTCGGGCCAATGCTGCCCAAGGTACGCCCTGGTGATCTCCAACTGTTACATAACTGTGCTGAACAATATCCCTTAGTGGTTATATCCCTTGGTCGACCCTCCTCGGCGACCAAACTCCGTGTTTCACCACCCCGACAGCAGCGATGACACCACCGCCAACCTCGCCCAACGCGGGTGCGCCCACAAGCAAGCCAACCGTAGCTATTACCGGCTTGCTGTTTGCGGCGACGTTTCCGCCGCAAGGTGATCCACAAGATGACAGCGGCCTTTCGGCGGGTGCTACCGCCGGGATAGTGGTTGGTGTCGCTGCCGGTATTCTCGCTTTCATCGGGCTCTCAATACTGCTACACAGGCGTCGAAAGCAATCAAAACAGCTCAAAAGTTTGAAGAGCGAGTTACGGAACAGCTATTTTGCTCGTGATGAGGGGAGGTCAGAAGTCCCTACGACACCAATGTCTTTGCATGCCAACCAACGGCAATTGGGTCACCAAGTCAGCCTCGGGGCAATTAGCATGGCACGCGGTGGAGTGCCACGCAGGTATCCATCAACCGCATTGAGAGAACAACCAAGCGCACCGTCGCATTTCTCCCAGCCCGAGGTGGCAGAATTGGCACTTACGCCAGCAGCGGAAGACCGTGACAATGTGCTGTCACCTCAGTCCTCTCCCAGCACTCATGCACAGGACGCCCACGGTGTTCACGAAGTCCAGCTAGCCCGTCCGCAGCGCTTGTCTCGTGGGTATGCTCGCATCGTACACACGACCCATTCGACGACGGGGTCGAATGGGAGTGTGCACGGAGACTCAGCAGAGCCCCGTCCAGCCGAACTCAGCTAAACAACGCAATCCCTTGGCGTTTACTACGGACACAGATACAAGGAAGGGATGAGCCGACATGGCTACGCATGAGTTGGGCGGTTATGGTTGGGCCAATTATCGTGTTGCCTCTGAGTTAACTTGATTCCCCTCGGCCAGAACTGAGGGGGTAACTACCACGACGCTTGCGGCAGTTGGGGGATGGTTGTGTGGTGCAAGTGTGTTAAAAATGGTGTATAATGGAGACGCAGTTGCGGAGCACAAAACATTTTCTGACGTCAAATGAGCGGTGATGGAGACGGGCTACGAATCTGAACGACTTGTAACGCATTGGATATTAATACAGCTCTGTTATTACTACTTCTGGTGTCCATTCATCGCATGGGTTCCGAACTGGGTCGGCATGCCGTGGTACGATAAGGCATGGTGATGTCAAAGAGTTCGGCAAGGGGATGATGGAAAGGTCCAGGCCCTTGGGTCTTCCTCTGTCGATTTGAGGGCGCCAATTGCAGCCGGTGCAACCGCTGTAGGAGGTGCTGTACGACTCTGCACAATGATATCAGCCGAAGCTCGTCATCTCCACAGCTGCGGCCAGCCTGGACCCTTCCCGCTCTGCATGGAGCTCACGCTAAAAGTTTTAAGCCAATGGCGTGTTGGTGATCTACGTCAGTGACGCAGTGGCGATGGAACGCAAAAAGCTTGCTTGCTCTCGACACACCTGGAATTGTGGGGTTATCGGTCGCGATGCTCCGCATGGAATTCCAACTTGGGAGGTTGACACCCATATAGAGAGGCTAGTTCCTTGGTAAGTGTGGTACCCTAGCTTCAATTACCATCAGATAAATCGAAGATCATCAGGAATTGCCTTTTCTCTGTTCAGACGATCCACACTAGATCGTTTCCTACAAACCCAGACACTATATACCTTACACCACTTACAACAAGAAAGAGAATGCCGAGACCTTCACGTCGACGACCCAGCGACCCCTCCAGCGGCGACGATGACTCCGACTACGCTGGCCGCCAGGCCCTGACCAGGACTCGACGTGCTGCGTCTACAAGCAGCGGCAGGGGACGACGACCTCAGCTGGCCGACTTGGTCGAGCATCAGTCATACCACCGTCCGAGCAGTGAACGGCGCTACCACCCCACTAAAGACTCAGACTCAGACTCAGAATCATCAGACGATTCTTACTCTGCTCGCCGGCGCCACCGACACCGGGCTCGCTCACCCAGCGCTGCGCCCTTGACAAACTACCGGCCACCATCCCGCGCCCGCTCCGTCGACCACCATCACCACCAGCGCCGCCGCTCTCCCTCTCCGCCATCCCGGCGCCGCCCCTCATCCACGTTCCCTATCGCCCCCCGTGATCACCACAATACCGACAGATCAAGCCGCCACTACCCCCCTTCGGCCTCTCACCCCCACTACCCACCCTCAGCCTCGCGCTCTGGCCGCGCCCCCTCTTCCTCCCGTTCCCACAGAGACTACGGCCACGACCGGAACTCCTCCCCTTCCGCCCGCTCCCATCGCTCTCATAAAGACCGCTCCACCTCCGCTCGCTCCCACCGCTCGCGCAGAGATCACTCCCCCTCCTCCTCCTCCTCCTCCTCGCCAGAAAAGCCGCAACGCAAAAACTCCGACATCTACCTCGGCGCGGCGCGCACCGCCTTCACAGCAGGCGCAATCGCGGCCCTCAAACTCCACGACGACGACTCACCATGGCTGGGCACCAAGGGCGCGAAAATCGTCACCGCGGGGCTCTCTGCTGCGGCGGTGGACACAATCATGGAGAAGAAGCACCCGTGTCGCAAGGGCGGGCTGAGACACTCCATGATACGCCAGGCGACGCAACTGGTGATTGGGAATTTGGTCATGATGCCGGCAAAGAAGGCGGAGAAGGATGATATGGGCGCGAGGCTTCAGGAAAAGATGGGCGATGGGGCTAAGGGGATTTATCATGCTGGGCAGAAGTATCATCATCGGAAGTGAGTGGTATTTTTACCTGAAATGGAGGGATGAGAAGGGGATGATGAGATTTTGTTTCTGTGGTGTTTGGCTGGCTGTATTTTTCTGTTCTTGTGTCTTCTTCTTTTTATGTGTTGTCGCTTCGTGGAGTATTTGACGTGAGGGTTACATGAGGGCTCATTTATAGCGATCGGGGTACAGGCGACGGGGCCCATGATGCTTTTTGTCTGTTTTGGGCACGGCTTATGAGTATGACTTGGAAGAGGAAAAGGGGCGAGATGATATGAACGCGGTGTTCATGGAATATGGCTAGACAATGGATAACAAGGCTGGCTTCGGAGCAAAGAACTGAAACGGGTCATGATAGCATGTTGAATGAGCGGATTATCCTAGGTGCTGGAGGTCAGCAGACTAAAATGTCAAGTAATTATCCTGAACTTCTTACCACGAGTGTCATCATTACTCGCCTGCCCTGGTAATACATGACGGAGATTGATGATAAGTTCTGAAACTAAGAGACCATACAAGCTTTTTGTAAGGTACCTGCCGCTCAGCTCGGTGTAAATACGGGACGGGCAGTCATCCCATGTTCGATATCACGGATCTCGGAAGCACGCACACGGGAATTTTTGAGGTTAGGCGGCTCGGGAAGCGAAGGAATCCGTCCCGGGGCCGTACCTGCCCCTCGGGCAGTGCAAAATCCCAGGGGCTCGGAACATTGCGTGCACCGCCATTTCGACAGCTTCCTAGGTACGTACCCTAAAGCCTCACCAAGTCTTTGTCATAGTGGTAACCGAGGACTTTGGAAAGAAGAATACAACTGATCCTTCATACAACCACAAGATAATAAATTATAAATAATAACTACTCCAACAGATAACCATACAGCCGCGGAGAAGATAACAAGCCGGGTCCCCTCTGGCAGCACGCCACTGGCAGCTAGGCTTGGCATGGTCGGACTTCGGCCCCGCGCGGGGCGGCTCCCAAGGCGCAGGCAGCGCAGGCCGCATGGAGCACTCACTGGGCAGGCTCAGCTTCAGCTCCGGACTCTCTCCAAACCGGACCCCGACACATTCTATCATTGCTGAGGTGCAGCAAAGCCAAAAAAATAGGTAGGTAGGGGAGATGGAGGGCCGCAGCGGCGGCTGTTACAGCAGGCTAGCGAGTGGTTTATTGCCGATACGCGCTGGGGACTGGACAGCCCGTCCCGTCTCTGAGATGATCTGTCTTCCCGTCATGTCCAAGTTAAACCCGATTGCGCCGCCGCCGTGCCTCTTTTATTGAAATAACTCCGGGTACGGAGTAGATTCCTATCCTGTACTTTACAGCCAGCATTTGCGCCGAGTCTGGTTTTTTATTTTTATTAAACCACGTTTATACTTGCCTACCCGCTATCACGGAGGATTTGAAGCCCCTTAGAGGCAACGACGACACCAGAAACAGCCCGCGAAAGGAGGAGCTGTCGCTATTCAAAATGAGGGTTCTCTGCCTCCACGGGCAAGGAACGAGCGCCGAGATCTTCAAATCACAAACTGGTTCGTACATATCATGAGTCGCAAGGGAACAACAGGGGAAACAAGGGAAAAGGGGACTTTCTAACCTCGTTGTAACTTCAGTCGCCTTCCGCAACAAGCTCCCGAAGACCTACACCTTCGACTTCGTCGATGCGCCCTTCCACTGCTCGCCCGCGCCGGGCATCAAAGTCCTCTACTCCACAGGCACCTACACATGGTGGCCCAAGCCGACCATCAACGCCATCCGCGGCGCGCACCAGTTCATGCTAGACCACATCGCGGCCAACGGCCCCTACGACGCCGTCATGGGCTTCTCCCAAGGCTGCTCCCTCCTCGGATCCTACCTCCTCTACCACCGTCGCGAGACCCCCCACGAGCCGCTCCCCTTCAAAGCCGCCATCTTCACCTGCGGCGG
>Ga0247770_1000581_pt1 | contig 34283 bp, 24 predicted proteins | sample UWRJL136409B6_FD_179943 | JGI IMG/M metagenome (GOLD analysis project Ga0247770, IMG submission 179943) | Plant litter microbial communities from Arlington Agricultural Research Station in Wisconsin, United States - UWRJ-L136-409B-6 | ecosystem: Environmental > Terrestrial > Plant litter >... | reverse complement strand
TTTTTTTTTTTTTGCAGGCGGGATGTACCATTCGGACTTGTCATTCCGGCGACACTGTGCAAGCACGTCAACTAACATCAGTCGCATATGGTAAATGAGGCAATAGCTTCTGTATTTCTCCATTAGATAGGTAATTATTATGTGGTGCTGCGATGGTAGCTATTCCAGCCAACAACGTCAACTCCCACGGTTCGCTCCAATATCCTCACAAATATAAGGAATATATGCGCGCAAATGCAGCAGCGGATGGTTAGTATTCAAATCAGCCCCACTCCTCCCCCTATTCCCCTATCCTGCCGCCAAGGTATCATTCGGTACGCCGTCCGTCCCTCCATGAAGTGTAAGTGCCGACTTTAGCCTCCTAACCGAGCGAACCGAACCGAGCCGCGTCCCTTACTCCTTGTAAAGCCAAGTGTGAGTGGAGGAATTATCCCGGCTGGCTGGCTGCCTTGCCCACAGATCAAAACAACCCGATGCTCTCGTCCGTCCCGTGTATAATCAATCAAACACATATGCCCCATGCTCCTTTCTGCCTTTTGAAACGCCGCGCTTCATGGAAAATTTGGGTGCTTCCTACGGTCGGTTGCGATCTTCTCCCCGGGATGTCTCAGTCTGGTACCTTACCAGGAAGAACTGACAAATGAAATGGTGTCGTGTTGTGCAGCACCACGCCTCACTCGACATCGGCGTGGTTCGCCTCGTCATCGATAGGCGCAACTAGCATCTCCCTCATGCCTAGCGAAATAGCTGACCTTGCTTTCCTCGGCCTCGTGAGTGGAACTCCCGATGCCCTCTTTCGTGCCTTGGTCTCTTTACGGAGTCTAATCGCAGCCGCGACGTCTACCTTGCCGGTCCTTTCCTCTTCGATGACGTCGTGTGCGTAGAAATGATGCTTGGAAGGAGAGCTGCATATAGCGGATAACCTCTTGGTACCACGAAAGCCTCGGGGTGGTGAGGCAGCTGTTGGGGAGTTGCACGGTGTGTCTTCGTCCTCCGAGTCGGCAGCAGTGTCGAGAATGAACCGACGACCACCGGCAGGTCCGAAAGAACCGTAGTCGTACATCGGCGGGAGTGAGATGCTCGACCGTGCGTGTTGCAGCATTTGCTCTGCTCTAGGACTGCCAGCGTTAGGTATTGGGGGCATACAAGAGATCCCTGGCAGCTGAAAGTCGATGCCATAACCACTATCACTAAATAGCAGTTGCTCCTCTCCCTCAGCACGCGGACGTCGTGGCTCGGTGAATGAGTCGTCGTCAGATGATAGGTAGTCGTCAATGTTAAAGCTATTCGACATGGCTGTTTTGGGTGAAAATGCCGCGCCGCTGTCCAGCGAAGCATGGCTGGGAACCTTGGTGATAGAAGGTGCACCTTGGCTCAGATCAATCGACGTGTTTGCGGTGTGGCGCGACAGTTTCGAGCTGGTGTCGGAGGTTGTAGGTGTGGCCGAGGAGGTGGACCATCCGCGTATGCTTCGGGTCTTCAGAGGAACCAGCTCGGGGCTGTCAGCTTGGTTTCTTCTCCCAACAAATCCCGATGTTGGCTCCGTTTCTGCAGTTTCGTTGACCTCATGGATCGTAAAAGGACTCCTTATGTCTAGAGATAAGCAAGTTAGCATTCGGGAAGACTCCGGTGTTAAAAAAAATACAAAGCAAAAAATCACTAACAGTGCGAGCGCGCAGGGCCCACGGGCGTTTTTGGAGAAGCAGCTACATCAAAATCTATTGTAACTTCAGGGGGAGAAACCACGGGTTGCTGTTGGGTGGGGTGGTGGTGTTTGCGGCGCGGATATGCCAGAGGGGTCGAATCAAAAACGGAGTCGCTGTTGGCAAATGAAGCAGAGGGCTGTAAAGTATGCAAACTGTGACGCTTTCGGGGAGAGGCGTTGGCGGGGGCTGTAACTAACCCACGATTGGGGAGGGACGGAGGACGAAGAGGGAAAGACGTGTCGCCCGGGAGCGGATTTCCGTAGACGTTGTCGTTGAACAGGTAATCCCCTATTGGCGTTCCTGCCCTTTGCTTGGCCAGGACCACCGAGTCGCGGGGCAGTCTCGGAGAATGAGCTGTGGCGGGCCGCGCCGTCTTTGGCCGTTCCAGAACGACTGGCGAGCTAATACTGAGAGACTGCAGCGTTGGAAATTCCCAAGACGTGTTCTCAACTTGTGAGCTAGTAACGGGTCGCATCGGGTTGCTGGAGGTTCGGATGCCTTTATTCCTCTTTGGAGACGGATCACTCTCAGTACCAGCCGACGCTGTCGGCATATAGGTATTCAGCGACTGCCGTCGCCTCAAGAGGGGCGAGTCGACGTCGGAGAAAGTGACCTCCGGGGGGCGAACTCGAGGTACAAGAGGCCGTAGGGCGGCTGTCTTCTTGGGAAACATGTAGCTTGTCGAGGAAGTTAGAGATCTCGTCCTGATGTCTGCGATGCTCACGCCCATTGTTGGCTCCTGTTGAGCAAGGGGGTTGGGGGCGTGGGCATAGAATGCTTGGACTGGGGAGGACTCGAGATTGGATCCGTTCTCTCCAATATTTCTATCGGCGACATCCTCCCCGTAGTCTCTGGCGCCGGATGCCTTCACCCTAGACCTGAAGTCGGCCGGTTTGATTTCAGACTGAGCATCGAGGAGATCCTTGAACCTCTTTCCACCATCGCTGCGCATCGAACTGCTAATCGAATTACTCCGCGAATGGCCAATAAGTGCTTGGGCATCCTTGGCAATCGAGTTTGTTGAGCTAGTGAGGGACACAGGGCGAGCCCCTGTATTCGCAGTACTGGGCCTTAGCAGCCGGAAAGATACTGGAGGAGCGCCCCGCAGCGGGTTCTTTCGCAAACGAGACCCGGCATTTGCCCATACCGTGGGAGGTAAGTTCCCGTTGGGCGCGGTGCTCGGTCTCTCCACGCTTTCCTCCTCTCGAAACAGGGGGACAGTCGGTGCCGGTGCCGGCGCCAGAGATTCGGCGACGATGGCGACAGGCGGGGAGATCCGGGTCGGGCTGATCCTGGGGCGGCCCCGAGGAGTAGTCTCTTTGGGAGTGGTGCCGTTGGTTGTCGTTGCAACCAGACCTGTGCGGGCGTGTGAGTTGACGGCTGATCCAGAACTCCAATTACATTATGGTGAACCTACTGGGAACTGGGGGAGCCTTCGGAGGGGGCGCATCAGAAGCACGCGGCTTTGCCTTGGCCTTGTCACTCGACCTCTTAGTAAGAAAGCTCAGAAGGCCCATCTTGGTAGTGAGCGGCTGGCCATCAGCGGCCAGCTGCCTCGAAGTCGGGCGGGCGCAGAGATGGATGAAGCTCTCGCTGGTTGAGCAAACGTCAAGGTGAGAGACAGAGAAATGTTATGCCGAGGACAGTAATGACCAGATGGGGAGGAGGGAATAGTAAAACTAAAATAGGACCGAAACCGAATGGGGTGGAAAAGGGTAATAACAATAACAGCAAACCAAGATACGGGCAGCGGCAGCAGTGACTTAGGGGAGTATCACTAGACAGGAAATATTGGAGTCGAAGGGAGCGGGAACGGAGGGGACAATCCAAGTAATATGGGATGGGTAACGGGACGGCAGCCCGGCGCACGACGCTATATGACGCCGTGGACTTGGGGTACCAAGGATCAGAGCGATCTCACAATCTTGGAGTGCAAGGAGATCCCGGATGCTAGGCCAAGGGACTACGCGACACACAGAACGGGGCGGCGGCAGAGTCTCACCTTGTATCGCCGTACCTACATACACCAGTTCGGCAGCTCCATCTCCTCTCCTCAGGTACAGATGCGCTGTGCTCGCTGCGCGCCTACTTGTATGTGATAAGCCGCGCCGAAGGCCCGGAACCCTGCATGGGGGCGTCGCAGTTCGGCGACGCTGGCGAAGTGCGGCTGCCGTCCATTACACGTGTAGCCACTTGAGCTAGGCAGAGGTTGTCAACCCAGGCATCCTGAGTCGGGGGCTTCCCCTTCTTCTGACATTGAAACCTAGCGTACTCGGCCGGGGCAGTATTTGTTCGGTCAGGAGTTTGCGAGGGAGCTGCGTTTCTTCAAGGCCTCCAGCCTATCGCGAGCAGACCAGCTGCGCGGCACGGCATATGCAGACTGAGAGGCGCCAGGGTGGGACGGCGACAGGGGCCCGTTGACGATACGACAGCAGTCGCCGCGACGTCGCAAACATGTGCGTGTTCCGACGGAGCCCGTTTGCACGCCGGGACAAGGGGTTCTAACTGTGTGAAGCCGCAGTGCGAGAGCGGCTAAATACGAGGAGAACAGCAGTCCATTGCCAGGCGGGGACGCTGGAGGCTCGTGATGCGAGCGAGATGGAAAAAGAGAGGCTGCTCACTTGGCGGGGGACGGCGTGATCGAGGGGTATCGAGGTGGTCTGGCCGTGCGCTCGCCTCTTTGCCGTCGAGTATCGACGGACAGCGGTCGAGCCGCTTCGGCAGGTCTGATCCTGTCCCAATTGAGGTCACCGCCTCGCTGGCCATGCAACACCTCCACCCACACCACGGGAAGGAGAAGGCTGGTAGCAATAGTTGTGGCTGGAAGTCCGTAATGAAAGATTACGAGTGGCACCGCTGCTGAGCGCGGAAATGGTCTCTGTACCACAGCACTAATTTCCAGGCCATCACGCGCCCGAAGTATCGATTCAAACTTAGCCAAGCAGAGTCGCCGCTAAGCCGGGGGGATCGCTGAATCTCGATTTCCTTAGTGTCGAGTTCGATCGGAACTCGGGCCCCAGTCGAGTTCGTTTGGCGTTTGGCAAAGCAAAACCCCTTGTTCGGCCCAGCACATGGCGGTGCTTGCTTTTTCCTTTTTCTTTCTGGCGTCTTCCATGGAAGCCCAGCGCCTTGGCTAAAGAATGGCGTCGGCGAGTGGGGATCTTTTCAGAAAAACTAGGCAAGGTCAGGCAACCCTTGAGACCAAGCGGATCCTGGAAGACGATCCGGGGCGGGGGGGGCAAGGGTTGCTCCCGTCATTGATCGCCAGGGCCTCTCCAAGGATGGCCGATCAAAAGTTTTTTTCTTCTTTTTCGTCCAGCCTCCAGTTCGTGCCCAACAGCAGATACATGATGGCAGCTAAACACGAAATTTCCACGGAAGGGGGACGAAGCTGTCATACCTTGGTTCAGCGTTCGGGGAACGAGTAGCGATGGGAGAATTAGCGCGGACAATAGCTGCATCTCGCCTGCCGCACTACTGCGAGGAACATTCTTCCCTCCCAGGTTCTCGCCGTGCGTAAAGCCACCAGTAACCACTGATGAAACTGGACAGAACTCTTCTCGAGACGGTAGATGTCTGCCTGGTGAACAGTTTGCTAGGTCACTGCTGCTCTACAGTGTTGCGATTTCCATGTTGTTGAAATTTGAAGGGAAAGCCTGGATGCCACGGGCCACCCCTCGAAATAGCGCGGCAAGTCAACAAGCAAACTGGGAGGAGCCGGGAAGGGGAAGCATCCACATTGGTAAGCTTTCCCGCTCCAATTTGGAGGTCTCTGGGAATCTGCAGGTACAAACTTCGCAGGCAGTAGCTTGTGAACCCGTCTGCCGTTTGGTGGTGAGACAACGCATGCATATCGCCTCTTCTCCTTTTTTCCTTCCCGTCGTCGCCCTTTTCCCCGTTTGTAACGGCAATGCAGGTATTCAGGGTGCATCACCTTTCACTCGTTTGCTCTGCATAGGGTTAGGGTATGTGATCCCGGGCCGTTCGCATTGATCATCCTGATGACACTGGCGAGACTGGGCTTGTCCCAATCCTGACCACGTTCCGTAGATACAGGCTCCGCATCCACATCGGCGTGGACTGTAGCGACAGGCTTGACTCCTTTTGGCGCGCTTGCGACGATGCATCTGGGAGGGTGCCATCCCGATCCTATCAGTGCGGGGAATCTCCCCTCACAACCAACTTCGACGACACACTCGAGTCTGAGCGCGCGTCAAAGAGTAACCAGTCGGTGTACGGTTTGCAGGTCAAGCGTTGGCTTGGGGACTTGGACCGGCAGGCAGACTAACTTGAACGGAGATCGGAGCATCTCGCCAGGAAAGCATGGAGATTGCGGGAACGATGACGGTCAAAGACGTGACGATGATTGTTTTGATATGGTAGACCGCTGTAATGACGAGGATCTCACAAAGTCGCGTTCCCATTCGGCGGCTCGGGAGTTACTATGTAGTACCTAGTTTCGAGGTTCCCGGTTCGGGTTCATCCCATACTCAAAGAGACTTGGGAGGCGATCAATAATGTAACGTCGTAATCGTCGAAGGTGTGGTGCATGAGCACTGGCCATATTCTCTTATACATCAGCAACACAGGGATACCTTGAAGCCCAACAATAGTTGAAGTTGTGTGTCAATGCAAGCTCTGCCCTGCCAAAAACAGGTAGCCATCTGTGTTCAGCCTGGTCAGGGAGCGATCATTATAGAGAGGAGATTGGGCAAGACACATTGTAGTGATAATGCTTTCTTGAGGGAAGTATCCGGCCTTCTTTACCCCCAAAAGCGTAACTACCTCCATACTATTGCCAGGACAGAGCTGATCACCACGGCTGGTTTCCTGATGAAAAAGCTCGCAGGCGTTAGGGGGTATTAGATAGCCAATGCTCAAAATTGGCGGAAGTGAACCGATGAACATTGCTATCGACCCAAGGGGACCAGCCGAGTTGAGCAAAACAAGCAACGCAGCAAACGAGAATAGGGACATGAGCGATCCCATATACTCAATAGAAGGCCACGACTCGAAATGCCAATGCCTGCTTCTTTCCGACCCAACGGACAAGCTTTCAGCTCCCGCACTCCCGCTCCTAAACTCCACGGCCGTCTGCACCCGTACATGCCGTCTCCTCGACAGTACATTGCTACTCCAAGCTCCCGGCCAGCGCAACGCAGCTAAACCGCAAATCGGCCCCCTCCCTCTCCAAGAACTTCAAAGGACCCAGCATCAACGCCTTTTCACTGAGCACGTCCTCGTTCGACCCCAACACCCCCCTCTCCAACGGTCCCTTTCTCCGCCCGTCCAGCTCCCAGAGCTTTCCATCATTGCCCTTGACAAAGCACACATAATGTAGCTCCACATCATCCGTGGCCTCCGGCGCAGCCGTATCCCCCTTCTCCGCAGCGGCTTTATGCGCCTTCGCTAGCGACTTCTCCTTCTCCAACAGCTTCGCCCGCTCCTCCGGCCCAAGCGGCGTCGCGCCCTTGATAATCCGATCCAGATCCGAGCCCTCCTCCACGAAACCTCTGGCAGGTCCATTCGCGGTAGCGTGAAGCAAGCCCATCAAGCCGCACGCATTGCGGATCGTCTGCCGGAACCAGAGCACAGGCTGGCCCTCGCCGCGGCCGGTATACGCAGGGAGGAGTGAGTCTTCTGCAAGGCGGTGCGACTCGTAGGCTGCCGAGACGGGGAAGACGAGTAGTAAGGCGAGAGCAGGGCGCGGCACGAAGGCGAGCATGTCCGGGTCGGTGAGAGAGTAGACGTCGTGGATCTGAAGGGCGGGGGAGAGCCCGAGGGTGTGGAGCAGGGTGGTCATCAGCTCCGGGTTTGCCTCGAGCGGGATGAATGCGGGCGCAGAGGTACCGGGATCGGGCCCTCCGCTGTGGGTGTCGACGGAGGTGGACGCCATGATTTGTTTGCACCGACGGTACCGGGAAGTGAGGTGCTGTGTGTGGGGAAATGAAGTTGCCAATCCTCGCTGTTTTCTTTCTCTCCCTTCTATCGGCCTCTCGATTTTGTGGCGGAGTGGGAAGTGTGTGATCTAAGCTAGATTGATATTTAATTAAAGGCGTGCTTTGGCGTGGAAAGCGTTGTTCTGTTCTTGGGTAGAGTTCGGCCAGAGAAGATAAACCATGACCTCATCAGGCCCCTCATTGGCAACCCCGCAACGCGTCAGGCAACCAACTTAGGACGCGTCTCAGCCGGACAAAGCTCACGGTTGAACAAAGTCTACAGACAAGTGCGAAGACACTATTCCAATTTCTCTGTACATTCTTGCCTGTTCCTACTGGTACATATATCTTCTATCATCTACATATTCGGTTGTTTGGTTTGACCCATAAAAGTACAGCCCGACGGGGAAATACATGTTGCTGTGCGCGCACCCTATTGCGGCGCTGCCATCGATTGTGTAGCCTCATCTAGGTCTCGATCTAGCTCGTCCAAGTCAAGCAACGGCTCTTCGTGCCCCTCTTCATTCCAGGCTCCCGGGCCCTCGCCATGCTCGCCGTTCACGTCCTCGTTGCCCTCAATTACAAGCGCCTCTTCGATCTCGCGACTTTGCTGAGCCAGCCGCCTGACTCTGCTCCGGCGATCATGTGCGCCCTCCGCTGTGAAGTCGAACTGGTTGAGGAGGTTGGCAATCTTTTCCTCGACCACCTCCTTAATGTGAAACGCTAGATGCTGGCTTTGAAAAACACCTTCGAAGCGGTAGCTCAGCCACAGGTACATTGTGACCGCTTTATGCAGTGCCTCGAGCCGCAGCAGATACTCGGTTTTGCCAAGATTCGCGTTTTTCTGGCTGAGTTCGAGAACCTCCAGGTCAATCTCTTCAATGTCGAGTATGTGCCCTGACTTGTTGTACGCGAGAACCTCGGCAACGCCCCTTAACGCACTCCTGCACCTCTCGTCATTGAGAGTGGCAGGGACAACCATGAGTATCATGCGATCGTTCAGAGTTAGAGGCAGATCCTGGACCATATCCAAAATATCAGTCTCGTCTGTCATGGTGCACAGGTGAAACCGGCCGGAGAGTCTGCACATCTCGCGAAGCCTTAGTAAGATGAAGGACTGAGGCGTCGAAGTAGGAAACTGTGTCGAGAATTTCTCGGTCAAAAATGGTGGCGGTTTTATACCCGCAGTTTTGATGGGCAGGACATCCATTTCCATATTCTCGCCGATTGTTGTCATATCTTCATCATCGAGCGTCGTGACGAAACCCGGTAATGCCCAACCTCCGGCGGGGACTGCCGCAGGGGCATAAGGTGATACGGCGCCTGAGTCTTTTTGCTCGATTGTTGCGTCTTTGTTCGCCTGGCTGGCGGTCTTGTACCGTCCGGCTCGTCCTCCGATCTGCTTCGTCTCCCAGACTGACAGGGAACGATGTTTTGAGCCATCAAACTTTGCGGCAGTCTCAAAAATGACACGCCTGATTTCTAGATTCAGGCCCATGCCAATGGCGTCGCTGGCGACGAGAAAGTCGTAATCATTATCTTGGTCGTTGAAAAGCGCCGCCTGCTGGGCTCTGGTCTCCGGAGGAAGCGAGCCATAAACAATAGCGCATCGACGACCAGTCTTTTGCTCGATACCCTTCTTAAGTTTGTGCAAATTAACTCGGGTAAACGACACAACACAGTCTCCCTTTTGAAGATTGCTGAAGTCTCCCTTCAAGCTTTCTGTCATCGTGTGCAACGCGTTGAGTCTTTTGTAACGGTGCACAACGCACTTGTCGCCCATTCTAGCTGTCAGATCCTGAATCAACTCGACGGCTCGTTCTTCTCCACAGAGATGGACTTCCTTGGCCTGCACACCCAGGAATGCTTGGGTCCAGGCCCACCCACGGTCGTCGTCAGCGATCATCTGGATCTCGTCGATGACTGCGACATCAACCGGCCTGTTGAGTGGCGTCATCTCAACGGTGCAGCTGGAGAACCTGCTGTCTACACCTTCTGGAATTCTCTGCTCCTCACCTGTGACAAGGGAGCACGGTATCCCTTTGGCCTCGAAACGGGTGTATATCTCGTGGGCTAGGAGGCGCAGGGGGCCAGCGTAGATGCCCGACTTGGCACCTTCTAAGGCTTTCAGGGCGTTATATGTCTTGCCCGAGTTTGTAGGCCCGACGTGCAAATGGACGGTCCGTTGCATCATGCGTGTCGCGGGGTACCACTCATATGGAAAGCGTAAATCCGCTATCTTCTCATGAATCTCCGTGACAGCCTTAGGGAAGCGGTTGCGCATGATGAAGCTCTCGAACAAGTACTTGAGCTCGGCCGTCAGGGCACGCGTGTCTCCCTTGACGAAAGCATTGCGCAAGTTCCAGAACAATGGGTTCTGCTCCCGGGACGTTTGTGCCCGGTCAGTGGCGAGCCGGAAGGCTGTATCCACGGCCTTGATAAACAGGGCAGCTTGGCGCTCGACTTCTCGATCATTTTGCAAGCCGAAGAACTTGTAATCGGTATTCTGAACTTGACGTATGTATTTGAAACGAGTGTGCACGAGGGCTAGGAAAAAGTGGTAGTTGCGCTGGGCGGATTGGCCCAGTCTTGCCGGGACTTGCTCGATCGATCCTCCTGGACCCTGGAGACCCAACTAGTCAGCCGTGAGGAGGATAGAGGCAGACATAGAATATACTTCTCTAGAACCTGGAGACCCCCTGTGGGTAGGTGGTCTGCCCCTTGGCGCAGATGGCCTTAACGAAGCTGACGACGCCCATTTTGGCGACGGCGACGACGACGACGACGACGATGCTGCTCGGAAGGGAGCGAGGGCGCGGCTACGGACTGCGCGCTCCGAGCTCAAGGAAACCCGAAGCAGCGATTTCATAGCCGTGGTCGTAATGTAAATACCTTCATATCGACTTTGCGAATGAACTAATTAACTTGTCGCGAATTTTTGCTGCGTCAACCGCGACGATTCGACGATTCTTATCTTATCAGTGATCACCCATCCTTTACCCCTGTTTCTTCGCGCCTGCACGTGAGCCTTTGCAGGGGCCCCCATACACTCTGCGACCCAAGGTAAGTGCTTCGTCATCTCGCAGCTGGGACACAACCGGTTGCTCTGCTCTCCATTCAATTCACAATACACCCTCAACCAGCGCATCAACAAACCCAATAGCTCACAGGATAATACCAAACCACCGAAGTATTCTCTTACGACTCACGCCACGAAAATGGCTTCGTCATCGACCCCAGCAACCCCGTTGCTATAGTAAGAGCTCCCCATTAATATGTACCACCCCCTAACCTCACATCCGAACTCACACGATGAACCCCCTCTAGCTCGTGCATAGCCCACAACTCCACCATTCTCGCAGAATGCACGACCTCCGCCTCGTCCCAGACGTCCTCCCTCGCCTCGCTCATCCTCCCCAAGATCGACCACGCTACCCCCCAGAAACTCACCTACACCCACGGGTCCTACCACATTCACTACATCTCCGAAGCGCCATCCGAACACGGCTCCAACCCCTCAGCAGGGGGTCTCGTCTTCCTCGTCGTCGCCGACAGCAATCTCGGGCGGCGCATTAGCTTTGGCTTCCTCGTCGAAGTCCGCAACCGTTTCTTCAGCAGCTTTCCGGCCGCAACAACCGAGTTCGCCGACCTTCCCCACTATGGCGCGGGCGCCTTCAACAAAGACCTTCGCGGCCTGATGGTCGAGTACGGTACGACGGGCCACGGACGGGACGACGCCATCACCAATGCGCAGCGGGAGATCGACGACGTGCGGGGGATCATGACGCGTAACATTGAGGGGTTGCTTGAGCGAGGGGAGCGCATCGATCTTCTGGTTGACAAGACGGATCGGCTCGGCGGCAGCGCGCGCGAGTTTCGCGTGCGCAGCAGGGGCTTGAAGAGGAGGATGTGGTGGAAGAATGTCAAGCTGATGACGCTCTTGGGGTTGGTGCTGGCTTTGATCTTGGTAACGATAGTTATCTCGGTCAAGAACAGCTTAAATTGAGCGGAGGGGGTTGTCTCGCACATCCGTTTTCTCACTCCTTTTCATTTGTTTGGATGGCGTTCTGGTTTCTGGGCGTTCCTGTATCAGCTATTAGACGAAGTTGTATTTGTACACACGACTGTACTAGTGCTTGCGGTTCCATCGACAGCGGCCTGATTTGGCCGACGGACGTTGGGGAGAAGAAAGAGACGGGCAATGGCAAATAAAAAGAGGCAACAATGTCCGTTCTGTTTTAGCTCTGGGGCCTGCGTGTTTCTGAATTACATCGATACCCATATTTTTGGGGTTTCTTTTGAATCCCTTCATTCTACAGCTGCCTTTCCAGTGTGTAATATAATTTTTCTCCCCAAGAGGCGGAGGATATTAATTACATTATATATGATCGTGCATCGCAACATAACATAGATCCCTGCCGTCCTGAGTGCCTGCTCTTTCCGGCCTGCCACCCCCCTCAAGTCGCCCATACTAAGAAATCTCATAACCTTGGCCCGGCTGTCCCTTTAAATCCGACGCGCAGTGCATCTTGGTAGACGTAGCCGTGGGTCACAGGGCTAGCATGCTGAGTTGGCGCAGCGGCGAACGAGAGAGGCTGTCGTCGAAGTCTCTCGGTAAAGAAGACAGGGTGGCAGTGTGATGCATCGTGTGGTGCTCGCCAGACCGGCTGTGATATAATCCGGGTTGGCGGCGGGACAGGCAGCGCTGGTGGTTGAAGTGCTGCCATGGGGAAGGATGTGGATGAGAGATGAGTGAGAGCGGGGCTTGAGGACCGAGGTTGGTTTTGGATGTGCGGTGCGCTGTGGGAATGAACTGGTTGGGCTACTGTATGTAGAAGGCCAGTTTGGCGATTCGATTGACTTGGGATCTGATAAGATGCACAGCTCATGTGAGTTGAGGCTTGAGCGAAGATGGTTTCGTTGTGTGTTGTGTAGGGTGTCGTCATGGCCGCTTGATGACTTCCACATGAAGTGCCGAGGGTGCCCCACTTTAACCGCCTCACTGGTGACAACCCCTGCCAAGTCTAAGACGGGATCAAAAGTTTCGCTTCCCTTCAGAGGAAAAAAGAGAGTCCTAGACCCATCAGCTAGAGGAGGCGGCCTTCCCGCTCTTTTTGGTATTCTTGCCGCCCTTAGGCTTTTGTCCGTCCTTCTGCTCCTTGTTCTTGGCGATGGTTTTGATGAGAGCTTCGATCTCAGCCGCCGTTGCCGCCTTTTCGTCCTCCTCCTTCGACCTTCCCTTCGAATTTCCCTTCGGCTTCTCCTGTGTTTGCTGCTTCTTCCCCTGCGTCCCCTCCTCCTTCTGTCCCTTCTTCCGTTGCTCCTCCTTCTCCCTCGCCCTCCTCATGGCGCTCTGTTTCTCGGCTGCTTCGATCAACTTGTCGCTCTCTTCCCAGAGCTTCTTGGCGACCTCTTCGTCGTTGACGTCCTTCCTCGCACTGTCAACCTCCATGCATTCCTTCACCAATTTCCCCCCCTTGTCGCGGACGAGACTCCCCTCGAGCGTGGCCCACAGGATAGACTGGGCACCCATGAAAGGGCTCTTGAGAAACAGCCAGGCCAATAGCCAGAGTATTATGTAGATGAACAGGCCAAACAACGACCCTCGCGTGAGCCACCGCCTCATTCCGGGCGTCCTCGTGTAGCCTGGATCTACCAGAAAGACGCGCGCGTTCATGGGCAGCTTATCCGGTCTGTTGTAGCTGTCCAAGTGCTTCTGGTAGGCCTGACCAAACACCATCAACGCTAACTTACTCCGGGCGTAGGCTCTGCCCGGCGACCAGTCCTTCTCGTCCATCGGAACATCCAGTGGTGGCGACGAGATGTAGGTCGAGCAGGTCGGTAGAATAATGCGAACGTCGCGGTCAAAGGGTTGAGCCCGGATCGCCGGACTGAGAATACCCAGCAAATGGAAGTTTGCCAGATAGTTCACCATCCAAGTCGTCTCAATGCCCTCAGGTGTCTCTGTCCTCTTGCCACCAGGTGGCGTCATCGTAGCGGCGCACAGGATTACCATGTCTAGGCGACGTGGCGGCACATTGTCGATCCAGCGGGTTGCAAACTGGCGGACGCTATGCAGGTCGCAGAGGTCGACCTGCTCGGCGTAAATAAGATTGTTGTTGGTACGCTCCCGCAGGTCCTCGATATAGTCGACCAGAAAGGGGTCCGAGGCGGGCTGGCGCGTGAGCAGCACGAGCTGGGCGCCGCGCTGGGCCAGCTGGTAGGCTGTGATGGCGCCAATTCCAGAGGTGCCGCCCGTCATCAACACGACGCGGCCGTGCATGTCCTTCTCAGCTGTGCAGGCGGCGCCCTCCATGTACCGCTTGGTCGCAGCGACGGCGGCGATGGTGCTGCCGGCGCGGATGAAGTGCCATGGGTTTGGCAGGGCCTCCGGCCATCCCTCCTGGATAACGTGGAGAATAAAGGGAATTGGCATTGCAGATTGGAGAGAGAAGTCACTATAATATCATCTCCGTGGGACCCGTTGTTGCGCTGTGAGGATGCGAGAGTGAAATTCGATATCGGGGCTGGGAATTCGCGTCCCCGATTCTGGCGAGTTCCAGGCCGGTGAGCTGTTACGTAGCTCCCCGACAAGCCTGATTAGAGTGGGGCCGTGGCGTTTCTTGGACCGCCGGGAGCTTGCTTAACCGCAGGGTGCGATGGGGGACCCTGAGACGGAAGAATATCACAAGAATAGATTTGACAAAAGTCGAGTATTTTATTGAATTTCATCTACAATGTATATTCAACCTGAAGCTAAGGGCAATGGCAGCTTCAGTACCTATCGAACGTCCAACGGTACAACTTGAACTCTTCAGCCAAGGCGCCTTTGTTATCCACAGATGGGCGGGATCTGCCAGGGTTGCACTGCACCGCGATCCCGCCACTAACAAGAGCCGCAAAACACCCTGCTCGACACGGCTGCCTAAGATTGATCTTCCCATCTACAACCACAGACGAGGATTAATACCGGGTGTCCATGGTGTCAAGCCAAGATGAAATCGCTGCCGCCGCGTGGACCTGACGATACTGACGATTATGATGTCGAAACTCCTTTGGAGCACGTGAGGCCCTTTGGAAGCGGCCTGCACCGTAAGCAAGTCGCCTTCGTGCCGGCATCTGGGGATGGCCAACTCAACTCCACCGATGCTACTGTTGCATCTGGGTCACGGCCACATCAAGATGTATCAGACGTATATCTGGGTATGGTCCTGCCCGAGGACGTCAAGCGTCAACCCGCAGCAGACCCCAGCCTTCGCACTGCGAAGGGCCTAACACCAACTCCTGAATTGTGCGAGGTCTGCAGACTCCCTCTGGGATCACTCGCCCCCGAAGACATCTCTCGGACCGAAGACGGCACTGTGAGGGCCGCAACATCACATGAGAGTTCATTCGCCCACCAGCTGTGCCTTCCGCATTCCCATCCTCCATCAGCACTGGATCGGTCTCGGATGGGTCTCGCATATCTAGAAACCTATGGCTGGGACCCTGACGCCCGGAAAGGTCTGGGAGCGGTTCAGCAGGGCATCCAGTACCCGGTCAAATCCAAGGTCAAGGATGACAAACTCGGCATTGGCATGGCTGTGCCGAAGAATCTGCCACCGAAGAAGAAGGAGCAGTTGCTCGACGCCAAGAAGGTCAGGAAGATGGAGGCCGAGGAGAATCGCAGGGCTGCTAGAATTCGACAGCAGTTGTTTATGAGAGACGATTTGGAGAAGTATCTTGGCCCTGGGGCTGGTTGAGGACTTTCTGCGGATGAATCGAAATATAAAATAGCCTCCCAACTCAGGGGTTGGGCCGCCAGCGTGGGGCTGGCCCGAATCAGGAGCCGATCCGGTAACCGCTTCTCGGGATTTCCAGCTCATCCTCCCCCCACCCACTCTCATAATCAGCAACAAAAAGAAGCCCGCGCCTGCAAAAAGACAGGCACAACATATATTCTCTCCCGCCGGGAATTGAACCCGGGTCCCGAGCGAAGTCTTCTTCAAAGAAGTTGACAAGCTCATATACTGACCACTATACTACGGAAGATGTGCGGATGTTACCATCCACAGTAGTTGGGGTCGGGCCTGGAACTCGGAAACGGGGAATCGAACCCCGAGCTGCTGAGACGCTCAGTGATGAGAGTCAGCGATGTTAACCATTACACCATATCCGATTTGTTGAAATGTGTGGGTGGAAAGAGGAGTTAGGTACCTAGCGTTGGGCTGGGCATTGTGGGGGTAAGGGAAAAATTATAGCAAGGTCCCACAAGATCCCGCTTTTCATCTCAAAACACTAGGAACTACACACAGGGGAATTTGATTCGATGGGATCCTAAGCCATCATCCTAGCAACTGGCAAAAATGAATTTCAAGAAAGAAAAAAAAAAGGAGAACTTCTTATCTGAGAGAGAAAAATATAGACCGACCACGGTGCGACTCGAACGCACAATCTCCAGAGCCGAAATCTGGCGCCCTAGCCATTGGGCCACGCGGCCTGTAACCAATAATGTAACTCTTGGGACCGTATCGGGTTTCTTCGACGCTTGGTGCATGACTGGAGCTAATTCGAACGTAACCACCGACGATGGTACTGGACTGTGATCTTCCACCAAGATGCAATTCAAGGATACATCCTGTGTGCATACAGAGGAGGCTCTGTGGTTAATGCCTTGCCAGTTGGGCCTGCGAATTTGGGTGTTCCCAATGGCACAGTGTAGACAAAAAGGGGATACGATATTCTTCGACCCAGAGCAGCAACAAGATTTGTATATCTTTCATCTGGTCACCTATCCATCGTGGATTCCAATAATTTGCAAGTCCTCACATCATTCTACTCACATTTACACCCTCATCCTCTCACACCACTTCCACTCCCATTCCCTCCCGACCCAACGGCACCACCCTCTTTCTTTTCATCATCATCCACAACCGGCGGCAGTGGAAGCTGCACACCCATAACCCTCCACTCCATGCCCACATACCCATCACTCACAACCAGCACGTCCAGCTTCCTCCCCTCCCCAGGAATCTTCAGCACGGCCCTCGCCGTCGGCTTCATCCCAACATCCACCCCCACCTTCTTCCCGCCGTCTCCTCTCCCCCCCCCAGCCGCCCTCCACCCAACCCTCTTGACAGCAATGACCTCATCCCTTCCGACATCCCCAATAATAACAAACCACCCCTCGGTCTGCGGCTTCGGGAACTTCGGGGCATACATCCGGCCTTCTCTCTCCGTGATCGGGTTCGTCCTCCTCAGCATAACAGTGAGCTCACCAACTTTGAGGTCTTCAACCTTGACGTCGATGTTTGGCACTGCCGAGGCAGCCTTTATAAACTTGTCTGTCATCGGTCTCGAGATGCTGAGTTCTCTGGCGAGTTTTTCCAGTTGATGAGGGTTTCGATACGAGGTGCTCATTTGCTGAAGAGTAACATCTTTCGTTTTTTCCTCAAGGGTGGCGGTGTCTACGCCTGGGAGAATAGATAGGGGCGGCTCGGTAGGCCATTTTGCGGATTTGATGCTTTGGAGGAGGCGGACGAATTCGATGAGGCTTGACAGATGGCCAAGCTCGGCCATGACATCGATGGAGGCCTGAATGATACGTACTGCTTGGTCGAGGACGCTGGTCTGGTCGCCAACGTAGTCGGTTATGGGCAGTGTAATGCGCGACATGTGCGCTTGGATGAGGAGGAACGACTTGACATGGGGGTCCCACATAGGGAGACCGAAGTCTATGGCGGGGAAGGGGAGGGCTCGCGATAGCTCGGCGTTGATGAGGTCCTCGTTGTGGCGCACTGGTAGCTCGTCGTATTCTGTGGCGTGAGACATCCACGTGAGGGCGTCGATAAACGATGCGTTAGCCTTGGCTTTGCGCGCTAGGTAGCGGATCGTCTTGTGCGAGAGGTAGTAGTAACTCATAATCTTTCCGAGCGGTGTCGGGTCGACATCGCCGTTGGGGTAAACCTCCACGCACTTGGATTCGGCGAGTGCCTTGAGCGAGTCGTTAACCATCTCGATCATGAAGACGTTGGCGGCCTGCTGCGCCGTAGTGCTGTTGTGTTCCTCGGCGGTGATCTCGAGACCGTAGTATGACGGGTTTTTGTGCAAACGCCGGAAGAAGAAAGTCCACGTCAGATAATCGAGCGCGTCCTGCTTCGTAATGACCGTCTCGGCGCAAATTTCGGCACATAGATGGTTGTCGAGGACAGTATGCAGCGATGATTCAACGGGGAAGCCCGTGTGCAGGAAGTGCTTGTAAAAGTCCTTCTTAGCGTCTTGCGTAAAGATGCGCGCCACGCCAGAGTTGTCAAACTGCGGTCGTCCCGCTCGTCCCAGCATTTGGAGCACATCGGTCAGGTCCATGTCCTTGTAACCCTCGATCTTTGCGTCGTAGAACTGGGTGCCCTTGACGACAACGAGATGTGCTGGAAGGTTTACACCCCAGGCAAGCGTGCTCGTGGCAACCAAGATTTGGATCTTGTTGTTCAAGAACAGTTCTTCAGACAACTGTCTATCAGACTCTACTAGACCGGCGTGGTGGAGGCCAATGCCAAAGCTAATGGCTTCCTTGAGCGCGTCGTCCTTAACCCGAGAGAGATTCAACTGGAGATCGTCCTCGTCCATGTGGAGGAACCGCCTTGGATTGTCCTCCATTCCACAAAGGTTAATGAGATCCTTCGCCGTGAGGCGAGTCTGTCGACGAGACGGTACGAACACAATGACTGGTTTGTCGGGACTGTGGTTCAAAATCGCTAAGAAGGTCGGTCGGTTCATCGATTGCATCAAAGGGCAGAAGCCCCTCACCTCCGGAAAGCCATCAATGTACAACTCCAGTGGTACGGGCCGCACTGAATGCCGAAAGTTGAAGAGGCCCTCCTTGACACCCAACCAGTTCCCCAAGTCGGTGGCATTGGCGCAAGCCGTCGACATACCAAGCAGCCGCACCGCGTTCTTGGTCGACTCGGCGATATAGTTCATTCGTGATACGATGATCTCCAGGATAGGACCACGGTCTCCAGCAAGAAGATGAATTTCGTCAATAATGACCAGACTAACCTTCCTGACATAACCTCTGGTCTGCCAACTACGGGAGATACCGTCCCACTTTTCAGGTGTAGTGACAATAATGTCGGCGTCCTGGATCGTCCGCGTATCCGGTGTATTATCACCTGTCAACTCAACCAGCTTGAGCCCCAAAGGCCGCGCTAGACGGGCGCCCCAGTCTTTGACACGCTCACGTACGAGCGCCTTCATGGGTGCGATGTAAACAACCTTCGAGCCAGGTCGCTCCCGGAAAGCCCACCACATAGCCAATTCCGCGGCAACGGTTTTGCCACTTCCAGTTGGCGAGCCAAGGAGGACGTTGACCGGCCTATGGTACAGCGTATGAAACAACTGCGTCTGCATAGGGTTGAAGTACTGGAAGCGCTGCGCATATATCTCCTCCAGGGCGGGGTTCTTCAGCGCTGAGATTGGCAGTGGTTGAAGATTAAGCAGGTCCGTGTAGACGCTTTCAGTATCGGGCCGGATGAGATGCTGGAACGAGACTGCCGTCACAGTCTCTGCACCTAGCCACCGGTCGGAGACGGCGCGAACGTAAATTTGCTTGGGGAGAGGATCTGAGAGCGGAATCGTGAAGTTGAGTTCGTGATCATCGTGAAGCTTCCTACGGCTCAGGATGAAGTACTCGTGGTGATAGATCTCAGACGTCTCCGAATTCTCAACCCAGATGTAGTAGGACTCGGACGTCCCGTGCAGGTAGTCATTCCAGCGGAAATCCGGAATCACATGGAGCTTGATCCTCAACACATCGCGGTTCAGGGGCGCAATCTCCGCCTCGATGCTGAGTGTTGGGAAATTATCAAGCAACTTGGCAATCTTGCTGCCCATCTTGAAGTTGTTGACCAAATTTCCAATCTCGGCCGGCTCCATCTCCCGCATAGACTCGATGCTCAAGTTGTCTTTGGCATCAAGGTTGTTCAGCACCGGCTTGGGCAGGTCAAACTGGTGAAAGGGGTGCTGGAATGACCATAGACGCTTCTCAATACACTTAGCCATAGTGAGCAGGACAAGACACTGATAACCCCATCGCCTGTTGAGAGCAATCATAAAGAGCGCCCTGCAGATACGTCCTGCTTGCTGTGCAACGTAGTTCAAGTCGTTCATCATTGCGAAATCATCCAGCTGTATCTTTGAAATATAAGCCTGGAGCAGGATGTTGGTCTTGGCTTGCGGTGTGTCGATGCCTTCCTTGACCTCGTACGGGACGCAGTTCTCATTCTGTCTCATCCTCACCAAATCGTCGGCCTCGCTATTCCTAGACTGAATGTTGTCGAATTCGCCACTCATGGCAATCATCCTCAAAATGTTGACTTCCGTGGCCTCGGGACTCATCATTTTGTTGAAGATCTGTATGCTCGTATGCTGGATGTAGTACTGGCTGGCGATACGACCTATATCCTTGCTGCGTAGTTCCTCGGTTGCCTCGTTGAAGATGACCATCTGGTTCTGCTGGAGTGTCCTAGCGGCATCGATGGCAAGTTTCCGTCGCCTCTGGACCAGGGACCGGTCATTGTCAAACTCGGCCCAGTCAATCCCGTACGCCATCGGGTTTCTCTTCATGCGAACGAAGAGATACGAGTAACTAATCCACTTGACAGCCTCGGGAATCGAAGTGACGGTTCCCAGTGCAATCTCGGCGTTCAGGTTGTCAACGAGCTTTGCGGAGAACCGCGATTCAATAGGCAACTGGTCGGTCACTGCGGTAAGGTAATGAGGCAGCTTGTCCTGAGTAGTACAAATCATACCGATACCGACGTCCTCAAACTGGGGACGACCGGCACGACCGAAAATCTGCAGCACGTCGAGAATTCCCAGGTCCACAAATTTGCCGTCCTGGGCGCTGTAGACTTGGGTACCTTTGATCACAACGGCTGCGGCGGGCAAGTTGACACCCCAAGCGAGCGTGGCCGTACAGCACAGGACTTTCAGGATACCTTCCCCAAACAACCTCTCCATAAGGTTTCGGTCCGACCGTGCCATACCAGCATGATGAATACCTATACCCTTGGGAACGAGCTCGCGGAGCTCTCGGGCTTTGGTTTGCCTCACGTCCTTCATGGCCGCTTCGTACTTCTCGTGGTAGGTGGGATCAAACAGATCCACGCAAGCCTGGTCTATTGCTTTTTCGTATAGCATCTTGGCTGTCCCCTGCGTATCCCTCCTGGAGTGGACAAACACCATGATTTGATGGTCAAGCTGTAGCATCTCCCTAACCTTGTCAAATGCAACTTGATCAAGGTTCTCTCTCGATTGCTTGCTTCCCGCCTTGCCCTTGACTCCGATAAAATGCTGCTCTAGCGGCACGGGTCGGAACGAACTATCGAAGTAAAAGAGGCCGGCCATCTTGTTGACCCCTAAGAAATCGGCCACGTCGGTGTAATTCGGCAGGGTGGCACTGAGGCCAACAACCCTGATAAGTGACTGCGTGCTCTCGACTTGTCTCTGTGTCCTCGCCACAAGAGACTCCAGAACAGCACCCCTCTCGTCGTGAAGCATATGCACTTCGTCGATGATGAGCAGCCGCACCTTCTGAACAAGCTCTGTATCCCCGGTCCCCTTTCTCGTCACGACATCCCATTTCTCAGGTGTCGTCACGATAATCTGCGTCTGTACAATCTCCGACTTCGTGAGATGCATGTCTCCCGTGTATTCGCGAACCTTGACTCCCAACCACGCAAGACGCTTTCCAAGCTTCCCCGTGATCTCAGCCGCAAGGGCTTTCATCGGGGCGACATAGACGATTTTGAAGTCGTCCGTCCGAACTGCGAAATTTGTTGTCTGGTGGTCCTCGAACGGACTAGGCGTGAGGTATTGGCCGATGGTATGTAAAATCGTCAACATGGCCGCGTCTGTTTTACCGGCGCCGGTAGGCGCGCATATGAGCATGTTCTCGCTGGTCTGATACGCAACTGGGTATACCAGGCTTTGCATGCGGTTCAGCTCCTTATACCCGCGAAAGGTATTCCTGCATAGCCCGTCCATCTCAGCAATAGGAAGAAGCCTCCGCCCAACTCCTAGCACTCCCGTCTTGCCGGCCGGGATGGAATACTCTTCGTACTTCTCAAACTCCTTCCGCTCGCTGCCGACCGGCAGCGCAAACCTCTTCCCGGAGTGGCTGAGCGTATTCCCCGCGTCATACGCCTTATAGACATGAGGATATTCCTCTCCTTTCGTTTGCGCCGCGGCCAGCGGTGCGAACTTATGTTCGCGATCCTTTCGACGCAGGGCATCCTCTCTCTGCTTCTTCGACAGCAGCCTCAAGCCCGGTGCCACGACATGTGCCTCATCTCCAAAGCGTTCCTGCCCAGCCCCCATGGCCGCGACAATCTCTCCCCTATGCGAGAGCAGACTGATGACCGAATCCAAATCATCAAACCCTAAGAGGTCCGTCAGCGACGACTGCAGCTCCTCCTCCGGGCGATCCGCAGCCAAGGCGTCCATGATCTGCCCCTGGAGCGCACTCGGGTTGAGCCCCGACTTCCGGTTTGCGATTTCAGCGCACTGTACGGCGAGCCACTCCAGACCATACCCCGATGACGAGGACGATGGCCCAACGTCATCCGCCGCATCCCCGCTGTCGAAATCAATCTCATCAACGTCGTCGTCCAAGAGAAAGTCCCACACATCGCGGGGACTCCCTCTGGGCTCATACGCATAGTCGATGTCGTCGTCGTCCCAATCACCGCTATTGTCTAGGTCTTTGCTGCCTCCCTTGTATTTTTGTTGCTGTTTTTGTAAGCTTGCGACAGCCGCTCTCATGGCGTCCACTTGAGCGCGCCATTCTGCGATGGAGCCCATTTTGACCGCCGGGTTGCGAGTGCGAATAAGGTACCGGGATGATGTGGAAATGAGGGGAGCGGGGTGTTTGTGTTCATTCCCAAATGTATATTTGTCGGGCCCCTGAAGTGTTCGTGAGAAGAGATCTCGCACTTTGGAAATTATGTGGCCCAAGCTGCTCCGGTTCTGAATTCAGTCCGGTTGAGTCACTCGGACAGGGCGGTGATATGCAGCGTCTGGCGTCTGATTACGGCCACTCCTGTGGTTCAGTTATTCTCAATGGACCCCGCTCAAGGTGCATTGGGTTTACAATGTCACATATATATATAACCCTAACCCTAACATTGCTGCCCCTTTACATCTATAGGTATCTAAGGTATTGGATGAAGGCAACCGGGCTTAAAACTTCCTGAGGCTCGTACTCGCGAAAGCACAGTCTTCACACAAAAGGCACCCCAGGCTTAATGAGATAGGTGGTCTAAAAGAACGGGACATCACCGCCACTCATTCGCGCAATACTCACTCCTCCTCCCACATTGACCTCCGCTACACTTCCCAGGGTATCAGGATATCGTACAGGGGTCAGATAATTTATTAAAGAAGAGCCAAGATCATATTATCAAACCCCAAAACTCCGTGACCAGGTACCTGCTCTCTCGCATCGTCTCCCTCCCGCCTCCATGCTATGTCATGCCGTTCAGCCTGCCTGCCCAAGCAATCCTGAAATACCCCTCCTTCGTCTACGGAAAGTAAAACGGCGACATAAAAAAGACGATGAGAAGAAAAAAACGCGTGAAAACCCTGTCGTAGTCGTACATTTGTTTCGTTGCGTGTTCCCCTCCCTCAGTTCGAGGTATCTTAAGGTTGGCGGGCAGCGAGCCCTGGCCGTGAAATCCATGATGTGTGTCGGTTCCCTTGTATTGCCGTCCACCGCAGTGGGCTCGGTCCTCTCCTCACTTGCCCGTTCAATGGCCCTGTTCGCTCACACGCGGCTTTATTCGCTGGATAACAGTCGCTAGTATGCCGCTCGAGTCGCCATGTCTAATACCGTCTCGACCTGATGCCTCTCTCCGGCCGGGTGTGTTCACATCCAGCTTCTCATATTCCCTTCAGCAGCACTTGCCACCCGCGCCTCCACCCTGCCCGCCTACGTCGACGGCCGGGCCTGATGATTGCTCAGTCTTGGAGGTGTCGACAATCTTCTTCTTGATGTCGGCGGCAAGGCTGAAGAAAGCCTCTTCGATGTTCTTGTTGGTCTTGGCGGAGACCTCGAGGAAGGGGATACCCAGCTCGTCGGCGAGCGCCTGGCCCTGCTCGGTCGAAACCATTCGCTTCTCCTCCCAGTCGCATTTGTTTCCGATCAGAATCTTGTTGACACCCTCCGTTGCGTGCTGTTCCACGTTTGCGAACCAAGTTCGGATATCTATCAAGCGGACAGCCTGTTAGCACCTACGTTTGCAAACGGCACCACACCTCCTTGGTACAAGACAAGACGTCGGACATACTGTTGAACGACCGCTCATCGGTCACATCGTAGACCAGCAGAATTCCCATCGCACCACGGTAATACGCCGTAGTGATGGTCCGGAAGCGTTCTTGCCCAGCCGTATCCCAGATCTGGAGCTTAACACGCTTCCCGTCGAGCTCGATGGTCCGGATCTTGAAGTCGATGCCAATCGTCGTGATGAAGGATGGCGTGAACGAGTCCTCGCTGAAGCGTAGGAGACAGCATGACTTGCCGACACCCGAGTCTCCGATCAGCAGCAGCTTGATCTAATGCAGAGAGCCATGCGTCAGTATTGGTCGTAATCGTCGCGACGCCGCATCCAGTCAGGAGGGGCAGCGAGGGAGCGAGCGATAGTGAACGATGGGTGGGGTGTAGCTACCAGGAAATCGTAATTTCTGTTACTAGACATTTTGACGAAATGGGAGACGCTGCCGTCTATTTCTCTTTGTTTCGCTAACTTCGGTTCGGGTTGGGCTAAAGACGGCAGTCTCGTTCGCGGAGGACGGGAGGATTTTCACGAAAGATGCACAATGACAGGGGAGCAAAAGACCGGCGGAGGTTGCGTGTCGTTATGCGCAGCGAAATGAGCAGTCTGGGGTAAAAGTGGGAGTTTGTGTCTGGTGACCCACGGGACTGGAAAGCGTCGCGGCCAGCAAAGAGTCAGTTGCCGCTTTGTCAACGAGAGGCAGCAGGGGATAGAGTTCGGAGGTTAAGAGTTCAGGGTACCCTTAGGAGCAGGAGAGGCGAGCGAGCAGCGATAGATGGTGGGACGAGACCCGTGAGGAAAGTCGGGGGTAGAGATAGGACAAATGACAGAAGGCCGATGGACCAACCGAGCGGGCGGGGACCGGGATATGAGGGCTGACTGACGCACCTGTCTCTTTCAACGACAGCAAAAAGTTGATACTGGGCGGCTCGAAATCGTCAGCTGCCAGGGCGGAGGGCAGGCAGAAGGATGACAATAAACGTTCGCAGCGTAGTAACTTAGATGTATGTGCAATGGAAGGGGTAGTGGTGCAGCAAGGCAAATGTGACGTCCCCAGAGGTGAGCTTCAACACTAGGCACCCCCAAAGATTAATCTGCAGCGGAACGCCGCCTTGTCTCGGGTTCTGGTTCGCCCCGCTAGGCTCACAGACACGGGGCTTGAATCTTGGCGGCCAACAGAAGAAGGTGGCGTCATGTCAATGATGCCCCATATTTTGCGCCACAAACACGTTCTAACTTCAGTGCTCTCCAGGTAGGTGATGCACAATGCAATAACTACTACGCTGAGAAGATATACATGGCAAGTCTTGGTCTCCTGTCGGAGAAGCCCACAAACTCCCCGTTGCCCGCTATGCTGTAAAAATGTCGAGGAGGCAAAGTAGCCAAATGCTTGCTATCAATACAACAGAATGCGTCCGTCGTATCCGTCATGGTTTTCGTGCCAACCACGTCTAAGTACCTTTCCAGCCATGGAACTTGTCCACCGCTGTTCCTCGTTTCGTTGGTGGTATGCCGAAACAAGGTTGAATTTAGCGACCGCGGCCTAATCCATTTTGTTCATCCACTCGGCGTATGCCCAGCGGATCCGGTCGAGGGCCCTCATCTGGACATTGATTCCCCTGAGGTTAGCTAGCTCATCGGCGTCCTCGATGAATTCTTTCTCAACTTCGCTGGGAAGCACGCCGTGCGCTAACTTGCGCAACAAATGGACCTCGGATAGTAGCAGACCATGGTCCTTGTAGGATATCACATTGGTTGGTGAAGGTGTGGCATCAGACAGGATCTTGTCGATTTTCCTCAATACCCTGGTGGTGCGTCGAGCCTTTTGCCCGCGGCGGAGTCCCCTACGAGTCCAGAGAATACCCCTAAGATATTGGAACAGCCCAATCGATACTTTTCTGGGTCAGCAAATGGTTTGGAAGCGGGAAACAGGAGAAGCAAAACTCACCAAGAATACCAGGCGTCAACCCAACAAAGCCAAAGACCAGTTCCTGGCTCTTTAGCAATGCGTCGATGCCGCTGATCGCCACTTCCAGGTCGACTTTTGTTTTTTGCACCTGGATGAGAAGCGACCGGACCAGATCCCCTTTCACGGCACCCACAAACGGCCGCCTCAGGTCTCTCTCGTATGCTTTCAAAATTGGTGTCACATCTCCTTCCTTGACCTTTGACCGGATATCCGCGATCTGACTCTCCGTGATGAAGGACGCGCCGACCGCTATGTCCGGCTTGTCCGTCGCAAATTCCACTACCATCCGCTCCAGACTCTCCCGGTCCGCCTTGAGACTGTCCCGGCTCATGATGGCAATCTCACTTGTGGAATCATGCCGAATTGTGCCGATGATCTTGCGGACAGGCTCAACTACCCAGTTAAGCCAAAAGTCGCGTGTTGTGGTCCCAAGGTCGCGGATCCAGTTGAGAATGTCTTCTTTCCTGTTGGCCAGAACTCGCAGGATTGTGGAGGACGACACAAGCAATGCTACTGCCGGTAGCCAAAAGCGAACAAGCCTCGACGGCCGTCCATTATTGCGCGCGACCTTTGCCATGTTCCGTGTGTGTCTCGGTAGTCCAGTCTGGAGGATCTCGAGGATTCTTCGCGCCAGTACGGCCGGCCTCTCTGAATCCACACCATCCTCAACGTGAACTGACAGCTCAGGATCCTCTTCGACCCCTGCGAAAACCTTATCCTCATACTCAGAGAGACCAACATCAAGAATGTGGGTTTTCCGAAGAATCATATCCATCAGAGCAACGCTTCGCTCCAGCAAGCCTTTCCACCCATGATCGTTGTCACCTTCGTCCGTCGTCCCGAAACAGAGACCTTCAACCATAAGAATGCCCAAGCCCGTCGCGGTCATTTCTCGGAGTTTCTTGAGTTGAGATTGCTTCCGACGGGCCTCAGCCCGGCCAATGCCTACGTGTGAGACAACCCTGCGGCGAAGATCCGTGATGGTCCGCTCGGCAATACTCTCCCTCACGATTGAGTAGAACTGGCGCCATTGCGTGGACAAACTTTCAGTTTGCGGTGCTGCGTGCTCGACATTCTCACCTTGACCCTGCTCTTCGTCCTGATCCTGGTCCAATTCGTCTCCAGCATGACCGGATGCGGCGGAGTATAACCTCGCTGATGCTGGCGCGGCGTGATTCCTTCTTAAACGCTGGAATCGGTCAAGGCTCTCTGAATAGATGTCTTGGGACCACGCCCACATTCGTAAGGGCGAGGTTTGGACCGTGTACAATGCGCTGCTCCAATACGAGCCCAGCACGTCGTCCCAGTACCATAAGTCGTCGCTCAGCGGGATAATTTGGTCAAGTAGTGTATTCAGAAGGAGGCCGTATGTTTGCACGGTCGCCTTGCCCACCAGCAGCCATTCGATCTCGGTCTCATACTGGCTCTTCCCTGCGAGCTGGTGAAAACTGGGCCTGTCACCTGTCAAGCCGGATTGTACGAGTAAAGCCTGGATGCGCGCCGAGCTCAACGTGGATTTAGATGTTGAGCTGGATGATAGGGACTTAGCTATGCGCACAAGCTCACCAACGCGGGGCGATGACAGGGCATTGGTAGCAGAAAGAAACCCTGGCTGGGCAGATTGGCCATCAAACCCTTGCTCCTCTGCATCATGCTCGCTGATCGTGAGAGGCACCAGAGAGATGCGGTCAATCTGGGCATCCAGCCGGCGCACCTGACTACGGCACAAAATTGAAGTCAACAAGAGATACTCCCAGATGCTGAAAAGGGGCGGTGGAACCTCGGGAAAATACTAACTCGGCCACAAGCGACATGGTAGCGCCTCCGACGCAGGTTGCACGCGTTCCAGAGCCAAGAGCTGGGGGCTCCGGTCAAAGGGAAAAAAGGGGGTGGTTGTCGTATCCACGGCTGGTGCTTCGTCCGAACGACGCGTAAAGGTGGCGAGTTGAGGGGATGGGATCAGGCCATCCGATTGCGCCGGAAGCGGTTGCTGCCGGATGCGCGACCGCTGATGAACAGTCGTGGTGGAGCGTCTGGAAATTTTCTGGCAGTGAATCAAAACAGTCAGGTCGAGCTAGTTTGCCAGGATTTGTGGGTTGTGGCCAGAGGAATCATGCCAAACGTCAAATGGGCAGATCTAGTACCAGGAAACGATCCGAGAGTGCTGAGTGATCAGGAGATAGACAGCAAGCAGGGAGCCGGCAAATTCGGAAACCGCTGCTAACAATCCGTGGGATCCTAGAAAGGAGGAAGCAATGTTTACTCGCAACGGCTGGCGCCGTTTCGTTTCGCCTTGGATTCCACAATTCATCCAGTCTCCAGTGACTGCCTGCGTTATGAGCTCATCGTCTCATCAGCGGTTCTGGAAGTCCAGTTTAGATGCATATACGAACACGAACCCCTGGACTACCCCACTATCGAGGCTATCCACGTTGCGGGCACTTCGTGCAGTCCTGATAGCAACTGGCGATGATCGACGACAACGAGCGGATCAAAAAGAAGGGATGTCAAAGCACTGTAAGTTTACCTAAGTGCAATAGCTCAGTGAGCCCAGATACATCTTTGCCAATTATTGAAGCATTAGACTCAGCTCCTTGATGTCCCGGAGACGCCTTGAGTGCCCGTCAATGGAAAGTTTGTTCGTATGCTCCTATCGGATGTCTAAGCTTGGCAGGTCCAGCTGCAGGTGCCGCAGCGGGGGCGAAAGCTACCGGCCAATGAAAGCTTCCCGGGTTGTTGGGTCCCGAGCTGCTCGAGGTGGGCAGATTCTGGTGTCACCTTCATTGGCCAAATTTGCCTGCCGTGGGGCTGTCATAAAACTTCTATCCCATCCTTGAACCCTCCTCTGGTTCTTCATCGATTGCGACTGGCATTGACCCAGAGAGGCCAATCCTTTTTTTCTACTTGACTTCGCCTTTGCTGTCCTTTTGGGGGATTCTTCTTCCTCGCCATCGCCCACTCACTCTCTACCCTCATTATTTTACTCGGCGCAATCCGTTGCGCTCCGAAGCCGCACCCATCATGGCCGCCGCGTCTCTGGTGTATGTTGCTTGCCACCCGCCGCGCGAGTCGCGAACCCCCAGCTGACTAGCTGTCTAGTAACGCGACCATTGCCGGTCTGAATTCGACAACCACCTACTACAGTGTCCTCGAAGAAGTCGCAAAGTACAATGTTCACCTGAACTGGGCCGAGCGCCTCTGGGCGGTGCGCGCAATCCCATCCCGGTCGCTACACCTTGACGACCGCATCCTGACTTTCACAATAGGCTTGGTATCTTTGGATGCAGAATGACGTTCTCGCAACCGGCATCATGGCCTTTATCATGCACGAGATGGTCTACTTTGGGAGGTCCATTCCCTGGATGGTTATCGACAGCATCCCTTACTTCAACAAGTTCAAGCTTCAAAATGTCGGTGGCGAATCCTTCTCGAGACACGCGCGCATTTGAATATTGACAACCGAATAGCAAAAGCTGCCCACCTGGAAGGAACAATGGGACTGCACGGTTTTGGTTCTGTTGAGCCACTGCACTGTCGAGCTTCCCCAGATCTGGCTTTTCCACCCTATTGCCACCTACTTCGGCATGAGCTACGGTGTCCCCTTCCCGAAGTTGTCGACAATGGCCTTCCAAATCGCCGTCTTCTTCATTTTCGAGGACGCATGGCATTACTGGTTCCACCGAGCGCTGCACTACGGGCCTCTGTACAAGAATATCCATAAGCTCCACCATACGTACAGCGCGCCTTTTGGCCTCGCCGCCGAGTATGCGTCCCCGATCGAGGCCATGCTCCTCGGTTTTGGAATTGTTGGAATTCCCATCGTTTGGGTTTCTGTCATCGGTGACCTTCACCTCTTGACCATGTTCGCGTGGATCATCCTCCGACTCTTCCAGGCCATCGATGCCCACAGCGGCTACGACTTCCCCTGGAGCTTGCGCCATATTTTCCCGGTCTGGGCTGGCGCTGACCACCACGATCTCCATCACGAGAAGTTCATTGGCAACTATGCCTCCAGCTTCCGGTGGTGGGACTACTGCCTTGACACCGAGGCTGGCCTCGTGGCAAACAAGAAGCGTCGTGACAAGAAGCTGGCAGAGATCAGGGCCAAGAAGGCGCAATAAATACTGCCAGGCTCTTGTTAGCATCATACACTAGGGATGGCTCAGATGCTGTCCCTGTGTTTGTTGGACCCAATCCTAGCCAATCCCCGAAGCTAGGACGGGCAACGCAGCGACGTTCCTGTGAGGGAAACTAATGTGGTCCTGTGGCATGGAGGGGTACATAGTGACCCTCGTCGACGGCTAAGCCAAGTAGAGGCGTGTGCGTTATGTGATATACTACCTTCTTGTACAAATAATTTTCCCTGGGCTTTTTGTAATACAATAAATCAAAAATAATACATGAAGCTCCTTTCTTGCTATGTGGTACTCTGGGGCTTGTTTTGGTTTGGCGTGCAACAGTTACCTGCAGAACTGACGACTTTGTTAGCCAGGCTCGATAGCTCACATGCCGACGCTTCCCCCTTCTCCTCAACGACCTCGCCGAAATCTCGGGCCAGCGCGTCACAGATACAGGCCAAGTCGAGGTCCTGGTTTGAGAGTCCCTTTGGGTTGTGTGTCGTCCACCGGATGAAGGTGGTGTTGAATACCTAGATAAAAGGTCAGTTGACCGACTGAGCAGGCCGCTGGTGCCTGAGCCGGCCCAGCGGGTATCCATGGATGTAATCAGCTCACATTGGACCATTCCGGATGGTGTTTCTTGAGCTTGCATTGGAGGGATACGGCAGTCATGAAATCCTAATGTGCGAGTGACCTGTTAGCTGATGGCTCAACGGTCTAAGTCATGAGATGTGATTGGGGGTTGGGGATTGGGTGATGGGATGTGAACTTGTGCGGCATAGCAGCTCAGGAGCCGCGAGTTTGCGAGCGTGTGAGTGCGATGAGCGGAGAATGGTTGGGTGAGCAGGCGGGAAGGATTGGTGCTAGGTAAGGTACGGAAGGAAGGGTTGGGTGAGCCGCCAATAGACAGTGATAACTGAGGCTGTAGCGTGAGAAGTAGACGTGAATTTTAGATAGGCAGATTTCGCAGATGTGATGCCATCCAGGGTCTGCACCAAAACATACCCATGTCTTAGCAAAACCAGCAAACTTGAACGTGCGCTCCAGGCCTTCTCCGTCGGCGGTGAGGGTCCATCGACCACCTCCGGATTTCAATAGCGGAGCAAGCGTGGCCTTTGCAGTGTCCGGCACGGTGCCGGCTGAGAATTGCGGGTGAGGTAGGGCCATCGGTGAGCCTGTATGGCTGAGACGGATGTGGTGGTTACGCGTTGCCGCAATCTTGCGACGGACAGTTAGGGCGTGGCGCAAGAGCTCTGATAATCCCCACGAGATTCGATATCCCGTGGATATGAGTGCTGCTTTGCTCATTGTTTCCTGCGCAGCAGGTTTGGAGGGCCTCGAGCTGGCGTGTTGCTTGCAACAGAGAGTGATGTGATTCGGGCTATGAGCTAGTGGGTCTATCTCAAGGGTCTTGGCACCGAGGGTTAGGTGAGTGAGCTCAGGGGTTCCCCCTTCCCCCAGTTCAATGATACGCAATGTAAACGTATATAAGTACGAGAATACATTGTCTCTTGAGCTACCTTATCTATTTCAACATGCGGGTGTCTCCAGGACTGCACTTGGAGGCGAGTGGGACAGGCCTGAGGGCAGGTCTCCACTGCGTACACAGTGGCACCTCAGGCTCTGGCATGTTCTTGCTGGTAAAGGTAGCGAAGCCCCCGTAGAGGGTTGGTCTTGGGGATGGATGCGCCGACCGATATATGTTGCCACGGACGTCTCTGCAGCCGCCGTTGCCCTGATCGCTCCCTGATCGAGGTAAACCTATCCCATCGCGGAGTTAGGAGACAATTGGCTCGTGACGCAGACAGCGCCAGCTGCCGCGTTCATAAATCCAAACCGCAGACTTCCTTCAAAACAAAGAGGAGGCGCGAGAGTGATAGTAAGCATCGCAAATCCAAGCCAGAAAATGTCACACGTCCGGTGCAGATGTAAGGTATGCCGCATGCAATAGTATTTCGTATCACAGAAATTTCCCAGAGGATACCCAGCTCCAACTCCGGCATAGCGAGATCCGGCATGACGTTTGCGAGGCTCTTTGGTCATGCTGACTCCGTGACAGTACTTCGTACTCTTCTGTACCAGAGGCTGTTGTTGCTTCCACGCTACATTGAGCGGTCAAGTATGAAGGAGGGTAACTTGCCCATGGTTGTTGTTGATGACGATACGGTCCATACGAAGCGCTTGGCGGCGAACTTCACCTAATCTCCCGGTTGGTAAGTTGAGAAGCGGAGAATTCACCGGGCGCCTGCTCTCAACTCCCATGTTGCCCTTCTTGAGACTCAGCTTGACAACAAAGACTTGCGCTGCATCGGGATGGCTGATGGGGCCCCTACCGAAGTATAGCGAGCCCGACCACTTGACGACTGGGCAAGGCCACGAGAGGGTGTTGTCTCTACGTGGTCCCGTATAATCTCTGCGCGGTAGGCAGTAGCGGAGCAGATGGCACGCACGTTACGCTGAGGCGTAGCATAACGCAATGCAAGGGTTGGTAACTGACATCAAAAGTAAAGCACCGTACTCTAAGACCCTTGCAACGTGAGCCTGCGGATGTTTGATTGTGAGCGCCTACAAGCTCCATATGTCTCAGTCAATATTGCTGTGTAGAGACAGTGAACGGAGTTGGCCTTTCATTTTCAAAGGGGCTAAAAAAGGGACTATTTTTCCCTCTCTTCATCGGTTGGGTCTTGCCCGGGGGCTAGGATCTCAAAATAGTGGCCGAAAGAGCGTGGAGCTGCCGCCGGGCGATGGATGCTGTATATTGCTTACGCATGCCAACAGCCATCACACCAACGAGCGTCGCTGCTCCAGCCAGGGCTAGTGCCCGCGGCTTTTTCGGCTCTCCATTTGTTGATCAGTCAACGGACTTCCCAGATAGCCGTTCGATGAGAGAATCTACGAGGCAAGGAGCTAAGCTGTTCACAAGGAGGGAGAGGTAGGTACCCTCTGAGGCAGTCATCCCCGTCGAAGCGGCCACTTTCATGTGCTCCTCTGCAGATACGATGAAGCAATTACTGAGGGGACAGAGCTGGCGCCAATCTATTCATCTTGGTTACTAAGATGGGACCGAGGGGATTGCGGGACGGACGAGGCCGCATCGGCCGCATCTAATCCCGAGAGTAGTGTGTTAATCCCCGGGGAGCCCTTCATCGCACAAAGACAAGTACTGATGAGCTCCGGTCTGCGGACAGGGAGGTTGGCATAATATCCCAGGAACGAGTAAAGCTGCAAACGAGGCCAAAGCGTCAGTTGCAACGTCCACATGGCATGTCATCAGATTGCTCGCCAAAAGCGGGAATCTCAGTCGGGCCTGGCCAAGAAATGCCACATACCTCCTGAATGCTGCTGCGTACGTAAGGTAAGGTCAGCTCTCAGCGAGGGAAATACGTGGCCGTCACAACCATATTCCCCTTTGAGTAGAGGTGGGGAGCGAGCCCAAATGCGTATTGCGAGCGTGGTTACGGTCTGTATCCACTGTCCGAATCCGTTACTGGTCTGCTGGCTCGGGGTTTTGGTCCCCTGTTACACCGGAGACTCGACATTCCAGCTCCGTTATGACAGACAAATGAGTGTCGGATTACAAATCGGAATCCAGCCAGAGTCCACGGGATAACCACGTGACGGAGTGCCGTGTTGACTTGCGCAGTAGTGCCCCGTCACGGCGAAGGCTGGGAAGGAGACTGGGAGCCGAGCGATGAGCCGTTCACTAATAAACCCAAATGAGCCTGGCTACAAATTGGGTAGGTGATTAGGTAACTAATGTGAGGCTATCAGTACTATTTCTTCTCACTAATCACATGAATGCGGCTGATGCGACGGGAATGGTGTTGACAGTCAGTCAAGCTTGTGGGTTGGTGATTCATCATGCCAAGGACGATGGACCCAGCCATCCACTTCTTTCCTTCGAAGACTCGGGCTAAAAGAGGTAGGGTCCCCTTAGCCAGTGCGAAAAGATGTCGTCTTGCTGTAAATATTACCCATAGCTTTCGTTATTACAGGCGATCTCTCATTCTGAAAACACTGACATAAATACTAAAAGGCTGTTAGCAGTAGAGGGACCGCTTGCCCTCACGGGCGGAGCTTTCAGCTCCTACGGTGTAAGACAAATAATAATAATACTAAAAAGGCTTTCCTACATGTTGGAAAGAGCCTGTGATGTGATGAGCCCCGGCCTTGCGGTTCCGGAAGAGGACCGTACCAGAGGACTGTGTGAGGATTCAAAGAACGCATTTTCGCACGGA
>Ga0247770_1000580_pt1 | contig 34318 bp, 28 predicted proteins | sample UWRJL136409B6_FD_179943 | JGI IMG/M metagenome (GOLD analysis project Ga0247770, IMG submission 179943) | Plant litter microbial communities from Arlington Agricultural Research Station in Wisconsin, United States - UWRJ-L136-409B-6 | ecosystem: Environmental > Terrestrial > Plant litter >... | reverse complement strand
GGCGGGCTGGTGATCGACTGGGACTCGCTGGATTACGCGGCCGATTACCGGATCGAAGCGTCCGCGGACGGGCGGCGGTGGGAGACGATCTACACCGTCGCGGGCGGCGACGGCGGGCGCGACTGGCTCTTCCTCCCCGAGACGGAGGCGCGCGCGATCCGGATCGCCGCGACGCGCAGCGGACGCGGGCGGGGATACGCGCTGCGGGAGATCGACGTCCGGCCGCTGGAGTGGTCCGCCACCCGCAACGCCTTCTTCGCGTCGATCGCGGGCGAGGCGCCGCGCGGCGAGTATCCGCGCTACTTCCTGGGCGAGCAGACGTACTGGACGGTCATCGGCGCCGACGGCGACACCGCCGAGGCGCTGGTGGGCGAGGAGGGCGCGCTCGAGGTGGGGAAGGCGGGCTTCACCGTGGAGCCCTTCCTCCACGCCGGCGGCCGCCTGCTGACCTGGGCGGACGGCCGGAGCACGCCCTCGCTGATGGACGGCGAGCTCCCCATCCCCTCCGTCCGCCGCGACGCGGACTCGCTGGCGCTCACCGTCACCGCCTTCGTCGCGCCCGCGCCGGGAGCGAGGAACGCGTCCACCCTCTGGGCGCGCTACCGCGTGGAGAATCTGGGATCGGCCTCGAGATCCGCGCGCCTCTTCCTGGCGGTGCGCCCGTTCCAGGTGAACCCCTCGTCGCAGTTCCTGAACACCACCGGCGGCACCGCCTTCGTCCGCGAGATCGGCAACGACGACGGCGACGTGGTGATCGACTCCACGCGCCGCATCATCCCCATCACCGCCCCCGCCGGCTTCGGCGCCGCCACCTTCGACGCCGGCGGCGTGATGCCGCACCTCCGCCGAGGCGCGCTCCCGGCGACGAAGAGTGTGCGCGATGCATTCGGCCACGCATCCGGCGCCTTCGCCTACGCGCTCGATCTCCCGCCCCACGGCGCCCGCGAGGTGTGGATCGCCCTCCCGATGGACGAGAAGGCGGATCATCCGACCGGGTTCCAGGATCTCGCGCACGCATCGGCGGAGGGCGAGCGGGCGCTGGCGCGGACGGCGGCGGAGTGGCGCGCGTCACTGGGGCGCGTGGACGTCATCCTCCCGCCCTCGGCCGAGCGGATCGCGCGGAGCATCCGCAGCAACGTCGCCTTCATCCTGATCAACCGCGACGGACCGTCCATCCAGCCCGGCTCCCGCTCCTATGAGCGCTCCTGGATCCGCGACGGCTCGCTCACCTCCACCGCGCTCCTGCGGATGGGCCACGCGGACGCCGTGCGCGAGTTCACGGAGTGGTACGCGCCCTTCCAGTACGCCAACGGCAAGGTCCCCTGCTGCGTGGACCGCCGCGGCGCCGACCCCGTCCCCGAGAACGACAGCCACGGCCAGCTGATCTACCTGGCCGCCGAGCACTACCGCCACACCGGCGACCGCGCGCTCCTGCGCCAGGTCTGGCCGAACGTGCTGCGCGCCGCCGCCTACATCGACACCCTGCGCCAGCAGCGCCGCACTCCGCGCTACCTGCAGCCGGACTCGCTGCCCTACCGCGGCCTGATGCCCCAGTCCATCAGCCACGAAGGCTACTCGGCCAAGCCGATGCACTCGTACTGGGACGACTTCTTCGCGCTGCGAGGATTGAAGGACGCGGCCTACCTCGCCGAAGTGCTCGACTCGCCCGAGCGCCCGCGCCTGGAGCGGATGCGCGACGAGTTCCGCGCCGACCTGCTGGCCTCCATCCCCCGCGCCATGGCGCTGCACCGCATCGACTTCATCCCCGGCGCCGTGGAGCTGGGCGACTTCGACGCCACGTCGACCACGGTGGGCGTCTCGCCGGCGGACGAGCTGCGCGGGCTGCCGCGCAGGCCGCTGGAGCGCACCTTCGAGCGCTACTGGGAGAACTTCGTCGCGCGGCGCGACGGCGGGACGGAGTGGAAGGACTACACGCCGTACGAGTGGCGCGTGGTGGGGACGATGGTGCGGCTGGGGTGGAAGGAGCGCGCCCACGAGGTGATCGACTTCTTCTTCACGCACCAGCGGCCGGGCGCGTGGAACTCGTGGGCCGAGGTGGTGATGCGCGAGGAGCGCCGCCAGCAGTTCCTGGGAGACATGCCGCACACCTGGGTGGGAAGCGACTTCATCCGCTCCGCGCTGGACCTGCTGGCGTACGAGGACGAGGACGGCTCGCTGGTGATCGGAGCCGGCGTCCCCGAGGCGTGGGTGCGCGAGGCCCCCGGCGTGGGCGTCCGCAACCTCTCCACCCACTTCGGCCGCCTCTCCTACACCATGCGCGCCGACGGCGACCGCGTCCTGGTGCGCTTCACCGGCACCGCGCTGCGGAATCCCCCCGGCGGCATCGTCATCCGCTCCCCGATGAACCGGCCGCCGCGCGAGGTACGGGTGGATGGGCGCGTGATGCGGATCGGGAGCGACGGCGAGGTGAGGTTGCGGACGGTGCCGCGGGTGGTGGAGATGCGGTATTGAGGGGGAGATCGGGGAGATTCGATTCGGGCGGAGATGCAATGGGGCGGAGATGCGATCGGCCGGCATTGCACCGGGTGGTTGAAACCACCCGCTACAAAAGCACAAAGTCCGCCTTCGCGGACTCGCGGCCTCGGCACCGGTGAGGGTTGCGGGCCTCACGGATGCCGATGATCGGGATGACGGGCTTCAACGATGATTCGGCCCCGCGCCGGGATGCCGACGAAGCAGTCCGCGAAGGCGGACTTCGTGCCGTCGTAGCGGGTGGTTTCAACCACCCGGCCACGACGGACACGACGGCCACGACGGCCACGACAGGAAGATCAGGAGTCGTCCGCGCCCGCGCCGCCGCCGTCCCCGAAGAGCGCGCCGCCGTTGCTGCGGATGACGCTGGAGTAGAAGCGGGCGCTGGCCTTGGGGGTGCGCTGCTGCGTCTCGTAATCGACGTGGACGATGCCGAAGCGCTTGCTGTAGCCCAGGCTCCACTCGTAGTTGTCCAGCAGCGACCACGCGAAGTACCCGCGCAGGTCCACCCCCTGGCCGATGGCCTCGTGGCAGGCGCGCAGGTGCTCGCGGTAGTACGCCACCCGCATGGGATCGTCGATCCGCCCGTCGATGGTCTTGGGCGGATCGTAGAAGGCGGCGCCGTTCTCGGTGACGTACAGCGGCATGGGGCCGTAGCGCTCCGTCACCCAGCGCAGCACCCCGGAGAGCGCGGGGGGATACACCTCCCACCCCGTCTCCGTGTACGCGTGCGCCGGCTGCTTCACGTACGCCGTCTTCAGCGGCAGCGCCGAGGGATCGTTGCGCGTGACCCCGCGGGTGTAGTAGTTGATCCCCAGGAAGTCGATCGGCTGGCGGATCAGCGCCATGTCCTCGGCCGAGAACTCCGGCCACGCGTCGCCGAACACCTCGGCCAGCTCCTCCGGGTAGCTGCCGAAGAACACCGGGTCCAGGTACTGCCGGTTCATGTACGCGTCCGCCCGCTTCACCGCCGCCGCGTCCTCCGCCGAGTCGGACGCCGCGTACTTGGGCTCCAGGTTCACCACCAGGCCGATGCGGTTCTTCCCTTCCGCCCGGTACGCCTGGACCGCCGCCCCGTGCGAGCGCATCAGGTTGTGCGTGGCGATGGGCGCCTCGTACAGGCTGCGGTGCCCCGGCGCCAGCGCCCCGTGCAGGTAGCCGCCATCGGTGACCACCCAGGGCTCGTTGAGCGTGGCCCACATCCCCACGCGGTCGTCCAGCTTGGCGAACACGACGCGCGCGTACTCCGCGAACCAGTCGGCCACGTCCGGGTTCAGCCACCCGCCCCGGTCGTCCAGCGCCGCCGGGAGGTCCCAGTGGAAGAGGGTGCAGTTGGGCTGGATCCCGTGCCGCAGCAGCTCGTCCACCAGGCGGTCGTAGAAGTCGAGCCCCGCCGGGTTGACGCGCCCGCGCCCCTCCGGGAGCACGCGGCTCCACGAGACGCTGAAGCGGTAGGCGTTCAGCCCCAGCTCCGCCATCAGCGCAACGTCCTCGCGGTAGCGCCGGTAGTGGTCGCAGGCCACGTCGCCCGTCTCGCCCTCGTGGGTGCGCCCCGGCGAATGCGCGAAGCGCTGCCAGATGCTCGGCCCCGCCCCGTCCGCCAGCGGCGAGCCCTCGATCTGGTAGGCCGAGGTGGCCGCTCCCCAGAGGAAGCCGGCGGGAAAGCTCGTCTGATCGCTCATCCTGATCTCTCGCAAAGGTCCTATGGCCCAGGTACGGCTGGACGGCGTCCGCAAGGTCTATGAAAACGGTTACACCGCCGTGCGTGGAATCTCCCTGCAGGTGCGCGACGGGGAGTTCCTGGTGCTGGTCGGCCCGTCCGGGTGCGGCAAGAGCACCACGCTGCGGATGATCGCCGGGCTGGAGACGCTCTCCGGCGGGGAGCTCCGCATCGGCGAGCGCGTGGTCAACGACGTCCCGGCCAAGGACCGCGACATCGCCATGGTCTTCCAGAGCTACGCGCTCTATCCGCACATGACCGTGCGGGAAAACTTGTCCTTCGGCCTGAAGCTCCGCAAGCTTCCGCGCGCCCAGATCGGCGAGCGGGTGGAGCGCGCGGCCGGGCTGCTGGACCTGGGGTCGCTCCTGGACCGCAAGCCGGCGCAGCTCTCGGGCGGCCAGCGCCAGCGCGTCGCCCTGGGCCGCGCCCTGGTGCGCGAGCCGCAGGTGTTCCTCTTCGACGAGCCGCTCTCCAACCTCGACGCCAAGCTGCGCGTGCAGATGCGCAAGGAGATCGCCCGCCTCCACCGCACCGTCGGCGCCACCACCATCTACGTCACGCACGACCAGACCGAGGCCATGACGCTGGGCGACCGCATCGCCGTGATGAACGGCGGCATCGTGGAGCAGGTCGGCACCCCGCTGGAGCTGTACGACGCCCCCGCCAACCGCTTCGTCGCCGGCTTCATCGGCTCCCCCGCGATGAACTTCGTCCCCGGGCGCCTGGTGCGCGACGGCGGCCTCTGGTTCGTCGGCAAGGACGGCGCCCCCCGCATCCCCATCGACCCGGCGCGGGAGCGGGAGATGGGGAGCCGCGAGGGCCGCGACGTCATCCTCGGCGTCCGCCCCGAGGACGTCTCGCTCGCCGTCGGCGAAGGATCCGCCTGGCCCCTCGCCGTCGACGCCGTGGAGCCGATGGGGAACGAGACCATCGTCTACCTGGGAGCGGGAGATGCCGAGCTGGTCGCCCGCGTCCCCCCGCGCCCCGTCGTCACCCCCGGCCAGACCGTCGGCGCCCTCCTCCCCCCCGACCGCCTCCACTTCTTCGACGCCGAGAGCGGCCAGTCGCTGGCCGCAGGAACCGATAAGATATAGATTATTTCTATATCGTGAATCTATAAGTCATAACTTATGAGAACGGGACGCTCGCTCAACCGGCGATCGTCCCGTTCTCTGATTCCACGTGGCACATTCTTCTCAGCTGCGCACGAAGTCGAGGAGTGGGCGGATGTCGTGGTCGTCCGCCGCCCGGAGTGCCGTGATGTAGCGTCGGCGCACCTCTCCCGTTTCCACGAGGTCCGTGCTTCCCCACGTAAACCGCGGGTGACCCGCGCGAAAGAGGATCGCGTCGGCGATCATTCGCGCATGCCGGCCGTTTCCATTCGGGAAGGGGTGGATGGCGACGAGGCGGTGATGGATACGCGCTACTGCCTCGTCCAGACCGTAGGTACCGTGCGTCAGCCAGAAGTCCGCATCATCACAGAGATTTCGCATCTCGATGCCGATCACGCGCGGATCCACGCCGATGTTGCGCTCCGTCAGCCGCGGCTGTCCCGCCCACCGCCACGTCCGGTCAAACATCCGCCTGTGCACCAGCAGGAGGAAGTCGCGCGACATCTCGATCCTGCGCCGGGTCCTCGCGGTGAAGAGCCAGCGCTCGGCGGCCAGGATGTTCTCCTGTTCCCAGCGGTTGAGAGCCTCCTTGGTCTGGATGAAGGAGGGGATCAGGTCTTCGACTTCGTCCGGGTGCAGGGGCGTGGTGCCCTCCGGAAGGTCAGGCCACATCCCTGGTCCACAGCGTTCGCGGGTTGTCCATCAGCTCGCGGACGAGATCATCCACCTGCTCGCGGCGCGCGCGCTCGCTTATCGCCTGGTCCTCCAGCCGCATGGTGTGCGACACCCGGCCGACCGTGCCGCCCGCGAGGTGGCGCGCTCGGGTCTCCATGGCTTCCGTCAGCGAGCCGGCCCGGGGCACCAGGGCATAGACGACGTCACAGTCCAGCGCGTCGGCGGCCTGGCTGAGCAGGTTGAGCGTGATGGCGCCTTCCGCCTCGCGGCGCTCCATCTGGCTCACCGCCGGCTGGGAGATGCCCATCCGCGCCGCCATGTGTGCCATGCTCATCCCGAGCGTGCTCCTGACCTCGTGGATCCATCCCCGAGGCGGGACCTTGGTTCGGCGCAGCTCCAAAAATCGACCGAGAACCTCATCCATCTGGTCGCGCCGGAGACGCATCAGTCGCGCAGTGTTCATCACATCCCCTCTTCAAGTTCAATCCTGCATTAAGATATAGATTATAGGAATCTGCGTGTCAATAATCCATAAATTATGATCTTCAGTTGTCCACATAAGACATGGCATATGAATAGCTGAGAGACTGCGCAGCCTCCCTTCTCCGCGGTCATTAAAGAAGTGCGGGATCTCGGCACATTGGCGCGAACCGCTGTGGCGGAACGATGGACCGCCACGCACCGGTGCCGTCTCCTCTCTGTCGTTCAGTTTTCCCCGCCCTATCCGCTTCCGGTTCAGCGCGCGGCACTTTGCAGCCTGCCTTGCCCGTTCGATCACCGTCGGGAACCTTTCCCGCCGGCTGAGCCCCGAGAGGGCTCGACGGACCCATCTCCGGGAGGCATGTCATGCCGCTTCACCGCATCCTCCGCCCTGCAACGGCGGCAGCCATGATGATCGGAACGACACTGATGATGCCCGCGGTCCTCGAAGCGGCGTGCCTCCCGCGGGTCGACGTGGCCGACCTGGAGCGGACCCTGGGCGAGGCGTCCCGGGGACGCGGAGGATACCAGAAGCCCACCGCCCTCCGGCGGATCTCCGCCCTGGCGATCGATCCCGACGGCTTCGTCTGGCTCCTGCCGCTGCAGGATTCCTCGCACCTGGGCGATCAGGTGGAGGTCGTCCGCGTCTCCACGGCGACGGGGGCCGCCGTCCGGGACACCGTTCCCGCCTTCCCCTCGGCGTTCGGACCTCCTGGGATCTACTATGCCCGCGGAATGAAGCGCGAGGACGGGATCGAGACCGTCGCGCGCTACGAGCTTCGTCCCGATCCGTCGCCCTGAAGCACGCCTGCCCGGCAGGGCCTGTCGCGCGCATCCTTCGGCTGACATCTTGAGTGGCACTGTCGAACCGGCATGATTGCCGGCGGCGACGGTGCCATTCGCATTCGTTCCGGAGGGGGGAGATGAGCAAGCGGGCGGGCGGGGCGCTGCTGCCGGCGTTCGAGGAGGGGCCGGAGGCGGCGGAGGGGCCGCTGTACCTGCGCGTCTACCGGCGGGTCCGCGGGGCCATCCTGGACGGCTCGCTGGCGCCCGGCGCGCGGCTTCCCTCCACGCGCACGCTGGCGGGGGAGCTGGGCGTCTCGCGCAACACCGTGGAGCTGGCCTTCGCGCAGCTCGACACGGAGGGGTTCCTCCTCCGCCGCGTGGGGGCCGGGAGCTTCGTGGCGGACGTCCGGCCGGCGCGTCCGGAGCCCAGGCCCGCGCGGCAGACGCCGGCCGCCACGCCCGCGCGCGCCGCGTCGCCGGTGCTTTCGGCGCGCGGGCGGATGCTGGCGGGGGCGGCGGAGGGCGCGGAGTCGGTGGCGACGCAGGCGTTCGCGCCGTGCCTCCCGGAGCTGAGCGTGTTTCCGCACGCGGCGTGGCACCGGCTGCTGGCGCGGCGCTCGCGGCGCTCCGGGCGCGCGCTGCTGGCCGAGGTGGACCCGGCCGGCTACCGCCCCCTGCGCGAGGCGGTGGCGGCGCACCTGGGCACCTCGCGCGGCGTGCGGTGCGACTGGCGGCAGGTGGTGGTGCTGGGGAGCACGCAGCAGGCGCTGGACCTGGCCGCGCGGCTGGTGCTGGACCCGGGCGACGCCGCGTGGATCGAGGAGCCCGGCTACATGGGCGCGCGCGCCGCGCTGCGGAACGCCGGCGCGCGGCTGGTCCCCGTCCCCGTGGACGACCAGGGGATCGACGTGGCCGCGGGGGAGCGGCTGGAGCCGGCGGCGCGGCTGGCGTACGTGACGCCCTCGCACCAGTACCCGCTGGGCGCCACCCTCTCGCTGGCGCGGCGGCTGGCGCTGCTGGGGTGGGCGGCGCGCGCGGGGGCGTGGATCTTCGAGGACGACTACGACAGCGAGCTGCGCTACACCGGCCGCCCGCTGGCCGCCGTGCAGGGGCTGGACCCCGCCGGCCGCGTCATCTACGCCGGCACCTTCAACAAGGCGCTCTTCCCCTCGCTCCGCCTGGCGTACGTGGTGGTCCCGGACGCGCTGGTGGACGCCTTCGCCTCCGCGCGCACGCAGACGGACGGGTGCCCGCCCGCCCTGGCGCAGGCGGTGCTCGCCGACTTCATCGCCGACGGGCACTTCGGGGCGCACCTGCGGCGGATGCGCGCGGTGTACGCCGAGCGGCGGATGACGCTGCTGGACGCGGTGGAGATGGAGGTCGCCCCGCGCGTCCGCCTGGGGCCGTCGGACACGGGGCTGCACGTGGCGGTGTGGCTCCCGGCGGGCGCGGACGACCGGCGCGTCTCCAGGGCGGCGGCGGCGCGGGGGCTCTCCCTTCCGCCGCTCTCGCAGTACCACCTGCAGACGCCGTCCGCGCCGGGGCTCCTCCTCAGCTACGCCACCGTCCCCGCGGAGGCCATCAGCCGCGGCGTCCGCACCCTGCGCGAGGTGCTGGACGGCGTGGGGTGATCCCCATCTCCCGGCCTTCCCGATTGGCTCCGTCCCGTGGTGGAAATTGGCTCTACCGCCGGAGCCACTCTTAGGGAAGATTCTTTGTGCCGCCCGCGCGCTGCGGGCGGCGCACCGCGATTCCCGGAGAGAGACGAATGACGATGATGGCGCCCCCCGCCCCGCCCGCCGCCGCTCCCAGGCGCGAGCCGGCGTTCTCGTTCGTGCTGGAGTACCCCGCCGCCGACCACTACGGCGCCTGGCGCCACTTCGTCGCGAAGCTCTCCGTCGAGACCGATCCGACGGACGTGAAGCTGGACCTGGACCGCGGCGTGTCGAGCATCCTGGTGGTGGACGCGCGCGGCGCCGACGCCTACGCGCAGTGCCACGTCCCCGGCGCCGTCAGCCTCCCCCACCGCTCCATCGACGCCCAGTCCGCGGCCGATCTCCCGCGCGACCGCGTGCTGGTGGTCTACTGCTGGGGCCCGGGATGCAACGCCGCCGCCAAGGCCGCCGCCAAGCTGGCCTCGCTGGGCTTCCAGGTGAAGGAGATGATCGGCGGCCTGGAGTACTGGCGCCGCGAAGGCTACCCCGTCAACGGCTACGATCCCGACAACGCCCCCCTCGTCGGGTGATCGGACCCGGGAGATGGCCGTCGGCCGATCCGAATCGATATCAGTTGATCGGGATCGATTGATCGGGATCGGTGGATCGGGGCGGTCGTTCGTGATCTCATCGGACCGGCGGATCGTCATCGGTAGATCGAAATCGGGCGATCGGGGTCGATCGATCGGGATCAGGTGGATCGGGATCGGTGGATCGATCGCGGTCGAGGATGAAGAAGATGGGGATGATGCAGATGCGAAGGGGCGGCCCCGGGATCGGAGCCGCCCCTTCGTCTGATCGGACGATGCGGATGCTTACAGGCGGAAGCTGAGGCCGACGCCCACGGAGACGTAGTCGAGGTCCTCGATGCTGCGGTAGCGGACCATGGGCATCAGCGAGAGGGAGTTGCCGACGGGGTAGTCGGCGCCCAGGCCGGCCTCGAAGCCCACCTCGTCCTCGTGGAAGAGGACGCCGAACTGGGCGTACGGGGTGGCCACGCCGGCGCCGGTGCCCAGGAGCACGCGGCCGCCCAGGTCGAAGCCGTTCTCCTCCACCTCCACGTCGCTGTCCTCGATGTCGAACTGGAACTGCGAGAAGCCGCCGTAGATGGCGAAGGTGGGGGTGAGGTCGAACGCGGCCTCCACGCCGAACCCGAACCCCGTCTCCAGCGCGTCCGACGCGTCGCCCACCGGGATCCCCGCGTCGATGCGCACGCCGATGCTGAGCGGAAGCGTGCCCTGCGCGGCCGCGTGGCCGGCGCCGGCCGCCACGGCCAGCGCCACCAGGAGGCCCGTGATCGTCTTCTTCATGGCTCGTTGTCCCCTTGCCGAGAGTTGCGCCCGGCCACCGGGCCGGGGTGTGTGAGGCGGCCCGTCCTCCGGCCGGAATCGCCAGCCCGATCCATCCGGGCCCGCGGCGCCGCGCCTGGAGGCAAGCCGTGCTCCGCGCGCCAAGATACGCGTATCTCCCCTCGCCGCAACGACAAGCATCTCCCGGCCGTGCATCCCGCCCCGCCCCGCCTGTCTCCGCGCGGGGACGCCGCCTGTCCCCGCCCCCGCGGACCGGACGATCGATATCGCCCCCTCACCCGCCGCCGGACAGCTCCACCCGCCGCCCGGCGTCGCCCACCTCGGCCATGTTCACCACCGTCTCCCGCCCCTCGCCCACGCGGACCCGCACGCGGCGCACGCTGGAGGGGAGCGCCAGGCGATACTCGGCGGCGGAGCCGGGAGCGTTGCGGACGTGGAGCGCGGCGGGGAGCACCAGCAGGTCCGCCGAGCCCGTCCCGCCCACCACCTCGGCCGTGGCGCTCTCGCCCGGCGCGGCGGCGACGGTCAGCGCGCCGGCGTCCTGCGCGTGCGCCACCACCACCGTCAGCTCGGCGCCGGTGGGGACGAAGCCCACCTGCGCGGCGGCCGTCTGCTCCGCGGGCTCGGGAGCCGGCGCGGGAGCGGGGGCCGGGGCGGGGGGCGCCTCGTCTCCCGTCACGCTCTCCCACGCCTCCGTGATCCAGCGGGCGATCCAGGCGCGCGCCGGGGTGGCCACCGCCCCCACGCCCAGCACCACCAGGATGATGGCGGCGGCGCGGAGCCAGGGCCGCGCGGGCGCCGCCTCGCGCCGCCGCGCGTGGAGCGGGATGACGCCCGGCTCGGGAGCGGAGGACGCGGGGACGGGAAAGTCGGCGCGGGCCAGGAGCGCGCCCAGGCGCTCGCGGCGGCGGGCCATGGCGTCCATCCGGGCGCGGCACTCGGCGCAAGCGGCGGCGTGCGGCGCCGCGGCGGCCTGCTCGGCGGCGTCGGCCTCGCCGTCCAGGAGGCGGAGGAGGACGCCGTCCTCGGGGTGCGCGCCGGTCGTGGGCGTGGGTTGCATCGGTGCGTTCTCCATCAGTCGTCCAGCCGCAGCTCGAGGGCGAGCTTCCTGAGCGCCCGCGACACCATCGTCCCCACGGAGTGCACCGGGACGTCGAACGATTCGGCGATCTCGCGGTGCTTGAAGCCTTCCTGGTACATCAGCAGGATCCCCCGGTCGCGCTCGGGGAGCCCGTCCAGCGCCCGCCGCACCCTCTCCCGCTCGCGCGCCGCCTCGGCGGCCTCGTCGGGGAGCGGAGGGGCGTCGCCCACGGGGGCGCGGTCCACGCCGCCCTCCAGGATCCGCTTCCGCCGCCGCCCCGTGCGCAGCGTCTGCCACGCGGCGTGGGTGCCCACGCGAAAGAGCCAGGCGCGCGTCTGCCCGGGAACCGGCGGCTTCTCCACCAGCTTGACGAACGCCTCCTGCGCGGCGTCCTCGGCCACGTCGGGGTCGCCCGTGAGGCGCGAGAGGTAGCGGAAGAGCGGGGCGTGATGCTCCGCGAACAGGGCGCCGACGTCGAGCAAAGGAAACGTCCTCAGTGCCTGGTGCTTAGTCCTTGACCGCTTCGTGTTTGCAGATGTAGTGCTTCAGGCGGAGTTTTTATGACGGATCCGGATGTCGATGTTTCCGATCGCCCGCATCTTCGGCCCGGCGCGGGCAAAAAGATAAGCCTCGCGCGGAGACGCGGGAGGCCGGGAGAGAACGGCGGAGGAGTGACGATGACGATCTTCCGGCTCGGTACCGACTGGATTCGCCTGGGCCGCGGCTGCTGCGGGCCCGGCGGTGTCGCCGCTGCCGCGCCCGGGCCTCGCTGCGGCCTCGGCTAGATTCCAAAGGCCCTGCGGTCACCTGCGCGCGCCGCGATGACGATGCGGCCGGGCCTCGGAATGACTGCTGACGGCAACGGCTGAACGAAAGCGGAGGAACTGCAACGGACTGCCAGCGTTTCCCGATCAATCGACGCGTTTCGGTCAAGGACTAAGGACTAAGCACTAAGCACTTCTTTTATCTTCTCAGAACGACACCCTCAGCCCCGCCGCCGGAAACCTCGGCAGCCCCTGGCTCCACACGTCGTCCGTGCAGCCGCCGTCCGGGTCCGGCTCGCCGTAGCCGCAGCGCGCGTAGCGGACGCTGTGGGAGTAGCGCGCGGGATTGTCGCGGCCCAGCGCGTTGTGCAGCTGCGCGTAGGCGTCGATCCGCCAGCGGCCCAGCGTGCGCCCCCACTCCACCAGCAGGTCCAGCGACGCGTACGGGTCCGCGCGCAGCGCGCCGGGGTCGCCCGCGCGCGGGAGCTCGGTCCAGCGGCATTCCGCGCCGGCCCGGCCGCAGACGGCCGATCCGCGGTAGAAGCGCGTCACCGCCGCGCCGCTCGACGCGCTGAAGGCGGCGCCCGCGCGCACGCCGCCGCCCACGTCCAGCCGCGCGGAGAGATCGAGCGCGTGCCGCTGGTCGGCCTCCGACGCGAAGCGCATCCGCCCGGCCGTGGTGCTCGCCGTCCCCAGCGAGTAGGAGGCGGACGCGGTCCATCGCCCCTCCAGCTTCCGCGCGCCGACCTCCACGCCCCGCGCCGACGTCTCCCCCGGCACGAAGTAGTCGCGGCCCACGACCACGCCGGGGCGAGGATCGAGCACCGCCACCCCGGTGGAGTGCCGCGCGTACGCCGTGGCGGAGGCCAGCCAGCCGCGCCCCAGCCACGCCTCGCCCCCCAGCGTCGCCACGTCGGAGCGGAGCGCGGGGATGCCGCGGCCGGCGATGAGCCAGAGCTGCTGCGTGAGCGCCTGCGTCCCCAGCTGCGGGGCGGCCTGCACGTACTGCCAGCTCCGCCCCGCCGCCGCGGCCACCGACAGCTCCGGCGTCGCCTGCCACCGCGCCGCCAGGCGCGGCGCCGGGCGCACGGGGTCGGCGCCCAGGGTGGCGCCGCCGTCCACGCGGAGGCCGGCCTCCAGGGCCAGGTCCGCGCGGGGCCGCCACCGCCGCTCGGCCCAGGCGAACGCCTGCGACACCTCGCCCCCCAGCGTCACCGACTCCGGGGGAAGGCGCAGGTCCGCCGGGAAGGTGGGGGCGCCCACGAAGTGCGCGGTCTGGCGGACGAACCCCGCCCCGGCGGCCCAGGCGGGCGCGGCGCCCGGGGCCGCGGCCGCCTCGGCGCGCGCCTCGGCCGTCCAGTGCCGCACCCCTCCGGTGGTGAAGCCCGGCGCCGGCCACGAGAAGAGGCTCCCGTTGCGCGAGAGCGGCACCCCGCCGGCGAGGACCTGGGCGTCGAAGCCGCTCCCCGCGGCGCCCACCGAGGCCCGCGCGGCGCCCAGCGGAAAGCGCAGCGTGGCGCGCGCCGCCAGGGTTGCCCACTGCGGCCGCTCCGGCCCCCCCCAGTCCACGTCCGGGCCGGGGTCCAGCACGTCGTGCTGCCAGAGCGCGCTGGCCTCCAGGGCGGTGCGCTCGGAGAGGCGCAGGTCGTAGCGCCCGGCCGCATCGGCGAAGAAGCGCGACTTCCACACGTCCTGGTCGTTCGCGCGCCCCGCCAGGGGCTCGGTGAACCACCCGCCGTGGCTCCCGCGCGCGGCGATCATCCAGGCGTGGCGCCCCGCCGCGCCGTCCAGCGCCACCCGCGCGCTGGCCAGCGACAGCTCCGCCGAGCCGGCCAGCGGCCCCCGCGCCCCGCCCCGGCGCGAGCGCGCGTCCAGCGACGCCGCGGCGCCGCCGCCGGTGGCCACCGGCTGGGCGCCGGGATGCACCGTCATCGCCCCCACGCCGTCCGCGTTGAGCCCGGAGAAGAGCCCGAAGGTGTGCACCGGGTTGAAGAGCGGGACGCCGTCGAAGTAGACGCGCGTGTGGTCCCACTGCGCCCCGCGCGTCCACAGCTCGGCCGTGTAGTCGTCGCGCGCGGCGATGCCGGGGAGGCGCTGCAGGGCGCGGAACAGGTCCGTCTCCGCCAGCGGCACCCCCTCGTCCACGTCCGCGCGGGTGATGACGCGCACGTCGGGGGCGGCCTGCGCGCGCTGCCGCTCGCGCTCCGCGTCGGCCCGCGCCTCGGAGCGCGCGTCGCGGTCGTCCAGCCGCAGCTCGAAGGGGTTGGCCGTGGACCGCACGGCGTCGCGCCGCGCCTCCACGGGCTGCAGCGCCACGGGCGCCACCTCCAGCCCCACCGAGACCGACGACTCCGCCGGCCCGCGCAGCACCACCTCCACCGACCACGGCCGGTAGCCGATGCGCTGCACCCGCAGCCGGTAGCGCCCCTCGCCCAGCCCGCCGAAGTGGTAGGCGCCGTCCGCCCCGGTGCGCGCCGACCGCTCCGCCCGCGCGCCCGCCTCCAGCACCACCGCGGCGTCCGCCAGGGGGAGCGCGCTCTGCGCGTCCACGATGGTGCCGTGCACGCTCCCGCCGCGCGCCACGGGCGAGCGCGCCTCCTGCGCCCCGCCCGCGCGGGGGAGGAGGAGGAGGACCGCGAGGATCAGGAGGAGGCGGAAGGCGCTGCGGTTCACGGATCTGGATTCGTTTATCGTTCAGCCCGCCGCCGGACCGGGATCGGGGGATGCGGGGCGATCTCCCCGCATCCGCGGTGGCTCAGGCTGTGGGGCCATCTTCCCTCGCCCGTCCCGAAGCCGGCGGCCGGAGGATGGGGATCGCGGCTCGCGGGGCGGTGGTCGGCCGGGAAGGCGGCCGGCTCGGGGAGATCGATCGGCCGGGCGGCGCGGCAGGCGCGGGTGCGGCGGACCGCGCGGACGGCGCTCACGGCGTCCTCCCCGGGAGGGCGATCCCGGTCTCGCGGGTGAGGCCGAGGAAGTGCGCCTCCCGCTCCCAGGGGCGCGACTCGTACGGGAGCGCGGCGCCCACGCCGGACAGGAGCGCGGCGTTGGCCCCCAGGTCCAGCCAGCGGTGCACCCTGCGGCTCCACGGCGCGCGGTCCATCGCCCACCGCTCGGCCGGGGCGGCCCAGAGGAGGAACGACTGGTCGTACTGGAGGACGTGGACGCGCTCGTGCGCCGCCACCCGCGCCGGGTCCACCGCGTGCCCCGGCCCGTTCGGCCCGTCCAGGGCCAGGTCGCGGAGGAGGACGACGCCGGCGGCCTGCGCGCCGTCGAAGCCCACGTCCTCCGCGCTCCCCGGCCGGTGGAAGACCAGCGCGCCCGCCGACAGGCTCTCCCCCGCGTCGAAGCGCGCGCCCGGCCGCGTGGCGAAGTAGGCCGCCGCCACCACCGCCGCCGCGTCCAGCCGCGCCTGGGCCGGCGCGCCGCCCAGCGGTGAAACGTAAAACCGAATCGGCCCCAGCGGGAGCATCACCCGCTCCAGCGGCGCGCGGCCCTCCGCCGCGTTGCGCGAGACGGACGATCCCACCGCCGCCACCTCGCGCCCCAGCAGCCCCGCGCCGCCGAACCGCTCCACCGCGATCCGCTTTCCCGCGTACGTCACCGCGCCCCCCGCCGCCCCCGCCGCGAACGCCCGCCCGAACGGCGTGCCGCGCACCCGCGCCTCCACCCCGGCCGTCACGCCCCCCAGGAGCGAGTTGACCGCGAGGGAGATGGCGTCCCCCCGCCAGCGCGGCGCCCCGGCGCCGTCGCACTCCATGCACTGCGCGCGGCCCTCGCCCGGGCGGAGCAGGAAGGTCAGGAGAAGAAGAACGGATGTGGATCGATATGGATTCACGACGAGCCTTCCGTCAGGAGGCGGGATCGGGCGGGAGCGCGTGGGATGACCGGCTCCCGGATGTGCTGCCAGGAATCCAATGCGCGATCGGTCGATCCTATGACGGGGGGATGCACGTCCGCGATTCGCTCCCGCGCGCGCGAACGCTCGAACCGCGGGTCCGCCGGGCGACGGGAATCGCGCCAGCGACTGCGCGAGGCCCGCCTTCGCGCCGCGGAGGCGGGCTGGATGCCGTTGGGAGCCTCGGGTTGGATCGAGCCGGGAAGTGACATCAACCGGGACGTGGATCGACCGCGGGATGGGGCACGACTGCCCCAGTACCGTTCCCCGGCGCTTCCGAACCTCGCCCCGGAGCCCCGTCCGGATCGTCCCGTCATCCCGCCGGAACCCGCGCCGGGCGTAGCGAATTGTCGTCCGGCGAAACGAAACCCTCGCCAAAACCAGCGGAGTACCGCAACTTTCCGCCGCCCTCGGCCCGTATGGCATCCGCGCGGGAGGTCGTCAGGTGTTCCCGCGAAGGCTGCCCGGCGCCCGCGCGCGCCGGGCCGCGCCCCGAAAACGCAGCGGGGACTAGCTCAAATTCCTGTAGGGGTATAAGTTATAGCCGCTCCGGAGGGTCCGGCGCGGCGGCAACGCCCCCGACCTTCCGCCAACTCTCCCGTGGACGCCTTCCACAGCCAACTCCCAGCCAGCCCGTCGCGCCCCGCTCCACGCGGGGGAAGTGGGCCCAGGTCAGCCTCATGAGCGGATTCCTCGACAAGCTGAAAGACGTGGGCAAGGACGCCCTCGGCACCTTCGTGGAGTTCGACGAGGAGGCCGAGGCCGCCGCCGCGCATGCCCCGGCCCGTCCGGGCGCGCCCGCCCCCGCGGCCGCCGCGCCCTCCGCCCCGGCCCCCGTCGCCGCGCCGCCGATGGCCGGCTCCGCCGCGCCCGACCCGGAGTTCGTGGCCCAGCTGAACTCCGCCGTCGACGCCAGCAAGAACGCCGCGTACGGGCAGTTCCGCACCCTGTTCGGCGCCCTGGCCGCCGTGGGCGACGAGACGCAGCGCACGCAGCTGGCGCTGGCCGCCGCGCAGGCGTCGCACGGCATCGGCGCCGGGCAGGTGTCCGAGGCCATCGACGACCGCCTGCGCCTCCTTGCCGAAGAGCGCGCCGCCTTCGAGAACGCCGTCAAGCTCGAGGTGGAGCAGAGCGTGGGCGGCACCATGGCCGAGGTGGACAAGGCCCGGGCCGAGATCGCCCGCAAGCAGGAAGAGATCCGCGCCCTGGAGGCCCGCGCCGCCGAGCTCGAGGCCAGCGTGCGCGAGGCGCGCGCCGCCCTGGACTCCAACTCCGCCCGCTTCCAGGCCAGCTACCAGGTCGTCGAGGCCGGGCTCGCCGCCGAGCGCGCCCGGATCGCCCCGTTCGCCACCCCGAAACTCTAACGGCAGAACCGATGGACAGCATGGGCATGGGCACCAGCGGTGCCACCTCCTCGGCGGCCAAGCCGCGCCGCACCTTCTGGCAGCGCCCGGAGGGGAAGGTGGGGATGGGGATCATGACGGCCATCGGCCTGGCGCTGGCCTACGGCTTCGTCAAGCTGCTCCCGACCCTCATCAGCATCGCCGAGAACACGCTCTACCTGGCCGGCCTGGTGGGCGCGCTGGCGCTGGTCTACTGCATGGTCTTCGTGTGGGACCGCCCGCGGACGCTGTTCTTCTACGCGCTGCAGATGATCTCGCGCTGGGTCACCAGCAACTTCGTGGAGCTGGACCCCGTCTCCATCCTCAAGAGCTTCGTCCGCCAGATGAAGCAGCGCCGCGAGATCATCCAGGACCGCCTGGGGCGGATCGTGGGCGTCAAGCGGATGGTGGAGGCCAAGATCGCCAAGAGCGACAAGGAGCGGCAGCAGGCGCTGCGCCTGGCCGCCGCCGCCAAGGGAAGCGCCGACGAGGACGGGCTGAACGCCCACGCCGAGATCGCCGCGCGCCGCTCGCAGCACATCGCCGAGTACCAGTCGATGCTGGCCCAGGTGGCCTCCATCGAGGAGCTGCTCAAGCGCGTCCTCCGCCGCGCCGACTACCACATCCAGACGGCCGAGGACGAGGCCAACCAGCTGGCCGACAAGCACACCATCACCGGCGCCGTGGCCAGCGCCACCGCCGCCGCGCAGGGGATCTTCGGCGACAGCGACCTGGCCGAGGTGCGCGACATGGCCGCCGAGCGCATCCGCGACGACTACGAGAAGCGCCTGGGCGAGCTGCAGTCGCTGATCGACCTGACCGACTTCGACCGCGCCGTGGACCTGAACCAGATGGCCTTCCGCAGCGAGGGCCTCGCCCAGCTGGCCGAGGCCGAGCGCAAGGTCACCGCCGCCGAGCTGGCCGACCCCCGCGGCGGCGTGAAGCCCGCCGCCGCGGCCGCCGCCCCGGCGACGGGCGCCGCGCCGAGCGCCGGCGCCCCGGTGGACCGCTGGCGCGGCAAGCTCCGCCCGCCCACCACCTGATCCCAGGGCGCGGGTCCCCCGGGACCCGCGCGCCGACATCTTCGCGTCCGCGTCCCGGTGGGACCGCGCGCCGGCAGCTGAATCACCCGAACCTCCAACCTGAAACATGCGCCTCACCTCGACGGGCCAGAAGACCATCCGCATCCTGGGTGGTCTCTTCGTCATCCTCTGCATCGGCTTCGGCCTGCGCTGGGCGGCCAGGAACGGCTACGGCCGCGAGATCCTGGGCTCCCTGGTCCCCGACAAGGTCGAGGGGCTGGACGCCGCCAACGAAAACCCCGCCAGCGCGCTCTCCGGCAACGTGGCCTTCGCCGGCCTCCCCACCGACAAGCCGGCCGCGCTCCCGGGCGCGCCCGAGGTGCGGATCAACTTCTGGGCGTGGAACTCCCAGATGGGGTGCCTCTACTCCAACGGCGGCCCGGTGACCACCCAGGGCTCGCTGATGGAGAAGCAGGGGGTGAAGGTCTTCATCTCGCGCCAGGACGACAACGCGCAGCTGATGGCCCAGCTCACCGCGCTGGCCAAGGGGATGCACGACGGCAACAAGCAGCCGCGCGAGGGGATCCACTTCATCGGGATCATGGGCGACGGCGCCGGCGCCTTCCTGGCCGCGCTCAACGAGCAGCTGACCCAGAGCTTCGGCGACGAGTACCGCGCCGAGATCGTGGGCTCGTGCGGCTACTCGCGCGGCGAGGACAAGCTGATGGGGCCGCAGAAGTGGCGCGACAACCCGCAGAGCATGCGGGGCGCGGTGATCGCGGGCGTGCTGCGCGACGGCGACTGGAACATCGCCCAGCGCTTCATGGGCGACAACAACATCGCCAACAACCCCGACGAGCGGACCTACGACCCCAACGCGGTCAACTGGGTCAACGCCTCCACCTACGTGGACGCCGCCGAGAAGTACGTCTCGGGGTACTGCGAGGAGCGCGAGGTGGTGGAGAACGGCAAGGCCACGGGGGAGAAGCGCCGCGTCTGCGTGGACGGCGTGGTCACCTGGACCCCTGCCGACGTGACCATCGCCACCCAGAAGGGCGGCCTGGTCTCGGTGGTCTCCACCAAGGAGTACAGCTCGCAGATGCCGCACGTGATCATCGGCATCCGCAAGTGGAACCAGGAGAACCGCGAGACGGTGGAGAAGATGCTCACCGCCTTCTTCCAGGGCGGCGACCAGGTGCTCCGCTACCCGCAGGCGCTCACCCACGCCGCCACGGTCAGCCAGGAGATCTACCAGGAGAACGGGGCCGACGCCGCGTACTGGGAGAAGTACTACAAGGGCGTGAAGGAGAAGGACAAGACGGGGCTGGAGGTGGAGCTGGGCGGCTCCAAGGCCAACAACCTCAACGACAACCTGGTGCTCTTCGGCCTGGCGCCGGGGACCTCGCCGGAGACCAGCCGCTTCCGCGCCACCTACACGGTGTTCGGAAAGATCGTGACGCAGCAGTACGCCAGCCTGGTCCCCAGCGTCCCGGCGTACGACCAGATCGTGGACGTCTCCTACCTGCGCGCCATCCAGGGCCGCGCCGGCACCGAGCCGGCCGCCACCGGCGGCGCGGCCGAGGTGGCCACCTACGACTCGACGCGCGCGGTGGGCCGCGTGGTGGGGCGCCGCGGCTACAACATCACCTTCGCGACGGGGGCGGCGACGTTCACGCCGGCCGGCGAGCAGCAGCTGCAGGAGCTGTTCGACAACCTGTCCATCAACGAGCTGGCGGTGGAGATCCACGGCCACACCGACAACGTGGGCGACCCGGGGGCCAACCAGCAGCTCTCGGAAGACCGCGCGCTGGCGGTGAAGCAGTGGCTGGAGCGGCGCTCGGCCAGCACCTTCCCGGCCGGCCGCATCCGCATCTTCGCGCACGGCGCCACGCAGCCGGTGGAGTCCAACCGGACCCCCGAGGGGCGCGCCGCCAACCGCCGCGTGGAAGTGGTGATCGGCGCCACGGGCAACTGATCGCCCGCTGAGCCATCCGACGGACGGCGGGCACGGGAAGCGTCCCGTGCCCGCCGTCGTCGTCCCCTCTCCATCTCCTCACCTCTCGAGACGCCGAACGATGCCCGCTCTCGGTCCCGCGCTCCGGCCCAACCAGTGGGTCCCCGCGCGCACCTACACCATGCTGGCGATCCTGTGGGCGGTCGCGGTCCTGGTCCTCTGGCTGGCGGCGCCCTCCGTCTTTCCGCGTCCCACGCGCGTCTTCGACGCGCTCCGCAACCTGACCGCCACGCAGGGGCTGCTGGGCGAGCTCCTGGTGAGCCTCACCCTCTTCGCCGAGTCGCTCCTGATCGCCGCCATCCTCTCCCTGGGGCTGGCGTACCTGACGGTGGTCCCGGCGCTCAGGCCCATCGTGACGGCGCTGACCAAGGCGCGCTTCCTGTCGCTGGTGGGGCTCTCGTTCATCTTCACGCTGACGTTCGGGGGCGGGCACCCGCTCAAGGTGGCGCTCCTGGTGTTCGGCATCTCCACCTTCCTCCTCACCTCCATGGTGGACGTGGTGGCCGCGGTCCCCACGGAGAAGCTGGACCACGCGCGCACGCTGCGGATGGGCGAGTGGCGGGTGGTGTGGGAGGTGATCATCCTGGGGCAGGCGGGCGCCGCCTTCGACGCGCTGCGGCAGAACGCGGCCATCGGGTGGATGATGCTGACCATGGTGGAGGGGATCTCGCGCAGCGAGGGCGGGATCGGCGCCATGCTGATGGACCAGAACAAGCACTTCAACCTGGCGGCCATCTTCGCGGTGCAGGCGGTCTTCCTGATCGCGGGGTTCTTCCAGGACATGTTCCTGGCCTTCATGAAGAACACGCTGGTGCCGCACGCGGCGCTCGCCACGGGGCGGAGGTAGGCCGATGACCTCGCACCTGTACGAGCGGAAGGACGTTCTCCTCGACATCCAGAACGTCACCTTCGCCTACGCCGGCGGCCCGCCGATCCTGCGCGACATGACCGCCCAGATCCGCGACGTGGTGCGCCCCGGGATGAGCCAGGGGCAGATCGTGGGGCTCCTGGGCCCCTCGGGGATCGGGAAGACCACGCTGTTCAAGGTGCTGGCGGGGCTGCTGAAGCCCACCGCCGGCGCGGTGAAGGTGGGGATCGAGGGGAAGCCCGCCGCGCCGGGGCTGGTGGGGGTGGTGGCGCAGAACTACATCCTCTTCGACCACCGCACGGTGCTGGGCAACCTGCTGATCGCGGGGAAGCAGGCCGGGATGACGGCCGACGAGGCGCGGCAGAAGTCGATGGAGTACCTGGAGCACTTCGGGATGGCGCAGGCCGCCGACCGCTACCCCATCCAGCTTTCGGGCGGGCAGCGGCAGCGGGTGGCCATCGCGCAGCAGCTTCTCTGCTCCGAGCACTACCTGGTGATGGACGAGCCGTTCTCGGGGCTGGACGTGGTGGCGCAGCAGGCGGTGGAGAAGCTGCTGCTGGAGGTCACCCGCCGGCACGAGCACACCACCGTGATCGTGGTGACGCACGACGTGTCGGCGGCCATCGCGGTGGCCGACACCCTCTGGCTGATGGGCCGCGACCGCGATCCGCAGGGAAACGTGATCCCCGGCGCGCGCGTCATCGACCAGATCGACCTGATCGAGCGGGACCTGGCGTGGCACGACGACATCCGCAGGCGCCCCGGCTACACCGAGCTGGTCAACGAGATCAAGGACCGCTTCCCCACGTTGTGACCGGTGGGGGATCGGGATGATGGAACGACGGCGCCGCTCCGGGAGATCCGGGGCGGCGCCGTCTGCGTTTTGCGAGGCTGCGAGGTTCGATGGGCGGTGTCGCATGCCTCGGCGGCCCCCCTCCCCCGCCTCCCCCCGCTGCGCGGTGGGAGGCGCTGTATCTCGCTCGCGGCGGGGTGCCGATGCGCGCGAAAGGGCCTGGGAAACGGCGTCTCGCGAGGCATTTCGCGGCGACAGTGGCTTCGCGCCTCAAGGAACCGTACGTCACGGGGGTTCCCCTTCTCCCGCTTGCGGGAGAGGGGAAGCGTGGCGAGTCGGCGGGGCAGTTTCCGCCGACCGCCGCGCGAGGGGAGAGGGCCGCCGCGGGCGCGCGCCAGAGCCTTCCCTCTCGTTGGTCCGGCTGTTCCGAGGGCGGGCTACCTCGCCGCTGCCGCGCCCGGGCCTCTCGCTGGCGAGCTAGATTCCACGGGCCTGCGGATGATGGCGAGGGCGAGATCCGTTCGGCCGGCCCTCTGAATGACTGCTTAAAAGCAACGAACGAAAAAGCGCGAAGCGCCGAGGTGTTCCCCTCTCCCGTTATCGGGCTATCCATTAGTCACATCTTGGAGCCCTGAAAGTCGAGGTGCCGCCAGGGATTTCGCGCTTGAAGCGGCTACCCTCGAGAGCGAATGAGGCCTGCGATCGCCCGATCCATCCCTTTGTCACGCGCGCTTCGTGCGCCCATTTCCTAGTCGCACTGGACGCAAGCCGCAGATAACGCTTTTCTCGGCATGGACTTGCACACGCTGCTGCCTCGCTTGGATTTGTGACTAATGGATAGCGTTATCGGGAGAGGGGAAAGCGTGGCGTGTCGGCGGGTGCAGTTTCCGCCGACCGCCACGCGAGGGGTGAGGGTGCCGCGGGCGCGCACCGAACCCCATCGCCCCGCCCGCTCACCCCTCCGTCAGCGCGTACTCGTACACGCTGCCGTACGTGATGACGTACAGGCGCCCGTCGCGCACCTCCAGGTACGAGTGCGCGCTGTCCAGCGGCTGGCGCAGCAGCACCGCCCCCGTCTCGCGGTCGACGATGTGCAGCGCGTCCGGCTCGCGCGTGAAGCCGTAGCCGGCGATCACCCACGGGCCGTGGACGAGGATCACGTTGTTGGAGACGAGCGGTCCCGTGCGCCACTCCACCTTCGCCGTCGCGGGGTCCGCGCGCACCAGCGACGAGCATCGCCCGCCGGCCTCGGCGGAATAGCTCTGGCAGGCCTCGTTGAAGTACAGCCTGCCGTCCGCGTAGCGGATGTCCTGGATCTCCAGGCGGTCCGGGCGCGAGAGGAGCCGCCCCAGGTCCACGTCCCACCGCCGCGCCCCGCCCGGCCCGAAGAGGATGGCGCGGAACCGCCCGTTCGCGTGCATCCCCGCCCACTCCGCCAGCGGCGTGCGGTACAGCCCGAGCCAGCCGTCCACGGTCGTGTCCGAGAGGATCAGGTCCAGCCCGTCCAGCCGCGGCGGCACGTAGAGCGGCATCGTCTCCGGCGCCCCCACCCGTAGCCGGAGCCCCGGCCGATTCGGCGTCGCGTGGGCCAGCCCCAGCTGCTCGAAGCCCGTCCCGCGCTTCGCCTCGCGGCGGATCAGCCGCAGCACCGGGCGCCGCGCTTGCCGAACGGGCGCGGGCGATTCGACGGCTGGGGTCGGGGCCGGAGCAGACGCGGCGGGCTGCGTCGGGGCCGGCGGCGCATCGTTCGGTGGATCGGCCGAGGGAAATGGGGACGCGGGGGCGCAGGCGGCGGCCGCGATCAGGGCGGCGGCGGAGCCGAGGCGGCGTACGGCTTGCGCGAAACGATCGGACGGCATTGCTTCTCCCTTCATCCCGTGAATCTCCACCCCACCCGCGAGCGGGTCTCGGGGCTGTCTACCCGCCGCGCCCCCAAGCTGTTTCCTCCCTTGAAGTTGTGTATCTCCGCGGAACGAGTGGAGATGGTCGCGGAAATCCCATGCAACCATCTCCCGGGCTCCCGGCACACAGTCCACGTATGAGCACCGCACTCGCACCCCCAGCCGCCGACCGGGCCCTCGCCGAAGCCCTCCTCCTGGAGGGTGACGAGCGCGCGTTCCGCGAGCTCTACCGCCGGCACACGCCGCGCCTCTTCCAACTCGTCCTCCGCGTGGTGGGCGGCTCGGAGCACGACGCGGAGGACGTGGTGCAGGAGACGTGGATCCGCGCCACGCAGAAGCTGGAGGGCTTCCGCTGGGAGGCGTCGTTCTCCACCTGGCTCACCGGGATCGGGCTGAACGTGGCCCGCGGGCTCCTGCGCAGGCGGGGGCGGTGGACGGACATGGAGGACGTGCCGGAGCCCTGGCGCCCGCCCGAGAAGCACGGCGAGCGCATCGACCTGGAGCGGGCCATCGCCCTTCTCCCGGCCGGATACCGCGCGGTGCTGGTGCTGCACGACGTGGAAGGATTCAAGCACGAGGAGATCGGGGAGATGCTGGGCATCGCCCCGGGGACGTCGAAGAGCCAGCTCTTCCACGCCCGCAAGTCGCTCCGGCTGGCGCTGGAGCCCGAGACGAAGGAGAAGGGAAGGACCCATGAGCCTGCATGACGAGATGGACGGCGAGCTGACGCCGGAGCTGCGCGCCGCCCTCGCGGCGCTGCCGCGCGAGACGGAGCCCTCGCGGCTGCTGGAGGAGCGCACCGTGCGCGCCCTGCGCGAGAACGGGACGATCCAGGCGCCCGCACGCGCCCGGGGCTTCCGCTTCCCCGCCTCCTGGATGGCGGGGGCGGCGGCCGCGGCGATCGCCATCTTCATGGTGGGGCTGAACGCGGGGCGCACGCTCGGGGCCCGCGAGACCATGGCGAACGTCGCCGCCGTCGTGGAGGCGAAGAGCACCAAACAGGCGGCGGTGGCGGTGCAGCAGACGGGGTCGGCGTACGTGAGCGCCCTCTCCCGCTTCGCCACCCTGGCCGACTCGGCCGGGAGCAGCCCCGCGCAGACGCAGCAGGGACGCGAGGTGGCGGTGCAGATGCTCCGCGCCGCCGCCGGCGAGCTGGTGCGCATCTCCCCCGACGACCCGCTGGCCTCCGGGATCCTGGCGGCGCTGGACCGCGCGAAGACGCAGGGCGCCCGGGCGCCGGCCGACAGCGCGGGCAAGGAGCGCACGGTCTGGTTCTGATCTCACCGAACGAGGGGACGCCACACCCGCCCGCCGGCCGCGTCCGGACGGGCACCTGACACGACGCGATTCGAAAGAAGAGAGGGATAGATGCGGACGATCAACCGGCTGGGGATGGCGGCGGCGCTCCTGGCGCTGCCGGCCGCGGGATGGGCGCAGGGGCGGTGCGGCGAGAACGGGATCCGGGTTCCGGACCTGGGATACCGGGCCATCTGGTGCAGCCACTGCAAGATGGTCTACGACGACAACGGGCCCAAGGAGTACGACTTCTCCTCCGAGCCCACCATCGGGCGGATCACGTCGATTGGCGAGGGGAAGCTGCGCGACGACGACGTGCTGGTGGCGGTGGACGGCAACCTGATCACCACCGACCAGGGCGCCACGCGGCTGGTGCGCGTGCGCCGCGGCGACACGGTGCGGCTGACGGTGCGCCGCGACGGGCGGACGCGCGACGTGGAGATCCGCGCCGGGGAGCGCTGCATGGAGCCCCCCAGGGCGCCGCGCGCTCCCGTCCCGCCCACTCCGCCGCGGGCCGGCGCCGCGCCCCGCCCGCCGGCGCCCCCGCGTCCGGGCGTCGCGCCGCGCCCCTCGCATCCGGCGCCGGCGCCGCGCCCCGGTGTGGCGCCGCGTCCCACCGATCCGCCCACGCCGCCCCGGCCCGGCACCCCTCCGCGCCCGCCGAGGCCCGCGCAGGCCCCGACTCCGCCGATGCCGCCCACGCCCCCGGCGCCTCCGTCGTTTCTCCCGGCGGGGTGGTTCGGGTTCGGGATCAACTGCAACGACTGCAGCTGGCGGGGCGGGAACGGCCAGGGAAGCTACTTCTACTTCGACGAGACGCCGGAGATCGAGAGCGTGGAGACGGGATCTCCCGCCGACCGCGCGGGGCTGCGCCGCGGCGACCGGCTGACGCACGTGGACGGGATGGCGCTGACCTCGGCGCGGGGGGCGCAGCGCTTCCGCTCCATCCAGCCGGGCGAGACGGTGACGTGGCGATACCAGCGCGGGAGCCGCGCGGCCGACGCGCGGATCACGGCCACCCGCCGCCCGGACGCCCGCACGGCCGCGCCGCGCGCTCCCGGCGCCGCCCAGCGCCTGCGCTACTCCGGCGCGGTGGGCGACACGGAGGTGGAGGTGCGCGGCGCCCCCGTCACCGTCAGCCGCGACGAGCGCACGGGCGAGCTGGTGATCCGCAGCAGCGATCTTACGGTGCGGGTGAAGCCGGAGCCGTGAACGGAAGTGCGAAGGTGCGAGGGGTCGAAACGACGGAAGGGCGGGGATGCGATCGGCATCTCCGCCCTTCCGTCATCTCGTCCCGATGCGTCTTCTCCGATCAGCCGTTGCCGGCGCCGTTGCCGAGGGCTTTGACGAGGACGGAAGGGGGCATGCGGTCGCCTTCGGGGCCCACGTTGACTTCGTAGAGGAAGCCGGGGCCGGTGAGGGCGCGCACCTCGTCGCCGCTGATCCCCAGCTCACCCTGGCCGCCGACGACGCGTATGGGGCGGCCGGCCTCCACCTCGCGCGCGGTGAAGAGCTGCGCCATGTAGAGCGCGCCCGGCGACCCCTGGCCGAGCATGGTCTTCGAAGTCTCTTCGATGAACGCGCTGAGCGGGTCCATCACGCCGTCCGCGCCGGTCGGCTGTCCAGCATCCGGCCGGCAGAGCGTCGCCCGGGGCTCGCCCGCTTCCAGGAACTCGATCACCGCGTACGCCATCGCTCCCCTTCCATCTCGTCTACGATTGAAGTTCCGTCGCACCGGCACTCCGCCACGCGCGACCCGCACCTCCGCACCTCCGCACCTCCGCACCATCCACGCGAATCTTGTGCTTACGCTTGCGCAGCGCGAGCTTACCACTCCCTCGCGCGCGGCGCGGGTGCCCCAACCCACACGGAACGGAGTGCCATCTCGATGAGCCTTCGCAGCAGGAATTGCGCGGCGCTCGCGCTCGCCGTCCTCGCCGGCGCGTGCGCGTCGGCGGCGCAGCCGGGCGCGGCGCCCGAGCCGGGCGGCCGCTCGTACCCGGCGAGCCTGGCGGACCGGGCGCAGCAGGGTCCCACGGGCGCCTTCGTGGTCACCATCGGCAGCGACACGCTGGCGGTGGAGCGCTACACGCGCACCGCTAGCCGCATCACCGGCACGGTGGTCTCGCGCTCGCCGCGCACGGTGACGCGCGCCTACACCATGGACTTTCGCCCGGACGGCTCGGTCTCGCGGCTGGAGGTGACGTCCACGCCGCTCGGCGGAACGGTGCCGCCCTCGGTGATCGTCACAGAGTTCACGGCGGACAGCGCCTTCACCCGCTTCCAGCGCGGCGACAGCGTGGCCGCCTACCGCGTGGCGGTGTCGGGGCGCGTCCTGCCGCTGGTGGGCTCGTCCAACGTGCCCTTCGAGCTGGCGATGATGCAGGCGCGCGCGGCGGGGCTGGACAGCGCCACCTTCACGCTGGTGGCGCCCGGCAACGCGCAGACGTATCCCATGAAGCTGGCGATGACGGCGGATTCGGCGATGATCGACTACGTCGCCGGGCCGCAGCGGATCGTGACGGACGCGCGCGGGACGCTGCTGGCGCTGGACGGCGGCCGCAGCACGCAGAAGTTCATCGTCACGCGGGTGGGGGACGTGGACGTGCCGGCCATGACCAGCGACTTCGCGCGCCGCGACGCTGCGGGGCGGGGCGTGGGGCCTCTCTCGCCGCGCGACTCGTCGGTGGCGCAGGTGGGCGGGGGGCGGGTGGTGGTGGACTACGGCCGCCCCTTCAAGCGCGGCCGCACCATCATGGGCGACGTGGTGCCGTACGGGCAGGTGTGGCGCACGGGCGCGAACGCGGCTACGGTCTTCACCACCTCGCGCGGCCTGGAGATCGGCGGCGCGATGGTTCCGGCGGGCTCGTACACGCTGTGGACACTCCCCAGCCCCGAGGGGTGGAAGCTGGTGATCAACCGCCAGACGGGGCAGTGGGGGACGGAGTACGACGAGGAGCAGGACCTGGCGCGCGTGGACATGCAGGTGCGGCGCACGGCGGCCCCGGTGGAGCAGTTCACCATCCGCGTGGAGCCCGCCGGCGCCGGCGCCGGCGTCCTCCGCCTCTCCTGGGACGACACCGAGGCCTTCGTGCCCTTCACGGTGAAGTAGGCCGCCGCTCTCCGACGATCATGATCGAAAAGCCGCCGGCGCCCATCGCCGGCGGCTTTTCCGTCCGGATCGACATCGCCCACGATGCGGATCTCGTGCTCGCCCAGGCCTTGTTAACTGCGTCATCGGGGGGATGTGGAGCATGGGCCGGATTCAACGCCGACCCTCCTGATGACGCAGTTTGCGATGCCGAAGGTGCGCCCGGCGGCCATGTGTCGGGCGATGGGCGTGCGGACGTGACCGGTGGATACGAATCCAGGAGAGGGCGGACCGAAGGGTGCCTCTTCAGAAAAATTTCGATCCTCATCTCCGCCTACGGTTCCACGGCGGAATGCGAGCTTTGTCTCTCCGGATTGAAGGTCGGGATCGAGATCGAAGAAGCGGGGCCGATCACACGATCGGCCCCGCTTTCGTTTGCTCTCGATCCCGATCTCCCGGATCCGCTTCAGTTGGAGAGGGTGCGGCCGGTGGAAGTGGAGGTGGGGGCGCGGGAGAGGAGGTGGGCCAGGGAGCGGCGCTCCTGGCGCCAGGGGAGCTCGAAGCCCACCTGGCTGGTGCTGGTGGCGGTCAGCTGCACGGCCATGGGGTTCACGGGGCGTCCCTTGCGGCGCACCTCGTAATGCAGGTGCGGGGCGGTGGAGAGGCCGGTGGAGCCCACGAAGCCCACCACGTCGCCCTGGCGCACGGGGGTGCCGTTGCGCACGGCGATGGCGGAGAGGTGGGCGTAGCGCGTGGAGTAGCCGTTGGGATGCGCCACCTCCACCAGGTTCCCGTAGCCGCCGCGCGGGGCCGCGTACGAGACGCTCCCGTCGGCCGCGGCGTAGACGGGCGTCCCCTTGGTGGCGGCCAGGTCCACGCCGGTGTGCGGGAGGACGCGGCGCAGGATGGGGTGCATGCGGTCCATCTTGAACGGCGAGGTCACCCGCATCCGCGCCAGCGGCCCGGCCCACGGCACCGGGTCCAGCGACTGGCCCCAGTCGTCGTAGTAGCCCGGCTTCTCTCCCTGGTCGTAGAGGAAGACGGTGTACATGCTCCCGCCCACGGCGGCCTGCGCGGCCAGCACCTGGATGGAGCGCGTGCTCCCGTCCGGCCGCATGGTGCGCTCGTACGCCAGCCGCAGCCGCCCGCCCTGCGCGAGCCCCGCCTGCGGAAGGATGGGGAGAAAGATCTTGTCCAGGTGCCGCCCGATCATCTCCCGCTCGGTCCCCGAAAGGTCGCTGGCGAGCACGGTGAGCGCCTGCGCGAAGCTCCCCCGCGCGAACCCGCCGATCAGCAGCGTGTCGGTGGTGACGGGCCTGGCGCGCATGGCGGGAAGGACGAGGGGCGGCTGCCCCTCCACGCGCGAATCCGCGTCGGCCCAGGCGGCGAACGCGCCGATGCCGGCGGTGGCCAGGACGGCCGCCGTGAGCAGGGGGAGCAGGATGGAGCTGTTCAGAAAGCCGGAGCGGCGCATGTGGACACCCGGGCGGCAGGCCGGCCCGGACTGGTCAGGGAAGCTCGGAGATGTGGGGGAAGGATGAAAATAGCGCGGCGGGGGCGGGAGCGGAAGAGTTTCGTCTCCCGCCCCTCCCGCCGGGGCTCAGAAGAGCGGCTCCTCGTCCGTGCCGGCGCGCTCGCGGACGCGCTCCAGGACGCGGTCGTAGTCGAAGGTCCAGCTGGCGGCGCCGGCCTCCTCGGGCCCCTCGGCCTCGAAGGGGACGGTGGCGAGCACCTCCACCAGGTCGGTGGCGATCCCCATCAGCTCGTCGGAGTCGGGGTCGCGCGCCAGCAGGCCCGCTTCCTCCAGCCGCGCCTGGTGCTCCTGGACGAAGCCCTTGATCTCCAGGTAGCGGTACATGTGGCTGACGATCTGCGTCCAGGGGAGCCCCTCGTAGCGGTCGCCCAGCCAGCGCATCACCTGGCTCAGCAGGAGGTCGGGGTTGAAGCGGACCTCGCGCGTGGTGCCGTCGGACTCGGTGAGGGTCACGGTGCTGGGGCGGCGGTCCCAGTCGTCCTGCGGGGTGCCGCGCAGCTCGGCTTCGTGGTTGAAGACGGCCCAGAACTCCTCGGCGGACCACGGCACCATGCCGCGGCGCACGGCCTCCATGTCCGGCCCCTGCTCCGGGCTCTCCGGCCACTGGCCGCGCAGGCGGTTGAAGAATCTGCTCATCGTCGCGTGAAGGTCTTGATCCGGATCGATCGTTCTCGTCCCACGGGGGCGGGCGAGGAAAATCGCGCGCCATCGCTCCGTGGTAAAGGGATCAGGATCGCGCGGATGATCCGGCTCACAGGCAGGCGGGCGCGATCCCCACCCCCATCGCCCGCTCCCTCCCCGGCGATCCGGGGCCTGCTTGCCTGACGATCGATCGTCATCCAATCAACCGATCCTCATCGCACTTTCGCACTTTCGCGCTGGCGTTCACGGCTCGCGATAGACGGCGCCGCCCTTCATGACGAAGCGGACGTTGCGGAGGGCGCCGACGTCCCGCGTGGGATCGCCCTCGACGGCGACGAGGTCGGCGAGGAGGCCGGGGCGGATGGCGCCGAGGCGGTCCTCCACGTGGAAGACGCGCGCGTTGACCGAGGTGGCGGCCATCAGCGCCTGAACGGGCGTCATCCCGTACTCCACCATCAGCTCCAGCTCGCGGACGTTGTCGCCGTGCGGGTAGACGCCCACGTCGCCGCCGAAGCAGAGGGTGACGCCGGCGTCCAGGGCGGCGCGGAAGCTCGCGCGCTTCTCGCGGACCTGCTCGGGCTCGGGGTCGCGGCCCTTCCGCCAGCCGCGGTACTGGCGGATGGCCTCGGTGGCGGCCAGGGTGGGGCAGAATGCGACGCCGCGCTCGCGCATCAGCCGGAAGATCTCCGGGGTGCCGGCGTCACCGTGCTCGATGGTCTCCACGCCGGCCAGGATGGAGCGCCGCATCCCCTCCACGGTGCCGGCGTGCGCGACCACCGGGCGCCCGGCGTCGCGCGCCACCTCCACGATGCGCCGCAGCTCCTCCTGCGAGAAGGTGGCGCGCGAGGGCTCGCCCGCGCCCCAGCGGTAGTCGGCGTACACCTTCACCCAGTCCGCGCCGTGCCCGATCTGCGAGCGGGCCACGCGGGCCACCTCCTCCAGCCCGCTCGCCTCCTCGGCGCCCACCGGCGCGTCCGCCCACTCGGGCGCCAGGCCGTAGCGCGGCCCGTACGCGCCCGTGGCCACCATGGCCCGCGTGGTGACGATCATCCGCGGGCCGGGGACGATCCCCTGCTCGATGGCCTGCTTGATCGCCACGTCCCCGTATCCGGCGCCCTCCGTCCCCAGGTCGCGCACGGTGGTGACGCCGGCCATCAGCGTGGCGCGCGCGTGCGCCACCGCGCGGGCGGAGCGAAGCACCAGCGACTCGCGCAGCACCTGGTCGTCCCACGACGCCTCGTTGTACGGGTGCAGGAAGAGGTGCGAGTGGCCCTCGATCAGCCCCGGGATCAGCGTGGTGCCGGGGAGATCGACGACGCGCGCGCCCCCCGCGGCGACCGACGCCGCCGGGCCCGCGGCGGAGATGCGCTCGCCCTCCACCAGCACCGCCCATCCTTCGTGGGTCCGCCCGGTGGCGGCGTCGAAGACGCGCGCGGGGCGCAGCAGGTAGCGGGTGGGCGACGCCTGCGCGGCCGGGGTCTGTGCCTGTGCGCTCATGGGGAGGAGGAGGAAAAAGGCGGCGAGAAGGGAGCGGGAGATGCGCATCTGGATCGTTGGATGAGGGGTTCCGGGTGAACGGCGCACAAGCTACGACCGCCGCGCGGCGACGCCAGTGCGGAGCCGGATCCACCACGCGCGATGTCCCACGGATCCCGCCGTGGAGGGGGCTTCCCCCGCGAATCGGCGTGAACTTGTAAGCCGTTTTCCCTGATCGACATAGCGCGCGGCAACGTGGACGGAGAAACGCTTGACCGGCTCCCCGCGCAAGTTACTTTTCCCGTCACACTCGCGCCACACGCCCCTCCTCTCGAAGCCGATCTCCATCTCCCCGACCGCGGTCTTCCGCCTGGCCGGAACGACCGCTCTCCCGGGCGTCTTCGACGATTCGCGCTCCAACGATCACGCGCCGCTCCCGTCGCATCGCACGGGCGCGGCGCCACGGCTTTCGATCCCCCGACCGACGAGGACGCCCCGATGGACGACCGCGACCTTTTGCATACGCCGCTGATGCGGCACTTCGTGTCCCACTACGCCAACCCGAGCGGGCCGGACCTGCTGGCCAGGACGGAGCCGTTCTTCGCCTGGCAGGACGCGCGGCGCCGGCAGGGGCTGTGGCCGTACTCGCGGTCGCTGGAGCGCGCGCCGGAGGCGGAGTGCGGCGTGCGCAGCGAGACGGGCGAGCTGCGCCGGGGCGACAACTTCGCGTCGCAGGACTACCTCTCGCTCTCCACGCACCCGGCGGTGGTGGAGGCGGCGCACCGCGGGATCCGCGACTACGGGCTGCACAGCGCGGGCTCGGCCATGCTGGGCGGCAACACGGCGCCGGGGCTGGTGCTGGAGGACGCGCTCGCCGAGGCGCTGGAGATGGAGCACGTGGCGCTCTTCCCCACGGGGTGGGCCGCGGGGTTCGGCGCCATCACGGCGCTGGTGCGGCCGGACGACCACGTGGTGATGGACGCGCTCTCGCACGCCTGCCTGCAGAGCGGCGCGGACGCGGCCACCCGCAACGTGATCCGCCACAAGCACCTGAGCAACCAGGCGGTGGCGGACCACCTGGCGGCCATCCGCGCCACGGACCGGCGGAACGGGATCCTGGTGGTCACGGAGGGGCTGTTCTCGATGGACTCGGACGTGCCGCGGCTGGAGGCGCTGCAGGGGCTCTGCCGGATCTTCGGGGCCACGCTGCTGGTGGACGTGGCGCACGACCTCGGCGCGACGGGGCCGGGGGGTGCGGGGAGCATCGGCGCGCAGGGGATGCTGGGGAAGGTGGACCTGGTGGTCGGCGCGTTCTCCAAGACCTTTGCCTCCAACGGCGGGTTCCTGGCCACGCGGTCGGCGGCGGTGCGGCAGTTCGTGCGGGTGCTGGGCGGGCCGCACATCTTCTCCAACGCGATCTCGCCGGTGCAGGCGTGCGTGGTGCGCGAGGCGCTCTCCATCGTCCGCTCGGGCGAGGGGGACGCGCTGCGGGCGCGGGTGCGGGAGAACGCGCTGGCGCTGCGCGGGGGGTTCGCGGCGCGGGGGATGGAGTGCCTGGGCGATCCGTCGCCGGTCGTCCCCGTTCCGGTGGGGGACGCGGCGGTGGCGCGGCTGGCGGCGCGCGAGGTGTTCGGGCGCGGCGTGTTCGTCAACCTCGTCGAGTACCCGGCCGTGCCGGTGCGGGGATCGCGCTTCCGCATGCAGGTGATGGCCGGCCACGAGCCGGCGCAGATCGCCCGCGCCGTCTCCGTCGTCGCCGACGCGGTGCAGGCCGCGCGCGACACCGTCCGCTCGGCCCGGAAGCAGCGCGTCGCGCCGCGGCGGATGCAGGCGGCCTGATCCTCGGCGACGGATCTGCCTCGATCCGCACGATCCGTCGCCATGATCGGTATCTCGGACCCGTACGATCCGTCACCATGATCGGCATCTCGGGCTCGCACGATCCGTCGCCACGATCAGCATCTCGTGCGCACCCAGGCTGTGCTAACTGCGTCATCGGGGGGATGTGGAGCAGGGGCGGGCTTCCCTTCCCCCCTCCATGATGACGCAGTTGACGATGCTTGCGGGCGCGTCCGGGGCCTGTTGCGCACACCGGACGCGCGGATGCGGCGATCTGACGCGGATGGAGGAGAGGGAGGGCCGAAGGGGGCCTCCTCAAAAAAATGGTTCTTCGTCGATTTAGTTGCACGCAGGTAGATAAACGAAGTGGACACCGGCCCCTCGGTTGAGCAGAATGGAGTTGTCTAAGCTCCCATTCACACTCAGCTC
>Ga0247770_1000579_pt1 | contig 34340 bp, 37 predicted proteins | sample UWRJL136409B6_FD_179943 | JGI IMG/M metagenome (GOLD analysis project Ga0247770, IMG submission 179943) | Plant litter microbial communities from Arlington Agricultural Research Station in Wisconsin, United States - UWRJ-L136-409B-6 | ecosystem: Environmental > Terrestrial > Plant litter >... | reverse complement strand
CCTCTCCAAAGCCGTCGCCCACATCGACGCCGAGAACGCCGCGTACCTCAAGAAGAAGAAGCGCGGCTTCGGCAGCGCCGCCGCAATCCCCATCGACGACGTCGACATCGCCTGGGTCACCCCGGTCACCATCGGGACGCCCCCGCAGACATTGTACCTCGACTTCGACACCGGCTCGTCCGACCTCTGGGTCTTCTCCTCGCACCTGCCGACCTCCCAAACCCGCGGCCAGCGGCTCTATGGCCCGGCCAAGTCCGCCACGTCGCAGCTGCTGACCAACCACACGTGGAGCATCACGTACGGCGACGGGTCCAACTCGCGCGGCAACGTGTACACGGACAACTTCACCGTGGGCGGGCTGACGGTGGGGAGCCAGGCGATTGAGACGGCCACGCAGGTGTCGCGGCAGTTTACGGCGGAGCAGAAGATGGATGGGCTGTTGGGGCTGGGGTTTGGGTCGTTGAACACGGTGTTGCCGAAGCGGCAGGCGACGTTCTTCGAAAATGTCAAGGCGAAGCTGGATGCGCCGCTGTTTGCGGTAGATTTCAAGCACAAGGCTGGTAAGTTGCTTTCCCTGCTGCCCCTTTCTTCTTCTGACCCTGTGTCCACCACCGTTGTCTCGTTACTCCGGTTGTCTCCCTCACGAAAGGCACTAACCCCCTCCTAGAAGGCACCTACGACTTCGGGTTCATCGACCCCGCCAAACACACCGGAAACTTCACGTACGTCTCCATCGACAGCAACCCCGGCTACTGGCGCTGGACCTCGCCCGGCTTCTCGGTCGGCGCCGAGGCCTGGAACGCCGGAAACATCGTCGGCATCGCCGATACCGGCACCACGCTGCTGTACCTGCCCACCTCCATCGTGGCCGCCTACTATAAGGCCATTCCTGGCTCGTCCAACTCGCGCTCCTACGGCGGGTACGTGTTTCCCTGCAGCACGAACCTGCCGGGGTTCACGTTTGGCGTGGGCAGCGAGAAGTTTACCATCCCGGGCAAGTTTATCAACTATGGGCCGGCGGCGCTGGGCGCGACGTCTTGCTTTGGGGGGCTGCAGAGCAGTTCGAACGTGGGGATTAATATCTGGGGAGGCGTTGCGCTCAAGGCGGGCTTGGTGGTGTTTGAGGGGGGCGATAAGCCCAGGATGGGGTTTGCGAACAAGGATTTGAAGGGGGCGGTTTGAGATTGTCAAGTGCGCTCGCATTGGTAGTTTGTACATAGGGGGTTGGAGGAAGGGCGGAGTTGTGGGGTTGAGTAAGGGGCAATACACAGGATACACGTGATTCCAATGTGTTTAGTGATGATCCTGAGTGGCGAATGTTGAGGGGCGAGAATTTGTGGATATACCTAGCGAGAAGCTTGACTTGACGACGAACTCGCTTGAGTCGGGCCGGCCGATCTTCTCCGTGTTGGCCAAAATTGGGAGCTGGAGCTATTAGCTATGATTCCATTGTCAGCTCCGACAACGTGAACGCTCGAGAACGTTGGGAAAAGATTGAGCCGACTTCTGCTTTGACCGGTTCATCATCGTTGAAGAACCTTCTAACGTTGCCTCCGGCGGCACCTCCGGTGAGGCGCCTGCGGGGAGCTGCTCGCTGCGCTCGATGAAGACTTTCTGGATTATTCTATCCATGACCTGTTGAGCGAGTTGGTGCACCCATACCAAGCTGAATAAGGTCAAATTTGCACTGCGGAGCTGCAGGATGTACCGCCAAAAGCACACTTCGGGTGTGACATCGAATCTTCCACCCTTTTGGTCGTGAAGCAGTTGGCCAAGCCAAGGCCAGCCAGTAAAGATGGACGAGAACGGCACATATTACACCGGTATACGGCGGCTCGACGGGTCGGTGCTGCTGTTGCGTCGGCTTATACGACACTCTGCCACTGGATCGTCGACCCTGGCCTTGATGCACATTGACGATCCCGGTTGGATCTCTTGGCGGCGGGTCCCAGCAGCGCGGATGGGTTCATCAATCTGAGACAAAGTTGGTCCTCCCCGTAAGCAAGACAGATCTTCGACGCCCACCCGAGAGCTGCCTCTGGGTATGACGCGCAGGATGTCCCATCTCCATGTCACCTGTCATTGCTTCCGTGGTACGACGGGTATGCAAGGCACTCGGACAGAGATTACGGCGGGATATCACAGATAGCTACGACTCAACACCTTCGGCCAGACGCGGCGAATAGGTGGTCATACGATTGGCCGTAATCGTGCTGTTGCCGACATCCTGAGCGTGCATCGTGCTGATAACTCATTCGGGCAGGTCGAAAAGCAACTTACAAAGTCGCCCGCCCCGCCGTCCAGGGGTGGCAAATCGAGGAAAAGTTTGGCATTCGCCGAATGTGGGGGGTGCCGAGGCCCGCGGGTGCAACCAAACGCTGCAGCTCGGCGAGTGGCCCAACGGTGGTCTCGTGTTTAGCTTCACGAAACACGGCGTCGCAAACCGCCAAGCTCGGCAGCCAAGAAGCCAAGCAGCCAAGATGGCCGTGGCGCACCCAAGCTTTTTGACATTGCCGGCGCACCACGAGGCAGCCTTGACCTCATCGCTTGGCGATGAAGCGAGTTCGAACTGCCAACGCCAACAGACATCACCAAGATCGCGACCGTTGCGCTGCGCGCCCCCAGAGCCGCTAGCGTCCGAATGACGGCGTGGCTTGATCAGACCACGGCGACCAACGCGGAAACCTGATCGCGACCGCGACCGCATACCCCGCGCGCGACCCAACAGCTCATGGATGCATGGCTGAAAGTTCCCTTCGCTGCAGGAATCCTCCTCTTGTCTGTGTTGGGCGTACAAAACTTGGTCAGCCGCGATTGACAATCAGCTTCTTATCTCGGCCCTTGTCCGAGCTGCTTCCCAGCCTCCGAGTCCAGAATCCCGCCGGGGGCAGGTAACCGCGGCATTGTCGCACCGCACGAGCGCCTGGACGGAGAGCTCCGAAGTAGGTTCGTTTGGTGGAATGGCGAAATGGCGAAAGCAGACGCCCCATCATTCGCGCCTGCGCATCTCCCCACGCTTCTAGAAATGGAAATAAATCTATCAGTTCCCGTAGCATCTCTCCGAAGGCCCGAATGCTAGCAAAATATCAGCCTGGCCGAGCTACAAGATTATGCGCACGGCATTTTGCGAGCAAGCAGGATTTCTGACCTTCCTGATTTGGCCGTGGCACACCTCACACTGCCAATCACGCCGCCCTCGGGAACCGCAGAGTGCTGCTATACGTTACATCACGCCAATTGTGCATCCGTGAGGTAACAGTTCGATGCGGATCTTGGCTGCAACAAGGATCCAATGGCAGCTACCATTCACTTTCGCAGAGGTGTAATGCAATGGCTGTCACTGGCCGTCTCGCCCTCCAGTCCTCCCCAGGTCAAGTGTTGGTGGGGCCGCATGGAATCAGGGTCGCGGATCGTGCCAAGGAGGGAAGGAGCTCCTCTTCGCACATCACCTCACGGGTGCATCTTAGAACTAAGATGGAAGCTCTTTCCTTCGAGGCCAGGAAGCACCCACAGACCAGGGCCCGGGCGCTGCCGTAGTCCGGACGAAGCTCTCATTTTGTCGCACCACCATGTACTTTGATCGTTGGCGGTAACCATCGCCGCGGTTCTCACGTTGCCCCCGTGTCTCGCCGCCCCGCCTCCAACTGACACCCTTAATCTATTTCCCACCACTTGATCCGGGTCGCATAAATACCCCGGTTGTTGCGCCTTCCGTGAGGTCCTCCCTGCTGTCTCTCGTCCGTCCCACCAAATCTGAACAAACCCATTCGCAATCATCATTGCGTCAACCACCTCCAAGAGGGTCTTAAACCATGAGTAGGCATCACCGCCCGCGCACTGCGAACCAGACCAACATGAGCTCACAATCTCTATAGCTACCCCCGTTGAAAAAGCGCCATCCCATGGCAGCGATGGCCCGGTGTCGGCCACTCGCGACGAGGAGAAGCTGCAGATGTCGAACACGCCCCCCGGCGACGCCCATGCGCCATACCTCGACAATTTCACCATGGATGAGGACTACGACGGCAAGCCCACCGAGGAGGAGCTCAAGTCACTCCGCCGCGTGCCCGGTAGCATCCCGATCATCGCCTATCTTATCTGCATCGTCGAGTTCTGCGAGCGAGGCTCCTACTACGGCGTCCAACCTCTCATCGGCAATTACGTCAACCGGCCTCTGCCAGAAGGAGGTAACGGCTGGGGTGCTCCGCCCCCCGGGCAGGGAACGGGTGGTGCCCTCGGCATGGGCACCAAAGTTGCCAATGCCGTCGCCCAGTCATTTAGTATGCTGGTCTACGCGCTCCCTCTCCTCTTCGGCTGGATGGCCGATGCCAAAACTGGCCGCTTCAAGCTTATCTGCTGGGGTGTCGGTGTCTTTGGTGTCGCCCACGTGCTCCTCATCGGCTCCGGCGCAAAAGAGCTTCTTGCCAACGGCACCGCGAAGGCGCCCTTCTTCATCTCCGTGTACATCCTCGCTGTCGGCGCTGGTGAGTTATCAAAACCCCGAGGTTATTCGCTGGGCGAAATACTGACTTTATCCAGCCATGTTCAAACCCAACGTCTCTCCACTGCTGCTGGATCAAGTGACGACCACAGTGCCAAAGGTGATCACAACATCGAGCGGCGAAAGGGTAATCCAGGACCCCGAATCGACGACTGAGCGAGTCATGCTCTGGTTTTACCTCATGATCAACGTCGGCGGCTTCATGGGAGTCGCTACCGCCTACTCTGAGAAATACGTCGGAGTAAGTCGAAATATTTGTTCTCGTACAGAAGCGACACAAAGCTAACCCGTGAACAGTGGTGGCTCGCTTTTCTGATTCCTCTCATCCTGTATCTCCCGCTCCCGTTCCTGCTTTGGTTCCTGTACAAGCGCATGGTGCTCCACCCTCCTGGTGGCAGCGATCTGCCCAACGTGTTCCGCGTCCTTGGCATCATCTTCCGCCGAGGTGGAATCAAGTCGATTGGCCGCCATGGGTTCTGGGAGTTGGCCAAGCCGTCCAACATCGCCGCCGCTGGTCTCGAGGGTGTCCACCACACTCGGTGGAATGATGAGTTCGTCGACGATGTCCGCCGCGCGTTCCAAGCCACTGGAATCTTCTGCTTCTTCCCCATTCAGTACATCAACGACAACGGTCTTGGACAGGCAGCAAATTTCCTCTCAACCATGCTTGAGACGAACGGTGTCCCCAACGACGTCATCGGCAACTTCAACTCTCTCAGCATTATCGCCATGGCTCCTGTTCTCAATTACGGTCTGTACCCGCTCCTCCGGAAGATGAACGTTCACTACGGCCCTGTGGCGCGTATCACCACTGGACTGGCGATGTCGACTATGGGCGGCGTGGGCTACACGATTCTGAACAAGTACGCCTACGAGCAATCGCCCTGCGGCGAATACGGCTCAAGCGACTGCACAGTGGGAACTGGTGTTGCCCCCATCAGCATTTGGTGGATGGCCATCCCGTATGCCATCGGTGGTATTTCGGAGCTCTTCGTCAACGTCCCCGCATACGGCATTGCCTACTCTCGCGCGCCAGTCAACATGCGCGGTTTAGTATCCGCCATCAACCTCTTCAACACCGCTATGGCTTACGCCATCGGTCTGGCTTGCTCGGCGATCGTCACTGACCCTTACCTGACTTGGGACTTTGGCGGGCCTGCCATTGCGGGTGCAATTCTGACAGTCGTTTTCTACTTCACCTTCCGTCACATTGACAAGGAGGAGTACACGCTCAAGCAGCAGAAGTCCCCTGAGCTGGAGTTGGCTGGTACCACGCACAACATTGTTGGAGAGAATGAGCTCAACAAATCCGCCAACCGGCCTGCTCCCATCGCAGACAACGAGGAGATGATGGTTTCGCAGAAGCAATAAGCTTATTGCCGAGTATCTACTAGTTTAGAGATTATGGGGTGGCACGGCGTGCTCTGATAGCTTTTAGCTTAGTTAATTTCTTCATGATAGCCACGAATGAGAAAGTGTTGAGAAAGTAAGAACTTGGAACAAACTCGGTTCCCAGCCGTTGTGTGAATGAATATTACAGAATCGGGTGTTATGTAGTTTCCCTCCTCTTGATGTTCATGTTCTCTTAATGTACATATTCTACACAATCAATGTCTTACAACATAGAAACCTGCCAAGAAAGCACATTTGCAAACCAGAGTAAACCCACCAGCTCTCCATATGACCTTAACCTGGAAAGGCCTTATCATTCATTCGCTCCACGCACGACGCAAAGTCAAACACCATGAAACAGAAAGCAAACGCAAGCCAAAGCAAGAGTAAAACGCTCAAATCTTTCATCTATATAGAACCCCGATGCAGACAGTCACCGACCAGCGAGCATCCCAACAAGAGGAAGAAAAATTTCGCATCATCGTCGCTTGTGTCTTACACAACAACCCCCACAACCACAACCACACAACCTCCCACACCAAACAATAAACAACTTTATGCCCATCAATCATACATCCCGTTTCCATTCCCCTCCCTCCCTTGCATTCCCATCCTACCATCAATTACATAAATTCTGCGAGATTCTCCCGTGGTAATGGCTCGCCGTGCTCTGGTCCGGACTCCGGAGGTATGACAACGGTCAATGGTTGGGTGTGACGGTGACGTTAATGCCAATATGATAGATGACGAATGACGAATGACGAATGACAATGATGAATGACGGTGATGTTGACCACCAGAAATAACCTTGACAGAGCTCATTTCCACCAATCCACCACCACCACCACCACCACCCGTCATATCACGCCAGACAACGCATTGCATCTACGCCTGGCCTTCCGAGATGAGAAAGATAGATAGATCCCCAAAACACCCCGCAATGAGACAGACTTTCTAAACGGCATTCTCCCAACCAAAGACATGACCTGCCAGGGTCCGGTATGGCGATGATGAAACGATTACCCTCGCCTGGTCCGAGAGCGTGGTAGATGACATATAAACAACTTGCATCTATCGCGCAAACACCTTGACGACACCATCACCGCCACCGCTGACTACCCACCGACCATCCTGGCTCCAGACGACGTCGCAGATGCCCTCACCACGCATGACGCGGTGGTTGGTGATCTCCTGCGTGCAGGACCGTTTCTCCAGGGACCAGAACCGAAGCGAGGCATCGTGGCCTGCGCTGACAAGTTCGCGTCCGTCGGGGCTGAGTGAGAGGCTCGAGATCGAAGCCGGGTGGGCGAGCATGTTGTATGTGCATTGACCTAGAGAACGGTTAGTCGTGAGGGGATCAGCTATGTGAGGAGAGCACATACCGCTATTTGCATCAAAGAACCTGACAAAGCGGTCTTCGTGGCCAGAAATAATGACGCCTTCGACGCCCGACCCGGCCATAGAACGGCCGCCCCCTGTGGGCCCGCCTCCGCTGGCGACGTCTTCGTCGCCCAGACCTTGAGCCTGGTCGAGACCAGCCGTTGTAGCAACAACGGCATTGACGCTAGTAGCGTCGGTGCCGTCATAGGTTTCGAGGCTCGTCATCGTACCCATCTCCTCTCCGGACCGGGTATCGTACACGATAATGGCGGCGTCCGAGTAGCTTACTACAAAAGTCTCGCCATTCGAGCTCAGCGGCGTGATGCATGTTGGGCTTGCCTTGGAGTTGGCTCGTGAGATGGTATGGATGAGCGTATGGTTGAAGGGTGAGTTTGATGCGGTTGTAGGTTGAGGGGAGCTGGGGAACGCTGATCCCGAGCTCGTCGAGTTGCCCCTGACACGGCCACCTGGTCCGCGGCGTCCTGCCCCTGGCTGGGGGGAGGTGAGCTGCGGTGGGGCGCTGACGGCCCACACCTTGACGCTGCCGTCTGCCGCACCAGACACAAGAAGGATCCGATCAGGAGTTCCATGGGCTGTGGCCTGGCCAAAGACGGAGCCGAGATTTGTGGGTAGCACGCACAGGGCCCAGACGGCGTCGGTGTGGCTCTCTATCGTGAATTTGGGATCCACCCGGCCTCGTTCCCAGACACGAATGGTTGCGTCTTGACCACCGGAGAAGATCCAGCCATCGCCTTGCGCGCGACCACCAGTAGAGAAGTTGGGAGACGGTGACCAAGATGCCAAGCATAACACGGTCCCATTATGACCTCGGTGTGTGAAGTCCGCCGTGACGTCGAGATCCGACCCATTCGCTTGAAACTGGCCGGGATGCCGATCGGGAATGTGGAAACGCTTGATCATTCCATCGTCCCCAGCCGTGCAGATCTCGGGCTCTCCCGGGCTGCCACCCCCCGAGAAGATCACCGTCCGCACCGTGTCCAGGTGACCCCGCAGGCCGAACTTGAGCTTAAAGTTCACGCTCTCCGCCTTCTGAGCGAGAGCGTTGAGTGAGAGCTCGTGTTCTGCACTTCTCCTCCGTGCCATGGAGCTCGAGCTCTTTCTCCGATGCGAAAGGGGCCCGCGGTTCGGCGATTTGGGCATAGTATCTGCTGGGGGGAAAATGTCGGTATCGGATCGGTTTGGTGACGGTTGAGTCGGAGCAGGGGCGGCCGGGTCCGGGAAGTTGCCCTCGTTAAAGTCCCATCCATCCGCCTCCATAGCCTCGCGCCTGACACCCTCTCCAGTTTCTTCCTGCTGAAGTTGCCGGAGCTGGCTCTTCGGCTTGGAACCCTGCTCTTCTGCTGACTTGTTGGGCGCCGGAGCATGCGCGGGCCACTCTGTGTTACCGCCATAGATAGAATTCTGATCTGTATTTGAGGTGCGCACCATCGCGACGGGCTGCAACTCCTGGTTCTTCGCAAAGCTGCCAGAGTTTGGAGGCATGGGCGCATGCTGGATTGCGTTCGGAGCACCCTGGGCAACCATGATCTCGCGCGAGTGGTTCTGTTGTTGCTGCTGTTGCTGTTGCTGCTGCTGCTGTTGCCGCATAGATTGCTGGAAAGGCTCCATCGGCGGCTGCCCGAAAGCATCTCCTTCTCTCAGATCCTCAATCATCGGGAGAGGCGGGGATTCTCTCGGGGGTATCGGGTTCGCGGGGGTTATCATGAGATAGGTGAATTCGGCTTGGCATTGGTCGAGGAACATTTTCAGCTCGTTTCGGCCACCTTCGTCGTCAGCGCCGGCCGGGGGGAGTCGCTCCTCGACGATGATCTCGGCTGGTTTTTCGCTCAACGCTGTTCCGGTCAGTTCAGTCCATCCACACAAGCTGCGCCGCCATTGACGCCGCCTCAGAGAAGGCAAAAGGGTGCGTGAACTCACGTCGAAGCTTCTGCTGAAGCAAAGTCGTCCGGTCGGGCTTCGCCTTCTCGGACTCGCCATCAATCTTCCCAGCCTTCAGCAACGCCGCTTGATCCTTGACCTTCTTTTCGAGAATCGTGACATATTTCTTCAGCGCTTTCTGCGTAGCGTCGGCTCGCCGGGCCTGGCCTTCGAGATTGGCTATCCTGCTCTTCATCTCCTGGCGGTCAATCTCCCACGCGTTGCGGTCGCGCTCGTGTCGATGCCATTCGGTCTGGAGAAACCGCATCACGCCTGCGCCAATCGGTAATGTCAGCATTCAATGGCCGGTCCCGTTCCCAGGGCCGATGATGCGCTCGACCGGAGCTGGACTGACCCTGTAATGTGTACTCGGTGGCTGGCGGCTGGTTCGCGCCGCTGCCCATCACGCCTTGCATCTCGTGTCCGGGAACGCCCCCCATCCCGTTACCTCCGTTCGTGCCCATGACGATGGGAGCCCAGCTCAGGTGTTGCGTGACGCGCAAGAGCTCGGTCTGCCCATCGACGCGCCGACGGGCGACGGCGAAGAGAGAATTGCCTGGCGGAGCTAGTCGTTTCGAGGTCGGCAAGGTCGATGCCTGCACGCAAAATGGGAATCGATTGTCGGAGGGACGCGAATGGACGCTGCTGCCAGTCGCGCCGTTGATGATCGGGCGTGATGGTCGATTTTTTTCTTCTTTCTCGTCGCTGCAAGGATGGGTGAGGTGCGGCAGAGCGGCAGGGCGGCAAGTTTGCGTGCTGCTGTCCGAGTTGGCTGGCGATGCTGGCCGAAAATGAACAGCGACCAGCGGCAGAGGCCCTTTGTCTGGCCAATCAGCGCCCGTCGCTAAGCGTGAGGCTGCCAGGCATCAAATCCTGGTTGGTTCGTGCGCCCCCAAGCTCCATCTTGGGTCCCTCTCAGGGGCTGCATCTGCACCGCACCGCAAAGTCAATCTGCAGAATTGCCGTGAGCCTTGAAAATCGGGCTGTGCCCGGCATCGGTCGACTTTGTCAGTAGCCGCCTCGATTTTGTTTTTTTCTACTTGCTCCGTGCCCGGTTCTACCCAGATTTTGTCGATCTTAAATCGCGGCTTATCTAATCTAATTGCCTGGTCCGGGGTTCTTGGCGCGTCTCTTGGTGCTTCATCGGCGCTCCCCCGCAAGTTCTACAAAGTGCCAGCCCCGGATTTGATCTGCGTGTGACCGCATCTTTCAGGTCGGCAAACTTGTGTCAAAAATGCTGTCAGAACTCCAGCTCCTCGACCTCCATGCCACAGCTTAAGCATGTCTTCACTGTCAGCCCCTCCTCGTTCTCGACCGTCCTCCCCCAGTCATGAACGTGCTTCCCTGCGCCACCAACACTATCTCCAAACTTCGCTGTCCCTCCTCCCCCAATCTCTCCACGAGCCTTTGCTCTATCCCGCCTCACCGTATCAGTCCTGGTCTTCTTCTTCAAATCCAGCAGCTTCTCCTTGAACTTGGCCTCCTTGCGCCGCTTCTTGTCCGCCTCTCGCCTCTCAAACTCGGCATCCAGCGCCTCCGAAGACCCCCACTTCTCTTTGAACGCGTATTCCTCCACCTGGTATCGTAGAAACAGCATCATGTCGTGCCAGTGCGACTTGTGCGGGTTCGGTTTCGACAGATGCGGCAACAACTCGGGATCCTTGAGCTCAGCTGCAATCCGTTAGCACACACCCATCCCAAGCCCCAACTTCAAATCCCCATAGGCAGCAGACAAACTCACGATCCGTAATAAGATAATCCTCCCTACACTCCGTCTTCGTAAGCAAGCTATACTTCTCCGGGAACTTCTCCTTGCACTTCCCGCACACACAGCACCCAAACACCTCCTCCCACACAAAGTCAATCTCCACGCTCCCACACTCCCGACACTTCTTCCTCGTCTTCTCGTCTGACAGCACGCTCAGCCCCGGCTCGAACGGCCCCGCCTTATTCCGCTGCAAGTTCCTTATGAGCTGCATCCGTTCCCACTCCGCGGCCGTCATGTGCGCGGGCTTGGTCTCGCCTTCGGGCTTTCCGCTCGGGCCAGCGCCAGACGTAGCCATATGTTTGCTCCAAGGGTCGTCCTCGGTGCTAAGGAAGCCGCCTTTGGTGTCGGTCATGGCGCTGAAGTTGTAGTCGACGTATTTGGTGAACTTTCGCGAGATCGGCGGGACGTCGGTGCCGCTCCCGCCGCCTAGGGGTTTCCCACTGCCGCTCCCGCCCGGAACAGCGGGGTCGCCGCCGTCGCCATCCTTATTTGCGCCGCGCGCATCGCGGTTTGTCGCGGGGACTTGGGAGCGGGTGATCGAGGCGAAGGGGCGTTTCCTCCCTGGGGCGCCGGCGAGCTGGATGGAGTCTGTCGCGACGAGGCCGGAGGTGGTTCGTGGGGGGGAGGTGGCGCCGGCGGAGCGCTCTTCGGCTTCGCGGCGGTCGCGGAGGGCTTTTGCGCGTAGGCGGGATTCTTCCTGGTCGAGGGGGTTGAGTGTGAGTGAGGGAGTGGTAGGGACGGGGCGAGGAGGGGGAGGGTATGCTTACTATCCTCCTGGATACTTCGGGCGTGGGAGGCGATCGCGGGCGCGCGGAAGCCGTTGCTGATTGTGGTTGCGGGGAGCTTGGTCGCTCCATCGCGGGTTGCTGCTAGCTCTGGGGAGGGTGGGAAAGGATATGGTGGCTTCGATTTGCTCGGCGCAGGTTGGAGTCAAAGAATGTGCTGTTTGTCTTGTCGTGAGTCAGGCTAGAGTTGTTCGTGCAATGATGCGTTGATGATTTCCAACGTTTGGCGGGATTGAACCCGGCAGGCAATTAACGCCGATGCACGCCCGAGCAGACGCAGCCTGCCATCGGATTCGGAACGGCGCAAAACGGACTTTCGCCACTGTCTACAAGTAAATCGTGCCTGACAATTATACATCACGCAGTCGCAATTGGAAAAGCTGGCATTTTCTTGTGATTAATTCAGATTAAAAGATAGCGCCGGCTCTTGCCCTGCCCTCGATAACCTGTAGGTGGGCCATGCCTCGCAACCCGCAGTGCTTGAAAAGTCTATATAAATAGTTGCCAGAGAAGACCTTCCAAAAGGTAAGGTAAAAGGTAATACAAAACCCTGACACAGTTTACTCCTCCTTGGCACCGCCGCGGCCAGCACGCTCGGCAGCCTCGACAGCCTTCTTGTCGCTCTGCGCGGGGCCGCTCTGGAGGCCCTGCATGAACCCAGCGGCAGCCTTGAAGGGGCGCTTGAGGTCGCCCGCGGCTGGCTGGCCCCAGATGTGGATCTTGACGAGGTTCGCCTCCAGGGCGCCCTTGAGAGGAATGATGCTCTGGATGAGGAGGGGGTTGGTGTACTTAAAGTAGAGATGCATGACGCCCATCATCGCGACTCCCATCATCTGCGAGCGCATCAAGGCCTTGAGCTGTCCGGCATCGTAGGCGTGAATCGTGGTGGTAACAAGCTTGCCCTCCTCGGAAGAGCCCATCGGCGCCGGCTCGACATATTTGAGGGTGGTGAGGTCTGCACGATGCGTGTTAGCAGTTGCGAAAATGATGCCCGAGGGAGGCAATCCCCAGGAAATAACAGCGAGCAGCTTACCCTTCTTCTTGTCGATGACGATCTTGGTCCAGAGGTAGATGCCGAGGATGATGAGGTTGCTGAGAGCGTAGCCCGCGCGACAGGCATTGAGGACAAAGGGGTCTTCGAAGGGGATCCGCTTGGCGAGTTGCATCACACCAAGGATGATCACCAAGTTCGTGCTGTTGGCAGAATCGCAAGCGCGCGTTAGCCTTCCATTCCATTCCGGCAAACAGTCACCTCGCGCCGGGGCGAGTTCGGAGCGTCGCAGGTCCTTACATTTGTGGGCTGAGGCCGGCCATCTTGATTGTGTCGCCTTGCGCGTTACAGACGTTGCGTGTGGGTGAAATTCGTGGAAGCGACCGTGTAGATGATGGGAGAGGAAATGCGCAAATGGTCTCGGGGGACGATACTTTGTTTGATGGCGAGGACAACAACTGCGTAACCCCAAGGTTTTGATTTTTGGCGGGCTGTCCTCTCCGCCGTGTCCCCACAGTGCAACTCCAATCTCCAATCTGGCCCCGGCACCGCTGTTGTTCCGTGGCGCCGCCCCTCCCCACGGTTTCGCCATCGCCCTAGGGACCAGCTAGGCAGGTGGCTGGCCCCAGCGCTGGCGAAAAGGCCACGTTCGTCGCGCCACGCACAGTGCGAGCGCGTCGGCAAGCCACTTCCACCGCAACCCCGGACCTTTCGCTGGAACCTTCGAATCCCATCCCAACGTTCGGCGCAGCCGATGCTACAAAAAAGTCGAGTGGATCCGGTCCACTCCTGACGTTGCCTCTTACCGAGCGCACATGCGGCTCAAGCTTGCGAGGACGACATCCCATGGCGCATTGTGCAACTCATCTTATTTGCGGCCCAAACAATTGGCAACGCGACGCTGCTGTTTTCCCGACGCGCAACAAACCCGTCCAGTTACCAGCATCGCCAAGATGAGTAAGCCCCTGACATGTCCAACTTGCAAAGCGAGTCACCTCCGCCTCAAGGCGCCGAGCATAAATACAATGCCACTCTTAAGAATTTGATCCCACATTCCGGGAGGCACTTGTCCACCATTGCAATGGGTTGCAGTGGTAGCCAGCCACTCCGGTCTCCTCCGCGCAAGGTAAAACAGAAGCGCAAACCCAAGCCTCCGTCAACGAGAGGAGCCGCTATCACAGACAGCTCTGGCGCGCACAGATCAATGACTACGAGAGATCTCCGTGGGCATGGACCGAGTCTCCCATACTCGTCTCGGAGCCGCAGGGAGGGAAGTCGACATGTGAAGTCGGCGTCTGTCCGCCAAGCGCCTCGATCGACTTGGGAAGGGGAATACTCTTCTCATAACCAGAAGATATCAGTTCGTGAGGGGGCGGCACTGGCCTATGAAGCCAGGGCATCAAAACTCAATGCAGAGTTCAAGCCAGATTGCGAACAGCATGTAAAATCGTCTACTCACGAAAACGAACCCCCTTGTTTACCTCCACAACTCCAAACGTTCCAAGAGACATCGGTTCATGCGGGGACGACACTGTCATATGAAGCGAGAGTATTGGAATTCAATGCAGAGTTGTTAGATTGCGAACAGGATGCAAAGTCATCAACCCCTGAAAATGAATACCTTTTTTTACCTCTACGACCCCAGCCATCCCAAGAGACCTCAATTCATGAAGGAAGAACACCGGCATATGAAACGAGATCATCAGACTTCACAGAGTTCAATGCGGAGTTCTCAGATTGCAAAGAAGGCGCAAAGTCATCAGCTCCCGGAAATGAACCTCCATTTTTACCTCTACAGCCCCAACCATCCCAAGACATATCAGTCCGTGGGTGGCAGACACCAGCCTACGAGGACAGACCACCAGTCTCCAACTACAACGCGTCAGGCCCCGAAGAAACGGAGCAATCAACTCGCGAAACCTCCCCTCTCCTCAGCCCTCTCCAGCCCCAACCCTTCCGACCCTGCCGTCTCTTAACTGACCCAGGGGCAGACACCTTCCTCCTTGCTCCAGCCGCCCAGTCAGAACCTAAAGTCAACGTCGACACCTGCTGGCTCACCGCGGTGACACCTCCGCCAAAACCACCACCCGACACTACCCATGACACATTCTTATCTTTCCCCTGCTATCTACAAATCCGCGACACCTACCGCAACTGCTTCGTGCCCCTAGGGACCGTGACATCCCTCGAGCCTGAGCCGGATGGCCCTTTACCTGTCGAGGTCATTGATGATCTTGTAACTGTCTTCAACATCATTCATCTCAAAACTTCTATAAACGGAGACACTGAGAGGAAGACTACCACGGTGGCGTGTCCAGGGCGGGAAGTCCGTGAGGTGATAGCACGGTTTTCTTTTGCATCGAGGGGGGAGGGGGAGGTTGTTGTGGCGGTGCGGTACGACAATATGACGGTTTCGGTGGATGAGATCGCGGAGGTTTTAGCAAAGGGGAGGCGGTTTTGGGTTGAGGTGAGGTGTTGAGGGGGGACTAGCAAGAGTTGGGGTTCTGTGAGGGTGATGAACAGGGCTAGGTTTAGGGTCTGCGAAGATGTAGTAGGTACCTAGGTGCTTTTCGGTCTGGCCGAAGCTAATCTACTTAGTGTTTTCTTGATTGGGGATTGAAGGATTTTGAGGTGACAACAAGAGAATGTCTTCTTGCAACATGGCCTCCGTCTCACTTGCACCGTGACCCCACATACAAGTACGCAGCCCTGTAGCCAGGTCAGCAAAGCCTAATCGGCTATTCAACAGGCCTTACCCGCCTCATGAGAGACCTTGACTGCATCGTGGGAGGCCTTAGCTGTATTGGAATATGCTTCTTGAGAATGCAGGAAGGCCCTGTAAGAATGTGATAAGGCCTCTAACATCAAAATCTAGACCTAAGGCGTAGTTGGGGTTACATGTGGAATTATAATGCAAGCGAGGCGGGGGTCATAGTACAAGGAGACATTTTCAACAAAAATGACAAGCTGGGAGGTTAAAGAAATTGTTATTTTCAAGGGACCGTTTTTTGGGTCCCACGAAGTGCTGCCTTAGGCAGATGTGCGCGACCAAGAGCCAAGAGTATCTCTCCACCATCTCTCCTCGCTCCCTACACCGTGTGCTCCATGTGCTCCATATGCCCCTCCGGATTCCCCTCCACTTCCATCCGCGAATTCATCTCTACCTCGACTTCAATCAACAGTCTCTCCTTCGGCTTCTCCTTAGTCAGCAACCGCCCACAATGCCTCACATGCGGGAGATTATCAAATCGCGCCTCCATGACCGCTCCCGTTATCCGCATTCGCGTATACTTCTGCCAATAAAACACACAATGCGCCAAATGCCACTCCCTCCCCACCCAGAACGACCCCTTGTCGCCAAGCGCGGCAATTCCCGCTTCGTCAATGGGGGTTGTCCCGTTTGCATCAGCAAAGTATGACCATGTCCCGTTTGGACCGGGGCCGGAATGCATGAATTCGACTGTGAGCGCTTCATCGCGGCAGTGAGGGGGGAGCCAAGCTGCTGCGAGGGCGTCGTAGGTGCAGTTACGGAGGAGGGCGTTGGGGATGGTGGTGCCGCAGTCGCAGTCGGAAAGACCAGAGCGGAGAGTCCAGGGGCGGTAGACGTCGGGCGCGGGAGGGGCTGTTTGGCCGGTGATAATGCGGAGGAGGGTGAGAAAGAGAGAGATGGTTCCGTAGAGGGCGAGGGGGAGGGTTGTGATATTCCAGAGGAGGGATGCGGAGCGCCTCTTGGAGGGACGGTTTGATCCCTCGATGTGGGAGGAATGGCTTGCGAGGAGGGTGAGTTCTTCGTTGTCGTAGAGGGTTTTCTCGGTCGCGTCCGAGAAGTCATCGTCCGAAGGTTTTAAGAGAGGTGATGCTGATTCTGGCCGTGGGGAGTCCATCTTGAGGTTTTGTGGATATTTGCGTGGTGAGATAGCTTGAGGATCCCCAATGAAAAAGGACTCCCGAGTCGCTGAAGCAATGAAAAACCAAAAATCTGGGAGCACAACGGGAAAATTGAGACGGGAGTAGCAGAGATACCGTCGGTGGGAGAGCAAAGGGCAGCAAGTCGGCGTGAGCACTTGGCGAATATGAATTTTCCTCCCTTAATCGGGTGTTGTTTGCACCATCGCATGTTCGGGTTGGAGTTGAACCGCTTGGAGATTGTCTTTCAGTTGCATCGCAGGCATCGCCACTACTTGGCACTAACCGAGAGCTTCTAGCCCCACAGGAATAACCAATGTCGATGTTGCAACCGTGCGAGCGGATGCAGCTGAAAGCAATCTATCTGCCTCAGGGGGAGGTAATGTGGTGGCGGTGCACGGGTCGCTCGACTAGCTGTCCAATCCGGGCTCGTTTGTCTATTATACTTACTTTGATTGGTATGGCTGTTATTAGGGTAGTATTCTCTGTTGTTATGCTAGGGCATTTTTATTGATAATCTTTATAATTTTGGATTCGCGTCCTTTTGTACCTGGTGTGTGCAGTACTGTCTCAAACTGTCATGGGCCGTTTCTATGTTTAGATCTAGTAGACTGTGGGCGCGTTACCAAGTACAGTGACAGCTTGGCGACGCAGCTTTTCCGACCAGGTTTGGGGAACGTAAACTATTGCTACCAATCGCTGAATCCATTGACCCCCTTTCTCAATGTCACTACACACACGATAGAGCTACCTAGTCATGATCACCGTGAGGACTCCCATCTGTCTCGGTCGCAATGCCGATCTTATCCCCGCCTTGACCATTGGCAAAGACCTCGCCCAGAGTCGGATGGACCACTAGGCCGGGCTGCCGAGGATCGAACGATCTCTCCTTCATCCAGTTGCTGAGCGGCTCCCACTTGACACACTGATGCTTTCCATTGTCCAAGGCGACGGGCAACCGGTCCCTGGAGACAGTGTTAGACATATTGAACCAGAGGGAAAGGGGACCATGGAGTCACTCACGGCGTCCAATACAATGGAATCAGCGTCGTGTCGGCGTTGCACTGCACGTACTGCCGGAGCCAGTCTAGGCAGTGTTCTGCACAAGATTAGTACTTTCGCCATAGCTTGGATCGGAAGACACAAACTCACCAGTATGTTCAAGAAGCCGGAAGGCCTCTGACCCGTTCAACCCTTCATAATAGTACTCTTTATGGATATAGTGGTGCAACCGCTTAATACAGTGCAGCCCATGGTAGACAGCCATAGTATTCCAGTAGCCAGAGCCGTCGGCGAGGTTGACCAGGTTGTCACTGTGAGAGAACTGGTCCATGTCGGACCTGGGAAGTCTGATGTTGATATCTCCGATCAGGCCTTCCCATTCTTCCTCAAGTTCTGGCCGGGGAGGGCCGAGGAAGTTGTTGGGCTTATGTGGGCTAGGACTCCCGTCAGGCGCGTAGACGGAGCTGAGCTGGAATTTTTTCCCTTCATAATGAATCACGTCGCGGGCAGCCGCTGGGTTGTGTAAGTGGAGTATATCAATGAGCAGAGGATCAAGAGAGGGTACGTACAGTTTTGGTTCTGTGGGCCGTGGGAGCACACTGACGTTGACCACACATTGTATGAGATGGCGACGGTGAGGTTGGCGATGAGAATGAGGCCATGAATAACAAGGAATGTTGGAGCCCCTAGCCAGGAATTTGGCCTACGATACAAGACGGGTGCCTTAATGCCGTCATCCGTCATCTGGGAACTGCCCTTCTCCGGCAGGTCCGAGTCGCTTGTTCTCAAGGAGGCATAGCCTGCTAGCAGTCGGGTAGCTGTGTCCATAATGCAACAAATTTCTCGAGCAAGAGATGGAGTCTGGTACGTGTTGACGAGGGGAAGACAGATGCCAGGAGCGTTCAGTGATTTAACCCGTTTATCGTTGTGGTGATGCTGTGGGCGCATCTAAGTCTGCGTAAGCAATTTCCGGCGGCAGATTGTGGGGTGGCAGTGTCTCCCCTCCGCACTTTGCATCTAATCAAAGCTCATCACAAACAACCATGGAATACATTGCGGCTGAGATAGTTTGCAGTTCACTGTTGCTGATTGAGGAACTCGGCAAATATTGCACGGTTCAGACACATTGTCGGAGGTCTCAGAGCCGACATATTCCGTGATGGTGACTCTCTCCCAAGTATAAAGGAGAGTCCTTTGGCCTCCACTCCCAGTTCTCATTCTTCTCATCACCAAGGAACCCGATTCCCAGACCAGCACTCAATCATCTCAGGTCTCTTAGACACAAAAACCACCTACCCAAAATGCAGCTCTCCAAGATCATCTCCGTCTTCTTCGCCCTCGTGCTCGGTGCACAGGCCGCTCCTGCTCCTGTCCCTGGCGAAGGTAAGTAGCTCTCTCAGAGCCTCTCGCATCCCAAAAAATCAGCAGACTTACAGAATGATTTCCCTTTGCAGAGGTAGCCCGTGCCGCTCCGCCCAAGGACGAGAATTGGAAGTTTAAGCTCTGCAACCGTGACGTTGCCGGTGAAGCTGCCGGCGACGGCAAGGATGAGAACTGGAAGTTCTGCGTTGAGTCCTAGAGTGGCTCAGAAGCTGGCATCCGAAATGATTGCAAGGGTGGTATCTGTGGCCCGTCTGCCCGAGAAGTCTTGAAGTCTAGGTACTATGCACTTGAAGTTTCTGGCAGTCAAACACTCAACTCAATACAATACCACTTTGCAAATGAGCGGCTACATACGCGTGAATTCGTAATTGGACTTGTTGCTTGGGAGCCATTCCTGCAGGTTACGCGGCATGTGTTCCATCGAAAGGAAACCCTAGCCGGGGGGGACTGAAAATGGGCCTCTCAGGCTGTGTAGCGGCTATATGTGGGATCACCCGAGCTCAGAGAAGAATCAGGGAAAGCTCAGGACAAATCAGTTACAGCTCACCCCGGCTCACCCCAGCTTAGGATTAACAACAAATATGGAAATTTTGTGTGCCCAGATTCGTCTCAGATAACTTTGTGTTTCCGCCCACTCTTCACCGCTGTCAGAAAGAAAGGGGTTCTTGTCAGAAGCGCTGCACACTGAATTCTGTGGGTTTGATGGGGTTGCAATTGCTTGATTGTATTCCTCCTTCTGTGAATATTATAGTTGTGAATAGTGGCAAGGTTGGTGGCAAATGGTAACCTGTCTTTCTACTCTGGACGATTGGCAAAGCCTGGAGAGGATTGTGACAAAGACCTTGTCATGCAGAGCACTCGCCACAGGCTTCGTGAAGGGACAGCAAGCGGGATCAGTGCCAGGAAGGTCAGCGATGGACCTGGTAGCCGCGTTCACGACTGCGAGGCAGCAAGAGGGAAAGATAGGCACTGAGCCCTGACCACGATGGACATCAGGCGAGGCTTCAACGCGGTCTAACGACGAAGACTGTGTAATAGACTCCAGGACCAAGGAGGGGGCCCACAGGTGGTAACGTAGGGGAGGAGCTTTTGCGAGGACCGGGAAGCGTTCGCGACAGGCGAAACAGGTGTGACAAAAAGAGTCGAGGTTCGGAGGGGCTTACCCCAAGGCTCTCCCCCTGTCCCCTGAGTTCTTTCTTCTGTTCTTGGTCCCCCTGTTCAAGGGAAAGACCAGCCCCTATACTCCAAGTCGTCTTTGCAACGTAGGAGCTATTTCAGAAGGAGGGTTGCGCCTGGTGTTGACTTGTGAAAGGCGCAGAAGAATAATCCCTCGTATAACGGAGATATCATCATGGTTTGGCCAAGAAGCTGAACTCTTAACTTTATTTCTTGGCAATAGGGGGCAGCCTAGGGTTTTCCTGGGGGGGATTACGATGATGCGGCACACCGACACATAGATCTACAAAGGTTCGGCACGTGGAAAACGCATGTTTGTAGCTTGACTAGCCTAAGGTACTGGGTCCAGGCAGCTGCCCACCCCCTCCCCCCAGCCATGGGATCACAAACTGAATGCTCTTGACATCTTCGAGCACTGGCTGGAAACTCCGGCTCCTGACCTATCTACTGCTTCATTTTGATCGTGAAAGTGGCTGTGACGTTGTCCCCCTGCCCAATCTGGGATCCGACCTGCGAGAAAAGATATCAGCTTGTCATGCTTCAAGGCCCGGATTCATCCGCCTTTGCTGTTAAAAAAGTAGAAAACTTACATAAGCAGTATAGTTCTTTCCTCCATCGGACCACGACCACTGGGTGTTGTCTCCGGCTGAGCCGTTGTTTCACAAATTCTTGACAAAATCCTCGTTGACAGTGATCCGGCGGATGCAAACTTCGAGGGTATTCCCGACATCCAAAAATTGGACGGGAAGATCACCCTGCTCATTGCCAGCCACCATGGCAGTCTTCGGTCACTCAAACCAGCGAACGGTGCCATCGGTAGTACCATCCCCAGAGCGATGCCAAACAAGGACGTTTTTGAGTATGCATCCGCGGGCTTGAATCACTGGCTCAAGAGCGGAGTGGTCGGCTACTCGTATGGCCATACCAACTCGTACGGACACGGCTGGGCAAGGGTACATCCCTACTACGAGGCGCAGGGGTATCCCTTTAACTCCTCATTCACAACTGACATGCTTGAGGACTTTCCCAAAGGTGGTAGTCCCCCTGTGGCTATGGCATGCTACATCAAAGTCTCGAAAAACTTGAAGACGGAGACGCTCAGTCTGTCCGCTCGCTCTGCTCCTGAAGAGAACCCTCTCGGCGCGAAGGCAAATCTAATGCGGTTTCGGGTTGCGATTGCTGCCGGGAACCAAAAGGTTATAGACGCCGCTTAGTCTACCCCAGACTACCTTGGCCTGGTCGAGTCGCACAGCGACAATCTATCTCACTTTGCCATCATGAATCGCCACCGCCGAACCGTCAAGTACAGCGCCACGGTATCCAGGCTGATCATCCACGCTCCGCTAACCATCAAATGCACCGAAGATTTTGCCATCCCCGTTCTTCTCCGGTGTGATGATGTCGAGATCTATTTCCAAGGGAGCGATCAGGTGCTCGTGTCAGTCGACGTTGAAAGCGGCGACGATTTGTGCAAATGGAAATGCCCAGCCGAGGCCGGGCGGCTAGGCCGGGTCGGAAACCCAGCGGCGATGGGTGGATTTTTAGATTTGCGTGTCATTGAGAACTAGAATATATTTGCGGATGGTATCTTGCTGTTTTCTAGCGCGGGCCCGTCAGTGGAATGGGCAGGCACTAGAACTAGCCAGACATTGCTCATCAGATATCGCGGTGGAAAAGGCGGTACGGGACAACAGGGTGAACGCGGAGAGGACGGCAAGCATGAGATTCCGCGCACGAATGACCAGTCATGGAAGGTTAGAGGTAAACCTTCTACAAAGGGCATGCCTGGAGGAAACGGGGCGGCAGGGGGTGATGGTGGTGCGCCTTCGTCGTTTGGGCGGTCACATATCCTTGCTACTGAGGGCAAGATACGCGTGACACCGCAGCAAGTTGAGGTTTCGCTGTCTTTTGGACTGGGAACTGATGGCTTTGGGGTGGCTGGTAAGTGACGCTCGTCCGCACCCATTCATCCTTGGGACACGAATTTACAGGCTTGCCATTTCACCGGCGCGCCGTGCAGCCATCACAGCACCCAAACTCCGAGCAAAGGACGAATATTCTCCCTTTACGGAGACCCACAGGCCGTTTCCTTCTCCGCAAATAACAAAACCCTCTTCCCAGACGGGTACCTCCAAACATGGCAATTCGCCTTCATCATCCGCCACCCCACCCTCACATAGCCGTCCATGTACCGCGCTATGTAAAAGCTGGCTAAGTTATAAATGCTTGACGAAAAAGGCGTTAAGACGACTGCGCTATCGAACATAACGTGATATTGGACGTGGAGTCTTTTTAATTGATGTTACGCACGGTTTGGCTGCTGCACCGGTGGTGTTAGACGTCGACACCATGATTCACAACCCAGAGGGTATACTCAGGTTCTGTAAGATAACGGGGTTGGATAAGAGTATGGTGCAGTTTAAGTAGGGGGGAATGAGAATTTTGCTTGTGAAAAGGGAAGCAAGGAGGGGGTTTGGGAGAAGAATAAGATAGACGAGGCGGTGTGACGGCCCACCGGTGGATACCCACCCCACTAGTAGGTCAACTTTCCATAAGGAATGCTAGAATACTAAATCTGCTGTACTTAGCATCTGGAAGGGTATATATACCGCCTGTCACACCCCTGACGTCCGTCGCGCCTCTCGCTGCGCGCCAGGCCGTGACGGGCGGTGAGGATTATAACGGCAACGTTAAGTTCGTCTAATGGTGTTATTAAGGACAAGACTCCCGCGGCGGTGGATGTAGTTGCTGAGGTAGATGGGTGGAAAGAGCAGTTTAGGGTTAAGGTGGCGGAGTTGCTGAAGAAGGCGGTTGAGGGGGCGATGCCGGACTATGAGTAGAGAGTGGTGGCTGAAAGCTTGATTGGATGGTTCCAATATGATCGCAGCAATTATGTTGCTTGTCTTGGATTGAGGGCCACTTGCGGTCGGAGTAGATGTTAAGTTTTGAGTGTAGCTCTGAAGTGGCTCCTCGCACGCCACTTGAATGCGTCGTGATGGCCGGCTTGGTCGGGTACACCACGCCCCCATCACGATACATACCTAGACTTTACTTCGCTCCGTTTGGCACGGTATGCATGTATACGGATGTATGAGCTACCAATATGTTTGGCTCCCATCCAACGCCAGCGACGCTTTAGCCCCGACCTGAAAATCGCCCTTCCAGTCTTTCTACAGCCCATAGCTCATTTATAGCGGTAACCAAACTGAAGGCACACAACTAGCCGGGTACAGCCGATCCAGAGGAGCAATTGTGCAGCCGATCCTACCTCATTGAAGAAGCGGGAGTGGCAGGCTCCAGAGACCCAAATAACTGTGGGGACGCGAGTCATCTGCTGGCGTCGCTGGCCCGGGTGGCTTTCAATGTTGCGATCCATTACAGCTCGTTGTATCATATATGAGCTTAAACCACTGGATGGAGTTTGCTGCAGCATTCAGTCTTCAAAACGACCTGATTAGCTACGTATACTGCAGGGGGTCTTCATCCAACGACCGCAGAGCCGACGCGCTAGCAATAAAATCTCCTGTCTCATTCAACGATAGAGCATCATGTACCTACCTACCTAGGTACCTCACATCGTCAGAATGCTAACGTAGAAAAGCAAACTGGAAGACATGCCCGCCATAATCCTATCCTCATTGGCTTGCCATGATTGACCGGGCACCCACTCCTTGACACAGAGCGCTTAATCTGGATCGTGCTAGGAGCACGCCTCAGCCACCTACCCAGCGGTTACTGAAACGTGGCATTTGATTCTCCGTCAGTCAGCTTTTTTCCTCATCGCCCTCATGACCGAACGGTCTTGCAGCAAACACCCAACCAGCAACGTACGATGGGTCTTTTTGTGGCAGGATCTGCGACGTTGCTTCGGCTCTGATTCTCAATTTGATCTTTATCCCATGGCGCAGTGAACCCTATCATTGAACCAGTGCTTAGACTCGCCTTCTTCGTTGTACAGCGCTGGTCATCCATCTTCATATGGTCGATGTCGTCTGTCTTCTTTACCGCGGACTCAACGGCCGCTGTCGCGGCGGCACCAAACACAAAGGCCTATAATCAACCTGAGGCTGCAATCGCATCGCTGCCCAAGAAATCCGACGACATGTTTAAATATCACCCCATTCACGTTCGGAGTGGAATACGCCTCCTCAACCTCCTCCCGGATCTGACCGGAGACAGAAGCACTCCGTTGACTGGGCATGTCATCCACGTTGACCTCAACGAGCCACCTCCATACACGGCACTTTCATATTGCTGGAGAGATGACCTCATTCCTGATACATACGCCGGACTACATCTTTCATCCACTGAGCACTTGGAAATCACCGAAAATTTAGCCCTGGCTCTTCGCCATGCCAGACACCAGCTAGAGTCACGTCTGCTCTGGGTAGACCAGATCTGCATCGATCAAAACAATGCCACTGAGAAGTCGGCCCAAGTCGCGCTAATGAGCAAGATTTACTCAAAGGCAACGCGGGTGCGAGTTTGGCTCGGCGAGGACACCCAAGATTGCCAAGGGGCAATGGCATTCAGGCTAGCGACACAGCTAGCCGTTGTTGTCCGAGACACCGTGACCGAGATCGGGTCGCCACCCATGCACCTTGACAAACTAGATCCGCAAATGTGTGCCAGATACGGCATACCGACTCTTCGAGAAGACCGCAGCGCGTACTTGGCTTTGTCAAATCTGCTAAACCGACCCTGGTTCAGCCGGTCCTGGATTGTGCAGGAAGTCTCCTTTCAAGATGCTGATGTCTACTGCGGCAACAGCGAGATACCCTTTCCGGATCTTGTCACTGCGATTTTCTGCTTCCAAATACCGCTAGCGGATCCTTTCCGAGCGACACTGCAGGCGAGTCTAACGTTTGCCGGGATTCGCAAAGCAATGGACTCGCTTGACAGTCGCATCTTGTTGCAGCGTCCCTCGCGCGCGCTGCTCGATGTGTTATCTCAGCATCGATGCTGTCAGGCGACGAATCAGAAAGATAAAGTCTTTGCATTCATTGGTCTTGCCAACGATGCAGAAGACATGGGAGTCCGGCCTGACTACAGCCTAAGCGTCGAGGACGTCTACCGGCGGACAGCAATGGCTATGTTGAAGTATTACCCTCATCTAGACGTCTTGAGTGCTGTAAAGCCTGTAGATTCTCTAGATCTTCAGAGGGAACCCGACCAACCCGGTGATTCCGAGTCAGCCACTAGAAATGATGCCGCTAGTCCGTTTACCCTACCATCATGGGTGCCGGACTGGAGGAATCCATGCGCGGGGATGTCGCTGCGGACGCGGGGCTATTATGGGGAGTTTCTCGGTGACTATCACGCCTCCGGCATATCAACACCCCAAGTCCAGTTTTGTAATGCGGAGACCGAGTTGGGGTTACCTGGCTTGGTCCTCGACCGGATCGTGGAAGTTGGGGAGCCTTACGGTCTCCATTATGTCGGAGACCACGCCAGGACGTACGATGTATTCCAACAATGGGAAAGGATCCCTGGTGCTCGCAGTGGGCAGGCATATCTGCCAGTGAGCGGTGAAAGCGCGCTGGCAGCATTCGCTACGACCCTCACATGCGGTGATGAGAAGTGTATTTCTCGGCAAATCAAGAACGTTGCCGATTCAATCAACCCGAAAGCACTGTACCGTCTTTCGGCCCAACTATGGCCTGAAGGAGACTCGTTCGTTAAGCAATACGAAAATCATATCAGATTGCTTCGGATACGTGCAGTATACCGCGTCAAGGGAATTTCGGCGACCAACAACCCGATGCTTTACGCTGTTTGTGTCGTAGTCGTTGTTTGGTTCATCATAGTGAAAGAGACCTTTATCGCTTTTCGAGACTGGGAAAGCAACTTGGATGTGTGCTTTGCGTTTAAGTACCGGCTAGATCGCTGCGTCCTAGGACGTCGCTTCATCCGTACGAAAAAAGGCTACTTTGGACTGGCAGCGCAAGCGAAGCCGGGAGACGATATTGCACTAGTCGCCGGGGGAACCGTCCCTTTGGTGATTCGTCAGGCTACGAATTCCTCAAACTGGGAACTTGTCGGTGATGATTACGTCCACGGGATCATGTTTGGAGAGGCCTTCCACCAAGACAGGTGTGAAGATATGTGGTTTGTGTGATAATTACAAAGCAACATTGAATACATCAGGAAGGAGTCCTATAACCTTCTGCAGCATCCAGACTTCTTCACAGGCGATCATCTCACTATTGGCAGCTCTTATGCGATGTATCACCGCCTCAATCTGCTGTTGGGGGGTAGGAAGGATTTTCGTTGTTGCACGAAGAGAAAGCTCTCGAGGCAAGCACAATTTTGTTAGTGTTGATGAAAAAGGTGCAGAACACAACTGAGAACGCAGCTTGCCTCGGCGAAATAAGGAGAGGCCACACTGTTTATATATGACAATTCTCCTTCATTCGCGCCAAGATTCTATCCAGGTTTCTTTCCTAGTCAGGGAAAATGGAAGGAAGACTCAATTCGGCAGTCGAAGGCTACCCCGCTGCCACTTTCCAGCTAAATATTCAGAGGGGCAGGTTAAATAAGATACATCTTGCAACCTCTACAATGGGGCGCCCTTCCTTCACCCAGAACTGACTGATCGAGCTTCCGATTGGAACGCATGCACCGGGGTTTCAATGGTAACTCGCCTACCCTCGTACAACGTCAACTACATGCACCTAGACCAACATAACCCTTTGGACGACCCTCTTCGATCTTCCACCACGTTGTAATGTTACATGAATAGCGATGCGCCCTTTGCTGTCCTTTTCTCCACATGTGAAAAATCACATCACCAGGATCGTGTTGTCAAGTCTTGGGAGGCAACTTGTTCTCCAGTTTTGCAAGCTCCTCGGCGATCCACCTCTGATGAGCTGCCTCAGCGGTAGAGGTAGAAGTGGCTGAAGTATCGTTTGAGATATTGACCAAAGAATTTCCAAGTACCGACGGCTCGGCGAGATATCTGGAGACGCGGCGACCGGCGAGAGAGCGGGGACTGAGGGGATGGCAGCTGAAAGTCTTTGGCGAAGTGGGAGTTTTGGTCGTCGACCTGAAGGCGTGGACAAGTTGTTAGTAATTATTGCGAAGTATCCCGACCGGCGACCGCTAGTCGATGAATCATCCCATACCCTTGGCCTGTGTTTTGGGGGTTTGGCGAAGACATGGTATGGAAAGTAGGTACGTTGTAGATTGGGCAGGACGGTGAATTACGGTGGGGTTTTCAGCATGGATTGAGAGGTTTAGCTGGGGGGAAGAGACATCAATGACTGCCCGGATCCGTTGATCTGAGCGAGATGGAAGGCACTTCGCCAGGCCTCGGATTACACGGTGACCAATATATATATATATATACTGCTGCCAGAACGAACTTGAGCTGCAACCCAGAGGCAACCCAGCTACTAGGTGGTTAAGATGACAGCCCGAATCCCATCGGGTTTCCTTTTACAAACGACTGAGCATCGTCTCCGCACAAATGTGCCGTTGTCTCAGCCAGCTGAACGAACTAAGATAGCTGTTGTGAGGTTTCCGAGACCCATATTTTCGCATTGACCCTCTAGTGATTGTAGATCGCTAATTCTGGTCGGAGCTGGAGTGTCACATCGGGACATTTTATAGGGCTGCTTGGTTGCCTGGCGGGGCGACGTTGGCATTGCTTGATTCGGTTTGGAACAGTCTATCTGCCAAGGGCCACACCTCCACACTTGACCCTGGCCATCTTCCGGACCTTAGGGTTTAGGCCTGACCCCGCCTAACCACTTCCAAACCACTGCCCTATTTGGTTGCCAAGACTGCAAAGAAGGCTTGATTTAATTTGGTTTGATTTGGAAAAGTTTTGATTTGAGAGCTCTTCTGCTTGCCAAGCTCATCACCACCCAAGCCTGGTACCACAGATCAACAACACTAACAGGCTGTGGCTCGACTCTCTCACCCTAGCAAAACTTAGCGTAATAACTTTTGATGGACGAGTTTGGTTCACCGAGGCAAGGCCCAGCAATACACTTGGTACATATACCTGTTTGACAACCTGGGTGCCCAGCAGTTTCGTTAAGTGGCGTTGGACAACGGGATGCCAAAAGACAATGCTGAACTTTTTGGTAAATCCAGTATCCCCACATTTGATGCGCACCTCTTGGTGATGATGCGAAACAGTGGGGCTCGAGATTGAGATTGCAGGGCGCGCTGCAATGCGCGTGCAATCCACGACCTTTGCACGTAGACGTGTAGCAAAAGAATCGGTGTGGTTAACACGGTGCGCTGAAATGTCCGTGCCCAAGTCGGAATCAGGGGTGGTGACTCGTGGCATAAGCCAAGCAATCTCGAACCACAGGTACCGCCCGCTGGCACACAGCGGAAGGGAACAAAATTAGAAAATTTAGCGTCTTCGAAAACCAGACAACAAAATTAGCGTCCTCGAAAACAAGGATTGAACGTTTTGCGCAAGGATTCACAGTTCTCAAATCAGATGCGGCTCCTCAAATTGTCCTCCCGGGAATTCGGTCGGGCGAGCTCATAAAGTGGCCCCTGATAAATGGAATGGCTATCCAAACTCTCCTCAGCTGTTTTCGGAACAAACAAAGCTGCCACCCCGCAACTTTGACTGATGATGGCGTCCGCTCATTCCCGTCTCTCACCTGGAAGCACCGGAATGGCTTTCCGACGCGCGACAGATGCTCCCAGGGATCCGACAGCCAGACGAGTGAGCCATAATGTGAGGGCTCGTTTACGTCCGGGTGCGACCGCCAGCACCAGGCGGCCAGGCGGCAGGCCCTCTTACGACTGGACTCCGGCCCGCCAGCGAAAGCTACTCCGATTGTGGCTCTGCACGGATGACCTGAACATGGCGCAGATATGTGAGCTCCTCGAAGAAAAAAATGGGTTTAAACCGAAAGAGACGACGGCACGCGAACAACTGAATTCCCTCCTGTTGGTTCTCGGAGATCAGCCTACAGTCCTGCGCCCAGACGACAGGGCCGCCATGCGAACGCGTCTGCAAATCCTCAGGCAGGCACGAACCAAGGCCATGGGACAGAGGCGCGCCGCCACCGCCACCACCACCCCCACCCGGGTCAGCACATGCAGCATTTCTGCCATCTTGCGGCAGAGTACCATTGACCCCGATGCAATTTGGGAAACGACCCGACCTGACGGCACCGAAAATCCGCAGCTGGGACCGGGCGCCGAATCTGTATCACCGCGGTGGTCAAGTTCCTCCTACCCTTTTCAGGCAGAATGCCCGCTCTGGGTCTCCCCTGCTGCGGCTGCTCCTGCCGCTGCTGCCAGCCCCACCACCATATCGCACCACGACAGGCCAGCGCGGGCGAGCTTCCTGGACCGCCATTCAACCGCCACTTGCCGGCTGGTCTTGCAAGTCGCTCGCTCATCTCGGACGTCGTCATGGCTCGGGGACGTAGCTAGCCTACTCAGTGGCCTGACCAGGGCGTCAAGCACGGCCAGTCATGGATCATCGGCGACAAGCATCTCGACCTGGACTCGTCGCATTTCAAGCATTTCAAGCACCACCGTGACGGCGCCCGATGAACTGCCCGACCTTGGGCCGCGCTTGTCCGAAGACAGCCTCCCATCTCGATCCGCATCGGATTCGGAGCAGAAGAAGCCCGACACCGCCACGCAGGTAGCCAGTTTTCTCTCCAACCAGGCCATCGTCTCCAAGTGCTGCAGCGGCCATGTCGCCCGGTGCTGCGCTGCTGGCGATCGAGCTCGGCTGTGCGCCCATCAGCGTCTTCGCCATGTCATCAGATCGGTGCTGCCGTCTGGACAGAAACCAAGCCGGGCCGAGCCCTCATTTGTTGTCACAAAGCGTGAGGTCAACACACGTGACGCCCTTGGGAATACCCTGCTGCACGTCGCAGCTGCTTGGGGCGCGCCCATCTCCGTCATCATCGACATCCTCAAGCGTTCCGACAACGTATCAACCATCAACAATAACCGCGAGACTTTCCTCCACGTGTTGGAGCCCTGCCCCGCCACCACGACAGCGGCAACCTTCAACGGTTTGGTCTCCTACCTATACAAGCGCGGCTTCAAGTTTCACTACGAAGATGTGGAGCGGCGAACATGCCTCAGCCGGCTGGTTGCCCGCCCTTCATTTCCACTCGGCGCCCTCACCGCTTTCGTTGAGCTGCCAGGGGACATAGGGCGGTTCTTTTTGAAGCACAAATCACGACGGGGCGAAAGACTGCGCCATGCAATTTGCCGCCGGCTCAACGACCAAAAGCTTGCGGTTCCCCAGGACGACGGCGACGATGCCGAAGCGAGCCTGGCGCGCCAGATCTGTGCGGGCAGTTTCGCATTGGACGGTGGGCCCGAGAGCCGTACTCCTTCCCCTTCTCCGCCGCCGCGTTCACCGTCCCCACAGGATGCCGAGCCGGATGATGGCTTCCTGGACTTTCTCATCCACTACGATTTCCCCGTCAACCACCAAGCTTCCAGAACCGGCCGCACACCGCTGATGAGGCTGCTAGCTCGTCTGCAGCCAGGGCAACAGCTTCGCGGGAAGGCCGAGCTGGTACTAGCCAGGCTCCTCTACATGGGAGCAAGTCTCGAGCTCCGCGATCACAGAGGCGAGACGGCACTGCACTACGCCGTTAGGCTCGGTCTCCCCAGCGTCGTCGAGCTGCTTTGTGTCCACGATGCCAATGTCAACGCTACCAACCACCGCGCTCTCACCCCATTTCATCTCGCTCAGCTTGGGATCCGCGATCCGCGCGACTTGTTGTCCAGCCCGCGTATGGCTATTCGATTCATGCAGTGCGCTACCATTCTTGCCGAGTACGCTGCGGTGCAGACTCCGCCACCCCCGATCCCATAGTGATGTATAGAAAGGTATCCTGGACGCTACACGGAGTAGTGTGGGGGGGGGGGCTATAGATATAATAATGTAATGTACCTCCGCTGGCAAGACCCAGTGAAGTTTAGTTCTTTTGAGCATCACGGATTTCTTTCTCCCCAACTTTAGGTCGGGCCGTGGACCAATATATACATGTAATAGGTAGCAGAGCAAGCAAGCAGGTAGGCAGGCAAGCTGTTAGCAACAAGAGCGAACCTTGTATGATTTTCACGCAAAATATGTCTTCAGCGAACCCCATGTTTGTGTGTGGTCATGAGCTGCTCCGAGCGATGAGTGATGAGCACGCTGAGGGGCTAGAATCCCGCTGTTGATTGGATGCAGCTATGGGTGAGACCTGCCAGCTACAGGGACGCTGCCCTCTGCATGGGATGAAGCATTCACAGCCAAACCATTCAGCATTCCAGGCAGCGGCTTATTTCAACCATACCTCACGCCCGTATTTTTGTGTAACAAGGTTCTTCTTGCACATTTCGATCGCTTCCGCTTCCGCGGTAGATGCAGCGAATGAAGATCAGGAGCATGTTCGTAAATAGGACGAAGAGGTTCATTGACACGGCCGTGCCGCAGCGTCGGTGGAAGATTCCGGCGAGGATGACAAATATGACAATGATCGTGAGCTGTATGGCCAGGGCGACTATAACCAGATGCTTTTCCATGTCTTGTTGGCGTTGGGACGAGGTCGGATTGGGCGCGAGAGCAACTCTCAGTGCATTTAGAAGCTCCATGCTGGAGGGGCTAGATGCAAGGTATGGTGCGTAGTAGAACACCCGACCAAGACGAGAGGGCTTCGTGATATATGTCAGCATCAATGGGTAGGTAGGTAAGCATCGCGGTACAAGGAGGGATACTGACGGACAAAAGGCAAGTCACCACCTAGCTGACGATGTAAATGATCAAATTTCTGATGGTGTACATGTAGTTGAATGATGATGCATACTCCCGCAAGACATATCCGACAGCGAAAAGCACAGCGCAGACCGGGCAAAGTCCTATTAGTGAGAAGCGTGGGTCACGGCTGCGGGGGGGAGGGGTTCAAAATCGGGGCTTCAGCTGCGAGTAGATCAATTTGACTTGTTGGCACTGCCAAATATGACCAATAGCTGATATGGCAAAAGAGATGGGACGCGTTATCTTTCCATCGAAAGGAAACATTAACCTGGGGAACTGAAAACCGGCCTCTGAGGCTGTGCAGCAGCCGCGTAGGCGATCACCTTTGCTCAGGGACGAATCAGGGGAAGCTCAGCATTAACCACGATGGCTCAGGGGAAGCTCGGCCTTTGCTCAGTGTCTCGGGATTTCCAGCTCGGGAGCCCCATCCATTGTTTGTGACACCATGTCCGCGATCAAACCTGCCTGGCGATGTCCTATTGCGGAGCTGATGTGGCGCAATTCCTGTATCGCCCGACGTCGGATGCCAGAGCTGTTTAGCGTCTCCTCAGCCACTACGGTCAGTGGCCATATGAGACCCATGATCACTGGGAAGAATATCAGCCTGGTGACGAGGCTCAACAGATAAGAATGGCTGGTGCTTACAAGGCGACTTATCGTAACATGTAGCAGACATGCAAATCTCGGCTGACAGCTCGTGGACCAAGGTGATGTGGGACTCTAGATTGCTTGGCTCGCAATGGCGCACGATAAGCTGCCGAACGAGAATCCTCAGAGTTCGATAGTTGTTCCATGTCTGCGCTGCCCAGACGCTGTTGTAGACGTGACGTAGGTTGCTGCCGAAGTGTGCCCTGGTCGATGCAGTCCCATCAATGACGATGTACTTCCAGCTGTCCGGGATGTTGACAGCCCATGCCGCCAGGTCTTGGTCCATGCTCATCGCCACGTCAAATATAGCCGTGTCATGCACCTCTCCTGTTTTTGCTGCTGCTCGAAGGTGTGATAGACGAAAACTCAACTGTCCTAACGGAGATGGTGAGTCTTGGTTGCCGTTAGCCCACCCTGCTGCTGCGTTGGCGGCCAAGTTTTGATGCATTTGAACGATGTCATCTGGAGCCGCCGTAACTCGCTGCATGCAGCTGTAGAGCTACTTGTATCAGCCGTGGAAGTCTCCCGTTTTTTTCTCTCTCCGTGTTAACACCTACACACTGCGAGCGTAACAATGCGAAGAGATATCTCGTGAATGGTGACTCGGGCCTACATTGTCCTTGAAGCTGGAAGAGGGCAGTAGCCCCTCGGATGTGGGCATCCCAAGAAGTGTAGCAATCCCAGCTTTCAAAGGAGATAAACTGCCAAGAGTTAGAGCGAGAGAGTAAGTTTAATTCTACCCTTGGTGCCAAGGTGTGTGTGTTGGTACCTCGTAAAGCCCCAACAGCAGGATGGCCATCAAAGTCGTGTCCGCAACTGCCCCGACCGGGCTGGAGAGGGCCCTGGTCGTTGCGGCCAGCGCGCGGCCATAGTTGTCTCTGGCCCGAGCCGCAATATCCGGTGCGTATCGAGTGTTAGATATGGCTGACATGCCGATGGCCTCAATTATCGTCGACACGGGTTCGCTCCGCTCGGCATAGACCCCGGCGACCCAAGAGTAAAATCCTGAAGAAAGTGGAGGCCCACCGTACGAAAAATTGGTAAAGTAAAAGTTGGCTGCAGTTTGGCCAAGCGGCAGGGAAAGCGGCTGCCGCAACACCAGGGGAAGAAAGCACTGGGGGTTCCCACGAGCGGTGACGGAGCCGGAGCCAATAACTCGCGACTCCGATTCCGGTCCGCACGGCGGTATCCCAGCCGACTGGAGGGCTTGGGATCTCTCCGCGACACGCCCGGACTCACCCCGAAAGAGAATATCGGCCAGGTCACGAAAGCCAGGGCAATGCACCCTCAGTTTTTCGCATCTCAGGCAGGCTGGCTTTCGCTCGTCGCACTGGCTCAGGAGACAGGATTAGCGGTGGAAAGGGAGGGGGCCTACTGGACAGAGCAGTTGCGACCACGCAAAGATAAGATATTTACCTCACCTTTACCTTGCGCTGACGGCAGCGTTGACACCCCTTGCTGAGAGTCCCATAGTATACCATTGCCAAAAATGATTGATGGGTGAGGAACTTTGGATGCCCAGGAACGTTGGAATCTACCCGGCTAATGTCGGTGAGGGTCGGATCGGGATGCCCCCCCCCCCTTTTTTTTTCCGGCGCTATACCCGATACAGGGGAAGACTGCGACCACCGCCACGGCAAATGCATGGTCCCGGCGATTCAGACCCCAATCACGCACCCGAGCCTCGCGGGACCGAGCCCAGAGGGCTGTTGATAAAT
>Ga0247770_1000578_pt1 | contig 34393 bp, 34 predicted proteins | sample UWRJL136409B6_FD_179943 | JGI IMG/M metagenome (GOLD analysis project Ga0247770, IMG submission 179943) | Plant litter microbial communities from Arlington Agricultural Research Station in Wisconsin, United States - UWRJ-L136-409B-6 | ecosystem: Environmental > Terrestrial > Plant litter >... | reverse complement strand
CCCCGTGATCCCCAACCGCTCATCCCCACCCATCATCTCCCGATGCCTCCCCGTCTTACACATGGCCTCCACCAACTCCTTCCCCTCCGGCCACGGCGACGACATTCTCACCCCCAACTCTCCCCTCCTCACCTTCGCCAAATACTCATCCACTACCCTCTCGGCATCCAAATTCCCGACTGTACGCGGGTTATACGCCTCAGCATCAGGATATTGCGCTGGATACGCCGCCGCAACAGCCTTAATTTTCGCGTGGGAATTGAATAACAGTCCAGCTTGGATGGAGAGGTAGCCACCGGCGGACTCGCCGATTGCTGCGAGGCGGGTTAGGTCGGGGGTGGGGAGGGGGAAGGAGTGGGCCCCGGGAGGCGGGGAGTGCAGGGCGGAGGGGAAGGAGGTGTGCAGCCAGGTGAAGAAGTCGGAGATGTCGGTGAGGATATCTGCGCCGGTGGATTCGGGGATGAGGCGGTAGGCGGGGGAGATGATGATGGCCGGGGTGGTGGTGGCGAGGTCGATGAGCCTGGGAGGGGGTTATAGGGGTTAGTTGGGTTGGGTTGGGTTAGCGGGGGAGGGAGGAGAGAGAAAGGGAGGGAAAAGAATAGGAAAGAACAGAAAAAGGGGGATGGGATTGGAATTGCGGGAAGGGGGAGATTGAGATAGGCTCACCAGCGTGCAAAGAAGGAGGGGTCCGGGTTGGTGCCAACGATCAGGGCGCCGCCGTGGAAATGGACGATGATGGGGTAGGATTTGTCGGGGTCCGGCGTGAGGGACTTGGGGATCAGCACGGCCGCTTCAAAGGAGATGCCGTCTAGCGTCTTGTAGACGAGGTTTATGCGGTTGAAATGGGCTGAGAGGTCGACCGACATTTTGCGTGTTTGGAATCTGCTATGCTAATTGATGAGATGGAAGCTGAAAGTTGGTGTGAGGTTCAGGTCTATTTAAACTTTGGCGGCCGGAGCCCCCGCGGATGTAGGTCTCGGCGCGCCGCGGGAAGGAGCGTTGATGTGTCATCGGTGGCTTGGATGCCCGCCTTCTTCCTGCTGTGGAACAACGTGAGCCCAATTCGCACCTCTCCTCCGTAACACAATGGAACTAGGGTGCTAGCTTCCAGGGCCCTAAATTTCTAGCCAACGGTAGCCGGTAGTCTTATCGAACCCGAATCTCTCTCCGATCTCACCTCAGCGTGCCAGCATCTTGAATGCAACCTTGATGTGCGGCTGATACCACAGCAGGCAATCATAGGCACTTAATTGAATTGGTCGTCGAATTTATACGGTACCTGAATACGTGTCTTTCCCATCGCTGAATCACCAAAACACAATCCTCCTCAACCGTCTACTTTAACGCCCTCCAAAGCGCATCCGGAACCTCCCAGATCCCCCCCAGCTCACTCCTCCGAATAATAACCCATCTCGGCTCCGTCGCATCCTTCAAATGGAATTCCCGGTCAACATCATTATATCCCTCATAGTTGTTCCTCATCCCAGGAGCATAATAATTAACCCGCATATACACCACTGAACAGCTAATACCTGTTGTAAGCCCAAGCTCCCTCAGCACAGGCATCCGTTTCACCGCATCGGCCATGGCAATCAACAATGGCACATAAGTATCTGCATCCGGCACGCAACGGTATTCGCAACTGGGACGCATCCCATTCTCTCTGTCCCATGCGAGTTCAGGCGCCCAGTCGGATGTATCTGAGTCTGCTGAGTCAAAGGGGGCGAATTCCTCGTCTGGGTCGTCCGAGAGACGCTCGTCTGTTTTGAAGGCGTCGGAGGGGGTGCCTGTGAAGTGCCATTGTCCGTCGGGGGTGGTGTGTGAGTGTTGGAGGTGGAAGGTTTGGAGGGATGGCTATGGGTCGTTGGGACTGGTGGCTGGGTCGAGGGCGAATACTTCTTTGGAGATGATGAAGTATCCTTTAGGGCGAGGTGTTTGAGGTAAGGGAGGAGGGAGAGGTGGTGGATGGAGATGCTGAATTTGTCGGTGGGAGAGGATGGGTCGAGGAAGTTGCCTGGGTCGAACTGGTGGTTGAATGGATCGGTGTCTTCCCAGGTGATGATTAGTGTTGTGAGCTGAGTGAAACTGAGGTTGGAAGTGACGAGGAAGGATGTCGCTGCGGATGATCTGATAGCTCGTTGTAGGTCAAATAGTCTTCGCGGGGGGCGACAACCCTCCATGTTATGTGTCCGACGTTCGGAAGAGCGGCAGCAACTACGGGGAGCATAGTTGGGTCGATGCGGCGGTACACTTAGTGCACGAGCTGAGTGATTGCGGGGACTGATGGGAGAAGTTGATGTACTTGAAGTCGTTGCGGATTCGCCAAATGGGTTCGCCTAGGTGCCAGTGTGCGGGTACGTGTCTTCCAGAAGGCTCGCCCCAGTCGGCATGACTAGCCGCCACCCATGCCGTTGTACTGGGCGTAGGTATCCGAGAAGCAGACAGTACCGAGTTTATCCCAGGTGAATAAGCCATTAAGTGACCGTTTAAATTATGGGCGACCAACGGACCGTATTCATAAAATAAGCCAGTCAGATTATAAGCCGTCCAGGAAAGTAAAACTTTCGTCGGGGGGCTCCTTCCCTAAAAACAGCCCCAGGGGTGAAAGTTACGATGGATTTCAGACCCACCCCTTGTAAGCGGCTCATATCAAAACGAGCCGCTTACAGAAAGCTCATTCGTAGGAGCTAACAACGGACCGTCAGATAGGGCTTATGAGCGGCTTATTGACCTGGGGGTTATTCGGTACTAGACGCCGCAGGCTTCGACTTTGATGAAGAGCTGGTATTCGCCGGGGAGCTGGAGCGGGACGTCTTCGAGCGTCAGGGGCTCGCCGCTGCCTTTGAAGGCGGCTTGTTTGTAAATTCTTGGGAGAACCATGGTGGTGTTTGATGATGGTCTGGGGTTGAAGCGGAAAAGTCAGTACGATTGCGTAAATAATATTATATTTCCGTCTATAATCTTATAAATACCTTTTTTAAGCTCTTTATAGAATACCCTATTTAAGATGATAAACGTTACTATCTAGACTTTACGCAACCTTCGTTCCCTTACTGTCAATAACCCCGCGGCGTACTGCCTTGCAGTCTTACCCACCTTGGGTACAGGTTATAATACTATTCTGGAGCCGAGCGAGATCTGTTACGTGTATACTGGTCCCGATGGGATAATTATCGTCGTTAGTAGGTCTCTGCCGCAGTACTGTGAAGCTAGGAACTGACGTGCGGTAGTCTCCGATGTCAAGGATCGAACGGACGTTGCGACTTTCAGCTTTCAGGTTGTACACATCTGGAAAGGTAAAGGCGTCAGCTGCGAAGGTCCGAGGCGATCTCGAGAATGAAGACTGCGACGACGTCCGACTTCTTTAACGAGCTATTGTGCTCGGCTATGCAGTGGATGTCAGAGGACTTAAATTTAGTGTTCATGAGGTAGCTGTAGTACTTGCCGACAGTTCCGTAGGATAACCGAGGCGAGAGAGTAACTTTGGCGGGAGATGCGGCCTATTGTTTGTTGCCAAGTAGGTTAACTTCCTTCATCGCTACCTGATAGAATACTGATAGCGGTAAAGATAGAGGGCAAGGTCTTAATTAAGCGTTGGCTAATGTGGACGGATTGGTAGCGCAGCTCTTAAGGATTAGGGAGGAGGGTATTGATGTCCAGGAGGCCTTGCGTACCTATGAGACTGAGGTGTTTGCCCGGGGCAAGAAGGCCGCACTGAAGTCCTTGGGTGATGCTAATGCCGTCATGAAAATACGAGATATGAGCAAGTCGCGCCAGGCGAAGCAGGGATTGGGCCAAATGATCGACGAAGGGATGATGGTTGCCGGCATTTGGCGCTGAAGCCTGGTGGGAACCTCAACACCCGCTTCCGCAATAGGATTACACTTTGTTGGGTCGCAAGGATGCTTCACCCAATATTCGAGCTGTTCTCTCCGCTTCGTGTTTGCCTTTGAGAGCCGTTGATGTAACCACACAATGTCCTCATATTCGCAACACTCTTTCTGAAGGCCTGCGAGTGAGGCTTGTTCAGAAAGGAATTGCTTAACGTCGGCCGTACGTTCTTCGGCTCCAACACAGTCAGCACCACCTCTCGGGCCGCGCCACTGTCGCATCTTCTCAGCAACATGTCGCTTGTCGATCGTGCTATACGCCTCGTGCAAAGGTATGACATCGGTATCCAGATCCCTTATGAGAGCTTGATCTTTTCTCTCGGAGCGGATGTACTTGCTTGACATTGTTGGGCGGCGCAACAGAGCTGACAAGTTGTAGAGGGAACGGATCTGTTCTGTGATTTGTTGGACCATGAAGGTCGTTCTTGGTACTATTGATCCACGGCCGGCACTAACTCCATGCTAAGAGCCCGAGTCTGAATCATCGCTAACGGTGTCATAAATTTGCTGATCAGGGCTTGTAGACGCGTCGAATGTTTGCTCCACAAGCGGTGTTACTAGACGAGAGAGTAGTGTGTTAGCTTAGTTGCGAAGCTGGTCTCAGAGCGGGGAAGCACATGCTCTCATCCAGGATGCCCGCCAGTCGATCCAGGATCCCTAGGACCAGATCCAGGAGTTCTCAATCGTGGCGGAGCGTATCATCCAAGGAACCCTTCGCGAGTGCAGGAAGGTCTGCCTTCGCTTCATCGCCCCATATTTTCAATCTGCCGTATTCATTAGAAACTGACATGGGATCAACATGCCCCAGCCGGGACGCCAAACAAAGGTCCTGGCCTAACGCGACACACAACTTGCCAAAAGCACTGATGTCATGGGTGAAAGCTGCGAATAGGGTCAGATCAGACCCGCGAGAGAGTTCGGGCATAGCGGATGTTTCGACGGTTTAGTGTTCGCCTTGCCTGTACGCAGGCACAATCTTCTCTGGCGGTGAATGCGGTGCTGGCAGGAGTTTAGATGACGTAAAAATATCGTCGTGGGGAGAAACTTGGGAGAGCTTTCGCAAGTATAACCGGTGGGGACAAGAGCTAAACCCTAAAGGATTCGTGACACAGTATGAGACAGCACCCTATCGAGCGTGATGGCTGCGCTTCAAGCACTTCTATTGGAACATGGCCACTCACACTTCCAGTTGGAGGGAAAGAAATGGCGGGGTATGTTGGGCTGAAATTCTCCTGATGCCCAGAGGCGTATTGCTTGGGGTAAACCATCTCCGTGCTAAATCACGCAGAGGATCTCTTCCCCTCTCCGATAATCTGTCCTGCCAATTCAATTAAAACTCGGTGCCCGAACTGACCGAGCAGCAACAAAGTTGCACGCTCTCTTCTCCGAACCACCACTATCTATGGCGGAGGTCGCAGGACTTTTACTTGGTGGCATCCCAATCGCCATTTGGGCCTTGGAGAAGTACGCCGAGCCATGGGAGACATACCACGACTACCGTAGGGCGATGGAGACGCTTCAGGGCGACTTGAAAATGCAACAGAGGCAGCTGGAACTGACATTTGCCAACGTGGGGTTACGCTAGCCGTCCATGGGGGAGTTGAGGAATTGCTTCGAAACAGAGTACCCCGAGATTGCCAGCGAGTTGCTCGTCATCGTCGAGCGCATGGAGGACATCGTGGCCGACCTCCTCAAAGATCTGCGAGTCGACATTAATAAAAAGGTGTTGTTATGAACCCCATCAAATGGGCACCAAACTGCCATTTAAAACTTGAATGTGATTAGGAATCTAACGAATCCCTAGCCGCTGTGGACAAAGGAGGCCCCCGCCCGATGGAACTGGGAATGGCGCAAGGTTAGGCGGAGCTTCAGCTCGAATAAGCGTGAGAAGCTAGTCGATGCCTTAAGAAAGCGAAATGACGACCTTCGCAGGTGCCTTGAGAAGCCGGAAATTGCAGCGGGCGGGGCCAGTCGCACAGTGCAGCAGCTACGGCAGCGGTTCGATCCTAAGAAGTGTAACCTTATAAGAGAGTGGATGAAGGCACTGCATCGGGCCCTTAACTTTGGCATAGACTGCAAATGTGGGCCACCCCATGAAGTCACGGTCGAGCTTAACTGGGCAGCATGCGAGTCGGATTTAAAAAGGATGGTACAAATCGCGATGCCATATCAAGATGGGCCGGCTCACGGTCAGTCACCGAGTTGCTGGAGGAAATTCCAAGTGATCTCCAAGGCGGTGGCACCCACGGGGCTTACAGGCCAGCTATTGGCGCCTCCGGGAGAGCTTCCCAGGAGTCCATCGCCAACATCGTTCATACGATCGAAGCTCACCAGGATCAACCTCTTCACATCATCCTCCGATTCAAGCATCTGCACACCTACCACAAGCTGTCGGATTGTTAGCGACAAGGTCCTGACTACAAGCGTTGTTACACCAGCGCTTAGTGAGATACGCGGTCTATGTGCTCAAGTTAGGCGGCAATGTGACGCGTGGACGTTGACTGGACTGCTGCGCGACCCGGACAGCAAGAGCGAGACGCCTCATATCTTTTTGCTCAACCACATCGTGGACGGCACGGAGGTCCCCCGAGTGGCCAAGCCGCTGGAGCTGAAATCGCTCATCGCAAGCCAGCAGTTGGAAGGGAAAAGCCAGTCACGCCTGGCACTATCAGCGCAGCAGCGGTATGGCATCGCTGCGGCACTCTGCTGGTCAGTCCTCCATCTGAGTGGAAGCCCGTGGTTACGCGAACAATGGAGAAGAAAGCAAGCAAAGATCCTTATCGAGAAGACCGACGCCGGACGAGACGTTTTGTCCCGTCACCCCTGCATCTCCTGCCTCTTGCCTTCCGCAATGGAATCACCACCTCAACAAATAACAACAACAAAGAACACAACAACGGCCGACTTCAGTCACCTCATCCCCAACAAGCTCATCTTCGAACTAGGTATCCTCCTGATCGAACTCTGCATCAATAAACCTCTCTCGGGGCTCAAATTATCAAGCAATCTGGGCCCGTCGCCTGACTCAGCCGCACCACTGGAAGATTACAGTACAGCGGTGAGTATGCTGGATGAGGTTCGTAGTCTGATCGGAAACGGATATGGCGACGCTGTCGAGCTCTGCGTGAAGTTTGTTTTTCGCGGCGGCATTGGAAGCACAAAGGAGTTTGAACATCCCGACTTTCGTCGCGAGTTTTACGAGACCGTGGTTGCGCCTGTGCAGGCTACGTATCTCATCATGTTGGGGTTATGAGGGATATGAGAGGCCCCTCCCAATAAATATGCGGTGTCCAATCCGGACTAAAGTCCTCGATTACATCAAAGAACAGAGTACCATTGCGTCAGCTAAGCTCCCGTCCAGGAGGGTGCAGATTGGTTGGATATATGTTAGCCAATGTCCACCTGCTTGTTTACCTATCTTAGCAGATTTCACGGAGTTTCACTTCTCTGCATTCGTTTTTTCTGTCCTTCGCGCTGCCAGGATGAACCACGGCCGGCTACCCGGCGCTCTGATCTCCTTTGGGGGGAATGCCAACTGCGCTCCCGCTCTCTGTCCCCTAGAAGCCAACATTCTCGAATACCAGTCTTCGATTCCGGGCAATGGCTTCGTACGAGCGCAAGCCTCCTTCCCACCGTCGTAGCGAGCCTGCGGCGCTTGATCAGCAACGACGCCTTGAAGATGTGGCGTAGTACGTCAGAATTCCTGCTCTCCTCCGGCATTCCTGTTGGTTATTAAATACGCTACTAGTGTAATTAGTTTGAAAAGCCAGCTTTATTAATTAACTTTAGCGATAAACATATGCCTTTTATCTACTTATACAGTAATATATTTCTTGCTCTATAAAAATCCTTAATCTGTTAAACTATAAAAGCTTACGGTTAATAGCAGGGAAATCGTTTTGTATTCTTTTAATGTATCTGTGTCACGACCCCAGGTCATGACCACCCAAGGAAGCACAGACCAGGAGGGGCTGAGCCCGACATGTTAAGGTCTGGGACGAGGTTTAGGCCTCCCTAGTCATTCTGGGCGGGCGCTCCAGAACATGTCAAGGATCTTCACGCAAGCGCAGGAATCATTCAGCTCTGCTATTAAGACGTGAGCCGATTGACACATGCTGATATTGAGGTTCTTGATGTTTGTGAGCTGCAGCTTTGAGATTATTGCGTGAGAATGGGCGAGAAGTAGAGTTTTTAGGTACTGGGCGAGCGGGAGAGTGAGTCAAGACGGTAATGCATCGGTGCCGAGTCTTAAGATAGGGCGGCTAGCCTTCGCGAAGCTCACGGTGGGCACTACTGGTAAGGAAGCGGCGATTGTATCTTCCCTAGAACGGCAGAAACCTGAGGATCGGAGTTACTCGGATGTGTCAACTTCGCAATGGCTTTGAGGCTTGGGGGAGTCCTCAGGTATTATGTTTTGTCCCCATCTGCCTACAGGGATGTCTCAGTCGGCGCTTCGAGCGGTAGCCGACGAAGAAGGTTGTTCGGGAAGTTAGGCAGTCAGATGGCGAAAGAGCAGCCCATTGGAGGAAGGAGTGGGCGTCTGAGATTGATAGACTGAATGAAGTTTTGGCCATCTCGACTTCCCTAATATGGGGACCAACGACCTTTCCCACCTTCCAAGATAAGCTCGCTCAGCCGAAGAAGGAAGGAGGCCGGGAATAATAATTATACTGGTATTTCTTTTGAAATTATTGAATTTGAGGTGCCCGATTATGGGTTGCAGATATGCCGATTGGATACCGCATTTTCATCTCTTTCCCCTCTACACTGTCCCACGAATCCCACCTTCATCCCACCAAACTACATGCAGGTGTGTAGCACTTATCTTTTCCCCACTCTAGTTTCCAATTAGACTTCGTCTGTGCCCCCTGCCTTTCTGCGCTTACCCTCTATCTACCAATCATCGCTGCATAGGATGTTCTTCCGTCACTTCCTGCCGGCAAAGAGCCATGAAGGAGAGGCGCATTGTGAGGGAGACTTGCTTCATCCGCTTCGGATCGGCGACAGGAACCTGATATATGCACCTCTTAGATCCCTATTTTCAACGGGGAGCCTAATATTATGGCCTTCTGGACCCTTCAGACAGCAATTCTTCCATCTCGAGTGTGTCGGAAACCACGCATCCGAGGAACCTTACCCAGCAAACTTACACTCAAGTGTTTCACCACCGATCTAATGGCAGAGGATGGTATTAACCCCAACGGTAACTTCTGATCTCCTCGGCTCGAACTTGGCACTTGCTTAGAAACTGTAGCTTGGGCATTGACCCCGACTTCCCACAGCGACACTTATCCCGCCATTAACCCAGCCAACATCAACACGCTGGTTGGCAAATCAATTCTTATCACTGCTGCGAACAAAGGCATTGGGCGTGCAACCGCCATCTCATGTAGGCTCGACCCCTGACCCTCCAGCTCTTCGCTTAGGTACCCTAGACACAAAGGCTGGTGCCTCCCCCATCATCATTACCTCCCGAACAGGTGCCTCCGAAACCGAAGCCGCTATACTTGATGCTGCCGCCGCAGTGGGTCGACCTATCCCCACAGTTGTCCATCTCACGCTTGATGTGACATCGCAAGCCTCGGTCGATGCCGCGGCTGCCGAAGTGCGCGAAAAAGTCGGCAGGCTCGATATACTTGTCAACAACGCCGGCTTTATGGGACCCGAAGCTTCTCTTCTAGATCAACCCACCGAGGAATATGTCAAAACCATTGACGTCAATCTTACCGGCGTGTACCGCGTGACTAAAGCGCTACTGCCACTAATGCTCGAGGGTGGTCTCAGGATAGTACCCATTATGGGCTCAGCGGCATCCCTGGGCGCGGCGTGCGCCGGAGCATACACCATTACGAAGTTTGCCATGGCGAGATTTTGCCAGTTTCTTAATCTTCAATACGGGGATCAGGGGGTGTGCAGCTTCCATTATCACCCGGGCGGGGTGTCGACGGACCTCGCGCAGGGGCTACCTGGCTCATTCAGGAAGTTGCTCGTAGATACGCCGGAACTCGCCGGTGATACCATGGTGTGGTTGACGGCGGAAAAGAGGACTTGGCTCAACGGCCGGTATATCTCGGCAAACTGGGATATGGTTGAGCTGGAAGGACTAAAGGACAAGATTGTGGAGAAGAATTTGCTAAAGTTCAAGTTTGATCTGGATTTCTAGGTTCAGGTATAGGGAGGCACATCGAATAGGAGGTCTGCATGCAGCATTCTAGAAACCCTGGGCTGGGGTGAGTAGTTTTAGGTGGGCGAGGTACGAAAATGGAAATTTTGCAAGCCCAGATTTATCTCACATTACTATCAGAAAGAAGGGGGTTCAGAGGCCCTGGGCATCTAGTCAGCTCCGCTGACTGGATGCCTGGCACTGCCAGAACGCCAGTGAGCCTCAGCCACCAGAGTGACGAAGCCTGAATCCTGCAGAATAGTCTATACAGAAGCCTCTGGCTTCCAGCCAGAGCCAGAGGAACAGAAAAAACACAAGCAATACAATCACGCAGCTGCAACCCCTACAATTCCACAGAATCCAAAGTGCCGCGCTTCTAACACTTCTTTACATCTCCTTGCGTCGCTGCCTACCAAAGCTTATAGAAAGTTAGTTCCAGCTAAAAAGAAATAAAAACAAATAATAAATGATACTTAAAGCCTCTCTTGCCACGCCTTAGAAAACGACAAGTATAGTATGCTAGACATAACGTTACTAAACATCGATGCTAAGGATATACAGCTTAGGTACTTACAAATTAATATAAGCTGAATTAAAGGTTTAGCTACCTAAATATAACGTTTCTAAAGTGGTTTTGTAACAACCTTACAGACCGTCACCTAGACCGGCGCGGCCCGACGGATCCCCCGCAGAAGAAACAGTGCAGGAAGGTAGTACACACGGTGCTGCGCACTGGGCTAGGGGTGCAAAGACCCAAAGCCCCTATAACTAATCAGAATGGTGCTCTGTTACAGAGTAAGGGAGCAGACAGAGCAACTGCTCTAGTTACTCTGTTGCTAAGCTAGGAAGCAGACAGAGCAAGGTACGAAGTACCTCTCAGCTAGCTAGTATAAATAGACATCATTGTGCCCATGATGGCCGTGAGGGACTCCTAGTTCCTTACACTAGTATTCAATTGTTCATTTATGTCTTACTGTTCAGACTTACCTCTATGCATTACCCCGTCTAGAAGTGCTAGCTTAATAAGCGGTTTTCGGAACGCCCCTTAGCCTTTAGCGTCCTGCCATACGTTCTGTCTTAACCTGTGCCAGTCCTCTTAAGGCCTGTGTCAGGTGCAGGTCGTAATAATATCTTATAACTGTGACGACCTTGCAGGCCGTCACCTGGGCCGGTGCGGCCCGACGGATTCCCCGCAGAAGGAGCAGTGCAGGAGGACAGTACGCACGGTACTAACGCACTGGGCCAGGGGTGCAAAGACCCGAAGCCTTTACGACCTGTTAGAAGAGTCTCTGTGCTAAGACCTATCTCTGTTAACAGAGACTTGCAGGGTCACAGAGAAGGAGGGCTCTGTGGTGCTTCCCCCTGAGGAACACAGAGACATAGTCTATAGAGATAGGTATAAGGTACCCGTGGTTAGCTAGTATAGATAGTCATCATCGTGACTATAATGGCCGTGAGGGACTCTTAGTTCCTCACGCTAGTATTTAATTATTCATTTATATCTTACTGTTCAGACTTACCTCTGTGCATTATAGTGACAACGACCTACAGTGACATTAAACTCCCGTCTAGGAGTGCTAGCTTAATAAGCTGTCTTCAGAACGCCTACCTAGTCTTAAACGTCCTGCTATACGTTCTGTCTTAACCTGCGCCAGTCCTCTTAATGCCTGTGTCGGGTGCAGGTTGTAATAATAACCCACCAGCTTACATTAACGTATATTAGCCTATATATAAGCTATGTTAATAGGTATAAGGTAGGCGCCCTAGCTACTTACACTAAGTTTGATATAAAGGGTAACGGGATTATTAACCAATACAGTTATATTAAATTATATAGGGTGGCTTATAAAAGTAACTCCAGACTAGATATCTGGTTTAGCTTAGTATATCCGTTACGTCTAGTTAGTTTAACGATCAGGATAAGTTCTGGCTATATACCTGAGTTTATAAGGTGTTTAAAGCGCTATTTAATAAGAAGTGAGAAAGGAGAGGCGTTTAATACAGCGTAAGTTAATAACCCAGGTTATATTAAAGGATTTAAAGAAGGTAATTACTTAAACGATATAGGGAGACTAGGTAGGCTCTTTACTCCGGGGAAACTAAGTAACAGGTATAAAATTACTCTTCTCCGTAACAACTATACATTATAGATGTTATCTACTAGCGTGAATCTATTAAATAAGTTAATATTACTTATTTAATCTGTAAGTACTATAAGTAAAGGTTAATCACAACCACTTATTACTCTTCGTTATCACCTTTTAACGTACTTTACAGTTATAACTCTCGATTCTAAGGACGGTTACTAACCTAAATTGAGACGGTAATCGATCAACTTAAACAAGGAGATAAGCTGACTTAACCACTTTAAGGTTTTAGAAACCGACTAATGTCTCCAGTCTACCGGCTCTATAACTACTTATCTCGATCTTTGACAACCCAGCCCGTTTTATTTGGACATCTCGGCTTTCAGCACACCTGCCAGGGACCTCTCCACTCGTTCCTCCCCCAATATCTCCTCACCCTCCAATCTTTCATTCACGATCTGGAATCAGCCAGCCGTTATCACTGGTCCAGCTCCATGTCCATCCCTGCCATCTGCATATCGACGTTCCAAAATCGCAGTTCTGTAAGTAGTGTCTCGAAAGCTGTTAAACAGTGTGACCGCCCGCAAGGAACAGCACAGTGATCACCAAACGTGTATGGTGTTCTGAGACTCTTGAAAGCGCTTGGCTTTGGGCAAGGGAGTTGACATTCCACATCAGCTTTATACTCCAAAACACTTGCAGTTTTGCATCAAGTAGGGCCTCTTTTACCCTCATTTGAATATGCTCCCTTTCAACAAAGCTATCAGGGGCTAGTTCAGGGAAGGCGTAAAAGCATTTTTCCAGACGGTGAACTGGCCACAACACGGGCATGTGGTAAAGGCTGTGCCTGGGGCCGTATTTGGCTTCTTTGCAGGTCTTTTGCCCTCTGGGGGGTTGGCTGTGCCCAAGGCATTTTGCCTTCTTTTGAGTCTTTTGCCTTCCTTCGCTCCAGAGCCTGCCTTGCGTTGTTTCTGGCCATTATTTTGCTCCCCCCCATCGCTACTGGGCTCGACTTCGCTATCCTGAGCGTCCTCTGGATTGGCGTTTTTGGCTTCTTTGCCTACAAAGGAGGGGCCAAACGATCCTTTTACAATCCGGTTGCCAACTAGAATACGAGCCTTCGTTAATTGCCGCACCTCCTCCCGAAAGTCGTGGGCTACTACCCGGTCGGTTAGGGTTAACTATGCCTTTAATAGTTTGTAGGATGTAACCCAGTGGCCAAAAATTGGCTTCACTGCGTCCAGAAAATCGTAGAGCCAGCTCTTCACATTTAGAGCCTCAGGGACCCCTTTTCGCTGTGCCACAAACATGGCTTGCTCCCACGCTTCAGACCACTTAATTAGGTCTTTAGGGGCTCGAAGTAGTGGTTTTACAGCCGTACGGTAGGCCTCCCTAGCATTCTGGAATGCCTCGTCATCGCTAATGCCGGCTTAAGACTATAAGGTCGAGTACCACTGCGTAATAGGCTGGAGTGGATCGCAGGTTGTACTCTGTAGGTGTGGGCTGACAGTCTTCAGAATCCATTGCTTCAGCTGCTTCACAGCCTCGATGTGGAACGTTTCACTGAGGGTACGGAGCTCATGGGAGCAGCGGAAGTGCAGTTGCAAAGTGACTTGATTAGGTAGAAAGGGGGGGAGCGAAGCTCCCCGACTAAATACAAAAGAAAGCTCCCTTTGTGTGAGGAGAGCACATGACGAAAGGCTCCTGCGCTCCAGCCTAGCCTGGAGCGGTAAGGCGCCTGCGCGCCTGAGCGCTAAGAACTGCCGCTGCAGTTCGGCACTCGAACTGTTGGTTGTATTCTTTCTTGTTGGCTTGATACACTATCCAATCGAACTGGTACGTGCGAAAACCATCCGTGGTTAGGTCTGCGGTAGTGACTGGAATGCTGGCTGGGCCAGGCTCGTCGTCACCAACCACAGAGGCCGTACTACCCCTGGCTGTAATAGTGGATTAGCTGGGGGTCTTATGCTTGTGGTATGCAGGGTTCAGAGCCACAGGTTCGTCGAGAAAAGGGGTCACCCCTTGAATCTGGCTCTAGAGGCCTCCGGCTACAGCCTGGGCCTGGAACTACAAGTTCCACGACTCCCAGTCCTCAGCACCAGGCAGAAACACAGCCTTATCTTCAACAGTAGTCATTTTGCTAGATTTACTTGATTAGAGGTAGATTAAACGGGTTGACTTGGAATAGTTCCAGTAGTACAAGTCGAGTGTGTTTCTTGTTGATTGGGTTGGCTGACTAATCGGTGCACGCAAACGATGTGATGGGCGATTGGTGCGTTGAGCGAATGAGACTCTTAATTGTCAGAAACACTGCACACTGAAATCTCTGTAATTGATGGGGTTGCAACTGCTTGATTGAATTGCTTGTTGTGGTTCTGGCTTGCAGTCAGAACCCCTTTCTTTATAGAGTTATCTGTGGTGGCAACACTTGCTCGTTGCGTGGCCAATATTACCAATCTGTTGTTCTAGTCGATTCTAGAGCTTTCGCCAGGATGGTGTTCTGGCCTCTGGCTAGAACTCCCTTCTTTCTGACAGGAAGTACCGTCACATCACTCACAGATCTCCTGATAATAATAGACTAACAAACCCCTGAGCAACACCTGAGAAGGCATGCTAGACATTCATCATCTGCACAGGTCACAATCTTTAACAGTGTTGATTATTCCTGCAACCGCTTGGGGGGTTACAGGGGGGGTATAGTGGCACCACGATGAAGGGTCTGAGCGTGCTGAGATAATTAAACATAGAGTTGGTAGACTCGGTTAACTCAGCGCTGCTGGACTTGTTAATACATCTTATGTGGTTAAAATCAGTGTCCTGATTCTTAAAAAAAAACTTACTTATACACACTATACTCTACGTGTTGTTAAAACCTGACGAAAACTTCCTGTGCGGAACGTTTAAGGTGATGTTAATACATCTTATACCCTATGGCCTCAGGCTTCAAGACAGGGGCTGGAAAGCGGGGTTTAGGGCTGAGTACGAGGCGTGTCCTGTCATCGGTTAGACTGACAACAAAGCTCAAATGCTGAGTATTTTATTGGTGAGGTGTTGCCTTCTTCCCCGCACTTAGGCTGACCTCCAGCCGTTAGGCATAATCGCCAGTGCTATTGCCCCTCTTATTAAAAGCGAGATAATTATCTTTTTCCTTTCCTCTTCTTTACTTTCACCCCTCTGATCCTTCGATGACTTTTACATGCCGGCTACCTAGATAAACAACAATGCGCTACGATGAACTGGACCAAGATTCTTCCCGATTATTTGCTACATCAGGAGAGTGGGATGTGCTGTCAATGAAACTCGCGCATCACCGCAGCACCGGTAAGTTTTCGCCATGGGAGACTACTTGCTGGGTTTAAGAAACGATGATTCTTATCGACTTAGGGAGCGCAAGTTTCGGAAAGGAAACAATCACAGATCTCGAGGGGTTGTTTGGGAGGTCCGATCTGGTGCGCATCTCACGTGTAACTATATTTCTAAAGGCTATCGCTAACGGCAGTACTGCATCTCAAAGCCATTCTCACCCAAAAGAGAGGCGACTAGAGTGTTGTAAGTTGCTTTATTAGTTTGACCTGGAAACCTTCACATGGTCAGCTCAAGGAACTAACTTCGCACTAGCGTTATCAGGCAACAAAACTCGTGGGGCCGCTTTTGTATCTCGCTCGCTGGCTTCAAGGCCATCCTTGCAACCTGCAATGCGTTCCCTGAATTTCAGAAATATGTTCGGGCCTTTGGCTTCAAAGTAAGCGACACCGACGACGACTTTGGTGGCTATTCCCGACACATCGACCTGGGAGGGGACAGAGCTCCAACCGCTTTTGGTTTGTCCCCATCCCTGTTTCCTTCCAAAAGCCAATATCGTGACGCCTTCCGTCCATTTCGCTAACACGAGTTAGAGCTATGCTATAACATACGATATGTAGACAAGGTGGATAGAGACGAGTATCCATGGGTCTTTCGGCAGCTGGCGGTCTACTGTCGAACAAATACAGATCCGACTGCTACATCCGATTTTATTCTTCTCCAGCCTCCGGAGAGGGTGGTGGACGGTTTGACCCGCCTCTTGGAAGAAGACACAAGCCGCAGAGGATATGGCAGTCGGGATGCCAATGTTCGCCATCCCAACTCTTCCTATGCTATCAACGTCATGGTGCTTCAAAGTACCGAGAGTAGATGGAGGTCCTTCATCGACCACGTCGAGAGCGAATACCGTATCTTTGTGAGAACCCCCCCCAAAAAACTAATCTCTATTACCCAAACTGGTACTAATTTCGTTGCCTAGAGAAGCAAAGGTTGCTTCTCCAGGGTTGGAAGAAGAGCTACCAACCACGATTATAGTGTCGCATTCCACGATGCCCAAGAACTGCATTCACTTCGCGAGCAACTCCAGCGGTCTCTCTCTGCAATTGATTCCAGCTTAGAAACAGCAGTAGGGATCCGGAATCAGTTTGTGGACCTCTATGATGCCCACAACCTGAACAACCTAGGCAAGAATTTTCATATGCAGCTGGAATGCTACCAAGTCTGCATGAGGTCCCACAGGCGAGCTGTTGTCAGGCTATTAGAAGTTTCACAGGGCATATTCACACTGGTGAGTTTTTCATGGAGTATTGCTGCCCTTGGCTTGTCCCTCCAGTCGATGTTCCTCTGACAGAGTTACTAGCTCCTGAAGACTTTGGATTTCCGAAACGACGAGATGGCCATCAAGAATTCCACTGTCGTGCAGTCGATTCTACTCGCAGCTGGGAGCGAATCAGAGTCCCTTAAGCGCATTGCTGAGAAAACCCAAGTGGACTCACGCACGATGAAAATTCTCAGCCGGATTGCTTTGATTTACTTGCCAGCAAACCTGATTGCAGTATGTGTTCCGCTTCTTTCTGAAAAGTTAAACTTCTTTCAATATATATCACACAACAAAAAACATTACTAACTATGCTAGTCTATTTTTGGAGCAAACGTTTTCACGTCATTCATTGACAATACCAGCGGACTTTTCATATCGTATATCATTATCACTAGCTGTTTCATGATACTGACTCTAGCTGCCTTTTATATTGAAGAGAAGGGGATAGGTTCGATTACTAAACGTCTTCATATAGGGGGCGTATAAGTACGGTGCGGGTGGGGAGATGTTTGCGTCGAGGGGTAGGCAGCAGAGGACGTCAGGGGTGGCAAGTACATGCTGGTACATCCACATCCCGATGAAATTTACGTACAGCTACTCGTCAATAACACCACTGTTTTTAATCTGCAACGAAGGCTCTGGCAGTGGGAGGCATCTATTCAGCAGACCTTCCATAGTCATGGTCTTGGCTGTCTGACACCAGGATCGACATTCAATCCTCAAGTTTTGTTCGGAATATAGAGTATCTGCAATTTGATATTATATCTCTGGATGTGGCTATCTCCCTGCCTAGTTAACTACTCCTGTCAAAATCCATCAAACGTGGCACTTTTCCAGGCGCCTCAAGGTCCTCTCGCTGAAAGACTGCATGAATTCCTGAGCCGTCATCCCCGCTGAATCGGCGGGCCCAACGCCTAGAGTCAAGCACGTTTTGACAACGGCTTGATATTCATGGCCCATCTTCGAGTCTAGGTCGCTGACGTACTCACGTAGAAGATACTCCGTCACTTTCTCCGGCGCACGGCCCTTGGCCATCGACTTCAGAGTTCTCCAGTGGCCTATTTCCAAAAGCACCAGGCCCAGACTATAGTAGTCGTACTCGATCCGGTGACGGCGGTCTTTGATGTATCTCGGATGGCAGTACAGCTCCTGCTCAGGATCTTCTGGAGGGCCCATGGTGAAGTTGTTCTCCTCGTCAGGCCTGCTGCGGCTGAAGCCCATGAGATAGGGCTCCGTGATAGACCAAGGCTCCCTCCCAGAAAAGACAATGTTAAAGGCTGAAAACCCTCGGTGCATCCATCCTACCTCGTGCCATGCCAGCACGGCGGCGGCGAGGCGCTTAGCGAGCTGGAAGCGATGCGTGATGGATGGGTTCTTGGTCATCTGCTCTTGCTCCTTCTTCCTGCCACGGAGGAGAGCGGAGAGCGGGACTGGGCTCAGGGGTTTCTGCCAGGTTGAGATGCCGTCGAGAACGGGTGGCATTTCAAAAATGAAACCGAAAGCGTGCCGGTTAATGTCGTGGTAATACCCGGTGCATGGGAGACAACGAAGTGACGCTGGCTTGTCTTTGGAGGCGAGCATTTCAGCGAGAGCGCCGGCGCGAACTTGGAGTTCTGCCTGTTCCTGCGGTGTAATTCGACTGTTGTATTCTAGCCACTCGACGAGGGCGGGACTCCACGAGCCGGTGTCGCGCTGGATTTTGTATGGCTCATAAAATCCGAATCTAAAGTCCTTACCCAGTTCGGAGTCGAGCTGCTGCACGCCTGGTCTCTCCTGTAAGAGATGGGAGCTTGCAGTCGGATTGGGGTTTTGCAGTAGAAGGATCATGCGTTTGGTTACTGCTTTGAGGCGGAGATTCCGGTATGCAGTGGAGTCACCCAGGGTAGTGCATAGAGACTCAAGCGTCTCGACGTCGGTTGTGGAAAGGAAGTGGTGCTCCAGGTTCCGGTTCAGCCGCTCTCTAGTCTCACGGGGGAGTGTAGCCCATAGCTTATCCATCCACTGTTCGATCTGGCGGCGGAGTGAAGAGCTAAGCGAGTTGGTGGTTGGTTCGCCCGCGGTGTCCAAGCTTTCGTAAAGGCCCAGCAGGAGCGGTTGAACGGTGGAATTAGGAGGGCAAGCTAACGCCGGATCCGGGGGAAGTAGCCCGGGCTGAGCCGTGTCGGTTGTGCCAAAGATGCCGCTGAAATTTCGCAATCTCTCCAACTCCATGTCGATACCCACGTGTGCTGTCGTTTCCGCTGTTGCTTCCAACCGACGCACGGTAGCACCAAGTAAAGACGTGAGAGCCAATAGGTCCAACCGAGCTGAAACCGCGCGGGCGCTTGGACGAGCTCCTGGTTCAATGGCAAGCATTTCACCGGCCAAGTTCAAAAGTTCTCGTCCTTCGGCAGTGGTATCCTCGGCCAGTTTCTGCATCCATGTCTTGACACTGAGGTTAACTTTGCCATTGTGATGAAACTGGAATGTCGTCCAGCGGCCTATCGTAGCCCTCCTTAAGCGGTCAAAATCTCGAACACCCTCAGCTTTGTGGTGCAGATAGGTTAACATGACAACGAAAATACATCCCAGCGCCCAGATGTCGCTCTCCTGGCCGATATGAGTTGGCTCAAAGTTGTTGAGGACGGATGGGCATTCTGGCGCGATGTAGTATCCTGTTGTGTCATTCGACATAGTCTGGACGTGATGAGACGCGTCTTTGAGATTAGAAAGGCCGAAATCCGAGAGAACAAGCTTTCCCGCATAGACAAGGATATTCTCAGGCTTCAGGTCATGGTGGTAGCCTTTCATCTTCAGGTTGAATTCGGGACATGTGTAATCATGGACTGTCGATAGTGCCGAGCAGAGACCTTGGAGAGCTTGATAGAAGCAATGATCTTCTTGGAAAATTGGATGCGGCTCGCCTCGCTCCAGCAGATGTTGCAAATCGCAGTCGGCTCTCGGGAGGAGAAGGTTGTAGGTACTGTTGTGGGTATAGGATGCCAACAGCCTCACGAGGCAAGGATGTCGAATCAGCCGCAGGAGGGATAGGATCTCTCCCTCCTCAGAAGATGGCCGACTGGAGGGATCGTTCTCCGCAATAAGCGGCACTTCTTTCCTTATAACTACACTACCCTAGCGAGTCTATTAGTTAGTATAAAGCTGTTCTTAGGCTTGCTCAGTGCTAGAGGTAACATACCATGGAGGAATCATGACTGCCAGGATCTAGTTCGACCTTGAACACCTCCCCAAAGGCCCCCTCGCCGACGCATACGCTGGATTTGAAAGGCAATACGGTATAGTTGTCCAACTTCCGATGGGACATATCCGCCTTGAAGACTGGGGTTGTTACTTGCCATTGTTCCCGATAGAAGGATTCGGATACGCCGTTGTTTTCGACAATTGCATCCAGTTGCTCCCGGCTGAACGGCAACTTGGCATCAAGAGGCTGCCCCGTCAACTGATCACTCTCGAGAAATTGGACCATGGACGGAACAGAGTCTAGCCGAATCAGCAAGGCAAGGACCCGTTTTCCGCCGTCGATGATGCGAGTAATAACTTCTTCTTGACGATGGGCAGTTATTCCACTCCCAAAAATGCAAGCCCGAATAACGGACGGATCTAGAAGGCAATCCAGTGCCGCAAACGGAATGTACGTTTTTTTTTCGCAGTTGTCCACCAACAGCCTCTCCATCTTCCTCTTCAGCTCTTCCAGGTCGAAAGACTCAGTAACCATTGCGTCGGAAACAAGCCTTCTGCGGCTTCTATCGAAGTTCTGCGATTTCGTCCTGCAAGTGAGGCACCAGCCGAGTTAGTACATGCTGGGTTGGTGATAAATAGCAATCATGCTTTGCCCTTACGTCTGTTAAATGTCTTGGAATCCCTAAGATGTACTCCCGAGCTCTCTCCTAGATTGATATGTGAGCAGTGCCGTGGGCCCCGGGGTTTTTAAGGTGTCGCACTTCGACGGTGTAGCCGTTGGGACCGAAGTTGCGATCCAAGAGTCCAAGCAACTTCTGCCTCTTGATATATCTCCGCATGAGCGTCTGGGGTTCCATCATGTCGCAGTGCCTCGAGGGGCCGAGAGTGTCTTGACGGGCTGGAGAATGCCTCGGTAGGGGCTGAAGTGGCTGCTTGGAAGGAAGTAGCCATATATCACTGGAGGAAAGTAGGTCGAGAGACTGACCCCGCATTGCACGTGCAACGCCCTCAGCGAGCCGCGACTGCCGCTAAACGAGCTTTCTGCATTTTTGGGGACCCTCCGGACACTGCCCACTTCATCATCAAATCGGATTTCTGTGAGCAAAAACTGCATTCAGCTTCAGCTGGCATGACTGGACAGGGTGGTGACGTGGGGAGACGCAGGCGTTTCAATCCACTCGCACTCGCCACCAAGGCGCACATAGCTAGAGCAAATCATTCCGTTGTGAATTCTGTGTCGCAAACCGCCTCGCACCTGCTCTGGATGAAACTGGACGTGATGGCTCCACTTCCACGGCAAAAATATGTGACTCACCGAGATGGCAAGGCAAGTTCAGCATTCACTGGTTCAGAACTGCCAAATCTCGAGATCGAAACGGTGCTAGTGTTGGCCGCCGTGGTGCGACAGCATGCTGTCAGGCTGAATTTGGCCAAGGTTGGGTTTTAGGTTGTTTGGGCCGCCCGGAAATGCGACCTTTTGCCCACCCTTAAATATTTATGATATAGAGTTAATAATATTGTCCATAACAACTGCGTGCAGCACGCCCCCTGACCAAGCCGACGCAGCAATCATGGAGCACGTTTCCACTTCCACCGACTCGGAGCCTTCCTGGTCGCCCACTGGTGCTTCCACTCTCACGTCCTGCACGTCTTCGGTCTGGTACAGCTCGGTTCCCGATGTCGCCAGAACTCCCATCGGCCATTATGATTTCATTTCGTTTCTTGCCACTACTCAAAAAGCGGGCGTTATGTTCCTCCCCCTGAACTGGAGACCTGAGCTGGAGAAGCTGGGACTTGGCGGCCAAGGAGATATACGCCAACTCCAGGTAACAGCTGACACGACTTTTGCCTTCAAAAGATTATCCACCACCAGCAGGAACGGGCAGCAGACGGAGGATTCAGAGCGACGCTTGTTTCGCGCTCTGCAGTCTGAGGTGCTCATTCTTTGCAATCCGTCGGTGCGAAACCATCCCAACATCGTCAACCTTGAAGCTGTTTGTTGGGATCTGTCAAGCGAAGAAGCAGTGATGCCGGTCTTCGTATATGAAAAATCCCCATACGGCGATCTCAGACAGTTCTTGGACAGCGATGCGGGCAAAAAGCTCAATCTCCAGTCGAAATTGGATATCTGCTTTCGGATCGGCAAAGCCATAGAGGTCATGCATACAATCAGTAAGTCCTCTACTCGCCTGAAAGCGTAGTACGCGTTAGATGACAAATTCTCACCTCGCTGAGCTAGGCGTCATACACGGAGACATGAAGCCGGGCAACATCTTGATATTCCCAAGCTCCACAGAAACACTCATACCGAAACTTATCGACTTCGGATATTCCTCCATGGCCCTGCTGCGCGATGATAAGCTTGCCATAGGGTGCACATGGGGATGGGCGGCCCCGGAGTGGACCGGCAGGCTGTTCACACTCTTAGAAGCCAAGAAGATGGATGTCTACAGCTTCGGGCTGGTTTGCCTGCTAGTAACCTTTGGGGATCGATTTAGCGCAGAGATGCGTTCAGACTACCACTGTCACGACAGCCTGCTGCAGGCAATCGCCCAGGCCATTGATGCCGAGCTAGGGGCTTTCCCCGAACAAGCCCGACAAGTTGCGCACTTCTTCACCTCGGCGCTTTCTGAAGATCCAGAGCAGCGCGGTGATATTGCAGAGCTTTTGGAAAGCATCTCGCAAGCGTAAGCATTTAAACGACATGGCCATTCCCAAGAATCTCACTAACACCGGGGTTTGTAGGTGCACTCCAACAGAATGTGAATCAAAGTCCATTTTACATGGGCCACATAACAACTTGGAAGATAACTTCCCCTCTCTGAATCTTCAAGTAAGTGGGGTTGTGCTTCACCAAAAAGGGATTATGCTAATACTGTAAAGATATCAAAGGATATGACTACTACGGATATGCCCGGTCGCCATGTCTTCGGCGAGCGGTCGGATCCGCTTGACATTTTTCATCAACAAAGCTTCTCGGTAAGTAGTAACCGATTCAGCCGCCCCTTGATGCTGATGACGATAGCTAACACCGCTCAAGATAGCGAAGGATACCAATGTCCTCTGCCAATCAGACTATCGGCTTCGTCGATACATCTTCAACAAGCTATTAGCTCGCGTTGGCGATGCGGAATGTAATCGATGCTACTTCACCGATTGCTTGCAGTTGTCCTTTTGCTATAAAGTTGGATTTGGCACTCCCCAAGACCATGCAAAGAGCCAGCAGTGGGAGCAAGAGGTCGAGGACTACCGCGCCACATTTGGCCCGGGAGAGTCACGACCGGTGAACACCCTCAGCCACGAGTTGGAGCGCTCTCGACACCCGAGGGAAGTGTATGAAAGCGACTTGCTCCATCGCTTGACTGAAGGAGGCTACCTGGACACGATGGACTATGTCCACGAATACAGGCGTGATGGAGTCTTGGAGGTCGCTGAAACCCATACACGATATGAGATGGAAGGCATGGAGGGCGTCTTGCATGGTTATCATCCCGCCGTGCTCTCCCTATCCCGAATTCTGGCCACCATTCTCACTGCCACTGGCCATTTTCAGTCTGCAGCTACTTTGGTTGCAGCTAGGGCGAAAGACCTCCAGCAGATACCGCAATCGTTTTGGGAACCGAGAGACAGAATGCTGGACGGCCCAATCAGGACCATAGTTACCTATACTACACGCGATGATCCATCACGCAAGGTCGAGGCCGCAGCAATGGAATTGTTTCTCGGACTGGAGCTTCAAGATCGGCACGCAGCAATCTCACAGGAACAAGGCACTCCGCGAGTAGCTGAGGCACAATATCGACACATCATCGAGTTGCAAGATCGGCTCTTTGGCCCCAAAAATAGCGCACTCATGATTGGCAGTCTGGCTGGGCTCGCGATGAGCCTGGTCGAACAAGGTCAATTCCGGCCTGGACACTCATACTGTCACCACGCCCTAACCATGGCAGAAGCCTCGCTCGGCAATAAGCATCCCAATACCCTGCGCATTCGAAATAACCTGGCAGTCGCCGAGGCAAACCTTGAGAACTACAACAAGGCCGAGACCTTCTTGGAGAGCATACACAGCGACATGTTAGGACATGCACTGCTAGGCGAGCACCACGAATACACCCTGGTGGTCCTTTGCAACCGGATATCGCTCATGCATTTACAAGGCAGACATGAGGAAGCGGTGAAATTGGCTCTGCAAGCAAGAGAAGACTCGATCAAATTCTTGGGGGAATCGCATCTAGTGTCTCAGACATGCAACCACAACCTCGCAGTGGTGTACACAGCCCTGGGTGGGTATGAGAAGGCCAAGAAACATCTCGAAGAATGTGTCGCGACATGGGAAGTCCTCTTGGGATCAGACCACGAAGCTACCCGGCAAGGGTATTCCAATCTCTGTAGATTGAGAGACGAGGGCATGGCCGACCGGTGTGGACACGACGCCAAGTACAAGAACCAATTGCTCCTACGTCCAATCCTACGACAACTCGCTGAGCGTGTGACCGCAGCGAGGGGAATGCGTCTCCTAGACTCGGCATGGGTAGCGGAGCTGAGGAGCCGATACGTGGACATGGCCAAAAAGTCAAAAGAGAAGGAAGCAGCAATGTAAGATACCCACTCTGGCAGGCTACTTAGCACACACCTTGATTACTTTTACTAACGTTAGGGTGGCCGGTAGCGAGGCGTTATCAAAGCTGTTCCTCCGCGCGTCGAAAGACAGCAACATCAACCATTGCATTATCCCGGGCCGAGTGGATGCCGCCAATTGCGATGTATCGGTTTATAATATCCAGAGCCTATTCACCGACAGCTTCGAATCGGCCGGGGGTCCAACTCCCCGTTTTGGCACCGGCGATTTTGTCATCTCCAGAGACGACGACAGGCTCCTGGTCTTTGTGGAATTCAGTGTGCCTGTGAAAATTCGCTCCATCCGTCTGACTAGCTTGGGCGGCACTTTGGGAGGCTCCTCTGGTGGGTCGAAGCCTACTCGGCTTACATTATACAAGAACCACGGATCACTTCTGGATTTCGATGACGTCGAGGAGTTCGATGCGCCCCAGTTCTCGCTCAACAAAGCCGGCTGGAAGGAGGCGGTACCGACCATAACAATCCATACGGGAAGACATTTTGTCAAGTTGCAGAGGGTCGCGAACCTCAATATTCTTCTGACGGGGGAAACTGGCTTCCGTACTCGGTTGGACAAGATTTCTTTTCTGGGAGATGCTTGAATGTGGCGAGGGACAGTTAACTTTTAGCATATCCATTAACTAACTATTATCAAGAAACTCACCACCAGCCTAATATATAAGTATTTTAACTACTTAATCTTAACCTAGTTTTTAAAGTGTTTCTCTAGATTCCTCAGGGTCTCTATAGTTACAAAATAAAAATCCCACCGGGGGTATATACATACGTATTTGTGAATACCAAGACCCCACACAATAAAATACCATAATACCTTTAGCTAAGTTTTAACCCCTTAGATCCACACTACTATACTATACCTGTATTAGGGAGGGTTAAGTGGAAATGCGCCTCCGACTTAATGTGCGGCATATCATGCACAAATCCGATCGAGCTTCCGATCTTCGGATTGGGCCCTGGGGCTATTTTGGCATGGCCCATTGGCTGCCCTACGTGGCCGCCTGCTCTTATCCGCCCGACCCTCTCTCTCACCGAAATCCGACATTCTGGGCCCTCAATTGGGTAGGAACGCCAGCGCCCAACCACATCTTCAACCTCATGGAAGCAGCCACCTGTATGAAAGCCCCCAGAGAATTTTGTCAACTTCTGCGCCCTCTGTAATACCCGAATGTGTCAAGATTTCCAGCTTCTAGACCAGTGGCAATACTTTCTCGAGTCTGGTCATATCGAGGTGACCTTTCGGGAACTGTCAGAAAGAAAGGGGTTCAGGGGCCCTGGGCATCTAGTCAGCGGAGCTGACTGGATGCCTGGCACTGCCAGAGCGCCAGTGAGCCTCAGCCACCACAGTGACGAAGTCTGAATCCTGTAAAAGGTCTATAAAGAAGGAGGTTCTGGCTGGAAGCCAGAACCTCCAGAGGAAATACAATCACACGGTTGCAACCAAGAGTGCCGCGCTTCTAACAGGAACCGGCTGAGAAATTCATCCGAAGTGACGACTTGAATCGACTCGTGGATGTTTTCGAAGCCCAGCTTGAAGTCAAGACTGCAAATGAAGGTCGTATAGGCCACCAAGAGAAGGGAGAAGTTGACCCCTTCTAACGCGCGCGCTCCAGACCGGGCTTCAAGCTCGCTCCCTGAACTGCTTCCAGGATCATTGGCCTCTTCCATCGACACATCGGAATCACTCGAGCGTGCACTCTCCTCTGGCCCCGAATCTTGGCCGTGGATGTCATCCGGGTCTTCAACGCGGTCGAGCACATCATCTACGAGTATCTGCAGACTTTCGTCGACAAAGTCCTCGAGATCCCGGCGGCAGGCTTCTTCGGCCTCCCTCAGACGACGACTCTCCCGATATTTCGTCACGGATGTTGTTGCTGATGCGGTCTTGTATCCAGCCAGGCGACTCAGCCGGTCATCTTTGGACGCCTTTTCAGGGTCGTCGTACTTGTCATTGACGAGTTCCATATACTCCTGTGTGTCCCACATTCCACCGGTGCAGTGGGAACACCGTTTGGCGGCAGACTCTTCGTTTCGGTCTGTGCCCAACCCTATTTCGTCGCAAAACCACAGTTGCTTTGCGCAAAGCTGGAAGCAGCAACATCCGGCGTGAGATGCCACCCGACGTTTCAGGTCTTGATACAGGCAACGCCGAACCATGTGATCTGCGCTATCAAGGTCGCTCAGTATGTACCCTAACTTCTCGTTCGTCAGTCTGTGGGGCGACCACACTTCATTTGTGAGGCCCACACCTCAAGGACTTCCTCGCATAGCTTGTTAATATGGACTGGCTGAAACGAAGACTGGTCCCTACCAACCGTCAATGGCATGCCACAAGAGGAGGAGGGGATATACACTGAAGGTGCTCACGGTTCGGACGTATTGTCCATGATAGAAATGATTTCAAAGAAACCCGAGGCACGCAGGTTTGGATCTGGATCTAGGGTCGAGGAAAGCACCTTTCGGAGGATTTCTTTGTGAGGACCAGTGATGTTCGCCGAAGCATCCAGCGCCTGAAGAGTAAGCTCTAGAAATCTTCCAGTGCATTTCAGCTCATCGACCATAGAATCGAGATTCGCGCCAGAGTCATTGCCTTCCTCAAGCAGCAATAGCCCTTGTGTGGTCGCTGCGGAGATCAATTCCTCCCAGAGAAGCAAACGACAAACGAGAAGGCCAAAGCTGAAGAGGTCCATTGTCTGGGCGTCAGCCCACATGACGTGTTTCCCGGACTCGTGTTCCGGAGCATACCACCCCTTAGTCCGCGGGACCCAACTCCTTGTTTGACTGCGCCGGGACCATCGTCTCCCGCTCATAGTCCTCCGACCACTCCATGATCGCCTGAGTCCACGACAGTCCATCAGCAAGTTTGCCCTTCATATACGGTCGGAGCTTCTCGAAGGAGATATCCGTGGCGTCGCCCGTATCCTTCCAGTACACGCCCAGCGCACACATTTCCGCGTCTGTCAGGGTCCGCCAGTCGAAACGCTCAAGCCACTTGACGGGTTCTGTGACGAGCAGACTAAGGGTGTAGAGCATGTCGTCGTCCTTGATGCGGCCGGCTTTGCGGTACAGTCCATGCATATAGTTCATCCGTGCAAGGCCTTGGATGCTGCGCTCTCCGCCCGGTTGGGACTTTGTCTCTGACAGAACGGCGGCTGTGTCGGCGGTGCGCTTGTATGCATTCTCGGGCTTCGAAAGCTGGCCGGTTTTGACGAGGAGGTTGGAGATGGTGGGAATGCCGTAGGTCTGGAATGCGAGGCGGTTAGTAAGTCTCATGATCCTGTGAAATGTTCGCAGGGAAGTCACTGACCTTGAAGAAGCCGAAGAACAGCCCAGTGTTGAAGAAGTACGGAACCTCCATCTCTCTGAGGTCGGTTTGGATCTCGTACGCCTGCTCGACTGTCATGGTGGCCATTGCTTCCCGCGTCGGAAACCTGCGTGTTACTTTGTTGCGTTGGCGGTATCGCAGGGCGCGAATCACAATGAGGTACGAAGACGCGATGAGGGCCCATTAGGGCCAAGTCAGGTTGAGGAGCTCCATTTTGGTGGGTTGAAGGGCTCAACTTCCGGGACCAGGGGTGGTGCGTGGACTGAGGGCATCTGCAGTGACACCAACCCGGGGAAGGAGGGCGAGCTATATACTTATCCGACTCCGAGACACGGTTGCATCGTCGCCCGCAATCCTAGGGCTGATCCTAAAGGTGGGATTCCACTCCGCCGTACGGCAACCGGTGGGACAGGCTTACCACCAGCCAACAAAGTCGTCTTGGCGAGTGGAATTCATGCGACACATGGGCAGCCCGACCAACCGACGGCAGTCTGACAGTCACGGGGTTTAAGCTCAAACTCCGCCTGGCGTCACATTCTCCGCTTGCATTGTAAGGATTTCCATTCTTGGCGTTGCAAAAGCGGCCAGTGGTGAGATCTCGCACTCTGAATAGAGTGCTTCTCCGCCACGAAGTCCGCCTATCAACGCTCACAGGCACAGGGCTGGCATGCAGCAACGGGTCTGTTGGGCCGAGGGCAAAGCAATGATGCAGCAAAAGAACGCGATTGCGATGGTCGCGCCGACCACCTCCCGATGCCTGTCGGGCCTTGTATTCGTCAGCACTTGCTCTATGTGTATATCGCCGCTATCTCCAGGCATTCTCGATCCACGTCGGCCAATAATGACTCCTTTTGCGGCGCCACGATTGTCAGCTTCCGGGAACTCCGAACGTCAACTCCCTGTACTCCGCCAAGGTAGCGGCCGGTTCGGAAGCTGTGCCGGTTAACAAAAGGTGCTCACGCCGATCGTCTAGCAGCTTATAGAAGAGACATACCTCCAGTGCAGGTTGCCTAGCGCAACGTCCCGACACACATCCACGAAGCGAAGCACCTCGCGATCGGTCTTCTCGCCCCACACAGGCATGTTTGCGAGTGCGCGATACCAGCGTCGGTAGCAATTGTCTATCATCACACCGACGTTGTCCATGGCTTGCTGAGTGGAGAGGCCCTGGCGACCCTTCTTCGCGAGGTTGATGATGTTGAGATCCATGTTGAGCGCCTGACCTGCGCGTCAGCCACTGGGAGACGCCGCATGGGGATGATTGACTCACAACATCCTTCTTGAACGACGCGATATCGTTAACGCTGGAGACGGCCGCGACATTAGCGCTGACGGGATTTCATTAGGAGGGAGTTGTTGGTTCACTTGCAAGACCACTAGCTCGGCGCAGACACGCATGCACTCTTGCAGGGAAGGGTGCTTGAGAATGCGCTCCGGGAGGGCGGTTACGCCTTCCGAGAACTCTGTCAGTGCGATGGCGGGATAGACTCCTATTGTGCGCACGCGGAGGTCGAGGTACTGTTGGATGGTATAGGAGCAAAGTTTGCCGTCGCGGGTGTCTTGCACTTGTTGGAGGAGGCCGGAGTAGTAGAGCTGGTGCATATTGGTCCAGTGGTTTTGGAATTCTGCGGTTGGCTTGTCAGCTGGTGACCCAGAACGCGAGGATCTCGTCGTGGGGGGTTTCTGGAGTATTGAATCAAGGGAGGCGGGCGGGTGGGCGGTAGGGCTTGGATCATACCCGAAGACGAGTTCTGCGAGTTCAACACAGTCAGGCCAGCATCCCACCCTTCAGGGGTAGATCGGCAACGTGTCAGAATCTAGCACTCATGGCCAATTGTGGTGATTGTTGTGTATTGTTGTTCTGTGGAAGAGAAGCTCTGGCCTACAGGGTCCCCTATTGCCAAGCCGGCTACTTCCGCGAATGGCTCCAATTGCTTATATAAGCTGACACAACGAACCTTCCGGACACCATCAGAGATGGTCTGCATCACATATCTGATCGGGAACTTGGTGGGCGACACACGTAACGAACCATCCATCACAGCCAACGTCTTCTCTATCTCTTCTTTTGCTGCCGCCTCATCGGTCATGAGATGTCCCTCGTCGAACTCTGTTCAACTTCACAGTTAGCCGAAGCCCCGAAGGGTGGCCGGGGTACCCACGATCATCAAACAGAAATACCCAACGGTTCCAATCCATCGATAGGTTCAGCGTCTTCTCGTCACACGAATAGCACCAGGCGGATGCGAGGAAGGCGAGGTCGACTTTGGCGTTCTTGGCTGCCCATTTCTCGTCCTTCATCATCATTCGAGCGATACGGGCGTCGGCTTCGCGTTTGACCTTGGCGTAGTGCGGGTTGACTCGTACGTCGATGGCCATGATGGAGGAGAAGAGGTCGGGAATGTGAATGTAGGACTCTGTTGGCACTGGGGACGTTGTTTCTGTGGTGAGTTCATCAGGAGCATACTGAGGGATCTTGTCCACGAGGGTTCTGGAGGGTGAATTCGTGGGAGGCTTCTCCATGTTGGCTGGGTCGATGGCGATCCTTTCTTTGAGGGCCGTGGCTGCTGACACGTCACGGTGGTCAGATTCGCCGAGGCGCCGGCTCGGAGAGAAAATTCCCATAGTCCATGCAACCACGAAGGACAGGAAGTCGATGTTAAATGATGAATGCATCGTGCAAACTGTGAAGTCCGCCACTTTGGGCGTTTGGAGGGGATAGTCGAGGTCGAGCAAAGAATCAGAGATGGTGGGGAGTAATCTCCAGGTCAGTGACTCCTCTGGGGGGCGGGGGGGCAGCTGATACATATCTCAGGAAATCAAGGCCTTGCGTCACGTAAAGGTTGGGACGAAGGGATGTGGTAATATCATCCGACGGTCCTCCACACCACCCTGTCTGTCACATTTGCCGACAACACCAGCGTCGCCAGTGTCTTTGACGGTTACTACCACCAACTAGAAAGATGGGTTTTTTTTGCTTTCACACACCAATGTCGACTATTCCCTAACAGAAGTAACAACAGGCACATCGTCAAAGGCAATCCCGCCATTGTTCTTACCCCATGGAATCGGATAGACGCATGTGATCGATTCAGCATGTGTGCGACACCGATTCGGCATGCGCCAAGAGGATACACAGATCGCGGCGACAGGGGGGCTCTAGACCCTTTGAGCATATGCTCTCAATTTCGGCTTTTCTTGACGTCAACCTGTAACCCTGTTGGCTGGTGGATTTCCGTTCTCGGTAGGACTCGGTGTACTGCTTGACGAGCAAGTCTTCCTCATTCTATTTTTGTGGGGTTTTCCCATCTTGATTGAGCATCTACTCGAACTGCCCGAAATCCTCATTGTGGTTCTCTGGCGGTTCTAATTCCTCCTGGTGATTACACCTCAAGCTTCGACAGTCGTCTTTGAGTGACACCAGCGAAGGCAGATGGCGGAATGTAAGGTACGATCCATGCCACTGCCTCAAGATAGCCGTAGAAACTCAGCGGTAGGCTACAGGTGCAGCGTTCACGGTACCTTGGATCCTTCCATCAAGGAAACATCACCCAAGGGTACAGCCGGAGCCCACGTTTACGGCAAATTGAAGGGGGGAATTACGCAAGAAGGAGAGTGTTTGCCACAATATCATTGCTATTTCCGCGCATTCTCTGAACCTAGACGGCAGGTCTCGGTCGATGCGGCTAGGTCAAGGACACGACAGATAGCACAAGGCCCGACATGATGTCGGTAATGCGGCCTCCCATCAGAACTGTCTGTGCCCTGTGGGCAGTTGCTCTCCCGTTGAACTGCCGGCATGACACTCTCACGGTTCCCGCGTGTTCTAGACCTGGCCATAGCTCTCGGTTGGCTTTGCTGAATTCTACCCCTTTCTGTGCTGGCGCATTCGCAGATTGTCTCTGGGGTGGGCATGTCCAGTCTTGTGGCTTTGCCCCTTTTATTCGCGGACCCACTTTTATCCGGATGTCCCTGTCAAATTACGTAATCGCGCCTTGGCGCCACGGAACCGCAGCGTGGCCGAGCACCATAGCTTCGCTTGGCTGAGAAGACCGCTCCCTGAATAGAACACGACTTGACGGCGGCAATTACTGTGTTCTTGGTTGACTGCGTTGAATTCAAGAGTATTTGATAAGCGAGTGTCCCGGATAAGCAAGTGTCCCACTTTCCAGTACAACACCACATCCATCCTCAATTACAAAACCACAACACTAGGAAATAACAATAACTGAATCAGAAACAGATTAATCAGACGATTCTACAGCCTCCTCACAAGTACGCACATTATAGCCAGGCTTACCACACACACCATAACACTGAATCTTTATACAAGAGCCTCCTACACTAACACTTTATCATATTTCCTAAGCTAACTGCTCACCCACAGCCTTCTAATCTAGTAAATCCTATGCCTCCTGTACAGTAAGTAACCCTCCAAGCTATACACGTGTTTTTTTTAGCTCTACGTCGCTTACTAAGCTCCTCATTAGCCTTTTGTAGTGTAGAGACCTCCGTACGAAGAAGAGCTACCTTGTGTATCACAGCTATAATTCTTTTATCTAATCGATCCATAGCCGTTAGTATTAAGGTTAGAGAGCTACTCTATGTAACGCAAAGGCGTTAGGTATAGGGGTAATCGAAGAAGGATCGTAGGGACAAGATAGTCAGAAGGTGCAAAGGTAGGTGTGTGTGTGAGGATCAATTGAAGCGTGGCCTCCCTCTATTCAGAGGTGCGGCCACCGGACTATTTATGCTTATTCTTGCCTGCGGGTTCCGTCGGCTCCCGAGCCTCCTTCCGTGGCCGGATCCGGGTAGCCATCGCCATTGCCGGAAACGTGAGCCGTATCGGTCCGATTGCCGCAACCGGCTCCGTTCCGTGACCCGTGCAATCCAGCCCCACCGCCACTGGTATTCCTGCTCCACAGCCGTATCCGTACGGTCGGTGGTGTGCCCTGGAACTGCCAGCCTCCGGCTTGGGATCCGCTGGCACGATTGCCCTAATCGCTGCACCTCTTGGTCTGCGCCTGGCCTCGCAACCTCTGGTTCAGGGCTGGCCCCTGGCCACCCTGTTACAATAGCCCTGTAAGCGCTAAACAAATCTATCCTGAACTCACAATAATTGACTATAGCCTCAAGGGTCCTTGCCCTTTGAGATGCATTCTGGTTCTGATATACTGTCTACATACTAAGGTCCTTCAGGGACCGAAGTTATCTGCCATTCCATGAATTCTAAATGATAATCCGTAGACGCTCACTAGCGTAACCTTTCGGGTCGTTGGTCGTTATAGGTTCGATACGAAACCTTCCTAGCCATCATGGCTCCTTCGATCATCGCTCCAGCACCTGTATTCATCCAAAGCACCGGCATCATTCGACACCAGCCTCCGGAGGAAAGGCAACGATCGGAGCGCTGCCAACTCCGAGCCGGGGTTTAAGTTGGCGTTGAAAATGAGCGGGTAGAATCTCGAAGCGAACTCAACATTGCTGCCGTCGACGAGAGATCGCATCAATGTCACATCATCCCGCTCTTTGCTTGTCAGGAAGCATTTTATCTTGTCACTGTCCTAGGTGGGCGGCCTAAGCTGGTGGGGGGTTGTCAAGCACCAGCGCGCGCTTGGCGCTGAAAAGAGGGGCTCATCTGGCGCGCGTGTCTCGTCGGGTTCTGAATGCCCCGGGGAGTCTCTGCGCTGCCGCTTTCTGTCGGGGCTCGGCTGCGACATGTCGGTAGTTGGCTGTTGGGATTGAAGACTGATGATGATGGAGTTCAGTTGAAAGGATGGGCTGGGTTTTGATGAAGTTCGCAATGGTTGCCTGTTCGTCCATCATTGCTGGGGCTTGGCGCTCGGGGCTGTTTAGACAGGGGTCATCAGGGGTTCCGTCTGCCCCCAGGAGCTCTGGGACTGGCAACCCAAAAGCGAAAGCGACGGGAGACACTGGCAACAGGTGTGAGCCTGACGAAGTGGGGTTCATTCGGGACGTTATCGCAATCAATCCCGAAGTTGCGCCTTCGAGCAGAGCTTCAAGGCGAGGAAAGAGCACCGAGAAGGGCGGGGGCGAGCGAGTGTTTGTTTGCAGGGGGCCGTATGTAAATGGGAATGTCTTTCTAGTGCCCTTGGGCTTTGCCATGTTGTTGTCGGTTACCTGCTTGTCAGGAAGCGGACCTGGCGCGGGCGCTGGGGGATTCTCCAAAAGCCGATACGCAGCCCTTCCTGGTTTAGGGTCTTGATGCTGCCGAGGAGAGCTCCCAAATGTCCTTGTTCTTCGCCTCACCACCATCGCGCAACTTCCAGCCGTTGCGTAACTAGCCAAAGCGCTCCTTCCCTTTGGAATAAGCCGACAGTGTCGAACGCGCGATCGCCCCGCAAAAAAAAAAACCAGCCAGAGGAATGGAGGAAGGAACCACGAACTGGGCAGCCCATCGAGGTTTTGTGTTCTGCTCACTTGCTGGGCGGTCCCTCTTCTCTCTTTCTTCTCTTCACGCTCACCCGC
>Ga0247770_1000577_pt1 | contig 34458 bp, 45 predicted proteins | sample UWRJL136409B6_FD_179943 | JGI IMG/M metagenome (GOLD analysis project Ga0247770, IMG submission 179943) | Plant litter microbial communities from Arlington Agricultural Research Station in Wisconsin, United States - UWRJ-L136-409B-6 | ecosystem: Environmental > Terrestrial > Plant litter >... | reverse complement strand
AAGAAGATCAAGAGTAGATACAGGAGCTGCGCGGAGCGCAGCTATATAGGCGGAGACCCGCCTCCATGGGAGCGGTGGTCTGGGCTCTCAGCCCAGACCCACTTTGGGGCCTTAGCCCCGTGACACTGCTTTCGGTGTGGGAGAGAATGGCACTCTCATCGCCGTGCGTGTGGGGCCTTCCTCTTGCCGATATGCCTCAGATGCTTGGCTGGATGCATCATCGCAGTGTCAGCCCCAGACGCAGGCCATCATTCCCGAGCTGGGCATGGGCCGGTTGGGACGTGGAGGTCACAATGAACGACATGCTTAGGCTGGGGGGCGACGGTGGAAACAGGTTCCACAGCCTAGCCCGCGATATGACGGTTCGATATGTGGGCATTGACGACAAGGAGCTCATCGTCGAGGGCTGGCAGGTAACGCTGGAGATCCGCACCGAGCCCTTCAGTGATGTTTTGATGACAGGAACCGAAGAGGTGATGGGCAACGCTCTTGAGCGAAACTTCTTGCATCCAAACATCCTTGCATCTGGGAGGTACGAGTGTTTGGTTATTGAGAGGCTGGAGTACCAAATCTTCGAAGGTGGCTCGCTGTACCAGCGAGTCTTTCTTATGGTCCTGGACAAGAGTAGCCTGATCGCTCAGAGGCGGACGTTGATCACGCTGACGACCTTGCCAGGCCGCGACTTCATGTGCCTTGGGCCAGCCAAAAGAGTACTGAGGTTGGTCTGACCCATGGTCAACCGGACTGAATTTGAAGAGGATCGGTTTACGAAGCACAAAAGAGAGGTCCCGGGTCCGAATTCACGGACTTAAGAAGTACCAGAGGAAAAAAGCCACGTGTATAATTTGGGGTCACCGTCGGAAACCTGGTGGAAGTACCCTGGGAGCCGAGTGGGGAGCGGTGCTTGGATGAAGTACAAAGGAAGGAGCCCCCAGTGCAACTCTGCAATCAATTTTTCCGCATGATGATTTTTCCTCTTCCATCTTCTCTCCAATAATTACCACCACAGCCACGAATCGGATTTTCTGTTTTTCGGTTCAAACTGTTGCCCACAGCTGTTGGTTGGTGCTTGGCCAACGCGCTTGTGTGCCACCATGCAGCACGGGGTGGTAGATGAATGACGTTGACCGCTCTTCAACCTCGGCGCCGAACGGACCTCCAACCTCCCGTCTCCAAACTCTGAACTCCTGGCGCCTAGCGCTAATTGCTTCTCCCCAAATTCTGCTATCAGACATTCTGGCCCGAACTAACCGATCTACTCACATGTTGGCCCAGACGATGCCCCATTCCGAGCTCTATTCCCCTCTCACCGACCCCGCTCGCGAAATCCGACTCTTGACGCCCCTCCCTTCCGATAATTTTGAAGTGCCGATAAATGGCGTCCTCGAAGTTGTTCCCCCCGACGCATCTCAGCAACAGTACAAAGCTCTCTTGTACTCCTGAAGCGATCCCACCATCACGACTCCGATCCTGTTGAACGGGCACGGGCACGAGCATCAGATCAGCGTCAATTTGGAGGCAGCGCTCCACCATCTGCGCAGTGACTCTAATGCCGTTATGCCATGGGCCGATGCCGTCTATATAAATCAGCACGACGATGCCGAGAAAGGCCACCAGGTCGGCCAGATGGGCCGCATCTACCGCGGCGCCGACTCTATGCTCGTCTGGCTTGGCGAGGAGAGTGATGACAGCCAGCTCATGGCGAATATGATTGTGGAGCAAGTCAACGGGGAACCGGAAATGCCCAATGAGGAATCGCAGGATTGACCAGCCAGCTCTAAGACCGAGCTAGATCGTCGACGCCGGGTCGTTGCTAAGTTGCTAAGGCGTGACTGGTGAACGAGGCTCTGGGTCGTTCAAGAAGTCCTTCTCGCTCGAGAAGTGGCATTCTGCTAGAGAAAGCACCGTTTCCCTGAGCTGGAGGTGTGGATAGGCTTGGGTAATTTTATTGAGGACTTCGCGCGCCGTAACGGAGATAGTTCCTCCGGCGAACAGGACGTCGTTGACCGAATCGGGATGATTGCCAAGTTGGTGGGGCAACGAAATTCTACGATGCAAGAACTCACGAACGCGACAATGGATCATGACGAGAAAGGAGGAATTATGACCAACTCCGAAGCTGAATCAGCAATCGCTCCGCCCAGCGGAGTGGACGATAGCCAGGTTGGTTATGGTGAAAGCGAGGCTGCAGAGGTGGCCGATGGCTTCAGAAATTGTTGTTGCCGGTGCCGGGTATGGTGTCGATCTCCTGTGGCTTCTTTTTGCGCTTAGCTGAGCCAAGGCTGCTCCGCGTGCCATTTCATCATCATCACACCATAAGGTACCTGGCACCGGCAACAACGAACTTTACCGTTATAAATCATCACAAAATTTTCAAACCCAGCCATACAGCGTAAAACCTAAGTTCTCACTCACTTTCTGACCTTCACGCTGCAACGGCTGGCTGCACTTTTCCGCTAACAAAACACTACAACACCCCAGCCTTTGCACTTTTCCCACAGCCAAGATGGCGTTGCGGAAAAAGAGCAGCCACAAAGGCATCTCATTTTTCAGCCTAACTGGCCAAATACGCAGCCAGATTTATCACGAAATAATGAAGTCGGCCCGTGGCTACCTACCTAACAGGGAGAGAGTCGAAGAGTATTCCCGCACCAAATGAGGCATCTCCACCGAGTTTAACCATCCGGTTCTGAAGCGCTCCTCTCCATCCTCTGAACCAGCAAGTGTATGTCCGCACCAAAACCACCCCAAATCACCTCAGGCAGCTAAATTTTTCTAGCATTTTTACACCGAGTTCAACTCCATCCTCTTCAGCATGCGCATCAGCATGGAAGCCCTCCCCTCCGCTACCCGCTGGCTCTCAACCGTCTCAAGCACCATCCACCTGACTCACCTACGACGTTCCTTCCACTGTGACGGGCATCCGTGTCATTCGCAACAGCATCAAATTCAGCAAGCGACTTGTCGCGATGCTCAAGAGGATGAAGAACCTGCGCCTGCTGAAGGTTTCATGACAATTAGGGGGAAGAGATGGAAGGTTTGTGAGGGCGCTTGTGAGAGAGCTGAATGTTCCGGTTGAGGTTCTTCTTTATGATACCTATTGGGAGGGTTAAGAGAGGATGGTGGTTATGCCTGAGGAGGTAGAGGGGAATGTTGAGGGTTTGATTTGGAGGGGTGGATCTGGATGAGGAGGTGGAGTACAGTTGGTGAAGGAATAGAAGGGCGATGGGTGCATAAACAGCTGAGGACGCCTACTCGTTAATTTTTGCTAGTTCAGACTTCTGATTCGACGGAAAATGATGTTTTGTGGGACGGGGAGGTTCGGAGGAGGCCTCTAGACATGGAAGCCCCTGAGCGTCTCGGCAATCGAATATCGTCCCGTCCCTCTTTTCCTAACCCGTGTCTGTGTAACCGTAGCTAAGCCTGAGGTTCTGGAATGCAACTGCTGCGGTTAGTTGGATGAATAGGATATCAGTGTGTGAAAGCGGCGTAGCAGGGGTAAATGTAACCACAGCTTTGCACCGCCCGCTCTGTCACACGATGGGCGGATTCTCCCCACCGGCACAGTAACCGCTATTGAGAATTTAAAACCTCTCGGAATGCACCACTTCTCAATCATCGTCGTTCATCACCAACTTCCTCAACTTCCATTTTCAACCATTATCCCAAACAACAACAACCAGCTCCAACCACACAACTACCGGCATCTCAATCCACCTCAACATGGATCAAATCACACTACAATCCACCAATCCAGCCTCAACCAAACCCCAAACCCCCTCCATCACCTCCTCCATCGACGGCAACCTCAACAAGCCTGCGCCCGAAATCCACCCCGACGAACCCAAGCCCAACAAAGTCAAGCGCTTCCTCTCCAAGTTCCAGAGCTCGGCCGTACGCTCTACCGCAGAGATGGATCGACGAGACAAGGAGGAGGAGCTGCGAACCGGAATCAAGAAGAAGGTTGAGCCTCCTAGTTTGCTGTCTGTCTGCGAGGCGGTTACGAATGCGGAGGCAAAGTGTGCTTTGGCGGCTATTTAAGCGGGAGGGGGTATACCTAAGTATACCTAGGTGTGATGGGGTGGGACGGTGGATTGCATGGAGAGAATAGGGGTTTCTTTTCGCTTTGTGGGATAGATGGGGCTTAGCTGAGGGTGAGGTAGTGGTTTGACTGTTTGCTTTGTTTAGAGCATTATGAGGTGGCAAACAAGGTGGGTGGTGGTTGGAGTTGGTTGATACCCGGCTGGAGAAGGGAGATTAAGAAGCTGTAGTTGTCAAAGATTGTCTCAATGTTGGTGGGCTCATGTTTTTGGACTGATGAGAAAATGTGTTAGGTCTGCTTCCCGACTTATATAGTGATAATAAGCGGCAAATATCGAGTAGGGCCTTTATTAGCAAATTTAAAGGTAAAAAGGTCTGAGATCTTAAAAGTCTAGTAATTATTACTATATATATGTAAGTATATAGTAAATGGGAAGTATATTAGCTAAGGTCTAGAAGTGGCATTTAACTAACTCACTAGTATAGTCTTATAACTTAACGGTAATCCACTTTAGGTTAGCCTCTAAATAGCTGTTAAAAAGGGTATCTTAGCTCTTATTAATACAGTTCACCTTCTGTTATTCTCTATTATAATGTTACAAGGATTTAATATCATCCTAAGCGCTATCCTCTTGGGGTAAAGGGTAGGTATTTATATTAAGAGCTCTTTATAAGCAGTAAAGGTCTGTGATAACGATAATGTAAGTCTAGACTAACTGTTAGGAAAGCTAAGTTTATAAGAGTAACACAGCTCTGTCTACCTTCCAGCTTTATAACTATAGTAGTTAATTAATAACTTTCTTAACTAGGAAAAGAAGAAGCTTATCCTCTATTACTGTCTTACTGTCTTAATACTACTTTTACCAGCAGTACTGCTAGAATTCTTCCTGTTTTAGCTTATGAGCTAACAATATGTTTTTCAGCCACTCTGCTTTAATCATAGTGAGGATATTCTGAGTGTTGATGTGGAGCTTAGCGTTGCTAATAATTACGCACTCCAGCACGGCCGTGATCCTTGGTAGCAGTGCCAGCCCCTTTTAGTTAGCTGACAGTTATTCCGTGCTGGCTAATCTAGTTACAGTAATGGATAGCTAAGCTACGGCTGTCCTTGAAGCTGGCACTTGTCGCTTTTGGGAAGCTATAGCGTAGAGAAGGCTAGCAGTTACAGTACCGGAGAGGGAAATGAAAGTGGAAGACAAAGAGTTAGAGTAGAGCGGGGGGTCCTTAACTCCCTGTATGGCGTTATTAGTGGTTGCTAGGGGTGTTGGTGCTGCTGATTCCGCTGTAGTGGTGTGGTCACGGTGTATTAATACCCTGTACGATAGTGGAGGTCTCGGGGCTGCGTGCAAATCAACAGCTGAATTAGCTGGCAACGTAGATATCCAGAAATAACAACGGCAGCTACCCCTGCGGCGCCGTGTATATTCGCGGATTTCACCAGTGGCGGTGTGTAAGGGTTAGGGTTCTGTACAGGGGATTGATCAGCGGGCGGCTGATTTCGGCTCAGCGGCGCCGTGTATACCAATAAGTAATATAATCTGCATATATTTTGGAACAGAACTTGAGTCCAGCGGGCAGCAACACCAAATTTCACGGTCGCTTTTGTCAGCTCTCCCAACGCGGCGGGGCTGCTCCCACACCGATGCACCACAGCAACACTTGCTCGTCAAAGAGGCTCTAGCCAAAGCATACCCGGCAACTGAGCATTCAAAATGCAGTTTGATCTATAACGCGACAGCAGTATCACCTCAGGCTTCAGGTAAGGAGATAAGCAGTCAAGGCCCCGTGAGAATATCTCCCCTCCTCATCGGATCCGCAGCGACAACCCCCGGCGAGATGTTGGTCTCCAGCGGACCCGACTCTGCATCGCTCTCAAACGCGAACCAAGTAAACCTCGCCATCTCTAGCACGCCCTGGTCCTGCCACGTGGTAATGCTCCAGTCGAAGCCGTTTGTATCTGCGTCACCGTTGTACACCATCTTGAAGCGCGGGCAGCTCCTCGTGGCGCCCGTGTGCTTGTACCGGAAGGCGCTCACGGCGAACCACAGCATAGGGGGCTTCGTGAAAGCGCCGCCGCGGAAGGTGGTGCGGCCTGACGAGGACTTCTTGTCTGGCTTGCCCTCGAGGTTGAGGAACTCGACCGTGCCGCCGTCGACGCCGGTGAGATTGCGCGGGAAGGCGAGCCACTGGGCGGCGGCGAAGAGCGGCTTGGGGTTCTCTTTCGTGGCATATGCCTTGGAGTTGTCGTCGCCTAGGGCGCCGATGTCGTCGATGTCGAGGACGAAGCCGTCGCGGGTGGGGTTGGACACCGAGGCGGACACGGAGCCGGACCATTTGTCGGCCGACGACCACGAGTTGAAGCGCCATCCCGTGAGCCACGTCAAGACGATGGGATCATCCTCAAGGGTTGTGGGAAAGGAGCATTGCTGGGCGAGGGAAAGCTTGCCGTTGTTCTTGGCTGCGTCCTTCTGCCAGCGGGCGGAGCCAATGCTGAACTCTTTGGAGTTGAACGGTATGGCAATCCACTTGACGGCAATCCAGAAGATCTGCTTCTCCATGAGGACCACCGGGGTGGCGGGGGTCTGGGGATCGGTGACGGGATCCACGCCCGCGTTGCAGATGAAGTTTTTCTTGTCCACGCCCTGGATGGTCACGTCGATGCCGTCGCTGGGCAGGACGGCCCAGTCGAGCCACGCCATCCCGTAGAGGAACTGGGGCGGCGAGCTGTACGGCTGGGTCAGGGCTTGGCGGGCATAGGCCTGCTTTGCGCTGAGGAAGTCGTAAAAGTTGAACCACCCGTGGTTGAGCTTGGCTGTTAGCGCACTCCGAGGGTCGGGCGCCGGGACGATGTACTCTGCGACGGGGAGCAGCAGGCGGAACACCTGGGGGCGGATGTACGGCAGCTCCCTCTCCGGGACGACGCTTAGCTTCGGGTTCACCTTGAGATCGTCCACTTCCTTCACGATCCGGACCATCATGATGCGGCAGGTGCGCAGCGCGGCGTCCAGCCCCTCGAAGCTGGGCTCGAAGGGCACCAAGGGCGGCTGCTTCAACGTGGTGGTCCAGAACGGCGGGGAGAGGCTGCCGGTGATGGCCGTCGATTTCTTGACGATTGCTTTGCCCTCGTCCATGTCTTCGAGCAGATTGTGTATGTCTTTCCAGATGGCCTTGTAGCCCAGATACACATCCATGAGCTCGTCGGTGTAGAGTTGGGCAACTTCGTAGTCCAGCATCGTGAGCTTTCTCGTCGCCGACCAGTCGAGAAAGCCGCGCAGAGCCGTGTACTTGGTGAGGATGGCATGGGTCCGCTGCGGACATTTGGCCACGAGCTCGGGGAAGCGCGAAGCAGTGGCCATCAGCGAGTCAATGGTCCACATCTCGTCGCTATTCTTGAGCTGGCCTCCACCTGCCCAGTTGACCGTGATGTTGACCTCGCAGTCCCTGTTCAGATTGCTCTTGGACATTGAGACATCGCCCTGGGCACTGACGGACCCCACGCCAAACTGCAGCGCTACGTGCGCGTCTGCTTTGATGTTGGTGAGGTTGGACTTGTCTAGACTGCGCATGCTGACGATGGCGTGGAAGAAGCCGCCCTCCTGGAACCCCGAGATGAAGGAGTCGCCGTACACTGCGATAAACTCCGCGTACGTCACCTCGGTAGTAGTTGCTTGACGATGCGCCACCAGGGGGTAGAAGTCCAGCTGGTCCTTGACGTTGATGGTCTGGTTGATGACCTTGACCATGACCAAGAAGTTGAGGTCTGCCGACTGGAACGTGTCCGAGTCGACGTAGCTTCCGGACCCGCCCCCTGAAATCTCGCCATATTTGATGGATAGCGAGCCCGACACGTTCAGCGAGCTCGCCACATCGCTCAGTTTGTTGATGTACTTGGACGTGAACGTGACTATCTGGCTGGGGTATCGGACAACCGTCTGGCTCAGCGTGTTGAGGATGTTGACATCCTTGGGCACCGTTGTGATAGGGACGACGGGGGTCTCGCCGGTGGTGATAGTTGCTGGCACTGGGGGGGTCGGTTCTGGGCCGCCCCCCTCAGTCTCGGACTTGGGAGGGCGATTGACAATTGGGAGTGTTGTTCCTGCGAGGATCATCTGGGAGTCTTCTCTCGAAGTGATTCCCACAACCGCGTTGTCCACACATATCTCTTGGGTGTATGAGTTAAACCTGTCTGGGTCTTAGCAACAACGGTTAACATCGTCCACGAGTTCTGGGTTAGTAATTACCCCTGACCTGACATGTTGTTAGAATACGCTTGAAATGTTTGTGAATATCTAGGTACTTACCAAGCCTCATGGCATTATTGTAAGGGACCAATGACATCGCCATGGTGGGCTAACTTTCTCGGGGGAGCGAGTCCGGCTTCTGAAGGGTGCGTCTGGAGATGATGCCGAGTTGGACTCCTATGAGCGTGGGTAATCATGTCCTGGGACGTTTGAACGAGCCATGAAGGCAACCTGAGCCAGAGGGCTACACGGCGGACGCGTCTCGAGACACCGTTTTCTTTCGTTTCTGTTGGGGATCTGAAGTGGCGCATGCCCTTGTTGGGCTATCGGCAGGGATGTGTCCAGCTGTCCGAGTGCATGGTGGCGTTGAGGGGCTTTCCTTTTTGGTGACCTGCGTCCAGCTGTCACCTCTCCCGCAGCTCACCCTTGATCTTGGCATCTTGGGGGCTGGGTGGCTGGGACAACCACCCTGCATCAGGAATGCCAATACTGCAACTTGCAGTGTCGATCTTCCCGCTCGGATTTCGACTCATCCAGGTCGAAGAGAGGTGGAATCGCAATCTACCTATGCTGATTTCTGCGGATTCACACAGCATCAGCCATGGAAGTCCTAGGGTTGAAGGAGTATGACAAAATCGGCTCGAACCCGTCCATCATGACCATTGACCGCCAAGTTGCGAGAGGAGTCCTGATATTGCCCGGCTTTTCCCACCACATCCCTCTGCTCACTGGCTTCTCAAGCGCCGCTGCTCAGCTTCAGGGTGGTTTGCCATTCATTGCCAACGCCAGCCCTTTTGTTGAATCGTCCGTGTCGTCGCAGAAGTTGCAATACCGACGCAAGGACATATGTCGTGGAAGTTTCCTGAGTAACCAGAGCGTGAAGAAGAGCCGGGCCAGCGAGCACCTCTCAGTGCACTTGGGCGTGACCGTAGGGAATGATTTGTTGGGTGGCGGCGTGTCCGGCTCCTACGACAAGAGCGTTTTGGAGGTCTCTGATGTCAGTCAGCCCATCCTCCCCGGAGCATGAAAGCCATTTCACCTCCAACAAACCAAAGCTAACCCATTCTCCAGTCCCTGATGATTTCACGGCGGTGCAGCTTTCGCTGTGGGAATGTGGCACTTTCAGAATCTGCCTCGAGGCCGGTTCTCACGTTGGAGGCCAAGCAGATGCTGCGAAGCGCTGAGGGCTTAAAGAAATTCCAGCAAAAGTACGGCGACTTCTTCGTTTCGGAACTGAGCATTGGCGCGGATGCCGGCGCGTGTCTTGCCATCAGCTCACTCTCGCATTACGACTCGATAGACAAGAGCATCGTGGCCGAAGCCAAGGCGTTGTTCTGGTCCAAAACGGTCGAAGTCGCAAACGACCATAGCCGGCACCACTTCGAGCAGAGAAAGGCTAGTCTGGTTGCACACGACTCGTTAGAGAATGCCGCATTGTCCAAGTCGTGGCCCCATGGTCTGCAGGGTGACGCCGTGGACGAAGTGCGACAGCAGATTTTGGGTTATTCCGACAGAGCCGAGTCTCTTGATGGCCGTGTTGAATCCAAGCTCTCGCATTGGGCTGTCGAGCTCGACAGAGGCCACTTTGACTGGAATGTTTGCCGGGCCTTGTGGGAAGCCGGCTTGGTTGCTGAGATGGTGTTGGTTCCTTTTGCTACGCTTCGCGAGCTACAGGATGTGTTGCTAGAAACCCGGCGATGAATACCTTCCACAGTTCATTTCAGCGATTGAATCATCATTCGTGCCAAAAACAATGTGAAATCTGCGTGCCTCCTTCTCCAGCTGTTCCTTCCGTGGAGTCTCCCGACTCGAACCGTTTGCTCCTGCCTATGCCCCTCTGTCATGAGATGCAAACCCTTGCAGTGCCACTAGGATAGAAGCCCCACCGCCCGCACAGTCGCCAGACACTTCTTCCTCACCGCCGCCACAACTCTCATGCCACTCGGACACCCGAAGCACACCGCCATCTTTCAACCCAAATCATCAGACCAGCGGAGGGCATGGAACACTGGCCATCTTTTCCTTGAACTTAAGGTAACTGTCCCTGCACCAACGCCATCGGGATTTAGCGCACGTCGCTGCATCAGCCACGCTGCACGGTCTCAGCTGAACTGCGCGCTTCGTCGCCTATGAGGCTACGCCAACCAATTTTGGAGAACGCTGATGCCGATCAAGCGGCCCAGACCCTTCAGAGTGCTGCAGGCCGCAAATAGCGTGGTCTTGAAGCATGCAAGGTGCAGAACGCGTCAAACGCTGGCGGTGAAACCCTCCCGATGTCCGCCGCGGGCAGGGAAGTCCAAGGTACCGCGGGATTCCGAATCGGTAACAACCCATGAGGCTGCTGGGACGCTCCGTCTTATGTTGCCCAACCTCATGATTCATTCCGCCGTCGGTGTCTACCTTACGACTGGGAACGACCAAGCGAGCGGCCCTCCGCTTTCTCCAAACCCATCATTCTGCCTCGCGACAAGACGGCCATTGGACCCGCCTGCGTCGGAATCAAAGCGCTTGCGATATGGAGAGTAAAGAGAAAATAGATGGGCAGAGTTGGGGCTTCGTTGGGCCCGCTGGCTGGGATGAATCAGTTCGCCCGAAAAGGGAGTACGTGTACTGCGTCCTCCCAGCGCAGGTCACCGGCGACCTTTGGCATATGGCAGCTGCGTGCATTCTCAGCCGCGAATACGGCAAGTACAAGAATGCGGACAGCGCGGACCAGCAGGCCTGGGAAGAGCGGCGTGGCGACTACGGTTTGTGGATGAAGCTGGTTCCCGTCATCGTCATCACCAAGAGCGCGACTATCAAGGATCTGAGAGAGATGGATGCCGGTAGCTCGGAGATACGGAGCCTCCACAGTCTGGTTACCCAGGACGATGTGAAGGAGGAATACTACTCCGCAAGCGCCTTCCTGAAGGATCTGAAAGAGGAGCGCGAGTATGGCGCCGTCACGTTCGACTATCTCCAGGACCTGGGCCTCGACCCCATGGTCATCATCCTCGAAACCAACGCCAAGCCCAAGCAGGCACACACCAAAAAAGCCATGATGGCGCGCACCAGCGGCTTCTACGACGACATGCGCGCAGAATACCAGGCTCTCAGGAACGACGAGTCTTTCAAGGTCCCTCATGCTGCGCAGGGCTCCAGTTACTTTCCAAGATTCGAAGACGTCTTGAGCCTCGCAAGGGCCGAAAAGAAGACAAAGGGCGGCGAGTTGAAATACAATATCATCTACCAGCGGCTCGAGGGAAAGCGGTTACCAAACCCCTACAGCCACCGCGTCCTTGACTATTTCGCAGCTACGGTGAGACAGCGACGATGCATTCCTAGCTTGGTAGAATGATGAGAACGCTGACCATCATTAGACTATTGTTGCCCAGGCCATGCAAAACCACAACCACCAGGAGTGGTCCCGACGTATGAAGACGCTGCGCGAGAGGATGACAAAATATGACAAAAGCGCAGCGACCTACCTAAAGCAATGGTACAAGAAGCTGAAACCCAACGAGCCCCTCATCGATCTCCAGAAGGAAATCGACGTCAAAGTCACCGAGAAGGTCGATGCCTTGATGAAACAAGTGGGGAATGAAGTCGGGCAGAACGCCGACGAGGGGGCTAACGGGGACATCGCGCGGGTGCTTCTGTATAGCCACCGTGATCACCATATCAACTCCCAGACCAACTCGACCGAGGAGATCTTCTTGGCGCTTCGGGACTGTGTCCGTGAGGTCGACGAGCTGAATATTAATAACCTTTCGAGAACGGTAGACTTCCCGCCACTGCTCATAAAGGGCAGGCCGGAGGTAAACCCGTTCGAAAAAAAGAAGTACAGTACCAGAATCATCATCATCAACACCTCGGATAAGACCTTCTCTAATAAAGTCGGTCTGCAAGTAGGGGACGACTTTGATCTCTACGACAAGATAAAGCTCTGGCCCAATTGGGTGTATCCGGGCCTGAACCCTTTGGTGACGGCTGGATTCTGGGCCAAGGTGGGACAGCGAGCCGACATCTTCGGGCTCTTTGGCGGACGCAGCGGGAGCGTGGACGTGGCATCTTTCATGGGTGTGAACGTATTCTGGTGGGACGCGCCCTGGCTGGAGGTCGCAGCGCGCGAGCCCGAGGCTCTTCGTGCGTACGGCCTCAAGCCAGACGACCTGGTTGGTTGGTCGATCCAGGAGATGCAACAAGGAGCGATCAAGCCAACGACACCCGAGAAAGCCGCCGAAGACCTACGGCCCCTGCAGAGGGTACGAAAATACAGCAAGGACGTCCCTACCACATTAGACGAGTATGGCTTGCAACTACAACGCGAGAAGGAGGATGCCATGAAGTGGAAAGACTTCCTGAAGAAGCCGCTGGTCTCGCCTGGAACAACTTCGAGCATGACAAACCTCACTCAAGCCACAACGTTCAGCGTCGGAACAGACCTACCAATGTCATTTCAGTCGCTCAAGACTGAGACCGCGAACTACATTGGAGAAAAGCACAACCAGCTAGCGCAGTGCTTGCGGTGCCTCCAGCTGGCCACCGTGTCCTGGGCCGGTCTTCCCGAGCTCCAATTCGCTGTAATCGCACACGATAATACCCCGCAATGGACAGGTATGCGTCCCCGCACCCTCAAGAACTGGTTGAATGGGCAGATCCAGCACCATTTTGCGGCACGACCAGCCCCAGTCGCGGGCGCGACATCGCCACCTCTCGATATCGGGACATATAGGCCGCCGGAAGGGGATGAAACCGGCCCGACTCGTGCTTCGAGCGACAAGAAGCACAAGCGCAACCCGTGGTGGTTCGTCCGCTCCTTACCCATGACCGGCGAAGTCAGCGACCGAGCCATGCTCTGGCCCAAGGTCGATGAACCAACGTACGAGAACTGGGCTTATTGGAAATCGGTATGTGCCCGTGACTCATACATAACTGAACTCACTACAGTGAACCAGAACAACTAACCCAACTTCTTTCCCCGACTGCTCCAGATCATCCGACAGAACGGCAAGCCCGCGCCCAATTATATCTACTCACGAGACCGTAAGCTCGTTCCTGACGGAGAAAAGGGGCATCTCCTCCGCACGTTCTACACCGAGTACATCCCCGTCCCGTACAGCCACGTGGATGCCCGCGAGACATTCGAAGGGGGCCTACGGCAGGAGAAGCAGAGGACGGACGGTCTGCTTCTAAAAGAATGGGAGTGGGATCCTAATGGGAAATGGCGGGTCTATAGTGATGTCTTGAAAGATCTAGAGAGGAAGAGGCGAGTGGACGAGGAGCCTAAAGGCAGAGAGAGCGACGAGAAGGAGAAAGAGAAGGAAAAGGAAAGTGAAGACGAGAGGGAAAAGGAAAAGGAGGGTGGTGTCTGAGGCGTTTGGACAGGAATCAGGCCATGCTGCGGCACCATATACGATCAAGAAAGAATCAGGGTAAACCAGCTACAGCCCACCCCAGCCCACGGTGGCAAATAGCACGAAAGCTTTACCCACTTAAAGGTACCAGTCCCTGGGCATCCAGTTGGGTGGGAATATCTTTTTCATTGCGCCTTGGACGAGCACAGCGGCTTTCACCCATATTTCACCGCCGGAAAACAAAACACTCGAAGCAGCAAGATGCATCTTGGAAAGACTCTCGGCGCTCTGCATCCTCTTCTCGGCCGTCACATTCGCCGTCCCAACGGCTCGTCCCGCATCCCCAACCAATGTCGTGCTTGCTCGGTGTGAGGCCGAGCCTTCCAACAAAGCCCTCGAGGACCGTGCCGTCGGGAATATCCTGGCTTCAATTGCCCGCGGTGGTGGGTTTCCCTCCCTTTCCTTCCAACTCGAACCACACAAACTAACACGCCTGCCTGTCCAGCAGACAGTTATCATCGAAAATGTCGATGACATTGCCAAGGGCCTTAGCAATCTCACCGACCGGAACGACATCAAGGCGAAATGGGTGACGGATATCATGGCTGCCTGTATCAGAAGTACCCGTCCCTTAACCTGGTGATTTACCAGGACAAAGACAGCACATTCGACTTCCGCGCGATGACCACTATACGAAGTTTCAATACGACGTGCCGATTGGTCTCGGTCTCACCAAGCGCTTCTATATCCTTGTTTTTGGGCAATGTGGGGTCGTTCCATCGGGACGGCCAGGGTGGACTTGTCAATTGGAGCTATCATGCTGGCGACGAGTTTAAGGTTGATCGTGATGCAGGCGGTCTGGATATTAAGTTTGTGGAGAATAGTTAGGGGGCATTCTTCTTAGGCAAGTTAAAGGGGGGTCTTCCCAACCACTTGGCTTCCCAACCAGTTTTCCCACACGTAACCACACCCCTACCTTTACAGCAAAAGGGCTATAGTTGGGAATAAGGTTAATAGTTTGTATTTAGAACCTATTATAATTTTTATTATAATTAAAACCTAAGATCCTAAGGTATAAATTATAAGAAGTATATTATTATATAGCATAATTTCTGCTTAGTTTCATTATAAAGATCAGAAATTCTGAATAAAATAATTAGTGGGGAAATCAATTATTTCAGATTGTATAATAAATAGTAACAGTTTTCGTCCGTACACTTCACTTATTTATATAGCACTAACAGTTGAAATTGAAAACGTTCATTTTACCTTTATTTATTTTATTTTCAGTTTCTAAAGTATATTTATCAAAAGAAGGGATTTTTCACTACATAAAGCACCTTGTTATGATATTATAAAGTTATTAATAGAATAGATATTTAAAACCTAGGATATGATTAGAAATTCTTTTATTTATAATTATAATTTGTATTAAATAGTTAAAATTAAATTAAAATATAAAATGAATTCTAAATTCAGCCTTTTACCCTTATTCCAAACTACAGCCGTTTTGCTGTAAAGGTAGTAGGGTAGTTACGTATAGGAAAACTGGTTAGGAAGCCCAGTGGTTAGGAAGACCCTCCTTTGACTTAAGAGACTCGAGCGCAGGGACGAGTCATGAGTCTGATATTGAGGGCGAGGGAGATGGTAGTATAGCCAGGTATTAGGGTTTCATTATTGTGATCATCACTCGTAGGAGATCGAGTGAATTGTAGCGTTTTGTCACTTCCTTGAATGATCCGCCATAGGCTAGCTTACCTCTCGCTTTACGCATCCGGTTTCTTGTCCAGGTACCTCCTCAGGGCCGTATATTGACTGAAGTTTCACGCTGCGTTAGCTTGCTAGTATTCAATGCAAGGCCAGCATCAAATCGAATAGATACAGGAACCTACTATGCAATTCCGCGGCTCTTCTTGCTCTGTCTCCCGTGTTGGAAGGTTGTAGAGACTCTGCTACTCTCCGTTGGTCGTTTGCCGGGATTTCTGTCTGCGAAATCGCCGATGTTGAAATCAACCTGATCGCCAACATCGCCAGAGCCTACCCTCGGTGCTGCCTCCCCGTCCATCGCTCCGTGTAGATAGCACGTCCCGATGTAGGAATACACTGGCTGTGTAGACTGGGTATCGAGGTGCCTTCTCAGCACCACCGGTAGCCGGCTGCCTTCCAGAAGACATACAAGGTCTCCCGGCTGCACCTCGGTCACGACATCCTCGGAACCAAAAGCGGGATCCTTCGAAATAGAGACGCCCATACCGTATCTCCGGGCCTCAGTCACAAAGAATAGCCGTGATCGTGTGTGCTCGCAGAAAGAATAGAAGACATCCCGGTACTCCGACGGCACGTACTTCTTCAACCCGCCCCATCCCTCGCCCTGACTAGGGGCCATGTTCTTGGCGATGTCAATCAGCCACGTCCACCACCCTGCAACGGCGGGGAGATCTTCGGGTCCCAACCGCCGCCCACTTATACTACCTCCACTTGACTCCGCGTATGGGTCAGCTTGATCATTGGGTGTCAAGAGGGCATCCCCTAGAATTATGCGCCAAAACACCTCGTTGGTGCTTGGCGATGATAATGGGTCGGACACCTCAAACCCAAAGTCGTAGTTGTCAGGTGAGTTGGCAACAAGACTCTCGCCATCGTCTTGCATGACCCGTCTCCACTCGGCCAGGCGAGACAAGAGCTCTTCAACCGGTTGATGCTCCGACACCATCGGGCTTCCTATCCTCTTCACCGAGTCGATCACCACTCCCCTCACCTTCAAAACAGTAGAACCATCCCTCAGCTCGCATGCACTACTCGTAGTGATCTCATGATAACCAAGATATGCCCCGTACAACTGCCACGGATAAGGCGCCGGCTGTAGACACGAAGTTCCCGTCCAATCCGGAACCCAGCTCGGCAGGTTAAACCCCTCATGACGCTGGCTCTCCGCAAGCGCCAGCGACTCAAGACTCCCAGCCTCAGTAACCATCCGGAACACCGCCTGCGCATACACCTCCGCCACAGCCAGACTATAATCCGGCACCATTCCCCCACTGCCCTCCACCAGACCCAGAACGCCATAGACCTGGTCCCTAGGATCCGTAGCCCCCCGGTCCGGAATCCTCTTACAACTCGTCAGCAGCACCTCCGCCAAACCAATACCCTTCCCCTCCCCCTTCCCATTCATCCTTCCCCTCAACCCCGCCAAGTCCCTCACAGCCGCAAACTCCCTTAGCAGCCTCCCAATCTCCAAGTCTGTACCCTCCGCCCCCGCCCCCACCCCAAGCCCATCCCCTTCATATCCCCACCCCACACAGCACGACCCGTGATAACCGTGAGAATGCCCGGCGAGGTTTCGCCCAGCCGCCACGAGCACAGAAAAGGGGACGCGATGGCGCCCGAACCAGACGGGGGGGTCTCGCAAGGGGAGGACAACGTCTTGGATGATCCAGGCGCGGGTCCAGTAGGATCTGGTGAGGATGTTTAGGAGGGCGGTGCATGCGGTTGGCCAGGGGTTGGGGTGGTCTGGGTTGGGGTTTTTGGGGAGGTGTGGTAGGGAGGTGAGGTGGATGTCTCGGGCGAGTAGGCATGCGGTCTTGAATCCGAGTGTGAAGGCATCAGAGTCGTCGACGTGGTAGTTCTCGGGGCCGTATAGTTCGTCTGGAGTAGCTTCGCAGATGGAACCCCAGTCGATAGTGGGTAGCAGTTCCTGCGGACGAAGCTCCTCGATGATCTCCCAGGTGCCCTCGAACAGCGAGGGGCTGCCCAGCCAGATGATGACCTCGGATGCGTGGCGGTAGATGTCGCGCATCAAGGACATCTGGTGCGCTACTTCAGAGGCGTTTCTCTGATCGATGCACAGGTCGTCGATCCAGATGGTGCGCGTGGCTTTTGTGTCGCGCAGGCGCTCGAGGGCGAGGAATAGGTTTGTTCCAATGTGCATCTTGTTTCCGTCGATGATGATGGTTGTTGGATGGGAGGGTGGGCTCCGGCAGTACGATAGGGCTTCGTAAACGGGCTTGTTGTCGAGCGAGACGGTCGAGAGTCGGCATTGGAATGGCTGGGATGGGTCTGCGGTTAGAGGGATCTCGAGCACGCGGATTTGCCTTGTGGATCTGTCAAGTGGTTTATACATATTCGGTCGAGATGGGAGTAATTCTTCCCGCGAGTGTGGTCTTGATGGATGGGCGCTGTAGTCTGAACGGGGAAGATATGAGATGAGGGCTTGATTTGTGCTTCGCCAATTCAATGCGCAGCAGAGCATCTAGGCAGCCGATCTGACTTTCGCCGTAACCCCTCCTTTCGGGTCAACTACAAGCCGACCGCCAGCGAAACTTCAGCCCCTTTTCGGCTGGAGTCTGGCAGACGGAGGTCGTTCGAGCCTCACCATCTGCGAGTATTCATGTACCCATCCACTTAGTGTTGTGTAATGTAAAACCTAGGAACATCAAATGTTCAGTTGAACTCGGGGTATTGGATAATAAATGGGGTAAGTTTGAAGCTTGTCCGACTCGGAGGCTCAGACCAAGGTATATTAAGCAAGTAAAACGAGAATATAAGAGGACTCCAATCCCTGAAACCCCTCAACACCTGATTATACCAAGACATAGCTGTTTCACCACCCTAAAATCGACGCCACCCATGCTCATTGTCACGTGACTCTTCATCACGTTTGATCAGTCCAGATCAGCCCTGGCTCAGCTTCGGCTATATATCTGCCCATTAAACGGTACAGCCTTCCGAAACGGTGTAGTATTAGCCGAAGAACCCAAAAATGGTCCCGTGCAAGCAAAGGGCCCAGAATTGGGACATTCGCACCCGCAATAGCCACCACCCAGAACTTTATGGACAATTCGTCCAGCCTTCCGCTTGGGGATGCTTAAGGCTGGACTTTGTAAAGATGGCGGCCTGGGAATGCTGGGTCGTCGATTCCGGCACCTCAGAGGGCGGGACTTTCTCCAAAGTCGTTTGCGATCGATTGGCACCAAGTTGATCTGTCTGCTGCTGAGCGGCCGTTCCGCCCAGCTTATCTAGTAGACGGCTAGCTCAGAACACTCGAACAGTCTGTCTCGACATTGTCGGAAAAGCTATCACGTAGACTCCAAAGGTGACAAGGTGGGTCGTCCTCAGTAGCCTCAGGTGATTCGGTGTCTTCGCTAGAGCGGCTTCGTGCACGCCGGTAGAGAGCAGAGAGCCTAGGGTGTCTGGGGCACCTGAGACCTCTTCCCCCTCTCCACTCTTCCACCCCTGCCTCTCTCCACCCCTGTCTCCCCTCCCCCCTCTGCCCGCCGCGAGAGGTCCTCCGAGGAGCAGCTGATGAGCCCTCCTTGCGACAGCATCACTGGAGACGCGGCGTTGGTGACGGTAGCCGATTTGGTCTGGGCTGCAGTACCACCATCATGCGTGAGACATGTTGCCCTTCCGGTAGGTGACAACCTCGAGCATGGAGCCGAGCGTGTAGCTGAGGTGTCCGATCATTGCTTTGGATATCTCCGGGTCCTCGGACAGACCAGCATGGCGGCGCCATCCTTCGACGGCTTTGCAGTTCAGGGAGAGGACGAGGTTGAAAGGCGGCGCGGTCGGGGACGAGGCGTTGTGGAGTGCCCGCCTGCCAATACTGTTGAAAGCCTGTGGCCGTGAGGTCTGTCCACGCAACATTGGCAGCCATGACCATACCGTACGAGTATGATCGCATATCGCTCGGCATCGGAGCCGCCAACGGAGCCTCGGTGAACAGAGCGGCTACCATTACGGTTGGTGTCCACGCGACGGTCGTGGAATACGGCTCCGGCGCCGTGGTCAGTACAGGCTGCGGTTCTTCCACCCCCAGCAGAGCCAGCTCTGGGGACAGCGAATGGTTCCTGCTCATGGCTCCCTTGACGGTTCGCGGTGTGTGCCGGCCAGCTCTAACCTGAATAGGCTGGCTGCGCTTGTAGGCTGGGTCATAAACACTACACTCTTGTCGTCGGGTAGGGAGGATAAACCGTTGATATCGGCCATAGAGGAGCTGTTGTGGTGGTTCGAGTTGTCGGATTTGGGCTTCCCGGCTCTGCTCGAGGGCGAATATCGGCACTCGATCCCGCAGGCGAGGTGCCGGGAGCAAATCGGCCTCGCCTTGGATCAGTTGACTTTGGCGAGGAAGCAGCCATCGCAAGACCGCCGTAGGCATAGTGGGCGAGGCTTCACGATACTAGCCATGAACTTGGTGTGGAAATGGTGTCGTGGCGAGTAACCTACTAAGATGGGGCCTCGGTAGCTGTCGAACAAGGGGCTGGACCAGAAGTCTGGCAGGGCGGTAAGATATAGTAGAACCTGCCGCCGCATCCGTCCCATCTCGACCGCGACTCCCTCTCCCGTGGCCGCCGTGGCCGCCATGCCTGGAAACTGGTCGGCGCGGGGCATTTTCCGTCGAGGTAAGGCGGCTGCCGGAGACGACTTGCCAGAGCAAGGCCGACGCCACGTTCGGGGCTATACGGCCACCCCGTCCACCGAGCCCACGGCGCCTGCCGGTGCCGGTCCTACCACGGCAGATCCTGCGTCGTCTGCGAAGCGGCTCCAACGCCTCTGGGACCAGGCCTACAACGGACGCCCTCAAACAAGACGAGCCTGCCTTGGCCGCCGCATACGAAGATCTTGTCCTGCCAACTACAAAGCGGCGTTGGCGTCCGGGTGCCAGAGTCACAGTCGAACGAAATCGCCCAAGATGACCCGGACATACGCCGACGCCAGATGAAGCAGCTTCAAACCTGAAGCCTATCATCTTTTTAATGAAATTAGCCGAGGAAAATAAGTAAGCTATTCACTTGTTTTGTTCTCAGGATGGATCTCTGTTTTAACAGAGGTAACCTATCGTTTTTTTTGTTTCTCCTTATCTGGTTTGCGTCCTCAAGTGGCGGTGAGTTGATCCGGTTCGTGGCTGGCTGGAGCTTTGTTAGGTACAATTCTTTCATCCATTTCCGGGCCATGACGAAGACAACCCTTCTCTTTCTCACACCTTTATTTGGCCTGCTATGTTCCTAACCTCGGCCCTGGTGGCTGTCCTATACTACCTCGAGAAAATCCCGGCACTCCTGTTTCCCTCTATGCGGGGCAGCTCCATGTATTCTGGCATCGGTCCCCGCCCAGGTGAATCCATCTAGTATTACGTACGCTTTCCCCGTGACCCAACTCATCCCAGCTTCCCCGTTCCCCGACCCTATTCCTCCCTGGGCTTAATCGGACTACCGCCCTCTGCCACAGTCTGGCCGCTGTCCCGCTTAAAAAAATCCACGAGATTTTGCGTGGACTTTTTGGCAAGGAGGACAGGTTTGGATCTCCCAAGTATTGTCCCCGTCTTGCTGACTTTAAGCCTCCACGATCTAGAGGCTTCACGTCGTTCAGCGGTGCGACTGGACTCGCCCGCGAGGCTGGGATCTCCGAGAATGGCGCCCTTAGCGCCGGATTGCCCAAGTCCAAACACGGACAACCTTCTCCACTTCGAGCCCTTTCCGGATTTGGATGTCGTAGAGGCAATGGCACCGACTGAGGAATCTTGGCGGGAACCCTCAGGCTCCTTTCCGCACTGGGCAATTTCGAGGCCGCTTGCCAGTGGCGTTGGGGGTTGGTTCGCAGGCGTTGGTGCGCTTACTATGACGGTGCCTGTCTGCGACACAACTGGTAGAAGGGGAAATAACTCCTTTGTTTTGGGGTCTCCACCCAAGCAGCTCTTTCCCGAGTCATCCCCACTGGATTTACCGTCTCTCCGACTCTCTGTACCAGTGGAAAGTAGTCCAAGGGGGGGTGCCACAGTGACAGGGCCGGGGGTGGCAGGCTGACCTTGTTCCGGCGCTTTTCTCTTGTCCGAGGTATGCGGTTCATCCACCGGAGTTGTCGTGGGAGTCTCCTAGTCCTCCCACGTCTTGAACAAATCCGATGCGGTCATTCCCCTCTTCACGTCGCCCATCCAGTTGAGATTCTCGTCTAAATAGTCCGGAGAGTCTCCTACATCATCCAAGGACTCCGCACCACCCGCCAGCGACAAAATTTTTATCGCTGCCCACTGGATCCGGAAGGTCGAAAGCATTCGCTCGGCGTACCGGTGCTCAACCTTGACATAAAAAATGTCTCCTGTCTGAACACAGTGAGAAACCGAACTTTGCCGATCTTGAGCGAAGACCGGGTTCAGCTTGTTGGTCTCCAGGTCGCCATATGTCTTGTTAAATAGATCCGAGAAATCCTGTGGACGTACGTTCTCGGAGATATCGAGGGGTGTTGCTGTCGAGGCTATGTCCTTGCGACGCGGCATCCAATGGAACTGCAGCTTGACCCGAGTGTAATGCGCAGTGACACCGTTCGGACTTAAGCCCTTGATGATCTTCCCATCAATACCGAGCGGTTTGAAGGCGAAATAGCCCTCGCTCCACCAATTGTGAAGCTGCCTGTTCAGACTGATCTCGTTCCATGATCTGTCACTGACCCCTATCTTGGACGAAAAAATCTTGCGACAGTGAATAGCCCATAACTCCATTGGCGTGGGCATATCCTCATCATCATCTAGGCCTCCGCCCATCGAATTGGAGTCCACATCCATGTCGTCATCAGTCAAGTTCTCGTCCACATCACCTGCATCCACATCCTCTGGGATGCTTTCCGGGTCGCCAGCAAGTTCTGGCTTTTTGTAATAGATGCAGGTAGCTGCCACCGCGAGGTATTTCCTGAACTCGACTCGGGACTTCTCCTTATCGTTGATACTGAACGGGATGATGTGACAAATCTCGGGATTTCCTGTGCCAAGGACGACGCAGCGATAATCATCGAGCGTGGCTCGCTCAGCTTTCTCAGCTTTGGCTCGTATCAGATCGTGGTCGATTTTCTTTTTGTCCGATTTGTCTGTCGCTTCATCTTTCAGCGACTTCTTTGACTTCTTCGACTGCAACTGCGGGACCTTGTCTTCGTAGCTTTCGCTCGAGTGCTCTTGTTTGCGCTGGATTTCGTGTAACCGAGCATCAAGAGCTTGGATGCGCGGTTCTGCTATGGTGAGGAGAGAGGTTTCATATTTGCTCGGATTCTTGGTTATGACTGACTCAATCTGTTAGATAGCTCATTAGAGTAGCAGGAGATACGCGCTAGGGCACTTACCCTTCTTGATGAAGCAGGGCATTACCTTCAAGTCTTTGAGGAACCCGCTTATGATGTATTGGCGCTGAAGCGACGTCAGGCTGGGGCTTGCCATCTCTCGGGCCGTGTTGATGTCCATCATCATCACGGTGGCGATAACTACTTGATGGAGGGGCTTGTATCGATCGCGGGACTCTCCAGTGAGCGAAGGGAAGTGATCTTCCCAGTAGCGCTTCAATGTCCGGAGCAATTTGAGCTTTATTTCTGCCTCATCGACGGGTAAAAGGTGCTTGGTCGGCTCTTGCTCCGGGTCGATCTCTAAGATGCGGCGAAGGGCGTCGCGGCGGATGGGAGTAGTCGAGTCTCTTGCGAGAAACTCGGCTAGCATGCCGTTCCAATCCGGTTCTTGCATCCTCGCGATCGGCAATGCGTCTTTTCGTCGTAACCTAAGAGCTGTGTTGAAATCCTCAAATGTGGTGGGGAGAAGGAAGAGCAGTGCTGGCAATTTATGATCAGAATTTTGATTCGGAGAACAAATTTTGCCGCCTCAAAACCTAGGTAGGCAGGTGCAGTGGTGGCAAAAGTGGTTGAGTGGGCCACCACGAAGAGCCCCACCGCAATTGGCATGTGCGCCAACTAGATCGAGCAAAATGCAAAATGCAAAAGTCATTCTCGGACGTCTTCTCCTTGACGATACGCTTATCAAGCGGCGACCGGCCCGTCTTCTTGCCCGAGTAGGCGGTCAGAGCATCGCTTGATGTGATGGCCGTGCCCGTCTCGTAGACCAGAGCATCTTCGTAGAGAACGGCGACGGACGGGTTGGGGATCTGTTCACGGACCAGGTCAGTGCTGTACACACAAAGACAGAATCAGGGTGGTCTGGCTCACAATAGCAACACGGTCATAGTCAATGTGCGCCTTCTCATGGAGCTCCTCCTCCAGCTCGTTGTGCTCGTGCTGGGGTCTGTCGAGATGGTCAGCTGCCTTGGACAGGCCGGTACGGTCAGCTTCTGACTTACTGCACACCGCCGAGATGGAGGCCGGTCTTGTTAACCGTACCAACGAGCACTAGACAAACGGTTAGCTCCGTGCCTCGACAAGACGGCTTTGTTCAAAAAGACGGAGAGATGAGAGGAATACTTGCTTTTGCGGGCTTGAGACGAGTATCCGGGAGAATGTGGATGTTGGGAGCGAGGACTCTTGGCTTTTGGATCGGTGTAGGGAGAAGCAGTTCTGGCAACGGGGTCCTTCATGGTTCTTAAGTGCTTTCTGTAATGCGAGCCTTCGGCTATGGGGTCGGGCCTGGGTCTGTTTGCAAGCAGGGGATGCGGCAGTAGGCTCGGTGTGGGTGGGTTGGCGGCGCGCACATCCCCAAAGGTACAATAGGTATACCTTGCCCTTCGGGTAACCCAGTGGGCATCTTATGCCCTTGCGTTGGGGGGTCCCTGGGGCACGCTATCGCTAACACCGTCGGCGCAAGACCTGGTCCATACTTATTTATGTGACATTTGCCGGGTCTCCCATGCTGACATTCCGCGAAATAAGTATCATAGAGTACCACAATATAACAAAGCTTTGCCGCGCTTACTTGATTCTTTTCACAGTGTAATGACACGGACTTGTACATGACTATTCTAGCAGGTACCTGTGAACTTGGCACTTTCTTCTCCGCCAAAATCCATTTGCCTGTTTCACATCTCTGTTTTCTCCTTTGATTTATCCAAAGGCATTTCCGCATTGTCGCTCAATTTGGGGAACGATAGTTGGATGTTTTTCAGCGCAGCAGCAAAACATATACCAATCACATGGTCCAAACGCGCGCAGGCAGCTGCCCAGCTGTTCAGGCGCCAACCCCACCGATATGACTAACGTTGCGGGTTATGCAAACGGAATTGGGCTCGAAGACGGCTATAACAACCACATCAAGGTTCAGCATGCCAACCGAAACTGCTGTAGTGTACGCTATGCGCTTCGACATCTACTGATAGGTGGTCCTTACCTTTCTAACACATATTTAAGTTATACTTGTTAGGATGGATCACTCTTACAGGCCTTTAGGCCTGTTAGGCTCAGGGATATAGTGGCTTATACACTGTAGTTCTCGCTGGGAATACTATACGGCCCTGTATTATAGGGCCATAAATAACTGTTATAAAGGCTTTTAGGGCTTGCTATACGCTTTTCAGTTATGGGGGTAAACAGTATTATTTTCTACTACCCGTATATTCTCCGGGCTCTAGTCAGAGGCCGGAACGCCAGTTGGATTTCATTCAGCCTACAGCGAATTCCGCAAAACTATTTAGTATAGGAAATTTTACAAATCGACTCGCGGCTATATAATCCAGCTGTTTTCTTGCACAAAGAATTATCCACGAAATAACCACCTATAACATAATGGAATTAGCCACTGTAAGTGGTATAATTACAGGCCACTCTAACCCTAACCCTGAAAATGAAAATAGGCTAGTTATATAAGGGGAGTGTTTTTAGAAAACGGGAATTTTATAAGCTTAAGAGCGTTATAATACAGGGGTAAAGCCTTTAAACTAGGAGCCTAGAGGACGTATAAAGCCCTATAACTGCATATAGTTTAACAGCTTATAATAGTAACAATATGCTATAGTTACCACCAGAATACCGTCTGAAATGTTTCGCTATCCAAGGGCGGATAATATTCCTCGGCTGTTTATTGAGACGAGTCCTTACTATTGGTTTCGCACACGTTGTTTAGTACACTTTAACTCTCTTTTTCACTTCAACCTTGTTATTTCCTTTTCTAGCTTGATATTACAAGAGTATGAGTTGATTTATAGATGCTATGGAAATTTTCTTATTTTCCATGTTGTCCCTGATGCCACATGTAAGGCGAGGGAGATGAATTCGCCTGGGTTATGTGTTGATAGCTGGGTAGATTATCACGTGATTAGTGTAACGGGCAGGGTAGTGTGTTGCAACTAGCTAGGCCTAGTCTACGAAGACGCAGAACATGAGGGAAAGGAAGAAAGAGAGGAGAGGCCTCGTGAGAGAGCCTCTTGCTTATGTACATGACCGCGTTGCTCCGATCAGAGGGAGACAGAAGATTCCAGAGCTGTCGCGTGCCTCGTTGAGGTTTAGTGTTGTGGTCTGTGTGCGCACATCAGCATTTCTGGGAATGGCTTCGTTCAGGGGTCAGGGGTTCCCCGGTGGGGCTCCGCTCCGCCTCCGGCTCCGTGGGCCCAGCGCCACGGCCGAGGGTCGCCGAGGCTGCACCAGGGCTCAGCCCGTCACAATTAGTCCTAAAGACAACGCGTGTCTTGGTCTCCCAGTTCACATGAGAACAGGCATCGCCCCTCGCGCACGATCTGCCTTCACTCTGCATCATCCGGGCAATGAATCCAGACGATTGGCCTAGCGGCGACAAGCCGCAACACCAACTTTATAAACAGCCAGTTCGTGGCGCGAAGCTGGTCTTCTGCCGAAACCCTCGCATTCGTTTACGCTATATCATGGAATGGAAGTTGACATCGAACAACAGAGTAGCAAGTAGTTTACGGGGACAATGACGCTCAGCTCTTTATCGACCGCGGGGTGTTAGAAGGTTTTGCACAGCGGTTTGTTCATGATATGGCGGTTTTTCTTGATCAGTACGCCGCGTCCTAGAGACTCTTGATATAATATGTTTGTTACATAGATAGAATACGAACTGGTTTGTTATTCTGACAGCTCATTATCAACGGAGATCCCAGCTTGAAGGAAGTGACCTCTGGCACTCGCCTTACGGGAGCCCACGACCTCGACGCACTCCTCCAAGAAACAGAGGAATTCAGCCCTAACAAATGCAATATACTCATACCAAGCCTGTCTGATGTACATCTTCAACTCTCCAAAGAACCCCTCGATCGGGTTCAAGTCGGGCGAGTAGGGTGGTGGTGGTAGAGATCCCAAAACTGGGTCCTCGTAACTCCACCGTCATTTTAGACCCGTGGCAACTGTAGCCGAGGCAGCCCAGAACTGTGACCCCTTCGCTCAGTCTGGCTCAGTCTGGCTCAGGCCAAGGCGGCAACCGCTCAGTTCTGAAGAAGGAAAGGGAAGTTCATGGTGTCAATTTTAGGGTGGTGAACGGTGTGTTTCTCTCCTCACCTCTTCGATCAACACGCCTGAGCAACCCCTTCAATCTACCAAAGTCTCTCCATTTCCCCAACACCTTATCCCCTCCAGCAAACCCCAACGTCCATCCCCCGCACGCCCCACATTGTATCCACAACCCATAACACCCGACTTATAGGCGGGGCCACCCCAGCATCTCCAATCCGCTCAACGGCCCGGGGCCTCCCTCCGTGCCGGCAAAATGGGCCAACGCAACCCTTTTTATCCGGGGTTAGGCACTCTCCGTCCCCAATACCCTATTTCACCTCGCTGCAAGGTACATTACGCCGACATTGCGTCCCGTGGTTGAGGAAAAACAGCAACGCTCCGCGCTGTCCACGGTTCCAAATCGAAGAAATGCACGCAGTACCAGGGATGCACAAAGCCAACGATGTCCCTCGAATTCCGCCCTCGTTATACAGATGGTCGCCAACAGCGGCGATAACCGTTCACCAGGATGGGGCGACACGACCCTTTGAAAGACCCGCGGACCCGGTTTGCGGCCCCAGGGTCCGAAAATCACCAAGGTAGCTCTCGAAATAGGATGATGTTTCGCCGTTTCCCTTGAGCCGCGAGAGGGGAAATTCGCGCGGCTGGTGTACCGGCTCGCCATCGATCGCAACCGTGGATCGCGAGGACGTGGTTGGCGCGCAACAAGGCGCGGGGCGGGTCGGTAGGGCCCAACGGCGTTGCATTCCCGGAGTCAGGTACGCGAGTTGCATGCAGCAGTGGTTGTGGTAAATTTGAGAACAATAATAAGAAGGTGTTTCCCACAGCATACTGTTTAAATTGTGTGTTTGTCCACCCACTCCACTCGTTCACCTTCTTGTCTCTGCTGCTGCCAGTCAAGATGCATCTCGTCACGGCCATCCCTCTGCTCCTCGGCGCGCTGGCGTCGGCGGCCGAGCCTGGGCCCCCAAAGCCCGCGAGCAAGGGGCTGCACCATCTCGCGCGCGAGGCCGGTCTGCTGTACTTTGGCGCCGCCACCGACACCCCCGGCCAACGTGAGCGCGCCGGCCTCGAGCCCGCCTACGCCAAGTACGATGAGATCATGTGGGGCGGCAAGGAGTTTGGACAGACCACGCCCACCAACGGGATGAAGGTATTCGCCTTTCCCCCTTTCCCCACATTCCCTCATCCCCACCTTTACCCCTACCCCTTTCACAAAACACCCACTCACATCTCCCCCAGTGGCTCTTCACCGAACCCACCCAATCCGTCTTCAACTTCACCGAAGGTGATTACGTCGCCAACCACGCAAAAGCCAACAACCAAATCCTCCGCTGCCACGCCCTAGTCTGGCACTCGCAGCTCGCCCCCTTCGTGAACTCCGTTACCTGGACGCCCGACACCCTGCGCGCCGCAATAGTCTCCCACATCACCAACGTCGCCGGGTACTACGCCGGCAAATGCTATGCATGGGACGTCGTCAACGAAGCGCTTGAGGACGATGGCTCCTGGCGGAACAGTCTCTTCTACAAAGTTCTCGGGGAAGAGTACATCGAACTGGCATTCCGCACGGCTGCGGAGGTCGATCCGCACGCAAAGCTGTACTACAATGATTACAACCTCGAGTGGCCGAGCAAGAAGACGGAGGCGGTGAAGACATTGGTGAAGAAGTTGCGGGCGAAGGGGGTGAAGATTGATGGCGTGGGGCTGCAGGCGCATCTGACGGCCGAGGGGGACAAGACGCTGGATCAGCATGTTGAGGCGATTCAGGGGTTTGCGGACCTGGGGGTCGATGTGGCGCTGACAGAGCTGGACATAAGACTGAAGACGCCAGCGACGGCGGAGAATTTGGCGTTGCAGAGGGAGAAGTATAAGAATGTGAGTTGCACTGCCCCGTTTACCTCTCCTAGGAAAAAAAGAAGAAAAAAAGGGGGAAAGGGAATGATGGCTAACGGGAATAGATTGTCGGTGCTTGTGTCCAGGTTAAGGGGTGTGTGGGTGTCACGCTCTGGGACTTCTATGACCCCTTTAGCTGGGTGCCGTATGTGTTCCCTGGCGAGGGCGCGGCGGGCCTGTGGTTTGAGGACTTCTCGACCCACCCGGCTTATGATGGCATTGTTGAGGCGCTGATCAACGGCACGAAGCCTGAGGGAAAGGGCAAGGGGAAGGCAAAGGGGATGGGCCCGGGCAGGAGGAGTCTGAACTGGGCCTAGATGTGCTCCTTAAAACCTGAGGCTAAATAAGGATTCAAATTATCGACAGCTACAAGATCAATTCCGTCTCAAATACACCCTAGACGCTACCTCTTTCAAGTTTCTGAACCCCCCTACGGATGGTCATGCCCCCCTCCGCTCACCCAGGGCGGCGCCCTTCCCTCCCGTTCCGCAATTTCCTCCTCCCCCCACTTAATCGGCTCAATATAATGCAGCCTCGCCCCGGAGCCCCTTTCCACACTCTCCCTTACCGCATCACTCGGCAGGACATACCAATCATACGGATACGGCACACTTTCTGCGTTCATCTCCCCCTTCGGCGCCGTACTCCCCGCCCCTCCCAGCACTACATCCATCAGCGTCGCCCGCCCCGTCCCTCCCGAGCCACTCCCCTCAGACTCAGACGTACTAAGCACCGCGTCCTTCGCCCCATCAAACACCGAGCTCTCCACTAGTACCTCTGCGCCCATGAGGGTATTAACCCCCCTCTGCACCCCCTCATACAGCGAGTTAAAAAGATGTCCCGTCCCAAACCGGTACTCCACCGCCGTGCTCACCCCCTTGAAATAATTCCCTACAAAGGTGACGTGTAACTTCCCCTTGTCTTCCACCGCATTTACATCCGAACGGCCCACTGATACCGCAGTGGAGACGGTGTTGTGCAGGCTGTTGTGCGACACGGTGATGTAGTCGGAGCCGTGGGTTATCGAGAGGAGGGAGGGCGGGGAGGAGGGGGAGGCGGAGGAGAGGTCGCAGTGGTCGATCCAGATGCTGCGGGCGGAGGAGAGGGAGATTGTTGCGGTGGTTGGAGGGGGAGAGAGGAAGAGGAGGTTGCGGAGGATGATGTTGCGGGAGGCGGGGAGGGAGAGGCTTATTCCGGTGAGGGCTGTGGGGGGAATGGTTAGGGCAGGTTTGGTCTGGTTGGGGAGGGGAGGGGGGGGGAGGGGGCTTACAGCTTCCGGGGAGGCCGAGGATGCTCTTGTTGGAGCCGATGGTGACTTGGGTGTTGTTTCCGGAGATAGTGGCGTTTAGGAGGATTATGGCGGTTTCGGATCCGGCTACGGCGGCGGTGAACTGCTCGAGGGTGGTCACGGCCGTGTAGTTGCCTCCCCAGCCGCCGACGGTTCTGTTGGGTGTTAGGATGGCGTTTCGTTGGAGGAAAAGGGGTGACCTACGCGCCCATGATGGAGCAATAACCAATGTTGCATGCCTCATCGTATGTTGCTTCGATGCTCTCCTGGCGTGGGAGGACACGCGCTGTGGCGGCCGCGGCCAAGAGCGACGCAAGGATTAACGATCCCCTCATCTTGGTGGGCGCTGCTGACGATGCAAAGTCCTGGTATTGTCATGCACTCACAACACTGAATTCGAATCCAAAGTCTGGAACGCGGAGAAGGGCACTTATAGTAGGTAGGTCTTCAGCGGCATACAAGTAAATCCCCGCCCTGGCCGCAATATACCCCGCGGGTATATGACTTCGAGAAGGTTTTCATGACAAGTCCGGGCGGATAATTCGCTGTCCATATGGCCGGCCGGTAATTGTCGGCCACGACTAATACTGCCGGAATAGTAGGCGTCTTGGATTCCTAGCTATCGCACTTGGCTTTCCCCTCTAACGCTCGGGCTTTGATCTGGGTACGCTAGGTTCGTTGCACTGGTTGGCCCCTATACGGTTACACTGCCTAGTTTTACAGCGTCGCACTGCGAAACCTTTAGCATAACGCTCACATACAAGCAGGTTGTCCATACTTGATAGGGTCGTGCATCAAGAGCGACATTCCATACTTCACTTTTTTATGACCCGGAAACGATCATATTTTATCCAGTTGGATCTGATTGCTTGATGTTGTGAGTCGGTCTCAGGGGTTTGTTCCGTCGCTCACTCTTCATTGTTTGGGAAAGCAAGCTTGAATGCAAGGCAATTCTTCACCTCAATCATCACAAAGATAGCACCAGCAAGCAAGGCAAGTAAGTTTCAAATCTCATCATTGTTCTATGCACCCGATCTCGCACATCCGTATATATATATAATCCCCATGTCGCGTCTATCGCCAGATACACATTACAAGTACAACTCTAAAGTACAATTGATAGATGATGCCTGCCTGCCAAATTGCAGTGGCGCACCATTCTCAAAGCTTCAAGTCCAAGTCCATGATGGCGAACTTAGCCCTGGACACCAGCAGGGGTGTTGCACAGGATGCCCTGGTCAAGCTGGGACACAAATAGTTAGCATCATGTTTCATGTAAGGTTGAGGTTTGGGGGAAAGACATACAATAGGCAGCACGCAGCAGCGAGCGCGCTGGCCAATGGTAGAGCAGGTGGCGCTGAAGCTGTCGGCGCTGGTGGGGATGGTGGGGGGAAGACCGCAGTCGAGGTCAGCGACGCCGAGGACGTCGGTGGCACAGCACTGGGCGGAGCCGTAGAGGCCGGTGCAGGGCACGTAGGGCACCTGGCGCTCCTGCACCTGCGAGGGGAGGGCAGCGACGAAGGTGGCGCACAGGGCGGCGAGGGCGACGGTGAATTGCATGTTGAAGGTGGGTTGGTTGTTGGTTGGTTGGTTGGTGGTTGTAGTTCGTAAAGGTGAGAGTGAAGTGATGGATTGTGATGGTGATGAGGATATTGAGATAGATGAAGACGGCGATTCACCGTGGCTTTATACCAGAATCGACCTCACGATGGCCTCGGAGAGACTCCTCCACGATGAGGCCTCTGCCACGAAAAAGGAGGTGATGGCGTCACATGCGTGCCTTACTCCCGGTACGCTGGAGGCTGAGAATCGAAAAACAGGAACAGCGTAGTTTCGGTGACGATCGAATTCTTATTTTCCATGGTTGCGAATATAGCCTGGGGGCTCTGGTATAGCTACTCCTACAGATAGAGTGATAGTTGACCTCACTGCACACGGCCCGCCAGCGGCCGTACCGGCTGTGACCTGTGGCAAAGCTCCATCGCATCCCCATTGGCAGTGCCCGCCGTTACAGAACCTTACATAACCCACCCCTACTGCTGCGTCCAGAAACTCGGGGAATTTCCGCAGCGTGGTGCAGGGTTGAGCTCCCTGGACGTCATCTGCATCGTGCAGTCTAATTTGAGGCATGGATGTTTGCCACCCAATGGTCGCCCAAGCTCAGCTGGGGAAGACTGCCGATCCCTTCCAACGGCCGTCAAGCGAGGGGAGCAATGTCAGTCTGGGGATGCAACGGCACTCGCTTAGTGGCCGTCTTCCAACTTTCCATACCGGCCATTCTTGGCAGCAGCAGCAGGAATATTGCCACAGCTTCGGTGTCGCTCAGGGTTGGACAAAAGGACGGTGGTTATCACCGACTGCGTGCGCTGAAACAGGGGTCCTACTGGCGATGCGTCGAATACGAAAAACTCAACACCGCCAGCACATCTCAATGGGTGCAGAATGTTACATCGGACACCTCCAGCAAAAGCTGGCAGAGAGGCTCACAAGTCATGACGCACGATGCCGTTTGCGACCAATAATGCATCGTCGGTTAAAGGGATAAATATTGCCACTCAGGTACCGGGTTGGCCAGGGTCTGGCAAATGAGATCCGGGGGACGCACTTCCAAGTTCAATGCAGCCAGGGCCCAATGGACCTGCGTCAGTTCGCGGGGCGATCGATCACTGTTTGTCTGGACCGGTGTGCACCAACCCACACCCGGTCGGGGGCTGGGACTGCTCCGCTGCGCTACGTTGTCATGTTACGAGAGTATAACAGAAAATATATAACGGCTCATTTCTGAAAGGGGGAGGTAGAAGAGGGCGAGGGTGACATAAGAGGCGTTGCATCCGTGTCTCACTGGCGACGGGCCGCCCCAGCGGCACAGAGACTCCGTGAGTGTGCTGGAATGACGACTGTTTTTGGCCGATGACAACATCGGGTTACACTGAGAGTCGCAGCGAAGAGTCGAAGCGACAATGCCCAACCGGTGCGCCTGCACCTATACGGCAATTGTACCGACGCGACAGACAGAACCGGAATGACAACAGACAGAACTGGATTGATTGTCGGAACCTATTGGGCGGCCGTTCAGATTGGGAAAGCGTTGGGTTGCATGTCTGGCATCACAAATCTGGGCAGAGCTGGGAATTGTCGAAACCAATTGGGTGGGCGCTCAGATTGGGACAGCGATCATTGGGTTGCATGTCTGGCATCGCACATGTGGAACAGTGCTGGAACCTATTGAGCGGGCGTTCAGATTGGGACAGCGTCTGGGTTGCATGTCTCACCTGACCGCGCACCGTTGCACACCACCGGCTGCACTCCAACTGTTCCTCTCAAAGTGATGATCGCAACGTGAAAGAAAGAATGAGCTGTCCGGCCTTCCTCTCCAAGACACGGCCAAGCGCTATGGTCACATTGCGGAAGAGGATCACAGCGAGGAAGGGAAGAATGGAAAGAATGCATCGCGTCAGGCTTCTTCTCCATGTCACGACCCAAAGACCATGATCACAGTGAAGTAGCAAACCCCCCGAAGAGGGCGAAATGACAAAAGATTGGGGCCCCCTTTGGGCGCCCAAAGGGGGCATAGATGGCAGGAGATTGGGGCCCCGGAGGGGCGTACATGAGAAGAGATGGCAGCGGGTGTCGGAGTTGGCGGAGTTGGCGGAATCGGCGGGGATTCGGTCGGCGGGGATTCGGCGGGGACGGCGGGGGCGACGAACCTGCGACAAAGACAGCTTGGACACAGAAAAAAAGAGGGGCAAGGGACATGGGAAAGAGGGGAAAAAATGCGGCTCGGAAAGAGCGCTGGGACTGGGGTTTAAATAACATTCTGGGGGTGGTCTGTTCACAAGTGCGAACCCACCTCCATTGCTGCGAATTTGCCCACGAGTGCGAACCTAGGTACTTCGTACCTCGATGGGCGCGAACTTCAAGATACCTTAGAGTTGCGCGTGGCATGCATGTGGCAGCCCAAGGCGCGTCAATATCACATGTTGCGGTCCAGCTCTGACACCGCAAGACGACTTCAAGTTGTCTTTCCAGAGGCCAGAGGAGAGAGCTGATTGCTATTCTCGGTGCAATTGATGCCGTAAGTCATCAAAAGGCAAGGGAGAGGTGCATCTGCATACAAAGCCAGGGCAAACCACTTGCACATGTGAACAGAGCTGACTTTGCGTCAGCGTCAATTACAGACACCGGGAAGAACAACAAGTTTTGACATGTTTTATTTTGTTCAGTTAAATTATCAAATGCTCATATTTGCTGTCTGCTGTACAGCTCTCGCGAAACTCGTCGAATCGCTACCTGTAGGCTGTAGTTACTAACTGGCATTGTCAGACTGAACTCCCAAACCCAGCACCCAAGTGGCTACCAGATGTGAGGCGATAGAACGCGTGGAGAAACATGCCCGAGTAGGTATGCGATCCGGTCTTTGGGAGATCAAAAATACTCCCTCTTTCAATTAGGTTCCCCAACACATCCATCCATCCCCCCTCATCCCCATCCCCTCGCCATT
>Ga0247770_1000574_pt1 | contig 34525 bp, 35 predicted proteins | sample UWRJL136409B6_FD_179943 | JGI IMG/M metagenome (GOLD analysis project Ga0247770, IMG submission 179943) | Plant litter microbial communities from Arlington Agricultural Research Station in Wisconsin, United States - UWRJ-L136-409B-6 | ecosystem: Environmental > Terrestrial > Plant litter >... | reverse complement strand
CCCCCCCGCCCCCCCCCCCCCCCCCCCCCCCCCCCCCCCCCCCCCCCCCCCCCCCTCCCCCTCTTCCTCTTCATCCCCTACCTTTTCTTGCCCTCTACGTCCCTGGGTCAGAGCGGCCGGTACGTTACGGCTATAACACCCCAAAACCCTCCTCACCACTCTTTTAGAGATGCTCACCCCCATTCTTCTTCCTCACCAGTGACTCGTCCCTCATTCTCTTCTTCTCATTTGGGGTTACTGGCGTAACGCGATTTCCCTTCCAGCTTTTCGCTTTATTTTTCTAACACGATTAGTTTTCTTCTGATATTTGTACGAAGAACGTCCTTACCTCCATCACCTTCACTTCGAGTGGAACGGGGGCACCTCATCATGACTTACAACGACGCTCCAGAGAAGGGCGCCGTAGAGTGGGATTTGGATGCGAAACAGGCGCAACATAGGAGCGCGCTGCTCCAGTGGTGGTTTGGGGAGGATCGAAAGCTCTGCGAACTCTGTATGGCACGAATCGAGGAGATTGACCGAGAGGCCCAACAGAGCGCCCAGTGGACGGATATCGAAACTGATGGACGCCATGGAATAATGCAAGAGCTTCAAGCGCAGCGTTTCCAACTTCTCCAGCAATGGGCCAGCGAAGAAGCAGCGGGAAACCAGTACTTTGACGACGCCCGACTGGCATCCAAGGCTCTGTCTTTACAAGTCCCTCAGCTTGCCACACCGCTATCTGAGTCTCAACCGCAGGCTAAGACTCCGCCGTCCCATGGGAAACAAAACCCCACCGAGCGATTGAGCAAGAGCGCTCAACCCCCCGTTGAGGTGTCGAGCAGTGCCGAGACGATCGACAGATTGGGCGAGCATGCCGGACCTCCCGAACTCTGGAGCACGCAAAGTAACAGCCTAGTTGCGCGCCCTAAGTCAAGACACGGTGCCAAACCGGATTCCACTGCTATTTTTGACGAAATTCCGAAGGTTGTCAGTGGAGACGAACACCAAGCTGAAGCAGTTAGGGATGGCTTCGACATCCCAGGCAAAACAGCGCCAGGCCTCTGCTTGGGAGATAAGGGGACAACAACACTACTCGGGATGAATCGTGGGCGTGCCAAGCGGAAACGAAACTCCTACACACTCAAGTCGAGGCATAAAAAGGAGCGCATCCCGAACGTTACCTCCACGGGCCAACCGGGCTGTAAGTCACGGACTTGCCCGGCGGAGGATGGCAACGCCCATGTGGCGGCCGAATCTGTTGGGCTACAAGATGGGGCCAAGACATCACAACTACTCATCACCAACACGCCGTTTGCCGCGGACTTGGAGTACGATGGTTATACGTCACAGGATTCCTACAGCGGAGACCCGACCTCATCGACAGAGTGGCGCCTCTTCCAAGTCAAGCAGGTCAGCAACGCCACAAGCCGCTCAGTGACGCAGTACTGGGGTTGGGCAGATAAAACAACATCGTTTAATCACATGGTACTCGCAGAGACAGTCCCTAAGGTTAGGTGGGGCTTCTTGAAGGACGTCAACTTCCACCTACGCCTCTTCGAGATGAACAATATCATATATGCGGCCGACAGCAACGTGATTATCATCGAGACTGGGATCAAAAATCGTGGGGACATTTTGGTGGAGTTCAAGCGCGACAGGACTAAAAGAAGATTCTTGACTTTTATTCACCACAAGGGCATCAAGCTTCAAAAAACAGCGTGGTAAGATATGCCTGCTCCTTTTATTCTCCTGTGATCTTGTCCGCTAATCTATGGGAAATGGAAAAGGGAGGATATTGATGCCAGATGGAAGGGTATGCAATCCGAAGTCCTCTCCGCCGATGAGCAATCAGATGCCTCCTCTGCCGATGAGCTATTACTCTTTGCCGATGACTCAGAATGAATAGATTTTCATATGAGCTTCACATGCCGAAAACACAAATTACAGACTTGCCAGCTTACTCTTCATTCGTTGCCGAGTTGGCAAGACGGACCCAGCTCCGGCTGGTCCGGCTCCTGACCATTTCGTAAGTTACCGCACTACTTTGTGAACGGACCCGAGATTAACGACTTGATGCACAGGATCTTCAACGTCTGCGAGGACTCCCTCTTGGCCTCCCCGCTCATCATCGATCTCGTCCTCGTCACCGAGATGATGACGCGCATCCAGTGGAAGACCGGCTCGAACGAGTACCAGAGCTTCCACAGCGTGTTGAGCATCCTCAGCTACATGCTCAAGGCACCTCTGACGCCTCCCGGTGCCCCGGTCATTAACGCCCTGGCCAAACAGCGTGGAGCCATCACCAACATCTTCCGTGCCTGCGTTGGTCTGGACCCCGAGTCGGATATGACGCTCGAGCACAAGCTTTACTAAATATCCAATGAGCTGTGAACTTCGGTTACGGGATGTAATCTCTTTTTCTCTAATGAATGCCAGCGAGTCTCATTTTACTCGGCACCACGTTGACCGGCACAATGGCGCCCCCGATGATGGGTTGATCGTAGCCTAAAATATAATTCCGCTTTTGACCTCTTCCCTCCCACTGCCTTGCCCTGACCTCCGTGCTGCTCCGTATTCTGCCGCTGCCGTGCAAGCGGCGATCGTGATGATGGGAAGAGACAGGGTGACCTGGCCGGAGATTTCGCCGCAGTCATGCATATGCAGCAAGCAACTTAGGTTGTCTTGCACGGGCCAAAGAACGACCTAGTTCACGTGCTGTCAGCCACTTCGACTGCTTTTTCTGAGATTCGCTGATATCGAGGGCCGCCTGATAACCGCAGTTTTATCCCTTCGGCCGAGCTGAGGTCCAAAAACAAGACGCCGCCATGTTTTCCTAACTTAAATTACAGACGTTGTCAATTCACTCCTTCGAAATCTCAGCCCAACCTCCAGTATATCCGACGTCAGCTCGGCCTCCCGATCTTCTCGTCATTGCCCAGCTCGGCTACGAGACCTCGTGCCCATCATACAACGCAACACGCCGTGCTGAGAGCCCGGCTCACCTCCTAGAGCGACACACTTTTCGCAAACCTCTCAAGGGGTAGCAGTGCCAGAACAGCAGAGGGTATAGTGACCAAAAAACGATCAGCATGGGATTGATGGATGTGAAACCTTGGGTGGTCGTTCACATTGTCCTCTGGTATGCTTGGCTTCTATGCTGCCTTCTGTTTCCCCATATGGGCACTAACACGCTGAAAAGCATCCACCGCTATTTACGGCTTCTCGTCCATTGTATAAGCCATTGGACGTACAAATCAATTCTTCCGAAAGCTGGTGAGCCCAAGTACACGGCTCGTGATGTCACTGTCATCATCCCCACCATTCACAATCACTTCCAGGACTTGCGTTGCTCACTTCAGAGCATCCTGGCTTGCCGCCCCGCAAAACTGATCCTAGTGACCACCTCCAACAGATATGAAGCACTGCAGCAGATGGCTGAAACCCTACGGCTTCCCAAGAGTGACTATCCTACTGCGATTGAGGTTCTCCACATCGGCAAGGCCAACAAGCGAGTGCAGATATGTAAGGCGCTCAGGAGAGACCACTTCCGAACACAAATCACAATCCTGGCCGACGACGACGTGGAATGGCCCCAAAACCTGATGCCCTGGATCCTTGCGCCATTTGAAGACGACAAGATGGGAGGTGTTGGCACTTGCCAGAGTGTGAAGCGCGTTGACGGCGATCTCGAGACACGTGTTTATAACTGGCTGGGCGCGGCTTACATCGAGCGGCGAAACTTCGAGATTTCAGCCACGCACAACATCGACGGTGGAACTTCCTGTATGTCTGGCCGTACCGGTGCTTATCGAACAGAAATTCTGAAAGACTGCGGCTTTCTGGACGGTTTTGAGAATGAAATGTGGGGGAAGGACATCCTTTACGCCGACGACGATAACTTCATCACCCGGTGGTTGGTTGCCCACCAGTGGAAGACGTGGGTTCAGTACGATCCCGAGTGCGAAATTGAGACAACTTTAGAGACCAGCATCAAGTTCCTCTACCAATGCTCACGCTGGGCGAGAAGCAACTGGCGGAGTAATTGGAAGAGCCTTGTCCGCGAGAGATATGTGCTTACGTACGTTACCCCTGAATCCACCTCCTCGCCACCCCTGTAAGCCTCAGCTAACATAAAGCAAACAGTCAGCAGCCTTGGTGTACTTACGCCCTACACATCACTACTTTCACCTCGCTGGCATTCGTTCATGACCCCCTTATTCTGTTCTCGTGCTGGCGGGCCACCGAGCATTGGGATCCGGGGGATCGCTATACCCTTTTGATAGCTGAGATCCTCTTCATGTTTTGCTTTAGTAAGGTTGTGAAACTTATAGGCCTTTTTCGCAAAAACCCACGCGATATCTCGTATCTGCCAGTTTCTATCCTCTTTGGCTACTTTCACGGTTTCATCAAGTTGTATGCGCTCTTTACGATCAGTACGGTATGACCAGAGTCACTCCAGCAGTCACCTTGATGGCGAAAGTTGCTAACAATAACGTTAGACGTCCTGGGGTAGCAGAGAGGATAGCGATAATCACAATAAGCCCCCTCAGCAAAACCAGTCGGCGCGCAAAAAGGCTGAGAAAACGGGATTTTGGTCAATCCTGTATCGGATCTGATGGAGGAAGACTTTGAGGCAACAAATTGGGAGGGCTCTTAGCGATTTTCTCAAGAAATCACTTCTCGGGGGGTCTGGATCTACTGATGGGCACCGAGGCCGTAACTAGTCCAGATCGCAAGTCGGCGGCTTGTGGAGGGAGGTTGGGTCGGACCCCCGCCGGGGTGAAAATAAATTCCCATCGCATTTCGTTCGTCCTGTGGCGGCCCATTGCCGCCAGTTGCCGTTCGCGCTAATCGTGGCCCCAGTGCTTTTGCAAGTGCTGACCACCATCGCCCACCTTCCATCTAAAATCCCCCCTCACAGGAGTCAAATACCGCCGCGGACTCACAATCACCTCATTCGCAACATCTCAGACTACCTCGGACGTGTGGTTTGAACCTGCAATCCATCGAGGCCAAGGTCTTCAAGGCCGAGAGTTCCATGACTTTTTGTTGCGTTGCCCATAGTGCAAAAATGAAACGGTGGTTTTGCCTCTTCATCCGCCCCGCACCCGCCTCTCTCCTTTCCTCACTGCAACAAACGAAATTCTGGTCAAGAATGGCACCCCTCCGCCCTTGCACTATTCCCTGTCCTCTTGTCATTGCTACTCTCCTCTGCTCATGTATCGAGAATCATGTCTGCCTTCCCGCCTTTTATTCCCTGCTTTGCGCTGCAGCTAGCCACCGCCAAACTGCAGCCGGGTCTGTATCTGGGCGGCACAAGCACTCTGTCCCCTGACTGTACGCCCCCACGGCCTTCCGCGTCAACAAGCAGGCCTGGATGTCTCTGCGGCGTCTGATAAGAGGCGCCTCCACAGGACAGACGCTCTTGCAAGCATAAGTAACCGGTCGAAGAGCTCCATGGAGATACAACGCCAGAGGCAATCTCTCAAGCTAATGAACAGAGAGCTAGGTTCCAAATTACCTACTATCCACGGCAAGAATTTTCTGCTTCATTGCCACCGTGGTCACCGCCATCCCGCTATGTCCATACTCCCCCCCCCTCCCCACCATGGCCCTTGCAAATGGAACAAGAAAATCGAACAGTGGGTGGAGGCAAGCAAAACTGATCCGCTAATTTGCTCGGTTCTTCGGCTCACTTTCGAATTGTCCGACATTCCATGGAAAAGCCCCACCTATAATCGCCTCGAGGACTATGTTAACAGCTTCATACCCGATACGGCAAGTGTGTTCGTTCACAAATTCGAAATCATCCTTTTCAAAATTATCCTTCGGTACGAAAGGGCTTTTCTGTTAGGAAGGGTGTTGACACCAACGGTGACGAGACCGTGCACCAGTGTACGGGTGTTGAACCGAGTCGGGGTACCGAGCCACCCGGGTGTCTCAGGAAGCTGGAGCGTTGAATCAGTGGCAGCATTTGGGGGAATGGTGCGAGTTCTGCTGCTATGCTGGGGCGGTCGGCGCTATGTTTTGTTCCGCGCTTCGTTTGTCTTCGATTGTAGGGGAAACATTCAGTGTGTTACCCCTTATGATCTGCTGATCGACGTGTCAAACATTTTGAGGGTTGAGTGGTAGACTGTTAGAGAAAGGGGAGAGCATGCCATCGCACGACCTCCCAGCGGATGACTCTGAAATCCTAGCCAGCTTCAGATTCGAATGAGAAGCGAGGAGAACTAGAGAAGCAGAAAAAAGAGGCAGCGGAAGAGGTGACCGAGGTGGGAATGAGAGACGAGGAAAGGCATCGGTTCAATGGATTCTCGCAGATAATGTCGCGGCGATGGAGAGCTTAACGACCGAGGCTGGTCCATTATCCGTCGCATCGCTTCCAAGCTCGGGAGCATACGGCCGAACAACGACAATGACTTGACAGCTTACTCTTCGTTCTCTGAGAACGTGGCGGAGCTTGCCGTGTTGGCCAAGACTGACCCACCTCTGGCTGGTCCGGCCGTACGTGAGGAACTTTGGGAAGGAGGAAGATAGTCGGCGGCTGATGCAAAAGGGCCCGGAGAAATTTGTAATTCGTGTCTCGTCTTTCTTTTTCTCTATTTTCCTTCTATCGAATTTTTCCGTCTTAAACTGCAGTGGCCCGGTTTGCGGCCAGGTTTGACTTTTCCCGGGCTGTGCGGGCCATAGGACCCGAAAATTGAGCCGTTTGACGCCAGCTGGCTCCACCTTCGTTACATGGACTCTCCTTTTTCCGCACCATTGCATTGCAGAACGGCGCCGACATTGAGCACAAGCTCGGGTGTCCCCTCGAGGGGGTTGACCGCTCGATCAAGCGGGACCTGCGCGCGGTCGAGACGCTGGCCGGCATTGCGGTGGCTTGGGTGCGCACGCCTGGACGCCGCGTAGGCTGAGAAGATGGCGGCCCGCGCGGCGCTCTGAGGGTCGCCAACACCGGCCGCCCGTTCTTCAGCTTATCACCGGCAGCGACACAACGTCCAACACGTAGTGTGCCCTCTACACAGCCCGCACGCCGTGCGTGCACGCCGCGCTGCAGGTCAAGCCACACGTATCATGCACTTGGGCGTCTAGTGCGCTGACGTGACATCGAGCGCGTACGGCAGGTTACACCGGCTTGGTTTTGACTCCAACTTACAGCTCGCAGAACACGGGCCACCATGAGGTTGATAATTGGTTTGCGAAAACGACTAAAGTCCCATCGAAGATCTCGCCACCGACACTGCCACCCTCAAGCCAGAGCGAAAAGGTCAGGTCTTTGGTCGCTTTCGTATCAATTTATACACTTGCGGCTGAGATCTGGCCTACCATGGTCTTTCTATGCCACGTGTAATGCTGTCCGCCTTATCCAACCGGGGCAGTGTTTTGCCGCAGACCTTAGTGAACATTTCATCAAGTTGCCGTCAAAACTGCTATCTGGCTCGCATGGCTAAGATACAGGAGGCCTTGAGATGCGCTGTCGATGTGGCTTAGCGATAAGGCTATTGTAAGGCGGTCGTCGTGGCAGTCCACGTGGCGCTCGACTTTTTTTCCACATCTCTTCCAGGCCTCAATAAGAACAAGCTCAGATTTTCTAGTCAGCGACTCACTTCTCGTTCCTGGGTTATTCTTCGGCTTTCTAATCTTGTTCCTTGAGCCTGCAGGGTGTTTCTTCACGTCCACCGCCTCGGCCACGCTGGGGTATCAACTTTGTCTCCTTGAATTTAAGTCAAGAGCCATGAAAACTCACGGCAACCACGTCTCCGTAACCGCTGTTTCCGAAAAACGCAAGCGCGCAAGTTCGGATGACGCCAACCGCAGGTTTCCCTGCAACATTGGCGGTTGTGATAAAAAATATATTAGGCAAGAGCACCTTCGTCGGCATCAGGCAACTCGTAGGCTTTTCTCCATTCTCCTGTCACGCTTCGAGGCTGAAATCTCCCGCAGATACCGGAGAAAAGAAATTTAAATGCACAGCCTCTGGTTGTACGAGGAAGTTCGCCCGAGAGGATAGCCTCAACCGCCACAAGAGAATACTGCACGTGGGGAAGATAGCTTCAAGCTCAACAAACGACATCAGCAAGTCCTCATCCCATGTCCACAATATGGCGACCCTTCCGACCAGATCCCCATCCTTGTTGAACCCAGTCGAGCCTCTCAACCTCCCATTCTCATGCTCCTCCAGCACCGAGAGGCCATCACTATCCGGTTCCAGCAGCAAGCCCCTTGGTAGGCGGCCGCCGGTCCATGACCACTCCCTCTTCCCTAGTATCAACACTACCCAAGAGCTCGGGGATGAGGATAACCGGGCTGCTCAGGACCATGACAATCCAGAGCCATCGACCGAAAACATCCTTATGCCTTCCTCAACGGGACCCGAAAACTGTACTAATATAGCTGATTCCAAGAGTAAGTTATGTTTAGTACTTGATGTCCAAGGTCAGCCTGCTGAAGCCTCTTCCAGCAACCTTGATATGCTGGTATTACAACACTGGCTCGATGTCTGCAGATGAATCCTCAGCGCCAAATAGCCTTAACGCACCTTCGCAACCCCATCCTTCGATGGCGCCTGTGTTCTCGTCATACGCTCCCTTGCTGCTACCGTATGACTTTTTCGGCATGCAGATAACGGCGAGCACGGAGCTGGCGGACGGACAACCACAGTATGGCGATCGAGGACATACCATGTGGTAACATAGCCGCGTATTTGCCTTCAGTCATGTTCCCGCTAAGAGCGTATTCGCAATTACCAAGGTTCAGATATTACAGGACCAGGTCCTACTCTGAGCGGTTGTGGCGTTCCACTAGGGGCAACGGCATGTAAGATTCTCTACCAGCGTACTGAAGAAAGGTCCTAGATGCGAGCTCTGGGAAGATGTCTTTGAAGTTCTACTTCCTTTAATCGGTCTGCAAGCTGGACGCGCACGCACCCTCTGGCCTACGGCTGTATTTTCGAGGCGGCAGTGCCACCGGCATCGCCACCACCTCGGGCGGCGTAGGCGGTATTATCCCGCTCGTAGTCCTCCTGAACTGGGGCTTCCCCTGGTCCTGCCGCATCCTCGCCTTACCCGCCAACCTCCTCGTGCGTACGGGCATCTTCCCCTTAGGGGAGGCCACGCGCTCCGTTTGGCCCAAATTCACAATCTTCCACGGCGTGCGCTTGGGCTTCGCTTCAGCTGGTATCATCCTCCATGGAGGAGCTTCCTCGTCCCATTCTAAGTGCGGTGCGGGAAGCCGCAAACAGACAGACTGGACACCCACCATCGCTCACAACACTCACACCCTTCCTACATGCTCCACATGCTCCACACCCTTACCCTACCCTCCCTTTCCACCTCTGCGTCATGGCCAGAGCAGTGGCCTCTACAGTACGGCCATAACACCCCACAACTCTCCCACCACCGTTTACCTCTTTGCCGTTCTCATTTGCGCGTTGCTGGCGTATACGCTAATTCCATTATCTTGGGACCGCCCACTTCCCTTACTCACCTTGTTTCTTACATTATTGGCTTCCCATTCCGGACGGCAAAACAATAACACATCTACACATACAAGATGCCCGTACAGCTATTACCGGCCTCGGCCGCCGCCTTTGCGCCCCGCGCATCCTCGGTCAACGTCGTTCTGGGCTCTAAGGTCGAGCCATGGCTTACACAAACACTCAAGCGCATCAACCGGACCAAGCGTCCGCTCAACAGCGTGCTTCAGCACCAGAGATGTCTGACCGAGACACTTTCCTCACCTCACGCGCTCTGGACCCTCGCCTCCCTAATGCTTCCCAAGGCCCCTGACTCCGAGCTCAGAAAGGACTCAAATGCGCTGATCGAGGCCATATTTAACTACCAGCTCGTTCATGTGGAGGCTTACATCGTCTATGTTGACATGGTCCTGCGGAACGAGGTCGTTTACAAGCTGACGCCCGACACCATCGAATCTCTGATCGAGTACCACAAGGACATCCACTGCATCAACGCCAAGGCCAACGCGTACGACTGGCCCGAGAAAAGGCAGCAGTGTAAGAAGCTGCACGAGGACTTTATCCAAGCCGTCAACGAGTTTGTCTTCAGGACGCACATCTCGGCGCTCGAGGGGCTTGAGGACGATGGGGCGGGAGAGCTGCTCAGCGGCAAGAGCGAGGAGGCAAAGAACAGCATCATGGCACTGATCAAGCCTCTGCTCTCGCCACCGCCTACGATCGTGGCAAGGGATGAACGCGGCTTCAAAAACACAACAATACCAGAAAATTGGCGCGAAGAAGCAGGAGACACCGATTGAGGTCCTGTGCGTAGGACTTCCTCCTGATGTTGCCAAGTACATAGAGTACGTCCGTAGCCTGGGCTTCGACGAAGATCCGAACTACGAATATCTACAGCGTCTTTGGGAGGGAGGAGGAGGTAGTCGGCGGCTACATGCAAAAGGCCGCGAGAAATTTCATGTATCTTTTTTTCTTTTTCTCTTTCTTCCATCAATTTTTTTTCCGTCTTAAATTGCGGTGGCCCAGTTTATGGCCAGGTTGTCAAGCACATTGATCATGGATTCCCCCGGTGCTATTCGGGCGAAAGGGCCCAAAAACTGGGCCGTTCGGATGTGGCGGTTCAGTTTGCGATCAGGTGATGTAATTCAAGTCAAAGGAAGCGCCAATTGATCCTGGCCCCATCTTTTGGTAAATGGACTTTCCTCTTTCCGCACTGTGACGAATTGGTACCCGCCATTGCAGAACAGCGCTGACATCAATTTCGAGGGGTTGTTATGAACCCTCGAATTGATCAAGCTAGAGCACACGATTTTGACGCTAGGCGTTGGCGGCCACTGCCCCAGTCGCCGCCACAGCCAGCGAATTAGGAATGTCTCGGCGATTGTGTTAGTTTTTTTTTATTTTACCACGCCCTTGCATCCTGCGTCACAAAAGCGATAGGACTGACACATCACAAGGAGCGCTAGCTGTGTGCCCCGTGAAGATGGCGTCCGCGTTGTGGTCTGGCGTCCGCGTTGTGGTCTCGCTTCAGCGGTGGACTCTCATTACCCCTTCCTCCCACATGCTCTTGGAGGAGCTCGTGGGCTTGAGCTAGGCCGCCATGCCCCTTGCCTGCGACCCCCTTGTCCTTTGCCAGGGACCCGCCACTTCTGCGTACAACGCCGATATAGTCGTCGCGAAAGCAGCTACCATGTTTAACAAGCGTAGGCTAGTAGGATCTTGGTGATCTGTCTGAAATCATGGGCGAACCACAATTTGATGTCTCTCGGCAGCCAAAGTGACGCTTCGGAAACAGTTCCGGAGCGGTACTGTTAGTGACCGCTTGCTAGGGTGTTGAGTGGATTGATTATAGTGCATTGTTCCAGCCAGTCCGCTCCTGCCCAGTTGACCGGACTGGAACAAACGGCAGCTTGACGGTGGGATTTTAGCGCTTTTCCAACGCTAAAATTTGATAAATATATTCATTCTGCAAAACTCGCAACACCCAACGCTCAGAGCGGATTTTGTGAAAGGGTCAGGATGTCGACCGAAACCGCTCCCCTGATCGGCAGACCCTCCTGCACACCGCAGCGCCCATTTCGTCTCTTTGAGCGGAGGCATTGTATCCCTATGCTTTCGTTCATTTTCTGCCTTGCCCTCTCGGTTGCGCAGCTGTTCTTTCAGACCGTGGTTCTCCCTCCGCTGCTGATCACCATTCCCAGCAATTTGGGACTTTTAATCAGCACTTTCAGTTCGGAGATTGTGGGAAGCATGACCGAATTGGCATGGGTCTTGATCACAAACCACGCCGACAAATACTTCCACGAGGCATTATTTGGAGTAGAGCTTGACAAGAAACAGCGAGACGCGCTGCGGAAGGTTAACTCCTTAGACACAGCTCTCCAGATCGCCACCACCAAACTCTCGGTTATCGCGGGCTCTTTAGTTCAAGCTTCTTCACAAAAATGGGGCATTTGTCTCTCTACAGTCATCTGCTTTGCTTTAATCGGACTCAACATTGGCTCTAGGTGGCTGGGGGGACAATTCCACGCCATAGAAAGAAACTGGGAGGACGGGATTGAAAGGAACCATTTTTTGTAAGTAGCTTCGTTGTCATTACTGGGTTCTGCTAAAAAAAATTGCAGCAATACTTCCAATAGGCCGGCATATGAGAGGTTCCAGTGGCAATTACGACAGTCTAGGTTGAAGAGAGTACTTAGTGACAAGATTCGGACGATTTTTTGGATATCTGGTCTTGGACTTGTTCTCTTTGCCATCGATGGGCGACTTCCTCCGGGTATATACGCCAAAATCCTCAAAGATGCGCTCTCACTTGACGCCCAAATGGAGAAATTTCTAAAGAGTTGCGTGCCTGCCAAAACACTACTCCGGGCATATAGTGCGCAAGTATCGATGAATAAAGATGGAGTGGCGGACCTAGAAGATCTAGATGCAGAGTTGTAAATAACCAGAGAGCAATGGCAGGGTTTGGATGGCTGGTGGGTTGGATGATAGCTAGGGTGATCGGTGTCAGTGGTATCGTTGTTGTCACCAGGTAGTTACTCAGGCGTTTAGAGTTACAAAATGTCGGTATCCAGGCCATACAGCTAAACTACATCGAAGACCAGCGCTGATCAAAGAAGTGGAGACAGTGTCTTACACTAATTCCAGTAGACTTACTAATCTGAGGGTGCGTTCATGGACTCGACAGCCAAACAACGCGCCCATTAGCGAATCTCCAACGAGCAACCCATTTGCTCATAAAGAAGCTTCTGCCATCAACATCGCCAAGTATAAGTATCGCAGACATCCAGACCCTTGAGGCACTTTTTGCGGAAGCATAAAATCCATCATCAAGCACAGATGGATCCCAAATCGCTCCTGCTGACTTGCAAGCCCACCTTCGAGGAATTGATGAAGAAGTACGGCAACGTCGGCGCTTCCGTGGGCATCCTAATGGACGACAACGCTGACTACGTTGGTCTGGGCACGGTTCAGACTATACCAGATGAAAAGACTCTCTACGTCCTGGGTATACTCACAAGTCCGCTTTAGTTCTCGAAGAGTGTCTCGATCTCTACCCACAGATGGCACCAGACGCACGCGGGCCAGACCACAGGCTCCCCCCTCCGATCCGCGACCCTTACGAGTTTCCGGACCCCGAGGATGACTGTCGTAGATGAATGAACTAATGTTTATGTTGGGTGCTGCTAGCAAAGGGATGTCTAGTCGCATTTGCATTGCTCATCGATGAGGCCTCCGCGGACTGGAGATGCCAAGACAAAAACAGGTTCGAGTCAATCTAGGGCTCCTTCAGAGAGGGCGCCGGCGATTGTATCTATTATGACTCCTTGCAAAATTCTGATGCCTTACCTCCTTCAATTTCAGCGGAGACATAAGTCATGATTTGGTGAGAATTACATTCGTGGGGCGGTAACTATGTGCCGCGTAGCTCGCTGCGGAAAGGTTGCCTCACGGGAGACAGGGGTGTGGCAATAACTGTGGCCTAGAGCTGGATGCTCACAACCAACGAATGGCGATTGATGATTTTAGTGGGTCTTGCCGTGCAGTTGCCAGTGCGGACGCCGAGGACACCCATCCACCTTCCATTCCGATGGTCCCGTCTCTCAAACTCCGCATCCAAGTGGCATCTCGGTATCTGGAATCGACGGGATTCACATATAAGTGCCGAGGTGAACCAGAAGGACCAAAACCCAAGCACCCATATTACAATCCACACCCCTCACAGCACACCAGCACTTGAGGCAAGATGAACAGCTGGGACTTCCCTCCCCCGCCCGGGCAGGAACGCGGCGTCCCGCCCCCCACCAAAACCGGCATCGTTCCATTTGAGATCCCCACGACCCGCGACCTCTGCGAAACCTACTACTCCCTCTGGGGCAACCTCTCCTCCGGCATCCCCCCCCTCATCTGCCTCCACGGCGGCCCCGGCACCATCCATGACTACCTCCTCCCGCTCTCCCTCCTCTCCCACGACTACAGCATCCCCATCCTCATGTACGACCAAGTCGGCAGCGGCCGCTCCACGCGCTTCCCCTCCCGTAAAGGCGACACAACCTTCTGGGACCCCTCCCTCTTCACCGCCGAGCTCTCCAACCTTATCCGCGCCCTCGGCATCACCCGCTACGACCTCTTCGGCCACTCCTGGGGCGGCATGCTCGCCACCGAATACACCCTGTCCCAGCCCCCCACCTCTGGCCTCCGCAAGCTCATCCTCTGCGGAACCCCCTCCGACATGCCCACCTTCGCCGGCATCAACTCCTCCCTCCGCAGCAGCTTTCCACCCGAAGTAATCTCCATCCTCGACATCTGCGAACGCACCGGCCGGACAGAATCCCCCGAATATCACGAAGCCACCATCGAGTTCTACCACCGTCACCTCTGCCGCGTGCCGTTTCCCCCGGAACTGCTCGCCTCGTTCAAGGCCATTGCCGAGGACTCCACGGTGTATGGTACCATGAACGGGCCGGCGGGATTTACCTTGACAGGATCGCTGGCGCAGTGGAGCGTGCTGGAACGGCTGCAGGAGATTACGAGAGAGAAAGTGCCGGGGGGAGTGTTGTTGCTGAATGGGTATTTCGACGAGGCGCAGGATGCGTGCGTGCAGCCGTTTTTTGATAGGGTGGAGGCGAATGTGAAGTGGGTGCAGTTTGGGTTGAGTTCGCATATGCCCTGGTTGGAGGAGACGGAGCGGTTTTTGAAGGTTGTTGGGAAGTGGTTGGTGAGTTCTTCGGGGGGTATTTAAGGATGAGAACAATGAGAGGGGATTTTGGAGTTGGTGAGTTGGGCTTACTATTAGCATTTCTGGAGTTGGGACAAATGATTGGCGTTTTTGGTTGGGGACTTTAGGTAGGTGTCAATTAGCAGTTTGGCGAAGTGGATTATTACGATATCATACCAACTCAAATACATTCTTTCGATCCACTGGACGTGCCGGCGGATAACAAAGAGTGCAAGTGTTATGAGTTAATATGTCTAGGACGTTGGCAAAGTGAGGCCCTCTGAGCCTTCGTGACCGGCTTCGGTCCCGACGGCGGCGTGGCTGAGGGCCGTGAAGTAGACCTAAGCGTGGAGATCGCAATCTCCGGCCTCCGACTTCGGTGGCCGTCCTCTGCCTCTCCTGGGTGTCGCTCCCTCTGAGGAGCTGGCGGTGTTGCAGTTGCCGTTGTGGCCGAAACGTTGATATCACCCTCCTGGATCGATCCCGCGCTCGCCTCTCGGGGACTTTCTTTCCTTGGAGTCCCGGGCGGGCTTCGCTTGGCTCTAGCCTTCCTCGCTTCCCCTTTCAACTGTGTTTCCGCCCCCGGGTTTGCTTGTCCTGGGCCGCCTCAGGCGAACCTTGAAAGGTCATCCAGCGCTAGGTGAGCTTGACAAACTAACCGCCTTTTGATTCTTGTCGTAGTCCTTTTCAGTCTGCAGCCCCGCGAGGACAGTTGCCAGGCGTGCTTCATACTGGTAGACGTCCCTCAAGAAACCGGCACTGTCGCCTGGGGACTGTGGCCTTCTTCTCCTGGGGATCCAATTCTGGGTTCTCGGAGGCGGTGCTCTAGTTCCACTGCCGTAGGACTGGCGCCTCTGGGCAAGTCTTGATCAGGGGCACCGGTTGTCTTCCTTGATTGTAGGGGGCTGGTTGTCCATTTTGGTTCCTTTGCTCCCTTTCTCAGTTTCTGGCTGGGGCTCCATTAGGGGCTCGCTTTCGGATTTCTCCTTGATGCGGAGTGGCGGTGTGACCTTGAGATCAATCCTCCTGTTGAGAATCTTCTCGTGACTGGCCTCTGCGATCCTTTTATCGGCGAACCTTAGAGTGGCCATGGTTCTGCTTCTAGTCAGTAAGGGTTATTTCCGAATCTTTCTTTGGCAGGGGTGACTCCTAGCGGGAAAGTCCCTGCATAGTGGTCAGCGGGTGACGGCGTAGTTCCAGCGCTGGTTCCGGCGTCCCCCTTTCTGGAGTCGGCCGGAGGTGATTGGGCTTGGTGTAGAGTGGAGGCGTAGCTCTTCGGAGGACTGCCCCCTGGTTTCTCCTTGGGTGATGGGATTCTTGTCGCCGGGAGTCCCTTGTTTACTTCCTTGATGGCCTTTCTTTTCGCCTCGGTTTCGTTCTTCCGGTGGAGCTGCCTTATTACCTGCTTTAGTGAGCTGGGTTGCGCTCCTGATGAGGGAGTGCCAAGTCTAAGGCATTGCCGAGTTGCGAAGCAGGATAATGATTTTCAGCTTCTCCGGAGGGAGTTATCCCGAGTTAGCGAGGTTCTAATCCAGTAGGATCCTAACGGAAGGTCCCTTTGAAAGGTGTAAGGGTTAGGGTTAACAGGCTTTGTTTACTTTGCCCCTGAGGACGGACCCACATTGTAGTCAAAAACGCTGGCGTCCCGTATCCCCGTCGAGCCATGGGAGAGCAACCCGGGCACAATTGCCGGAGAGGTGGTTTGCTGGACAGAGGCTGAGTATGTGGAGGACAAGCAACTAGCGATCAGCGCGGCCGCAGTCGCTACCCAGGAGGTGGAAAACGCGACGTTCCGATACGTTAGGACGTTAGCCGAGGGCTTCTTTGGCGTGGGAGTCGTGGATCTGCCACCAGGCGGCCAGAAGTGGCGCAAGAATTCGCACTATAGGGTTATGGCCTTTTTTGTGCATACAGGCCGCGTCCTCGCCACGGTCAACAAGACGAGCTTCCATATCAGCAAGGGTGGCACGTGGTTTGTACCACGGGGCACTTTTCTCTTTTGTCTCGTTGTTTATGCGGTATACTAACGGATGCAAACAGGCAATTACTACAGCATAAAAAATGACTACGACCAGCCGGCCCGCATCTTTTTCTCTTTTGGCTGCGAGGTCGTACCACAGCCAGTTGAAGATGAAGATGAAGAGGAAGGGGAACAGGAGCTACCCGAGGAGGGTGAGAAATAAGATTCCAGGTAATAGTTTGTTATTTTTCGTCTTGTCTGGTTTGGCATCTTGTTTAGGATATATTTAAAACGGACGGGGTAGCAAGGTACCGCTCTAGGGGCTCCAACAAGGTCAAGCTCTCCTAAAAGTCTAATGCTAAGAGTATCTTCACGTCTTGTGCGCTCAGTTCCCAGTATAATCGCTGCAGAACGTTGTCTCTAACAGCCTTATGGTTCCCATGCGAAAGTGACGAGAACTAGGTTACGCACGATCCACCGAGGCCAGGAAGCATGGTCACACTCAACGGCGCAGAACCGACACGTCGTAGAGAGGCATGACCGGCCAGTCCAGCCCCGTTCTCCAATCCCCCTCAAACAACTGCCCTGCCTCAGTGCTGTTTATGCCAACCAGAACTCCTTTTCCCACGGAGGTTCAGGTGACCTTTTCCGCATCGACGCCGGCTCTCGCCTGGGGAGGCGTACTTTCTTTGCGCAAATACACCAAGACAACTCGAAGACAACAGGTCTCGGCCCTCTTAGTCGGGGGCGGACGCTTCCTGTGAGCACTCTCAACGTCCCTTGATGCCCTAGAACTTCCTCGGCCGGCACCGGCCGGGCCGAGAGAGACCCGGTACATCATACACCAGCACGACCCGTGGCAGCGCGTGCTAGATGGCGTTTAGAGCAGTCGCGCAAAGGCGAACAAGCGGACCGGGGATTATGCGTCGATCTCCAAGGCCGCATGGTTGGTGTACTGTATCGGACAGGCATTGCGGATGAGAATTTGGGCGCCGCTGAGGTTGCTAGAGAGGTCCATTCGATATTGGGAATGTTCCTCCTTGCGCTGACTCTCCGTGGCGCTGTCTTCCGAATCAACCTGAGTGCTAGATAGGTAGATGTGTCTTGACGTCGTTGCTGACTTATTTGTGCCGGCCTGGGGCGTGGCTTAAGAAGAAGTGATTAGCGGCTTAGATCTGTTTCTCTTGGGAGGATTCTCGAGGTGCAGGAAGAAGCGCCTTGTCCGCAAATAACTAGCCGTAGGAAGCGCGCTGTGATCCAGAAATTCAAGTCCTAGCTCAAAGCCACAGAACCGTGGTCAGTTCTGCTATAGTCATGCCTGAACCAAGACCATGGAATCTCAACTGCCGGGCCAGATGCCCTAGCGAGGTCTGTTATTGTTAAACGGCGAGAGGCGCTGGGTCGCCGCTGACACGCTCGACGAGGGACGCTAGCGGGGAATGCCTGTCTGGTCAGGTCCTGGTCGAAGAGCATTCCACGCAGTACGGCTAGCCTACCCCGGAGTGCAGAGGCTAGGCTCCCGGATCCGGAATTTCATCACCTGTCAGGTCGATCACAGCGATGGGTCGGGGGGGAATATCGTTGTCGAGCCAGCCAGGGTTCTCTTCCTTGACCAACCGGCGCGCTCGCTTCTCGGCTGCGCGGACCTCTCGGTAGTGTCTCTCTTCTTGATTATCGAAGAGCGGACAATTGCCCTTCTTGCCGCCTCGATTCAGGTCATCAAAGTGATCGTATCCGTTGCAGGACTTAGAGCAGACGTAGCATTGAATGTTGTAGCAGTTCGGAGCCGTACAGACCATCTTATTGCAGCCTTCTGCCTTGATGAAAGGCGTTCCGCCTGTCCTCCCGTTAGCTGTACGTCACTGCTGTACAAGAGCTGGCATCAGCGACTCACAATTGTTACACTTTCGAATCAGGGCCTCCGACATAGCTTCTTCGATCCGGTGGCGCGCGTTATTGGCCTTGTCCTGGGCTACCTCCTCACACGTCTTAGGGATGTGATTCTCCTGGTGACACAGCCGGCAGCTCAAAACCCGGCACGCGGGATTCTCGCACTGGAAGAGGGGGTGTTGATCGACCGGTGGGTATTCAGCCGCGTACCGGCAGAACGGGCACCTGGCGAGACCCTTAATCCCCGCCAGTCGCAGCACCGACTCTTGTTCTATACGATCGAGGGCCATCTCCAGTTTTCCGTTGAGGAATTTGTCTTTTTGCTGCTTTGAGAAACGTCCGTCGCAACCGTCCATGGATATACACCGGAGCTCATATCGAGAGAGGCCGATTTGCGTCTCGGCGTTGCGCTTCGCACACTCTAGGCAGAACCAGTGACAAATCCTGCCGTCGCAGTGCACCATGCGATTGTGCGCAAATTTCTCAAAGCAGCATCCGCAGTCCGCCATGTCCTCGGCCTCCGACTGCTGGGCGGTCTTCTTTCCCCTGGCTCCGACGATAGTCTTGACAATCTTGTAATCGGCAGCCGCCGTCTGCTCGGCTTCGACTTGGCTATGCTCGAACATGTCGTCTGACCGCGGTCTGCGCTTGACTCGTTTTGTCCTCAAAGGCGTGTTTTCGGCCGTTTTGCCCGTCTCTAGAGAGAAATAACTGGGGTTGAGCAGATTCTTGTTTTGCTTCATGATTCTATCAATATCCCCTGCGTAACGGTCAGGGAACGCATTCTTGAGCAGTGCTTTGCTGAGAGAGGTGAGTTAGTGAGAAACCGCTAACCCAGCAGCCGGCTCGCGGAACTTACGTGGCGCGACAATAAGTCTTAATGAAGGCATCATTTTTGCCATCGAGGCAATTAACTTTCTCATTCTCCGTTTTTCCATTACGTACATCTGCCAGGTCATTGTTATTCGATATGGCGATGGAAGAGATGTCAGAGTCGTTCTTCGCATTTCGCTTTCTTTTGAGTAGTCCCTCTCTGGGCTTAGTCGGGTAGGGATCGCCATTCTCTTGGTTGTCGAGAATCAGTGTGATGATCTGCTCGTGGTCGTACTCGTGTTCGTGGGCGAGATTAAGAAGGTGATGGGGGCAGATGTCTGGAAATAAGGCGAGAACTGCCGCGCGACACGCATGCCACCCGTTCTTGATTGCCTCAGCTCCCAAATACCCAGGTTCGCCCGTGTTGCAATCCATAGTGAGTGTGGTGCTTGGTGATTCCGTCGTTGGAGCGAAGTGGGGACTAGCGGGGCAGAGGCGATAGTTAAGAGTAGTGTTCACTTCTCTGGTGTCGCTGACAGTTGAGACCTGGTGAGAACTGTGAAGGGGGAAGGGAGGGAGGTGAATAAATAGTCTTTGGCAGAAGCGGTGCCGAAAGGAGGACAGGGCTCATCTGGCATGAGGCGGAGCCGAGCTAAAGAGACCAGCGAGAGGCACCACATGAAGGGGTCGGACGCCCCCTTCTCCACGTTGCCCTGCGGCCAAGGGCGGACCCATGGACAGCTATCAGTGCGCCCATTTGTGACTTACGGCGGTGTTTTGTTGTTACGGACACGAAAGAAGGTGTGACGGGTCATCACGGACGAAGCGCATCACGTTTGACGTGGTCAAGTTTTCGCGGCTTTTTTACGCCGCGACTCTGAGGCTACCATTTCTACCTTTGTATATCTTCTTAAGGCGAGGAAATTGCTGTCCAGTGTGGAAAAGATTAAATACAGATATTTAGCTAAAGAGACAAATTAGCCACTATCAAAGTCCGCACCAACGGAAACAGCAACCAAAAAGTCCCCTGCGAAGAAGGCGCCTGCTAGGGGATTAGCGGAGCCTCTTCATGGACGCCCTCTTGAATGTGATCCTCATTGTGAAAGGATTGCTGGAGGTCAGCCAGAGGACCTCAAATTCACAGTCGAAAACCTATACATATGTGTCAGCACCATCACGAGTGTCTCAAGGGCGGTAGGGACACGGGCTCAGGAAGGACGCATTAGCTGTTTAGAATGGCTGATATTTTTGATTATACCAGAGGTTCTGCTTTCATCTAGGATGGCGCTGCCGAGGTTTGGGCGTGTGTGGGTGTTGTTTTGCGGGCGTTGTTCTGGTTCATTAGTAATTGTCAATGTTGAATCTCTTCCAAGGAATGGCGGAGAAAAAGAAAAGACTATTGTAATAGGCTCCTTGATTATTCATATGATCGTCACCGCTGTAATCTCTTGCTCTCCCAATCTGCTCTAGTTCTAACCTAACATCTATTCTGACATCGGAAGTCATATTGTTCTTGTGCCATAAGCGGAAACGCAACTTTCTGCTCGGGCACATTGATACCGTGCAACTCGTCAGTTTCACGCTGTGGTGGCACCTTATATGACCGTTTAGTACTAGATATATGTGGGTAAGGAGGGGTCTGGTGGTGGGGCTTGGATTTTGCGGGAAAATCGGAAGTTGTGAGAGCAGGCTGGGAACAGCAGGACGAGGCTGCTGAGCCACAGGAATGATGGTAGATAGACTCGGGGGGGAGTATACAAGGATTTTGGAATCCAAAAGCTTCCATTGCGGTTACGGAGGCAATGGGTTTGAATTTAGGGTGTCCAGAACGACGCTGCTGTTGCTGTTGGCGAGTTTGAGCGGCCGGGTGTGGGTATGAAAGTGGTGTGAGCTGGCTATGGCTCTCGATGTCGGACGTCATAATGCTAGTGCGGTAATTGACAGCATGGAATGCTCTAGGACGTAGCTAAGCGTATTAATATGGAAGCTTGATAGGGGTCCTCATTTCTGGCCCACAGAAGTCGGTCCATTTTTGGCGCGCTACTAGGCCCTAATTCGGGTCTTTCTTGGGCCGGCTGCAGGCGGCTAATTAGGGGCAGTTATCAAGACCGCCCCATTTTTTATTATTAAGCTACATCACCAGTAAAATCTTGCAACTGGAACCAATTTTGGCCCCTCATTGCTGACACACAGTGTGGTTTCGCTCCAGTCTGTACTATGCCACAGGGTGTCCTAACAGCTCCCAAAACTGCCCACCCTTATTTTATCTAAAATCCACGTGGCATCATTCAACGAGCAACACCTCGATGCTGGCAGACCCAGAGGCAATAGAAGCATGAACCTGGTCTATCTTATTTGGCGTGGTTAGGCAGCACAGCATAAACTACGCTGAATAGTCTTATTCGGTCCCAAAATTGAACTAGTTCCTAACGGTAGTAGCTTTTCATTCTCTCATTTATCCAATGAATTACCTTTGAAACCGTCCACCAAGCCAGTATCGACATTTCGTTTGACTCCTTCACCTAAAACCAATCCGTCCCGGCTCTGTAGTTTCCCCAAGGCCTTGAACACGCGGTCATAGTCGCCGAAGAACTGATGGGCCCTCACATCCCCAGTTTCGGTTTTCTCCGTCATCCCATGCCCTAGAGTAACTCCCCAAAATCCGCCCACCTTTATGGCATGAGCATCAACATCTTTGTCTCTCTCCAGCAGAACCGAGTAAACGGACCCGGTATACTCCACCTCTTTACTCGCCACATTTTGCGGAAACACCCAGCCCTCCTTCTGCGATAATAGGACTGGATGCCACGGAGTAACGAGCACCCCTTTACCCACAAGGCATAGTCTCTCTCCTTTCACCGGTGTATTTAGCACCTGAATTATCTTTCTCGGCCCTCTGGGTGTCAACACCATCATGTCCCGTCTCAGTCTGCTAATCGGGATGGCCTCGCCGTAGTCATTGTCCAACCCCGCCCCTGCTGCAAGCGACACCATCGAATTCGCTGCAAAGCATGGGTTACTGGATCGGTTGTAAACGGCCATCTGGACTGTCCTTTGAGTCCTTTGAGTCCCTTGAGAGGGACCCCGTAGGCTCGGATTCGGCGCCGGCAGAGCATCAAACGCTTCGTCGAGACGATCCCTACATTTGATAAACAGGGGACTCTCTTTTCCGTACATCAGCGGCCCAGGGTCTTTGAAGCTATTGCAGACCTGTCGCGCGTGCGCACCCGCTAGACTAGCGAAGAAGTGCTGACCCCATCGGCAGTAGTAGTCGTTACTGCTGAGTGCTACGGCGACTTGACCTGCGCGCCCTGGCCCGCAGAGATCCTTAATAAGGGATTGGCAAAAAGGGTCGGAGGCGTACTTGGGCGCTGAGGCAGGAAGAGAGGCAAGAAAGGCGTCAAAACTCTCGGTAATGTTGTCCGGGAGGTTCAGTAAGTGCTTGTGCTCCCCATTTGACTGAAGGGGACTGAAGGAAGCGAGATAGGCTATGAGGGCGGAGCGGGAGACGTGGTAGGCGATTTCTGCCGGGTTTAGAGACAGTGAAGTACTGGACATGTCCCAAGTTGCTGTGATAGCCTCTTTTGTGGGCTTGAGACTTTTGTATTCAAGAACAGCTGTAACTTTTGGCGATGATAGCTCCACGATGCGAGCCGATCGGCCACTCTTGAACCCGGGGTTATATCGGAGATAGATGTCGCGAGGATGACCGTATTGGAGGTTGCTGAGAGAGATTGTCAACTGCATGGTGGCATTTGAGCCGAAACCCTCAGCGTGAATAGGCTCTTGCTTATCAGCTGATTGTCCAGTTGTTTCTTCAAGACCGAGAAATTCCGGGTAGTTCAGGCGTAGAATGGTGTTTGTAGCAAATGTCGATTGAAGATTGGCGACAGCATGAACAAAAACAGTTCCCTACTTTTCGTCAGAGCTCCGAAGTTTCAATATAAATGGATGAGACCCACAATCATTCCAGCATCCGGGATAAATGAATAATTTCCTCCCCCAACCTCAGCGATGGACTTGAGCAAGTCGGATCTAAGATTGTAACCAAACCCGAACGTGTGAATCGTAGCCGGGAGTTGACCCATGCTGCGGAGTTTTGGGACATAACCACGAGAAGGGCACCTGGTAGATGTAAGTAACCGTAATAATGTGTATGAGATTAGGGTGACATGCATGTGGTTTGGTACACCATCAGTAAGGACCATGAGTGATGCCACATTTCCGGCCAAGGGATCGGGATTGAAGAGTTTAAGACCTTGCTGGATTCCGGCCCAGAGATTTGTCATGTTCTCCAGTTTTAGAGCCTCGATTTTCATTTTTGTGCTATTTTTGTTTTCCGAACACATCGGTGTGAGTTCCTGGACGATCTGTTGCAAAAACTGTCAGATACGACCCATTAATTGCTTAAGAGAATCTCCTACCTTTGCTTCATCCGAAAAGGTGACGATACCCAGCCGATCATGTTCATTCAGAGTCTCCATGATAGTCCTTGCGGCGTGTTTTGTAAGGTCTAGCACCGATAAACCGTAACATTCCTTAGTCTCGCCAGGGTCACCGGGGACAGGGGCCTCTGATATCATGCTGCCAGAGACATCGATGACTAGGACAATGTCGCAAGGAACATGTACTAGATTTGCATCCAGGGGCTCACGGGGTGGTTGGACTTTGACTAGGAGACCGTTTGCCGAAGGAAGATGGTAGATTCTTAACTCTGGCTGATCATCCGTATCTAGGAGAGGGTGTTTTGTCCGTATTGTCAGAATTTGTTTTTCATTCGGGTCATCTTCGCTTTCCATGTAGTCGATTTCCGTAAAATCGTCGTCCATGTCTTCAATTTTCGTGTATTCGCTCTTCATGCTAAAGGTGGATAATCTTTATGGTAGATTTCGTAAGGCTTCAGTGATGTCTTATATAAGCACACTAGTTCTTGGATTTTTTTGGCGATTCGTTTAGGAAGTGATGAGCGAGATGATAGCGAGAAGCAGGTCAGATCCAAGAGAAATTAGGTAGTGAAAGAGGGTGATGGTTATGTCGGTAGGGTCTAGGTGGTAATATGTACCTAGAAATAGTTCCGAAGGGCCGAGAGCACCGTGGGTCGCTTTTGGCGGATTTCTTGAGCAAAAGAGTGTCGTAATCAGCCTGTGGCGGAAGGGCGCAGACCGGTGCAGACAGGCCCATTTCTAGGTCACCCCGGACTTATTGAGGAGGCAAAATCTCGGCCGCCCCGAACGTCAAGGCTATACTTCGAGTACAGGCAGGTCTGACATATGGCGGTGCATTTAGCAAATCCCTGTCACTTTCGACCCTGACCGGAATACGGCTCTCGTCGTGTCGGGAAAAAGCCCTAGCGGCCGCGTCACCTTAGACGAACCCGAGTTCCAGCAGCTGTGTGGTACAAATTCCTGTAGGCAGCAACTGTGAAGACAAACTTTGTCGCCTTCAGCTCGGTCAGTGTGAAGTCTGTTCGGCACCCGCAGGTCCAAGCCTCGCTCTTTAATTTGCCCAGCGGCGTCCTGCCCAGCCACGCAAGCCTGTCAGGAACACGGCATACTAGATTCGGTGGAATTGGTGGGGGTTCCAATTGCTTGATTGTGCTGCCTGTGTGGCTGTCTGGCTCCGACGAGAAACCCCTATTTGTTGTTGTGGTTTGTGGCAAGCCATTGCGAATTGGCTTGCGTGGCTCTGACCACTTCTTACAAGTCCACGGTTGTGGCTTGCGCGTCTGTAGCAAAGTCCACGAATCCAATGGCTCTGGCCATAGTCAGACTCTAGAGGGGAGTCCCTTGAGCGAACATTCTACAAGGTTCGGAGCTGCAGGGTGCGCAGCCAGCATTGCAGGGTACGAAGTCCTAATTCAGAGCAGTTGAACTCTTTGCAGATCGGTGACGTCTATAGCGATGAGCCCATAGACGGAAAATGAAGCGAAGTGAAAGACAACAACACATCTGCGACTGAAGATCTAGAAGTTAAGAGCGGCATGCATGCTGGGTGTATTAATGGAAGAAACCACAAGCAAAAGGAACATATCCCAGGTATGGTTACTCTCAGTTGGGACAGTCTGGCGAAATAAAGGTTTTGGATCAGGCAGTCAGCAGAGCAACGCATAAGGAAAACTGGTACACAGAAGGATAGCAAGGAAAATGCAGCCAAGATCTGAAGTGGGTTCACCCATATGCATGGAAGAAACTATAAGAGGATCATACAGTTAGGAGCGAAACCCATTCAATACAGGAGGAGTTTATAGTAGAAGGTATTTAGACCTAGTTCTTTCAGGACGCAGGTCAATTGTACTAGGCTATGCTCTTCAGGCCTAAATGTAGGTGCTAGTCGAGTGCTATCAAGGGCGGTAGGTCACTATTGCTCGCGTCGTAGGCCAGCGTTTTCAATTCATCCAGGTTATGAATGTAAACCCCTCCGCTCTTTTCTTCGATATTTTTGGTCAACTCATTTTTCCGAGACAAGAAGAAGACGGGAAAGCTACGTTTCGAGGCAATTGTGAGAATGGCGGGATAGATATCGCTATCCCCCGAGACAATGATAAATTGGCTTGGGTTTTTGTCGTGCGACACATCGGCGGCATCACCGACTGCGTCGGTAATGAGCTGAACGTTAAGCCTTTCCATGTGATTAAAATATGGACCCATTATTTTGAGTTTAACATTTTGCCCAACAGCTGCCAAGACTGTATCTGCCGGTATGGTTGTGTCGTATAAAGATGTAAAAATGTTTTTCGGAACAGAGCTAATGCATGCGTTTTGCAAGAGAATGGATGTAAGCCATTCAGTACTAAGTCTACCCGTTAGATCCTCTGGAGAAAAGAGATTCTGTATCTAATGATCGGTGTTATCAATATAGACGTGGGTGTTGCATCCCATGCTGGTCGACTGTTTGGGCGCTGGTGAAAGGGTTTTTGAAACTTTAGCGCTGTCATGAATTTTTGACACTAAAGTGGGCGGTCGGATGCGCATGGGAGAAACTGCAGATAAAATCTTGGTTTGGGGCCGAGAACTGGGCCTCTGGCGCTAAGCGATTTAACCCGCGGTAGCTGAGATAAATTATGCAGATGTGTGACCAAATCACGGCCAGCAAATTCTCAGGTCCCAAATTAGCATCTTCTAAACTCCGCCAGTTTGAGTACAAGTATTAGCTACCGCGAAGGGCGCCAAAACTGGGCCTCGGCGCCTTTTGCATTCTGCCTTAAATGCGGACTGCCCCATTTACGTGCCTTATTTCATTTTTGCAGTCTTGCTACAAACTTTAACCATGAAGTTTACTATATTTCGCCGTTTCTCCCTATCCATCAATAAGGTTGCTCGCGCAAGAGGCGCCTCCGGAGATGCACAACTCTCTCAATCCATCCTTGAGACAGTTGAAGATGATTATGAACTGCAGACAGCAACGTGCGGACGTTTCTTCAAGCCAAGACAAGTTCTTATTCAGAGGTCACGAGCACCTTCTCCTGAGTCACTAAAGCAAAAAGCAAGCTCGAGCGAACCTTAATAGGATTTCGTAAAGAGGAGATATTGTTTTCATAGGGGTCACGACACCAAGCAGGACGAGAGCCGATTCCAACAAACCCAGGACCTTACTATAAATGATTGGCAATACACCTTTCTGTAGACTGTTTCTTTGCAAATATCAAGTCCATAAGTTAGGCTTTTAGTGAATTTTGATCGTGAACTAAGATTTAAAATATATCCTGCCATGCGTTTGATCGCAGCTAGAATTAAGTCAGTATACGGGGCATGATAATAGAGCTTTTACCATGTAGTTGTAGCAGCTCTAACCCAACGTAGTTGCTAATTATTGCCCATGAAGAAACTATCCAGCTACACGGTATGCCCTCGGCTGAAACTAAGGGGAAGCGACTCGATTAGAAGTAACCGCTGCACTATAGTCGTTTTGCGTTGTCATTTGTTGGGTTAAAATCACACAACATCGGAGTGCGAGTACAAAAACACGGGGTGTGTACTCTAAAAACATTTGATGGCGTCGTTTTACAAATGTCGGGGACAATCAAATAAATATGTGACCCAATCTTGGCCCTTGTCTTTGAATTTGGCGCTAATTTAGCTTACGACGGGGCTCCGAGGAACAAAATTTGGGTGCGTCAATCTGATACCCTAAACTGGGACCGCTCTGACCCAAATGTTGGACCAACTAGGTCATACATTACGGCACACCGCACTCTTCTTGAACACATTGATAGTACAATTCGAAGCCTCTTTATGTCTTGTGTCATCATCAAGGCTACTCTTTTCAAAATGTGTCGGTGTAAGTCACACTGCAACCAGAACCAGCTCACGTATCGTCAAGAGAGGCCCCAGAGCTTTAAATGCTCCCTTTCCGGCCGCTGTCGCTTCTCAAGAATTCTCGATTTAGGTCCCGAAGACTGCGGTAGGTGTAAGGATCTACTGATGCACTGTTCTGTTGCTCAAAGTCCCAGGGTTAGGAACGCTCGAACCAAGCGAGACTACGCCATTACTTGAAAACGTATCGAAAAAGCACCGCTCGCATAACTCTTGGCTTCAGCTAGGTCGGAGAATGCTCAAAGTAGGTCCTTTAATCATTTTCAGCATAAATGGCACCCCACGGGGTTAGCTCTCATTTACAATCGCCAATGTTTCCTACCACTTGAGTTCCATTTACGGTACAGGTCGATATACAGCTGGCCTTAGGTCTTAACTAGTATTAGGCTAAAAACAAGGCACTTGACTAATTTACGCATTTCCACCTCTTCTGCTCAGCCGCTACGTAGTGAGTCGTGGCAGCTCCAGCCACGAAAGTTTTGCCTGGCGAGTTTTTGTAATGGTAGACAGCTTCGATGAGAGAGGGCCGGATATGGAAAGAAGATGCCGGTATTATAGCAGTATCAATATAATTAGTGAACGGCCGAGCTGCAGTTGCGGGAAGTGGTTGTGTAAAGGAAAGAGCTCGACGTTCCTATAACCCAAACATCATACCGTGCCCTGACCGTTATGAGCTAACGAATATCTAACTATCCCAGTAAGAGATTCTAGCTGCCCGCCCTGCCAAAGCTACGGAGGCCCCCTAGATTACCTCGGCGTGGCCGCTTCTTTTGATTCCTTCCGTGCAATTCCTTAGTGCAGGCATTCCACTACTTCCGCTGGGTGTTCCGGTTTCGCTTCCCTATTAAACATTAGTAAAACTCCCCGTTGCTCTGCTGACGAAGCTCTTAATCCTGGTTGATACGTGCAGTTACGGAGCATTCGAACGATGAAATATGCTACGAAAGCGATAATCCCGAAAATCACCGCCGCATTGTTGATGAAACGGCCAGTCTCCGAATTTGACAACTTCTCAAGCATTATGATAGCGGTCAAGAGTTCAAGTGAGGCGTCAGAGTCGTAGCTAGAGCTGAAAGATATCAATGTCGGGTGGAGGAAGAGGAGGCCGAGATGAGCGGGGAGACTGTCAGAAGCGCTGCACTCGATTTGTGTGAGATTGATAGGGCCTGCGAGTGTATGATTGTATTGCTTGTCTGTTTTCTCTTTACCTCTGTCTGGGGCAGACAGCCCTTCTTTTATAGATCTATCAAGTCTGCCTTGCTTACGTATTCGGTGGCCCAGTATTCAGCGTCTTCCCAGTATGCAGGCCGAGATTCAGCCTGGAGGCAATGCCTTAGGTCACAGATAGCGATCTTCAGCGTGAAAACCACTTGTGAAATAGGAATGAATGAAAGTCTGGCACTGCCACCACGCCAGTAGGCCTGAGCCACTGGAAGGTTGACTCTGGCTGGTACAATGTGACCTGTTTGCAGAGCAGCCAAAAAGACAGGGGCAGTTCGGATACAAAGACACCCTCTACAACTAACAAGAGGGATACCGGTCTTGGCCTTCACTAACCGCCCAGTTATAAGGACAGAATAATACTAAAGCTGAAGGCCGTATCAGACCAACATCGTTCCGTAGTACCGGAGGAATGTAGACAGGCCAAGGCTTCCCACCGAGGACTGCAGGATCGAGAAGACCAGCGGGAGTATTGGAGATCAGTGATAGATCCGCGGAGCATAGATGGCACGATTTACAGCAACTCCTGGGTAGAAGGAGCGTCGCATTGAGGACAAGGGGAAGGTCTAGGAACTCTGGTGAAACACCCACGCTGTACACCATGAAGGAGTTAGGTAAAGACTGAGTATGATCACACCCCAGCGCCTAGCCTTAGATGCGTGTGGAAGGAACAGCGGCCAAAATTGCGAAGAGCTAGGCAAGGCACTAGAATATTATGCAATAGCTGACGTGTGATCTACAAGACGAGTATCCGACGTCGCCATTTCCCCCGGTCATTTAGCGTAACACAGACCTAGCAGCCCGAGGCCAATTCTCTCTCCCGACTTTCGTAAAAAGAACTAGAATGGGCCTAGTGCTGGGACAGCACACAGAGGCAATGCCGAGGAGGCCTGGTTGCGGCACTAGTGTTCGACATGAAGAAGGTCAGAGACACTCAACTTCTTAGTCTGGATGGTAAGAGGGCACAACGTCGTGCGACACCACAGTGCTTATCTTCGTGGATCCGGAAGACGTACAACTACCATAGGATGGACCCCAAACAGCAGTTTATCGTGAGGTATGAGCCGAGACGCAGACGCGGGGACATGTACGGTAAACCTAGATCCCTAGTTCGGCTGACGGGCGGCCCTGACGGAAGCGGCAACCGGGCTTTCCGGTGGGAAGCTGGGTGCCAGGGTGCGACCTGCTTCAAAACCATTTGCTATTTGCTCTCGTTGCTGCAGCCAATTAGTCAAGATATATATTTAGGTTGTTGTGTTTCCAACTCTGCGGCCCCCTGGCTCCGAGGAAGGTGCTAGAAATGCCTCCAAGCAAGTGGGTCATGAAGGCCCAAAAAAAGGGTTATCGGGCCATGCATGCACTGTGGGGAATCCCAAAATGTTGATAATTAGTTCCCTTATTATTTTTCCGGATTACTGTGTTTTCGTCGGGAATTCATCCGCTATTCCGCGCCAAATTCACTGCCACGAAAGGATGCGGAAGGACTTGTTCCTAGTTTTAGCGCGCGACTGCGGCACTGCCACCGCTCCAATAATTTTGGCCCCCGTTTCAAGGTGTGGCACTCACAGTTGAGAAAAATATATATATAAACACCCACGACCGCACTTAACGTGAAGCTAGTTCTGACAAAGGCCACCAACACAACCCACGACTACTGAACCAAGCATGTCCGCTTCCGCAAACCAAGCCCGACCCCATCGCAGCGGAGAGACGCTCTATGATGTAAGTAGCTGCTGCACCCAATATGATCAGTCTCGCTCATAGTTGTGCAGGGCCCATGCACTGTGCTCTTAGTTGGTCCTGCAGAGCTGCTCGAACACCCTATGGAGTACATCAGCTTTGAGTATGCTAAGGCGCTGAGATGTGTACTCGAGAACTATATCGAAAGGGAAGCATATTGGAGAGAGATGTGTGGTTTTCTATACGAAAAGTGCATGGACTTGGAGGAGAGATGTGAGGATACCATGACTCTCAATTTCCAATTGGAAAACAGCATTGCAGAGAACGTTAAAACAATCCGGAGAAAGGACGACCTCATCGCCCTTTCCGAAGAGCAGATAGAAAGGCTAGAGGCACGTTTAGCAAGCGAGGCACTTATGGCAATTGCTCAGCAAGCAAGAGAGGAGTCCGATCCTGTGGAAGTTAACACAGCTAGCTAAGTAGAGTTAGCCAAGTATTGTTCTGGGTTCAAGGAGGCAATATGAGTTTTTCAATAATAAACACCGTCCCGAGAACAACTTTGCACTATAAAAAATCTGTTAAACTTTTTACTAGAGCCTCTGGCATTATTTACCACTTCAATAATGCTGTTAAAACGTATGTAGTGCTTACAATTGGAATATCTCGCCAAAGTTCCATGCTCCACCAAATTAACTATGTTGTCTAGCTTATTTCGTGGGACGAAAATCCAATTCCTTTATCGAAATAGTGTCATCGACTCGATCTTGAAGCAGCCTACGAATTTCATCATTCATTGCATCGTTTACGCATACTGAGTCAAAGGTGAGTAACAGTTGCCTAAGCCATCGAGGGCAAAACTTACAGGAGATTACAGTACGACCCTTCCGCTGGCTCATCTCAAAGTCGATGACTTCTTTACAGTTTATAGCTTTGTACCTCATGGCAATGCGCCCTAGCGGTATATGATCCCCTGGTTGCGGGATATAAGCGCCGGGCTGCTCTGATACTGGCTTTGGGAGAAAATCATTCAAGATAAAAACATGGATATCAAGGATCTTGAGACAGTGTTAGCATCCGAAGATTTTAAGCGCGTCAAAGTACTAACCCGACCAGTGTCCTTCCTTATAAGCTGTTGCATTCTGTCTGCTATCCACGCTGTCTGTACTATTACCATATTAGCTGTTTGTCATTCTAATAAGGCATATTTGACACTTACTCTCAGATTCAACTTGCCAAAACAGTGAAATCCTCCTCGTTTTTACCTCGCAATTATGGTAGCCGTCGAGAAGTTGATCAACGTAAGACAGTTGACCTGTTATCCCTATATCAGTTGCAAAGAGTAAGACTGTACCATAAGAGTCAAGGGAAAGCTCTCTCCCATACGGTCCTTCAATTACCGCTCTTATACCCTTAACTCCATGGAGATGATTCCTTTGATATAGGTCTCTCTTTTCAGGGTCACCATCGAAAAGATGTTCCCGATGTAAAAAAAGATGCTTTGTGAACCCCCTTCGCTTCTGAACAATAAGTACCGCATAGGTGTCTCCATTGTTACGCTCACGCCAAGCTACATAGAATGGATGGAGCTGAGCAAAAGCGGTATAATTTACCCCGGGTATGCAGAGGTAAATATACTGGCCTGCTTGCGGCTCCCAAGCTCTTGGCAACTTGACGTGCACGCGAACAGCGTCTGACAGCGCGATCTCCTCTCCGTTCAAGTTTGGGTATGTTATGGCTTGTATTTTCGCTCGGCAAAGAAACTTCTTATGCGTTACATTGCGGTAAAGTATTTGTGCAAACCGCACTATTCCAGTGAAGATCTGAAGGCAAATACCAACGAAAAGATACAGTGTAGGTGGAACCTGAAGGGGTGTCGGTTTATGAAGGTATATTGCAGCTACCGCCCCTACTCCGAATATTAGGTGCGAATTTAAGAATGTCTCATACCATCTGGGGCGGAAAAAGCCAGACAGCAAAATTGACAAGAAAACCACTGCCGCCTGAGCATGTTAGCAACCTACTCTATGCGCAAGAATGGAGTTCTTACTACAAGGCCAGCAATTTCCGAGAAAGTATCAAAATGCGGTTTGTAAGTGGACCATGCTGTTGCAAAATGGATTATTCCTTCGATAAGCGCAACTCTGCCAAGCCATCGATGCATTCGTGCATAAGCCCGGAAGCCAACGCCGCAGCGACTTGCCACGATATTCATCTGGCCACCTGAGAAGAGTGGCATAAGATTAATGACGGAGAGCAATCCAGACCGTTTAATGAGTCCCGAGACATCTTCAATGCCAATTGATAAAGCAATGGCATTGGCAGACAAGAACACCACGAGAAGGAGGATGTCGAACCGCGTTGTTTTGCCAGACGTACTAAGGTACCGGGGTATCTGCGGATAGAACAAATACTTGAGAAAGAATACTTTTCCGTAGATTTGGAGGGCCTTGGCTATCGAGATGAGTACGGATACTAAGATGTATGATACTATGAGGCTTCCTAACGCAATCGCGTACCAGGCGGTGATATGCATGGTGGCGGCGGGATGGAAAATTTACTTGAGCACTGCCTGTCATCTGTCGCGCGGCAAACCGGAATGTGAGTTTAAATACAAGTGAAGAGGACCAAAAATGGACCTAGATACAGCCACACCTATTTTCAAATCACGCATGGACCTGTTTTCGGGCCCAAGGTTACCATATTTTAACCCCAGATCCCCAATTCCACGTCAACTTATTCAACAAATCACCCCATGTGAAAATGGCAGTTTCAAAGCCAACTGCAAGGCGATATAAAAGAAAGCTCAGACGCAACCTGGAGGGTTTGCTGAGCAAATGTTATAAGTATGGGGAGCTTAAAGGTGTTGAGCTGGCCTTGTACATTGAATATGCGGAGAAAGGAGAGTTTGTCTCATACGAATCAGATGGCTTCTCTTCTCACAGTAAGATTATCGAGAAGGTGAGCAAAAATACTGACCACCACTTACAGCATATGCTAACCGACCTTGAACAGAAGTTGAACTCCAAGTCCAGAAATTATACTCCACGAGATGTCAAGAGCAAGTTACACCTAGAAACACCAGATGTTGAGCCCGGCGGGGTCATCAAAAAGCAAGCGGGAACCGCAGGGAGGACTAAGATGAAATCAGTGCGAGAACTGGGATCAGACGAATTCCCGGAGTTCCCGGAATTTCAGCTGTCAATACTACAGCGAGGCCGAGGCTGGGTGAATCAATAACTGGGAATCATCGCCGTCGAAGGATTTAGCCTGGGACCGTTATGTGGTCAAAACATTTAGTAAAATGCATTGCATGTACGTTCCACCAGCGTCGCAGTTACCGTCTTCCTCACGATGCTTCAAAATTTGCCGAGTATTTGCGCCTATTAGCCGCTGAACAGCCTTCATCCTTTCAAGGGTAAATTTTGCAAATTACGGAGCGGTCATCGGTTCAGCTTGCAGAAACCGGTTTCTTCGACTTTCATTCCTGCGGTCGCGCCGCACACGTGCGCTTAAATCAATTTCCGGGGAAGAGAGAGGTGACACAGGCATCTGTGTAACGCGGCTATGTTACCCGGCGGCTAACGCTTACGTGGGGGTAGACCAATTTAGGATAATGGCCTAACCCGGAAAAATACTTGATTACTAATCACGATACCTTGTTTTGACGTCATCTGCATTCACCGCCGTGCACGCTATGTTTGTGGAAATGGATTCAGCTGCGACTCTGTAGGAACGAAGATGGTGTTTTTGGTGACTAGCACAGAGCTCTCAAATGGAAGTGGGCTTGCATTGGGGTCCCGTATTTGGGTAGTGGTGCAAGCACCTGGCAGGACGCGGTTCAACTACCCGGATCTCGATGACCCAATCTGGTTCATTGGCGGCTAATTGTTGCAATCGGTGGGCCAATTGAGCCTCTGTGCTTCGATGTGGCGCTTCTCGGCAGAACCAGACCTTCGGGTCTCGGTTACTAACTA
>Ga0247770_1000573_pt1 | contig 34544 bp, 19 predicted proteins | sample UWRJL136409B6_FD_179943 | JGI IMG/M metagenome (GOLD analysis project Ga0247770, IMG submission 179943) | Plant litter microbial communities from Arlington Agricultural Research Station in Wisconsin, United States - UWRJ-L136-409B-6 | ecosystem: Environmental > Terrestrial > Plant litter >... | reverse complement strand
TAGTAATTTTTCCTCAATTTTACTAGTAGGGGTTGTGGAAATAGAAGCTATTGAAATGGGAGATTTTTGGTGGAAAACCCGTTGCAAAGTCAGGTCGTTGCATGATTAGGTAAGCCTTTCTACCCCTATTTCCTAGGCCTCGCTCAAAAATGGCCCGTTGTCCTCCTGGGTCTGTCCAAAGATCTACCTGGAATCTTCTTAAAGCAAATCGATCAAGCGGCTACGACAGTGTAACAATAAGCGACGACTGGATGACGGGCACTAGACGATGGTCGGTAGAAGTCTGCGGCTCTACGCTCTTCCGAATCTTGCACTCACGTCAGGCTCTAGCCTCTTCGTCAGATATACCCCGCGCTTCAATCTCGCAAATCGGACTTGGGCGACGCGGCGAAAGTTGAGCAAGTAGTTTGTTAGACTCATCAGGTTTTCGGCCTCTGTGCTAACTCGACATGCCCTAGTATCTTTGCTGTCCACGGCTTAAATCCTCGTAGCAAGGCCGATGCCGCACATGCTTGGGACACATGGCGCACCCCAGCCGGACCCCAGGGACACCTGTGGCTCCGCGACGACCTCCCGCAGTACATGCCCGATGTACGCATTTTCATTTACGAATATAACTCGACGGTGGTATACGGAAAGGACAAGGATACCTTCGTCGGAAAAGCCAACGAGCTCCTCGAATCCATCCGGATTAAGCGGCCCGACAGCGCCGAATCAAGGCCCATTTTGTTCCTCGGCCACAGTTTGGGGGGACTCCTGATCAAGCAAGCGCTGATAAACGCGCACAACAACCCAAAATATACGCCGATCAAGGAAGCCACGACAGGTCTAGCGTTTTTCGCGACGCCGCACAACGGGGGCGACTGGAAGCTCTTGAGCCTTGGATCCATGGCAGCTAAGATTGCCGTGGCCGCCGGGATCCAACAAGGAGACGACATACTGGAGACGCTAAAACGGGGGAGCATCTTCGACATTATGCAAGAGCAGTTCCGGCAGCAGCTGATGAAATACGATATCATTTCATTCTGGGGCGCTTGGGATGACATGGTGCCGCCCGACAGCGCCCGCCTGGGGATGCCCGGCGACCGCGAGAACGTTGTGAAGCTGAACGCGGACCACAGCGGCGTGTGCAAGTATGGTGCGAGCCAGACGGACCAGGACAACTTGGAATATGTGCAGTTCAACATCAAGGACATCTACAAAAAGGCGCTCCAGAAGCCCATGCTGACGCTTGCGCCGGGTTTCCACGGTTGGGCTCCGGATCATCCGCAAGGAGGTTACCCCAGACCCCCACCCCCCCAACAGGGAGCAGCAGGATCCTCAACCCCTCAGCCGCCTCCCCTCCCTCCACGATTCGTGCCGCCCCCTTCGTCCGGGATAACGCCAGATGTTGGCACCCATGCCGGCGGCATGCAGCCCCTCACCGGCGTCATGTACGAACCCACCGGCACGGATGCCAGCTCTATCCAAGTGGCGGACCACAAGAACGCGGGTCGCTGGGAGCAAGCTCGAGAGCTCGAGCAGCAGATGCTGAACGAGTATCAGCGAACCCTCGGCGTCGCCCACCGCACATCGTTGGCTGCTGCGTACGACTACACAGCGACCAGCAACGATCTCGGCTACCTTGAAGACGCCTCTCGGTGGGCAGACTGGACATTCCAAACCAGCAGCAGCGCGCTCGGCCTAAAAGACCCTATCACGCTTAAGGTGAACCGCATACGGGGGGAGATCCTCAACCTCCGTGGTCGGCATCAGGAGGCCGAGGACATCCTCGCCAGCACCCTGGTGGACCAACAAGACATCCTCGGCGACGATCACCCCGACACGCTCGAGACGGTAAAGGAAGTCGCCATGTTATGCCGCGAGATGGGCAGGATGCAGGACGCCGAAACAAGGCTCCGGTATCGTTTGGAAACCATGACAAGAACCCTCGGCGAAAACCACATCCACGTCACCGCGGCCGCTATCGACCTCCTCTACGTCGTGCTCTACGCCCAGCCAGAAAGCCACCGTGCTGTATCGGCCACCAACACTCAGCTCGACCAGGCTGCCATGCTAGTAGACGACATTTACCAACGTCTCAGGGCCTCACGCGGGTTGCAGGACCGAGTCACAATCCGCGCACTCAGGGTTTGCGGCGAGGTCAGGGTCCTCCGGGGGGATACAACCGCGGCGTCGGATATGCTCCGCCGTGCACTGTCCAACGCGGAAGCTCTGCTTGGGCGCGACCACCCCGAAACCATAGCTGTCGTCGCCAGGATGATCCTTCTCTGCAGCCGGCAGGACGGCAGCGGCAGCGTATCGATCACCGGGGTCGCGTCACCGGCAATGCGGCCGTGGCTGGAGCGGTACGCCCTATGGCTCGAGCAACGCGCCGGCCTCAACATCCCCGAGACGCGCTCGGCGCTCAACAAGTTGGCCATTGCCTACATCTCAGAGAAAAAGTACTTCGAGGCGGAGCGGTATTACGAGCGCCTCGTGCGGTCGTACCAAGGTGCTCATTCCAAGGAAGCCCAGGAAGCTAACACCATGTATCAGCTTTGCCGTATGAATACGAACCTCGATCGCCGAGCTGGTGGTGGTAGCGGCAGAGACTTGGCAGGACTATTCTCGAGGCTAGGATTCTTGGGAAATTAAATTCTGTGGGCGAACTGTTGCAAAGGGAGTGTGCGAGTGTACAGCACAAAGGTCACTGTCGTATTCGGATAGCTTAGTCACGGTAACAAGGGTTTGTTCGGGTAAAGAGCCTTGTAATTGAAGATTATAGACAACAAGCGAATTGGCACAACCCCTCTCAAGTTGCCAGCCGATGGCAGCTGACATTCCCAAGACCACTTATTGTGCATAAGAAGGCGTAATTTCAATGTAGAGAACATTGCGTGCAAGCACCTCTGGGGTAGAATGGTCTCGTACTTCTTTACACATTGGTTCTCACTCTCATTCGGTACTGCTAACACAGTAAACCGCAGTAAACCGTCGCGACAGGGTGTCCACCGAGACTTACAGGCTTCAGGGTTGACGAGATCCGTCAACTGGGAATGAGGAACAGGCTAGACAATTGGCATCACGTAACTATTAGCTCAAACCATAGTTAGCACCGGTACGCGGAGGGAATCCTTAGTTAAGCTTTAAAAGATGCTCCAGAAGCTTAATAAATCGCCCTCATAGGCTTGTGTTAGGTGGAAGTTGTAATAAGTATACTGGTCTAGCAAAGATTTGACTCGAGCGACTTAAGAAACAATCCAGAGTGGAAGAGAGCGGTTAAAAGTAGATGAAAAGTAATAGCTTCATCGAATTTTATATTTGGGTTCAAAGAACTTAAGAACAGTCATAAGCTCCCCTCCCTCTCCTCTTGTGATGAGGCCAGTGGCTGTATTACCAACTCAAGCCTCAGCCGAAGAAGTTCCGCATAATCTAATCAAGATAATTCGAGGCTTTAGATCCAGTCCTGATTGTTTCCGGGCCTGTTTTAAGGGTACCTCCTGCGTCACGGCTCATGGTGGTTATTTTCGAAAGACCCATGACCCGTACAAGCAAAAGCCCGCCCAATAATACGGCGCCGAGGTAATCGGGTCGTCCATGATACTCAATGCCGCTTCCTGAAGCGCCTCAACCAGGTCAATCAATCCATGCCCGCAAAGACCCGAGGACTTCATATTCGCATATAATACATCGGAAAAATCCCGACCGGCAGCACTGGGAATCGGCCAAGAGGCGCCAATGACGGACGCAGCGCCGGCACAGAGCAAGCCGCTGACGAGTCCGAGGTATTCATCACCGGTCGACACCACTTGCGAGGTCGAGTCGCACCCTATCAGCACTACCAACGGCGCTGCGAGGCCTAGCTTGAATACCTTGGGGACCAGAAGCAAGTTGTCAGCGGCGTTGTCGTCCTCTTGCAGCGACAGAAGGACTTCATGGCCACTGCCCGGGTCCGAGATCGACTCTGTTGATAACATGCCTTCCAGCTGGGAGGTTATTTGGGCGGCGCTTTGTAGGTCACCCATAGCCTCTAGGAGATTTGTCCCAGCTAGTTCGCGATTATTGCCGCCTTCGGTCAGCCCGGTTGGGCTGTGGGGCTCGCTACCACCGGCGCCACTTTCGTCCTGCCTCGCCAGGCGCCCCAATTGCTCGTAAATCAGCTGACCTGTGAGGGGCCGAGTAAGGTGGATACCGTTACTTGGTGACTGAATCGATTATGGTTTCTATGAAGAAGAAGATCAAGAGTAGATACAGGAGCTGCGCGGAGCGCAGCTATATAGGCAGAGACCCGCCTCTATAGGAGCGGTGGTCTGGGCTCTCAGCCCAGACCCACTTTGGGGCCTTAGCCCCGTGACATCACCCCCTTACTAGAGCCCCACTAGGCCTGTGCTCTCGCACGCGTGCGTGTAGGTGCGCGTAATCTACTAATAGATAGTAATTTCTTCACGTAACTGCCTTTATTATTTTTCTTCTCCTTTTCTTCTTCTTTAACCGTTACTTAACGTAAGTAATCCCCCCCGTTTTTAAGGATTCCACGTAACGTTCTTTACCGATTAAACCGCTTACTGATAAGTGGAGTTACCAGTTAATTATTAAGAAGTATAAACTCCGTTACTGTAACTCCAGTTACTCCTACTTGCTACACCGTTGCTTTACCTACCAGCTCCGTACACTCCTTAAAGCGCACTTAAAGACTCGCCCCTTTACCCCTCCTTCCCGTTATTATAAGTGTAAACTTATCAGTTTTAGCCGTTACTCTTATAAGTAGGTGTTTTAGTAAACTAATAGTTATTATATTAATTATTATAATGTAAGAAGACGTTTTTACTAATACGTCGTTCACCCCGTTACTACCTCCCCTTACCTCTTTTAAGGAGGAGGTTATCCTCTTTAAAGCAAAGCTTTCTCCTCCCTTATCCTCCTTACTACGTGTTAACTTTTTAAAGTTAAATAATAAGTCTGTAACTATAAAGACCCTTTATCGCTTTTACGTGTTAAGTGCTTTTATTTAAATGTATTTACACTTTACTGTTAAATATCTTATAAGTGTTATCTCCGTTTTTTAAAAGATAAAGTTTAGTTAACTATTATTATATAACCCCTTAGTATAAACCCAGTACCTTACACCCGTTATACAGGATTAAACTTCCCTTATAAAGTCCATTTTAAACTTAAAAGTAACACGTGCTTCTACTACATTACAGACTAGCGCTTTTATAAGAGCGCTACCTTAAAGGTGTTACTACATTACTACGCCGTTTAAATTACAGCTAGCCGCTTTAAAGAAGGTACCTTTTAAGTAAACTTTACTATTACTGTAACAGTAGTAAATAGGCTTTACTAGTTTATTAAACATTAAGTGTACCCTGTCTTATAAGTCCCCTTTTATAAGAGTGGTTTCTTAAACGTAGCTGACTTTTATATACGTTATAAACTCCTTAAACTTAGTTCTCTTTAAAGAGCCGTTAATAATTATACCATTATTATCACTATCCTCTACTCCCTTAGCCCTACCTACTCTTACAGTCCCCACTCCCACTCTTGTTAATACGGAAGCCTTCACTACCGTTTTAATAAGGCTTTTAAGCCTTAAAGAGGCTTATAACACTTTAATGTAAGGAGAAATTTAACAGTGTTTTTTACTTTTTTATTTTATTAATAATTTACTAACTGCCTACCTTATTAGGGGGGCTCTCCACTCCCCTATAAGCGTATTATCATAAACACCCTTCAGGGTTAAAATTAATTTAACCGCAGCTTTACCGCTTCCTAACTGTTTTTACACCTTCTTCTCCTAGCCTGTAAATTGTTCCCTTAACTTGTCTTCTGTTACAATAAGGCTGTAAAGTTCCTTATACTCTTATAAGGTAACAGTACTTTTAACGTTAGTTATAAGCTCTTATGTAAGTATAGTGTAGCTAGTCTATTTAATAAAGGCTTCGCACTGTAAGCCTTATCCTATCTTATAAGTTTTTACGTAGTGGATTTCATTAACGTTATATATACCTAATATAACCGCTAATAGTTAAAGGTCCGCTTATATCTAGCTAGGGAGGGGGTCTCCTTTAACCTTATAAAGAAGGTCTATATAGAAATAAAAGTAAATCCCTTATAATATATCTTAAAGTTCTACTATATAAGAGCCCTTTACCACTAAAACAGTAAACTTTACATAGAGTTAGTTAAGCTTCTTCTTCGGCTTTATAAAGGCGTAGTTATAAAGGTTAAGCTACACCTTATCCCTTACCGTAAATTATTAAATAGGCACGTGTTTCTAATTAGCGTACCGCTCCTAATTAAACGTAATAACAGTTATAGCGGCCTTATATAGCTTTATAATGTTTTTTATACGTTTAATGTGGTTTTTAGCCAGCGTTTTAAGGGCGTTAAGGTAGTACTTTTCCATATATACGTCGTTAGTAATTAATATTAAAAAGGCTAGTTTATAACTATACGTTATTAAAAAGGGGGATATATTAATAAAGCTGTTTATCTTACAGTTAATAGTTAACTAAGTAATAATACTGTACGTGTCCTAATTATCTTAGTTTAAAGCGATATAAGCTTTTAAGTAAGCCTAAACCTTTTAATTTATCTGTTTTAAACCTCTGTCCGTTTAAAGGTAGTAAGCTATACTTAGCTATTATTCAATACTTAGTAATTTATATACGTGCACTTAGAACCTATTAGTCCAGTTTAACCTTTAATCACTAACGATACGTTTAAGTTAGCTATAGTAACACACTTAGCAGAAAAGGAAGTAAGCTATACACTCCTCCACGTTTATAAAGATAATAGGTTCCAAGACAACGTACTTACTAAGGCAGTCCTTAATAACTTACAGGTTTTAATAACTATTAGTTAAGGGGAAGTTAATAATAAAGTTTATCTGGATATCTGTAAAAAAACGCTTTAATATTAAGAGTAGCTTTAGGAGGCCTTTTTTATATTCTCTTTAGATTTTATTACAGCTGTATACGTTACAATTACAGAGGAAGTAATGTACATAGTGGTAAAGTAAAGGCTAGTAAAACTGCTTACTAACTGCTATTAAGGTGCCTTCTCTCCTAAGGTAGCTTATTACACTGGAGTTATAAACTACCTATATAAGCTAAGTTCTAAATATATTCCACTTTAATAACTGTAAAGGGAGTTTTTATTCTACTTATTTAAAGGCTGTTAGCACTTTAGGGACTTAGATCCAGTCCCTATAAGTTAGGTGCCCTGTTTTATCGATCTTATAATCTAAGATTTAAACTTTAAGGACTGCTCCACTATCTAGAGTGTAGTCCCCTTTCTTCACTACGTAATATATATCTTTATAAAAGGTATCTGTTTTTACTACTTTATTTTAAAGTAACTATAGTTCTTTATCTTTAAACACCTTAATATAGGGAATTAATTCTTTTACTATTTTAATTATAAAGATCTATACGTAATTCTAAAAGGCGCTTTTAGGAATAAACTGTATATCTTATACCTTTTAATCTTCTATAATTACTTTATCCTAATCCTTACAGAAGAGAGCGTTTAATATTACTACTTCCTTACTAAAGTGGTATTTTAATTTAAAATTAAAGTAAAAGAGGTATTTAACTTAATAAGCTTACCATTCTAAGAGGTTCTTTTATATAGTAAAATATTCTAAGTTACGGTAATCTGTAAGTATAATAAAGCCCTTACAGTTACAAAGTTCCACTAACTATTACTTTAAATAGTAAATAATTACTAATATCTCCTTATTATAAATAAGGTAATTTCTCTTAACTACCGTTAGCTTTTAAAAGTAGAACGCTACTATAATACACTTACCTTCTTCCCCTTATGTAAGGGTACCGCTTAAGGTGTAACTATTATAATCTGTCTTTAAGAACGTGGGTTTATTAAAGTCTTATTATATAAAGATAAGGGCTTACGTGAAAAGGGTCTTTATTAATTAAAATATATACTTTTACCTTTTCCCCCACATATAAGGGACCCCCTTTCCCGTAAGCTCTATTAGGAGAGCAGCTATTTATAAGAAGTTAAGGATAAATATCTAATAATAGTTAGTAAAGTTAAAAAAGTTACGTAAGCCTTTTACTGTTATGGGAGCGGACTAATCCAGGATAGCGCTAATCTTCACAAGGTCTGTTTAAATATTAATACTAATATTAATAATAAATCTTAAGTATTTAACTGTTTTAACGCTAAATTCGCATTTCTTAAGGTTAAGGTATAGGCCTGCCTTCTCTAAGCAGGTTAGAACCTTTTACACTTATACATTATACTCTTCCCTCGTTCTGTTTATATAAATAAAGATATTATTAATATAAGTAGTTATAAAATCGTTAAAGTAATTACTAAATATAAAGTTAATATACTGTTAGAATGTAACTAAGGCTCCACTTAGATTAAAGGGGGTTATTAGTTACTTAAACAGGCTATACTTAATATAAAACGCCGTTTTCCATTCTTTACTTATAACGATTCGAATCTTATAGAACGTTTAAGTTACATTAACTTTTATTACCTATTTAACGCTAGTAAAGTTATAAAAGGTCTTTTTAATTAGCGGAAGGGGGTACTAGTTTACAGTTATAATAGCGTTAAGCGCTTTATAGTTATAACAGAATCTCAGTCCTCCTCTTAACTTCCGTATAAATAAGATTAAGGCTTTAATTAAGGAGCTACTAGCTTTAATAACTCCCTTATCTAGTAAGTCTTTAAGCGTTTTCTTTAAGATTAAAAGTTCTTCTTATAATATACTGTAAAGTAGGCTAAATAACAGTAAGAGTTTATTCCTATTAACATCTTTCTTAATATGGATTTTGTAGTTAACGTTAGGCTTATAAGGGTTAAGCGTATCAGCTCCCCGCTTTAAGAAGAGCAGGAGTAAGTCGTAGAATTCCTTAAGGATCTTAACCTTTAATTTAACTTCAGCTAAAGGGTGTTTCTTTATAAGTGCTTATTCCACATCCTTTATAAAGAGGGTAAATATTAAGGTTTTAAGTGCTTTACTTTCCTAAAAGCGAAGTAACTTCTTCACGTAGCCTTTCCAAGTCGCCATTACTACTTCTACTGCAGAGCGTAGCTTTTTTAACTGTAACATATAAGTAATATTAACCTAATACCGTATATATTAACACACAGAGCTAATCTAAAGCCTCTTTTTAACTAAGTCGGATTTTATTCTATGTTACTTTATCTATAGTTTTCCCAGGATTATTAAGTTACTAAGTTTAGAAATAACGTATACGTAAGTTAGCTGTATTTAACTAGCTATTTTAATAAAGAAATATATAATCCCTTATATTACTACTGTAATTATACCTTTAGCTACCCTTTTTACTAAATATAGCATTACAAGGACAACAGTAAAGTTTAATTCATTTATTACCTTTTCACTAATTACAGAATAGTAAAGGTAGCCTTTGTTAATAAGAGCTTAATAAAGATTATTAAGTCTAATTATAATTAAAATAAACGTAAGTAAGCTTATTATATAACTGTTCTTTATAAAATTCTTTACTTACTTAACTGCCAGTTCTTCTAGCTCCGGACCCTATCTTTAATCTAGAGCTACACTTTTCTTAAAGCAGAGATAACGTCCTCCTTTAATTCCTTATCTCTAACTCTATACTTTAGCTGTAGGGTAAAGGAGACCTTATTAACAGCTAGTTCTTTTAGGTATGCCGTTAATCTGTAAAGGTAAGCTATAAGCTTATAATTAGACCCTTTATAGCGAATATAGCAGCTATTGGTCTTACACTCCTCTCGCTCCGTTATAATTACCCATTTCGCTTAAGGAGCTGTAATTTTAAGTTTTGTAAAGGTTTTTATTATAAAGTTATATCGTCTGCGGTTATTAAAGCAGTTCTTACCATTTTAAAACTTAATAAAGGATATAATAACGTCTTTATTAATATCTATATAAAGTTAGGTAGGCAGCACTCTTATTTATATAACAGAGTATTAATAAGTTACTTAATAGCAGTTAACTTTAATAATCTTCAGGCCTCCCCTGTACTTATAAATTAATAATTTAAAGGCCTTAGTACGTTCTTACTGTACTGTTATAGGGGAGTATTCTTAGATTAACAGCCTTAGTTCCGTAAGTGGGGTTATTGTAACTAACTCCCTTAAAAGTCCTTTTAAGAGGTAATTAGTAAACTACACCACTTTAGTTTCGTTATTCTAATTGTTATTATTAGCCTTCACTAAAAGGGTAGTTTAAAGTTATATAAAGCTGTAAAAGGTCTAGCCCTCTCCCTAATATGTAGTGATAAGTTCGTTATATGCCTTCTTTAAAGTAACGGTAATGTTATTAAACGTAACTTTAATATAGTTAATAAAATCCTTATAAAATAAAGCTTTAAACCTTTAATAATCCTTTATTAAATAGCGTTGTAAATTTAAGAGGTTATTAATAATTGTATATATAATTGTAACGTTTCTATTAAGTAAATCTACCCCTATAAGGCTGTTAACTTTTACTTTCTATTAAAGTTAGTAAAAGTAAAACATAAAAGTAGCGTTATCTTTACTATCTTATTTCAGCTAGCTTAATAGCTTTTAATAATGTTTACTAAGGGTTAGTACCTTAAGAGCGGGTTATAAGGCCTTTATTAAAAGTCCTTATATCTAAAAAGGCCAGTTAAAGCTAAAGGCTCCTACGTTAGTTAAGCTTATAAGAGGAGTTAATATAGTTATTTAGATAGTTAGTACTGCCTTTTAAGGAGTAGGTTTAGTATTTTAGTAAGTAAAGCTTACTCCCTGAAAACTGGAAATTAACGTATTTAAGGCTTTAGTAATTAAGGAGGTCCTAGAGGTTAATGTGAGAAGTTTAAGTTCTCGTCTTTTAACGGCTATTTCTGCTTAAAGGGCTGTTAACTTAGTTACAGTAAGCTTTTACTTTACTACCTCTTTAATACAGGATTCGACTTATGCCGTTTCCCTAAGAGCTACGAGCTGTTAGTTGAAGTCTTCTTTTATGGACTGGATATAAGCTTCTGGTGAAATTCCTTCCGTCCTTATAGAGGGGTGGTTATCCATCATTTCGTCGTGGGCGCTTTTAACAAAGGGGTCCCTTTGCTGCGTGTTATAATCCATCTAATCCGGCGGTTTAATAGAAACCAGATGTAAGGGGCCGAGTAAGGTGGATACCGTTACTTAGTAACTGAATCGATTATGGTTTCTATGAAGAAGAAGATCAAGAGTAGATACAGGAGCTGCGCGGAGCGCAGCTATATAGGCGGAGACCCGCCTCCATGGGAGCGGTGGTCTGGGCTCTCAGCCCAGACCCACTTTGGGGCCTTAGCCCCGTGACATGACCCTCGCAATCGGCATCATCTAAAATGCTAAAGAATACTGAAGGCCGCGAGTGTGGCTCCGTGACTTCTCTGCTTCTGGTGAGACAGATTTGCAAGATGGAGACGCTCGGTGCGTAGACTACCGGGTTGCGCGCAATCAGGTGCATGTTGTCGTTGCTGCCCCCACCGCCGTTAGCCCTCAAGGCGTGCAGTGGCAGCGAGGAGAGAAACCCGGTTGGAGAAAATATCAGCAGATCTCCCGGCTTGGTGGCATCGACAACCGGTGTGATCAAACGATCGAGTCGCCGCATCGGCTTGGATGGATCTTTTGGGTTGTCACGTCGAAGGCATTATCTTCGTCCCTCTGCAGTTCCCCAATGTTGCTGGATCCATTCATCGATGTAAGACTTGCCAAACGGTAGGACAGTCAACTTGCAGGTCTCGCCAGGGCGTGAACAATCTGCTGTCAAGACAAAGGCAGAGTCGTTGTGGAGGATCCAGTCCACAAAGATGATGCTCCTTTCTGCGGGGATATCAGCCCGCTGTGATGCTGTGATTGATTTGAGATCGGCAATACTCTGAACTGCGCCGTCCCTCAGCAAGACAAATTCCCGGAACGCGTCAAGGTTGCGTATTTCGTCTTCGGTCTCTTTGAGATTTTGCCGGATATACACTCTCTCCGTTTCTTCCGCTGTGCTGGGAGCTGTCTGAAGTGACACGAGTTTCTGGTATAGCTCATCGGCTACGTTGTCGCGTGCTATCCTCTCCCGGACCGTGGCTGGCACCATAATGCCGATGCCGAGGATATCCCTCAAGCTTCTTGCCTTGCGCTTCTGGCTCCACCACCAAGTCGTCGCTTCATTCCGACTGTTGATGCTTTTGCTGATGGCCCACTGATAAAGATCGCGTACCTCGCTGACAGCAACAAACTTTTGTTTTTAGCACAATGCTTCGAGGCTGCCGAGCGCAGAGAGCTCCCGCCGCAGCATATCACAGGCTGATTCCAGGCTTTCTAGAGTGCCTAAGACGGTCTCGTCTGAAACGAGGCCACGACCGAGCCCTCCAGCTATCAGGTACAGCCGACAGAGAGAGTGGCGGGCAACCATGACTTGCTGCCGGTTACGGAGGGATGCAAAAATAGCCTCGGCTAACCCGAGGTAGGTGACTTGTTTTATTAGATCTGTCTCCTTCTGAAACCTTTGCAACTGGCAGTTGACCTTCATCTGGTGTTTTATGGCCTCGGCGAATTTGGGGCCACGGGACTGGTACTGAGCGATGAGCCTGTCACAAATGCGAATGGCCTCTAATTCTTTGCTGTCGTCCATGATCCCCTTCCTACCATCGTGGAGAAGCTGAATGACGAGTAAATCGTTGCAGTTGGCATTTATTCGTAAGGATTCGTCATCTGGTAGGCTCTCGGCAAGGAGTCGTGCTCGGGCGATTGACTCCATCGCTTTCTCTGCCAACGTCTCCCCATCCGGCGCACCGTTTCTCGACATTTCCAGCTGAAGGCTGGAGATGAGACATAGCTTGTCAGCAGCTACTTCCAACTCTTCTGGATCACTATGTAGATGAGCATTATCCGGGATGGTTGTGAGCAGCCAGTCGACAATGCTTCGGAACTTATGTGGCATCGATGGGTTTCTCTCAAATCTGGCTCCAGCGCTCTGTATGTGCGCTAGGCGATATTCTGCTTGCGACTCACATGTCAAGCTTTCACGAGAAGACAACTTGTAAATCTCAAGGGCCAGGCGTTGAGATTCGTCCAAGTTGGCAAGTTGCGTGAGGGTTAGAGACAAAATGCGGCCCGTCAGATACGCCGGTATCCAATACTTGTGGCGGAGACATTCCTCGTACAACTTTTGGCCAAGCTCCAGCACCTTGCCAGCATCACTCGAGCCAGCATTGAGAACGGCGAGCAGCTGGATTTCGCGGAGGATCTTCTCCTTGATGAGGCCTGTCGATGCGCACACGCTGTGGAGGACTTCTTGCACTTTGAAATAAGTTGCAAAGTCGCCCTTCTTGAAGGCCACATTGAGGGCCTCGAACGCTGTCTGTAGCACACCGTATGGGAAACTAGTTTGGAGATGCTTGCGAATGAGGTCAATCAGGCCGGCGAGGGTGTTCGGAGATTCTACCAAGCCGTGTTGTAGCCGCAGTAGCTGGTGGATAATCAGCTGCGACCTCGACATGTGCGAAAAGCCTCTGACAAGTGGCCCAATTACTATAGTCCCCAGCTGGAAAAGATGCAGCCATCTGGGTTACAAACCGCTGCTTGAACCTCTCATATAGTCCACAGCCTTCCAACCACTTCCTTGTCGACAGCTGTACCAACCCATGCATCTCAAACACGTTCCCGTCCTTGTTCGGCGTGATAAGACAGTAGTTTCTCAGCATTTCCACGTCATCTTCGAATGCGCCCTCCGTCTCGCCGGCGCTATTGTCAGATTCCGAGTCCTCTAACCCCTCAGACCCTGGATCTTCCTCCTTAATTTCCAAGAGATCCGGGGAAGGCTTTAAGGCTGACTCGGGGATACCTTGGCGATCGAAGAAGCTCATCAATGAAAGCAGATCTGCGGTAGAAGGTCTCTTAGAGCGAATATGCTCAAATGAGATCTGCCACGTCATTAGGATCGCGTTCGGCGCGCTTCCATCCCGTCGGAAGTCACCACCGTCATACCCCAAAAGCCGCATTCTCCTGCGTTCGCCATTGTGAAACTCGGCCAAATACTTCTTAAGAGAGCTTCGCGGCTCCCTTGCTCGTATGTATGCAGCCGCCTGGCTGATGGCAAGCGGAATGTGGTCGAAAGCTCGCACTAGTTCAATCGCCGCATTTACATCTGAGACCGGCCCTAACTTATTCTCAAGAAGCGAGAGAGCATCGCCTTGTACCATCGGCCCGACTTCGAGTATATTCTTGTCGCTCCCAGTTAGCCTGCGACCTAGGTCTTTGTTGCGTGTTGTGATAAGGATGAATCCGCTTTGACTTTGTGGGAGGTATGCTGCTAACGGCTTCTTGTCTTGGGTAGATCCGCTCGCGTAACCGCCCGCGTTATCGTTCGCACTGTAGTACAAGTCATAGTCATCGGCGCTATCGAAGACCATAATCCATCTGCCGTTCCGCTGGTTGGACAGCCAGCTGGACACAAGCTGAAGTATGTCTGCCTTGGGCTGCTTCCGGCCGGGCAGCTTGACGGCGTCAGCAATCGCCTGGAAGCCCTCTTCCACACGCGCCTGGGTGGCAGCATGAACCCAAAAGATACATTTATCAGTCTGTCCCGCGGCTACTCGGTGGGCATATTCGATGGCTAGCTGCGATTTGCTGCTGATGATCAGCCATGGACGGTATCCCTTGATCCCAACTACGTAGCACTTACCCCACACCGCCGAGGCCCACAAGGGCCACGCGACCAGAAAGCTCAGAACATCGTCGATTGATCTGGTCGAGGATGTCTCCGCGATTGACAAAATCGGGGTCGCGGCAGAAGGGAATTATTGTAAATGGCTGCGGCGGGCTTTCTGATTGTTCTGCGCACGGAACATTAGCATGAAACCGCGTCGGAGGTCCATTTCGGCTCGGCCTCACGGTCGATGGAGGGATATTGTTTAAACAGTACTATCCCAGTATAACTCCTAGCTTTTGAGGAATTAGCCAAGTCGGGTCAACAAATAAAACAGAAATAATACGACGGCATACCCCCTTGGTGGCTAGGCGTAATGTCGCAGTTTGAAGCTTCGGCAATCTCCTTTTTCAATCGACGAAGTGCATGTGCCTTCCCTTCGCCATATATAAGTGGCATGAAAATCCCGAAAATACCTAGGAGACAGTATGCCGAGTCCTCTTCTTGCGTGGTCTGTCTTGTCTCTGCCCATTTGAAACGCTCCACGATGCCAAACTGAGTAAGGGCACTTCCCCGAAGTGCTGCAACAGCAATGCCAGTGATTTCGTGGATTTGTTTCTCAAGAGACCTCTTACCGCCAAGCCGCTAGCCCTCCTTTGTGAAAAATTCGACCGATGCCGGTGTTAGTAGCTCCTGGAGCGTCCAGCCTCGAGTGAACCACCTGCTCGCCCGAAAAGCCGGCTCCCATGTAAGCTCAGATCGACCATCCTCTTCGATATCCGACAAGTATACGTAGCATCAAGCCGCATTTTTGTACCAGCGAAACATGGAATTAATCGCCGTAGATAACTCGCTGTTGTTCGACTTGTCGATACAGCACGTGTCTACCCAGAAATATTGCAGACCATCACGTCTCGCTTGTGCCGCGCAGAACCGGATCTTCTCGTAGCCCGTCTTGTCTTTCCCCGTGCCGTCAACCAAGTCTCTGAAGGTAATTTCTTCATTATCTTGACCCCATGTGTGGGACAGTATGGCATATTGGGGTATATCGCGAAATGTCGTCAGTTTAAACCCGCTCTCGCTGCATTCTAGGAGCCGCATGATTTTGGGCGGAGCTTGTCATCGGTTGGGGTCGGGTGGATTGAGGATGACGGTCGCTATCCAAGGTCGATGTCAATATCGGGAAGAATATCGAAATGGGCTGATAAGAGCTGCTACAGAGGTTGAGAGAGGCAGAATGTGCCGGATGAGGGGCTGATAATAGAGTGACGTGGCATTGCTCGCGAGGTCACGTGGCCGTCGCTGCTGCTTATTCGTCATTTCGATTAATCCACGATATGTAATTAACCAGTTTTCACCATATGCTTAACCTTATTGTAGCTTATATGCATCTTTGTCTTCCGAGCACTTCGAATGTCAGCTGAGTGCGGGTACAAAGGCATGGGATGTGCACCGTATGAGTTACAGTAGGCTGAAAAACTGGCCTTATAGAAATCTTTAGACGTTAAAACTCTAGACGCTCGTTTCGGTCTCTACAGTATCAACTCACAGGCGGAGAGAAAAAGGGAAAGGAGGTACCGGGCAGGGGTAAAAAGTCATCAAGTCGATACTTTTGCATAGGCTGACCTACACTGGTCTGTCCATGTTTTGGGCCGGTCCTAATTTTGGGGCTAGCCTATTGAACTAGACCAAATTTAGGCCTTCTCAGCAACGGAGTTGAAATTATTATAATAATACTCCACGGAGTACGGAAAAGATGGACAACTGGTGTCGGTAGTCTCATATTTTATATGACTGTGAGACTTTTCGTATAAAAAGCATTTACAGCGCTAAGCCTTATAGCGGCTTCTGAAAATCCTTCCGGAACGGTGAGGAGCATCATGCTGCTTCGGCGATTGAGATCGTGACCACATTAACGGCTATGCTTCCTTAAGGATGCGGTCAGCAATGAAGGTAAGTTGGTGTCCTACAGCACTCCAACGACCACTAGAGACAAATTTCATCGCGAACTGTGAGCTGGAATCCCTAGGTCTGCATGATAACCCGTTGAAAGAGCGTCAACGGAGTTACCCCCCCACCATGTGGGTGGTTACGGATTTGATTCTGCTGCTCTTCGTGAGCATCTGCCTCCACTCCTTCTTCGCCACGTCTCATATTTTACACATCTCACTCGATCGTAGCGGCCACAGCGCGAATTGCATGAGGGCTCTCACCAGGCGATATTCTGAGAGATACGAAAAGCGGAGATAGTCGGATCCTGTGGCGGCCTCGAACAGCGCTTGATCTCCCTGTTCGCTTCCTCGTCGGGGACGTCATTTGCTGTCCTCTTGTTCTCGCCTTCGTCCTCCAGTCATCCCCCAAAAAGGCCCCTCCTCATCTATCTCGCGCGCTATCTCACGCAGGGGCGCTGTACGTGGAGACGTAATCGTTGCCACCACCGCACGCTGCGATTTTAGCAGCCTGCCAGTGGTTAAGCATCGCAAGGATGGTTTGGTACATGGCCATGGCCGCCTTCCCCCTCCCGTCTATAATGGTGATGCGGAGGGCGGCGGGAGAAACGGTGGGCCAAGAGGCTCGATATCGACTGTATCCTCCTCGCCCGATGCCTACGACGGGAGTGTAGGAACGGCCGGGAAGGGGGACTACGTAGCAAGCATTTGTCTGATCACGTCTCCCAGCTCCGTCGCTAGTGTGCAGCGCGCCGCGTCCCCGAGGGATGGGTACATGTATAGAAGATACATTTACCGGCAGCAGAAAGATCGGACAAGTTCGTGCATCTACCTTCTAAGTTGAGATCGGCAGTGCCAGTTATCCTACAACTTGTACACCTTCAATCCGCCCCTGACAGCCCAGCTCTCACCGAAAACACGTTCCCAGGATCGTATTTTGCTTGATTTTGAGCACTTTATGCTACATAGGCCCCTAGAATGTGTTGAGCTAGTTCGGTTTATGTTTCCCTGGGTTTCAAAATTAGGGTATTAGAACGTTAAGAGAGAAAAGGGGGTAGAAAATTTATCGAGGATTACAAGTGCGACTCGGAATTGGAATAATCGGAGTAGGTCGACGGAGATTCAGACAAGGACCGCACACTCACGATTGCCAAAATCGTTCGTGGCCCTGATTGGAGAACACCTTTAGCAATCAGCATACCAGCTGTCGGGGTTCACTCTCCTGGGAGTATGGCAATCACGTGGACAGAGGTACATACTGTGGTAGCGCAGACCGAACAAAATTTACCCGGGCTGGCTTGTTCTCCAAGGGGGGCGGTAAAACCTTGGACCCCGCTTCCTTTTGCCCCCAAATCCACCCAACCCACTGGGAATCGCAGAGCATCATCGACTTCCGAATGCATCTTATTCTCACCGGCGCGACCGGGCTGGTCGGCTCGGCCGCACTGAACGCAATGATCAATATGCCAGAGGTGTCTGGAATCTCAGTACTTAGCCGGCGTCCCGTTAAGATGGCTGAAGATGCCAAAGACCCCCGCATCAACATAATCCTGCATCACGACTTCACAAAGTACGGCGCAGAAGTTCTAGCACAACTGAAGGGTGCCAGTGGGTTAGTATGGGCCCTAGGAACTGGCCAGAATGCCGTCTCGAGGGAGTGCGTACTTTTTTCTATTCACGCGGAAATACCGAGCTCAGAGCTAACCAAACAGGGAGTACGTCAACATCACAACCACATTTGCTGTCAAGGCAGCGGAGGCCATCTCGACCCTCGCCTCCAACAGTCATCCGTTCCGATTCGTCTTCGTATCTGGGGACGGTGCCACGTTTGAGCCAGGACCCTTTACCCCTCTTTATGCTCGCGTCAAGGGGGAGACGGAGATGGCTCTCGCCGAGGTGTCTAAAGCCCATCCGCAGCTGTATGGGTACACGGTGCGGCCAGGATTCGTCGATTTGGCCAGCCACGATGCGATCAAGCCCTACGTACCGCCGAGGCCTATACTAAAGCAGACGGCGATAACCCTGCTGGGCCCGGTCTATCGCACCGCATTGCCTAGCCGATGCAGCCCGTCGCAGCCGCTGGGCAAGTTTCTGGTAGAGGTGGCAATGGGAAAGTGGGACAAGGAAATCGGTGGACCAGGTTTCCAAAGTATTGAGGGATTAGCCGTGGTTGGTAATCATGACTTCCGCAGGCTGTCTGGATTGAATCTCTGAATGCATTGTTGGTGTCAGAAATATGGCACACTGAGTCCGGTGGAATTGATGCTGTTGCAACTGCGTGGTTGTATTGCTCGTGTTCTCTTTCCTTTGCGTTGAATCTATATCTATACATCTATGCATCGCGCGCAAAACTGAGCAGAAAAACACCAAAGCCATGTACCTCGCCAGGTTTCTGCAAACCCCCAAACGCAACCCTTCTCCTGTCCGAACATACGAAAACTCTAACCACTGTAAATACTTCCCATACCACGCCCACCAACTGGTTCTTTCTTTACCCTTGATCCCCCTCATTCAGCACGGTTTCTGGTCCTTCGGGCCAGTCCAACCGCACCAAAATTTGGCCTCCAGGGTGCATGTCCCACCGTTCAAAAAGTCGGCACAGAAATTCTTGTTTCCTTCGTGGGGGACGCAGTACCCAATGGTATTGTACTGGCCATCCTGGTAAATGTCGTAGCCGTCAAACTTATCGCTTGGCGCAAAGTTGAGCGTCTTGCCGCACACGCTGTACTGAAACCAGGCTTTGTCTTGGTAGTTCTCGCCGCGGCCGAGCGGCTTGTCGCGCCAGTCGCCGCACTTGGGTTCAATGTGGCCAGGAACAACATAAAGGTCCTTGCGCTCGCCAGTAACGAGCTGGCCGCCAAAAAAGGTGGTTGTTGGGCATTCAGCGTACCCAAGGGTAAGCCAGGGAGCGGCTGTAAGGACGGTGCCGGTAGCGGGGATAACGATAGCCCCAAGGACCGTGAGAAAACTGGAGGGATACATGGTGAAGTTGGAATGGATGGGAACCAGTGTGACGCAAATTTGATAGCTGGTGAAATGCGGCTTGATCTTGTGAAGTTGAAATGGCTTGAGTGGCGAAGAAGTTGATGCTGTTGTCCTTTCCAAGTATTTGTGATGTTGATGAGGACATCACGTCTTTATAGGTTTCTTCCTAGCGGTCCCAATGTCGCAACATCTAGGATTCAGGAACTGTGTCTATCTTAAGCCGCAGTGGTCCATTGCATGAGAACTTAATTTCCAGGGAAGCGGATCGTCGCGGCTGGCCTAGCGCCAGACACAGCCGCGTTCAATGCTAGGTGGAGCGGCAGTGTTGGTTAACGCTAAGGCGCTTGAATATTAGCGAGGGGGTTGCCAAGCTTCGTCAAAAGTGATGCACAGGCAGCAGAATTACTTCAGGAGGGCGTCCAGAGCTACAGCCTGGTTTGCCGTCTAAACCATGAGATTTGTTTTGAAGTTTATGATCAATGCAACCAAGGCCCCGTCCTGTATCGTATACTATTGTGTTGCCAATCTCAATGTAGCGTTTACAAAGGGGAGCCTTCATCTGTATATCAGCAAAAGCTGCCTATTTATGATACTCCGAAATCCGGGCTCGGCACTATAATGTACCATTTTGAATCAAATGAAAAGCCTTCGAGTTTGGTTGCACAGAATACATGGTAAGTTTTGACACTCTGCGCTTTGGTGTTATCTCTACTGTATGAAACTGTAGGTGGTATTCTAGCAGGGGTTTAGCGAGGCAAAGTCGCTGACGTGAGCTGCCCCCTTAGCGAAGGGCTGGTCGAGGCTCTCGGCTATCCAACTTCCGTCTTACATAGCATCTCCACCTACCGCTTACCAACAAGACCTAAGTATAGGTAGCCACATACAGCGAGAGCACCAAACCCCATCCTATTTCGTCAGAAGGGTTTGTTTTCTTCATGAAACAAGCGAAACCCAACTCAGCCGGCGCAACGAGTAGTTGTTTATTTCACTCTGTGTTGGGCCAGGAGTGCAGTGACGGAATAGCGTGGACGTGGTGACTTTCAGCTGGTCATGATATTCTAGAATTTAGGAGCTTATCTGGCTGTAATCGGCAGGCATATCGCACCTTAAAGCTTTCTGCCTTCGCCGTCTTGTGAGAACCTCCACTCAACCAGTACCTACCATAAATAGCCTCATCGCCGGACCATCCCCCTCCCTCCCACACAGTCCTGCACCTCCACAAGTCCCCCCTCGAGCACTTCGTCTCCCTCCCCTTTAGCACCACAGCTGAGGTGTCTGTATATCCTTTAGTCAGGTGCTACACATACCGCTCACCCCATAAACAATCCCCAAGTTCTCCTCCACTGTAAACCTCAGCCGGCGTTGGCGAATGACCCCCTCCAACTTATTGAATCCCGCCCTCCTCTCCCCGCCTCCCTTAGTCTCATTCCACGTCCTCTATTGCAACAATATCGTCCGGTAACTCACGCTCCTCCCGAATTAAGAGAGTGTCCTGACAGGTTTGGCGATGGAAAGGACCGCTGCTGTAACGCCGACAGCCTCCATTGCAAGGGATGAGAGAGTCTAATGACAGCGTAAATAATCATCGATGAACCCCGCACCTTTCTAGGCCTTTTCCATTAACGATCAAGACGCATAAATGACGGCAGAACCCGCGAGGCCTGCGAGGCCCACCAAAGGACGTCTTGTTCGAAGCTCCACTGATAGGCTGTGCAGTCTAAAATGGAAGGTCGTCCTCCGTCGCGTAAGTTTTGGTCTCATGCGAGTAGTCTGGTTTGTCTACCTAGCACTTACAAGTAACCTATCGCCGGCCTTGTGTTAGTGTCCGGTTTTTGAAAATATCGTAGGGCCTGCAGGAAACTGCGCGGGATGGGGACGATTTCGGCTTCCAGAGATCATGCAAAAACCACTGCGATGCCCCTTGTAAGCAGGTAGGCACCGTCAAAGTGGTATAAAGTACCTATATTGACAACAACGTAACCAAAAGAAGATGGTTGCTCCGATCCCGATTCCTTCCTTTGAGCACCTTCTGCTCAGGCCGTTGTATGTCGTCGGCGCTGAAGTAGAGGTGCGAAATACGAGCGGCTAGGCGATGCGCCGGACACCACAAGGGAACCGGCTCCTCAAATCGCGGATCGAGGTCTCTCAGACACTAAATGCCTATCGTGGAAGAGTTGCTCTCCGCGAGATGCTGCAGCACAGTGTGGAGAGCCCCAACAACACCGCGATGGGCGCCCCATCCCGGCCCATACCTCGATGGCCCGGAGCACACTCGGCTGATCTCTGCTGCCTGGAACGGAAGAGAGGATGCCGTCTGCGAGTTGCGCTGCGCGAACTCAACACAGCGCCGCCTTACGAAGCCCTGCCGTACACCTGGGGAGACTCTTCGGATGTCGCAGCCGTTCGGTCCAGATCCCCGCGACCGGTTCTTTCAGCTAACCCTCCGTCACTTCCAGCTGCTTACGTGCGCTCCGCCGTCTACGGCTCCGAGACCGGCCACGGACACTGGATCGATGCCATGTCCATCAGCCAGGCCAACGTGCCCGAGAGGAACCATCAGGTCACACTCATGTCTCACATCTACTCACAGACAACCAGCGTAGTAATTTATCTTAGTAATACGGAACATAATAGCGATACCACCGTAGACTTTCTTATTAACAATAAGAGCTCAGTCAGCAAAGTATCACACAGCAGAACCGATCAGCTCCTACGCTCGCTCAACTGCTACTACCACCAGACGTAATTCAGCCGCGTCTAGGTACTTCAGGAAGTCCTCCTCTCGCGAGATTCCGTCGCATATTGCGGAGACAAGACAATCCCTTAGACTACCATTGAGTCTTTCAACCACTGGAACGTGACAGAGAAATGGCTGGCCCGGATCCCGTATATAGTTTCCACTTCCAGCAAGAGGAGGCCCGAGCCATCACCGACAACTTCGCTGCTAACCATCCTCTCTAAGGTGCAGCACTGCAATGCTTCAAATCCCCGCGACAAAATCTATACCCTACTGCCGCTACAGGGGTTTTACGACCTACAGTTACCGCCTAGCTTCACCGATATAGCCCTTAACTACAAGAACGCCCCCAACCAGCATGTCTTCAAGTGCGTGCTAAGTGTCGCTAGCTTCTCAAACATGGGCATGACCATTTTCCTTAAGTCCAGGCTCCGCGACCTGGACTGCATGAACCCTATTAACTTCGAAACGTGGGCAAGCATCGTGCCCACGGTAATAAGACCCGTGAGAACCCCCAAGATCGCTTCGAGCAGCTGATCCGCGAAACTGCCGATGCCATGCGCGCTACAGGGACGCTCGAGGAGGATAAGCCGGCCCCCTACGCCGAAATCCCCTTTCATCGTGCCGCTAAGGAGATTAGGCCGGGTCCCAGCGTTATGTGCAGCACGTGCTGCGCCACTGTCACTCGCCTAGGTTCTTTGTGATAGATACGGGGTATATAGGGCTGGCACCAGCGGAAGCGGAGGCAGGCGACGAGGTGTATTAGTTTGCCAGCGCCAGGTTTCCGTTTATTCTTTAAAAGAAGGACGGTGTCGCCTCTTAAGATGAAATATATCTACACCGCTTGTCAGGGGAAGGGTATATTGAGAAACGGCCCTGGATAGTCGTTAAAGAAAAGCCACGGTCTGAGGCTGGACTGATCACGATTTTATAAATAAGTAGCAAAGATAATGGCTCCCCGGGCTATGCTTTTCGTTATGCCAAAAGATGTGGCAGTATTTGTGAATGTGTGTCACTCAGCCGGCTTTAACCTTTTTATAAATGGTGGCCGGGAGCGAAGGTTAAAGTCAGGGGGTGCGCTGAGGTAGAAATGGTAACCAAAGGTGTCTTAGATTTAATTAGTTGTATAACGAGTTGCTGCTTTAGGTTTTAGGGATTCGGTCATAATATTTAGGATATAATAAGGCAGGGTCCATATATTAGATAGCATTGATGGAAAAGGGATATACCCCCTAGCGTATTATTAGGGACAACTTATTATTAGAGCCGGGGATAGAAAACACGTTCTCTGTAACGCCAACTAATAGGGATACCCTGTTACCGACGTTACACAGGGCTAGATCGCCACTTATTAGGTAATAAGCGCTTACGGATGCTCCTACTAAAAGTATCCGCTCACCGCTTTCTTGGCATTTTAACCATTATAGGGCTTGCCCACTATAACCCACTGAAAATATAGCGCTTCCACCAAACCCCACCATCGCCATCATTGTCACAACTACTTCTATCGAACTCAATTGCGCGTAATTAACGTTAATTGCAGGGTAACTATCTACTTTCTTCTGTTTGATCGCCGCAGTGGCGCTGGCACTAGTGATGTTTCTAGCGCCGCTTCTTCCACTTCTTCCTCCCAGACATCTACTCCAAATCCTTCTAACTCTACGTCTTCCGAATTCACTTCTGACTGTTACCACAGAGCCGAATCTACAGATTCGAAATCCTCATCCTCATCCTCTATAACTACCTCTCCTACAATTTTAACGATACAGTTGACCTTACAACTCTTCATCTAATTTAGCCGACCCTCCTTATATTCGTTTCCTCCCTTATAACGAATAACCTCCTGTATGTAATGTATAATCCGTTAAATCCATTCACGGATCTTCTGTTATGGTAACTCTCTTTAAGCCTTTAGCTAAGCCTTCTCCACTTCCTTCCGACTCTGTGGAGCGCCTTGTTTTGTTATTTGCCTCTTTAGATAGAACTATGTAGGCTTGATTATATTGAGATCCGGAGAGTTAAGGTATTATAATAAACGTAATACCTTTAACAGGTTTATTATTACAGCGTTAGCGTGGTGTATATATGCCGGCACGTTATCCTTTATTATAAGAAACTTAGGGCCACACCGCTACGCGAAAGGGATTAACTTCAGCACTAACACTTATTTCTAGTATTAATACCAGTTAATCCCTTTCCCGTTTCCTCTCGTTAGCTTACCGTTAGCCTTGGTCCATTGCCATTACGGAACCTAGTTAAGGTTCTTTTAATTAATCCGAAAGTGAGATATCGGGTTATTCAGCTCCCACTCAGCTTTATAAATAGGTTTAAGCGCCTTATTTATCTTCTTTAAGTTTATATTAGTTAACTTCCTGTCTGTAGCAGTTTCCTGCTTTTAGATATAGTAAGGACCCTGAAAATCGTAATAAAAAGAAACTTAGAATATAAACTCTATATATCCTTTTTACCTTTTACAAATACAGCTTTACAGATACCGCTCTACTAAAGTCCTCTATACTTAATACCCTCTATAACGATAGCTAATAATAACAGCTGTTTTATCAGTCTAAATCACCTTTATCTAATCCTTAAAGGTTTAATCTTTATAATTAAGACACTACTTTAATCTCGCTACCCACATCTCCTTCGTTAACCCAGGCTTATAAGTAGGTTTCGTCTTTTTTATACCAGCCTTCTGTAGAATCCGTTATACCGTTATGGGGGAGACTTGCCCCTTTAGTTTAATAGCGATTTAAACGTATAACTTCTCACGACTGTAACGATCACGACGAACCTTAGTAAGGACCTTTTCCTGAATAGCTTCTTATTTGTTAGGGCGGCCAGGCTTTGGTGTATTAGTAACATAGGAGCTATTAAGCCGGCCATAAACACCGTTAGAAGTTACAGGTTTGTATCCAGCCTTAATTACACGGTCGAGAATATCGTTTAAAGTCCATAGAGGGATGTTGGTAACCTGTTGGATTTGGGTATTTGTTAAACTGACGGCTTTAAGGGTTAAGGCCTGAGCACGAGTTACATTATTAGTGTATGGCTTTATGGCTGAAAGATAGATAAGATAATAGTTATAATAGATAAAGTAAAAAAGAGGCGTCGGAACTACCTTCCGCTTGCGGATCTTGATATATTTTCATGGGCGCGGATTTCAACGGCAATCGCCACGGCAACCGGTTTGCCACCTGTGGCGACTGCCAACACAAGCCTGTGCGCTGGCTATTTTTGACCCTGGAACGTGGCTTTTTGCAAGCTAATCGCTTATAGTGGTTAACCGCTGTGGCTTCCTGGAATGCCCACTGAAGGAATTCTGCCGGCAGAAAAGAACTGAAAGCGGTGAGCGGATACTTTTGGTAGGAGCATCCGTACTTAGCCTCTCCCTGGCCGAAAGATAGATTTTTGCCTCAGCTGCCAGGCCATGCAGTTTGGGTACAGAGGGTCTAGTACTGTCTCTCTTAACCCATTTGGCACGCCCTGTAGCTTTAAGGTGGGGGCCTAGACGGCGTCACCGGTCTCTAGACGAAAGAGCAGCAGTTACAGCTTTTTGGGATTGTGAAATGTTCCTGGAAAGTGGGTGACCCATTGTAGCGGCTGCACTACATCCCTTTTCCCATTGTCGAGGCTGTGCCTTCTGTTAGCCTAGTTAGCCAGGGTGGCTAGTCTGTGCAGCTGCGATCCGGAACCTAGGGTAAGGAGTTAGCAGTATAACTTTGGAGATGGTAACTCCGAATTGAAGAGCAAATCCCCATCGCTGTACCTTCTTAGCGTCTAATACCCGCATTTAACATAGCTCTAAGTAGAAGCTCCGGGTGCTGTTGACGATTAAGGCACTTGGTTGGCTGCGAGTCTCAGTATACGTTAACCTTTTTTTTTATAGTAATTCCCTAAATTATTACAGTAAGTAAGCCAGGCTGTAATAACGTGCATGATAAGCGAGTTGCGCGGACAAGCGAGTCGCGCACCCTAACAAAATTTAGTAGCCGAAATGTGAAAAAGGTGATAAGAAATTGATAGGGTTACTAACAATTTACTATCATCTTTTCGCGTGCAGACCACCAAATTTTATTAGGGTACGCGACTCGCTTGTCTGCGCGACTCGCTTATCATGCACGTAACCACTAATTGCGGGTTAAATAGTTAGGCTAAAGTAAAGGTATAATTATTAAAATAAAAGAGTTAGGGGATTCTAGCTAAGATAAAAGCTTCTATTTCAGTTAAGCCTAATGTACATTTGTCGACGTTAAATCTCCTAAGGTAAGGCAAAGCGTAGAGTTTTATTGAAAAGGCCCACTTTAATAAGATACTCTAATATGTTTCTGGAAGGACAAGCTATATAGCCAGACCCTTAGCAATCTTAGCCTTATAAGTAAACCGTAAGTTAGCTTGCTTATTAAGCGCAGTTTCCACCTGCACTACAGCTAATGTTTTATATCCCACCGCCCCACAGGCCCTTGCCCTTTGCACTACGGCTAGGGTGGCCAGCTTCGAGATTGGATTTATTCGCCTTTTTAAGCTAGGACCCTGGCCAGGCTTCCGAATAGCGGCAGCGCACCCTTCTTTACGGCTATATATAAGTCTAGTTAAGTACTAAATAGCAGCACGTATAAGTATACTATAGATGACACGTATTATAGTAAGGTAGGTATGCCAGCTATCTGTCCGACACTAAGGCGTGCCTGGCATGGATTTCAGTAAGCTAGGTATGTATAGTAATAGTAGACTTGATAACTCCCGGGCTTAATGCAGATTTTAATTATTAAGGGTATTAAGATAAGTGTTAGGAGAGGGAGAGAGAGGTATATACAGTAAATATACTTAACTTAGCTTTATTATCTATATTTAGATATAAATTAATTCCCCTAGCCTACTCCCCATTTTTAACTTTAATGTTTAACTACATTATCGGACCGCTTACTTACTTTAAGTATTTATAGTTACTTTATAATATACGATTAAGCTTAAAAGGAGCTTACTATAAGTAAGTAATTAAATATTTACGCTCTTCTTGTTTTAATTATAATCTCCTTACTCTTAAACTTTAATAACCTACCTTTAATTAAGATAAGAACAGAAACCTTAATTTAAGTAACTATATTTTCTATTTAGTAAAAACTATTTTTTCGGCAGCCTTATAACATCCAGTTTAACGTCTTTAAGCTTACTAAGGTGCTATTATAAATAACCGTTGGTCTATTAATCTACATTTGACTTTACATTAGGTTAGCCTGAACTTTATAAATCTAAGTAAACCTCTTTCCAGCTACTACATTCTAGCCTTAAGAATAGAACCCTTAAGGGATGTGTTATTACTCTTGTCTTCTTAATGCTTTAAGCTTTAGCAATTGGAACAGCAATGGTAATAATTGTAGCAGAGATATATAATAACGTACCATCTCTTTTATAGTAAGTTAGAAGTCTTATTAAAGCTTTGAATTAATACTAATCTCCGCCGTAACGTTTCTAACCTTATAAAATTAAATAAAAATAAGTTCTATATGTTCCCAGCTGTCTTTTCGTCTTTAGTTACCCTTCGTTCCAGCACTGTCAGCACGTATAGTGCCTTAAATATTAGCGTATTAGCTTACTCCGTTAGAAGTGTAATGAAATTAACTACCTTAAAACTACCAGATAATTAGTTACGTAAGGTTGTCCTTAATTATCCTACTATCTGCTTAGTAATAAGTGGAAACGGTTAGCTTAACCTTACTGGAACAGGAATATATACTTAAAGCTTTATCCCTACCTTATATATTAATAAGAATACTATTTAGCTAATATAATTATAAGGCTATTATATTATATTACGTATAGCTATTCTTTACTATACTTTTCCGTCTTATTTAATTTATAAGCTTAAAGCTGCTCTGCGTATTTTAACTCAATGTTAAACACTATCTACCACACTAGATGAAAAGACTATACGAGAAAGTAATATAAATAAATATTCTATTTTACATGGCTATTTATCTTACTTATTACGCCCAGCAGTATCGGCTAGATATTAAGCCATACGAGAGCGCCATTATTTGCCAGATTATCACTCTTACACAGTAGAACGCTAATCTTTCTTTAAATGCATACTTTAACCGTTTTAAAAGGTAGTGGTTATTTTAAGGGTGTATTATTATTATATTTATTACTAGGATTACTGTAGAGGTTACTGTTACCCTACTGTCGTACCAAACTATAAATAACATCCTTTACATCTATAGGGATAACCTTAACCTAAAGTCCTACCCTTAGATAGAAGCGGTAGCTTACCTATATGGTAATAAGAATAAAATCTTAGTTATATGTACAGTGGTTATTATATACATATTATAGACTGTTAGCTAGGTTTATTAACATTATATGTTATTATAGTAAGAATATTAGATAAAGTTAAGTCTTATAACTTTATAATGTGTGTTAGTTACTTATTTTATATTAACGCTTAGTATCCTTACCTTTATTATATATTAGCTAGCTATCATAACGAAAACGTATATCTGCCTTATATACACACCCCATTACAGGCAGTATAAAGAAGCGTAATAGAGTGTTAGGTAAATTATAACACCTTTTACTTAGATTAATCTAGCTGTTAATATAGCTTATAAGGTTACTAAGTTATTTACTTACGTATTATAACGTATATTAAATCCAGTCTTCCAGGTTATTGGAAAACGTTTAAAACCTACTTTAGCTGACCATAACTTTATATAAATAGTAGTAAAGGTAAAGCGAGAAGAGAAGATTCTAATGCCTTTTTAAACCGTTAGGGAGAATTTTAATTTAGAGTGTAGTCCCATCTCCGCCAGAACCTAGCTACCACTTACTAATCATTAATGCCAGTGTAAGCCCTATTCTTTCGCGGCCTCTTAAAAGTGTCGCTTAGCCACTGAAAGCCCATCATCCATTAATAAAGCGTTCTGACAGATATTAGGTATGTAATAGATAGTCAGCCTTACATTCAGATACTACTATACAGATTTTGCTAAATTTTCTAAGCTTTTGTAATACAATCTTATATTAATAGTAGTAATGTGGAAGTTATAAGCGCTAGTAAAATGTACTATAAATATCCTCTATATATAAAAGAATGTCTATTTATACCATAGTCCCGGTCTATTTGTACCGTACCCCACTTAAACCCCTATACAGAACCCTAACCCCCGCCCGCTCCAGAATCCACGATTGCATCCACAGTCGCATTTTGCAACCATATTTCAATTGAATGCGCGAAATTAACTGAACTAGCGAAACTAACGCAATTAGGCCCAAATCCACTGATTCTGCAATAAAATTACAATCGAATACCTACTACTAGTTGCTTACTAAGCAGCTCCTCCGTCGCCTGATTGGCCAGAACGTTTGGTTTGGCTACTAGTACGCGTTTTTTTCGTCACGCCCGCAGTTAACAATGCCTTGCCTTGGTTGATCCAGACGCTTTTCTAGGCCCTCATCTCGCCTTTCCGCCATTCACAGCCTCGCTAGCGCCGTTGCTGGGCGTTGGAACCGCTTGGCCATCCCTTATAGCCGTTATCTGGCTCCTCAAGCGCAACCCCCTCCCACTGGGAGGGCTCACGCTGTATAGAGGGGCCGTACACTACCTCCACGGCCACACCACTCCACCGCTGGCTAACTGGTTGGCTGGCCACTATAATAGAGGAGCCCACTGGTGTAGGGGGTTCCTCAGGGGGCCCCTAAGCCTCCTGGGGCGGCTGTGTAGCCGGACTAACAGCCTGGCTGCCCTGGGGAAGCGGTTCCGTAAGCCTTGGTGCATTGGGGTAGCTAGCAAAAGCCGTAGAACCACGTGGTCTTCCACCTAGACTCCTTAAGTAGACCTCCGGCATCCCCCCACTAATGGCGCAATTCTAACTCGACAATAAACCTAACCTAACATTTTCATCACCAAATTTCGCAGCTAAATTAAGTCTATTCCATTCCAAACTAGGCAAGCACGTAGTTTATATACGTAAAATCAATCTAGTTAATGACAATAACCTCCTGGACCTCTTCCTCGGCCTTACTTGCCGATACCTCCGCAACTATCTCCTCCAGCACCCTCTGTGAGCTCCGGATCTTCTTAATCTTTATAAAGGTGTTGTTAGGGCCATTCAAACGATAGACATGTACGGCAAGCCTCCCTCTGATATTCCTTGGAAGTCACATGGCTAAACCCCCTGCTCTAGGGACCTCGGGGTCGAATGTCTTCACGAACTGTCGAAACTGCGAATCTCCGTCGAAACTCAGCAAACCTCCCTAAACTGCAGGCTTGATGCGATTAACCGCAAAGTCGAGGCGTCCAATGCTAGTATAGCCGGCATAGAAACAAACCTTGAGAAACGCTCTCGTGCTATCCTTGACGCCATTGGGACTGTTACACAGAAAGCAGGCTTTGACGTTCAAGCTAGGCTTGAGTCCCTGGAGACCCTCATCCGAACATCCCAGCAACAGCAGGCGCGACAGCTCACAAGCATTGTAGGTACTAAGCTTTTGCGTCTTTGGGCGACTCTTTGAGCAACTCAATTTGGTTCTGATAACGGTGCAGATTCGTCTGCTTGAAAAGCCCGCCGCACTTCGCAATGTCTGCGATGCTGCCCCTTATCTTCATGGGCTCCCAAGGCACTCCGTGCAGACATCTGGCACGCAGTCGACTACGTGTCGCTGCGATCTCAAGGAGCGGACTCATTCGGTAGCACAGAAGCGATTTTCATTCGGCAGCCACATTCTCTTTGGCCAGCACCAACAGTCCTCCAGGCATTCGTCCTACTGTCCCCTGTACACGACATCTGAAAACCGGCAGATCGTCGGCGGCCGCTTCCGCGTCTCCTTCACCAAGGCGCTCTCCTATCTCGTGGAGATCAGCATCTCGTTGAAAACCGGCGCTGGCGGCTTCTCCATCGGTCAGATGCTCCATGTCATAGTAGTTGTCGAAGAAAGCGCGGCACTGAAGGCCCTCGATGCGGCTAGTTTCACAATGGGGTTTACTATGGGGAGACCGCCTACTGCCGGCGATATTGTTAAAACCTTTACAACTGTAGACAGGACTGTTGCGATCCTTTACCAAAGGGGCCAGGCTTCTCCATATGAAGTCAACAGCCGGGGCAGAAGCCATTTTGAGGTGAGCGAGCGCAACTGGCCTTACCCTATAACCCATCCTTGATCCCCGAACTTATCAGATGATAGTATCTTCTTGATGGTCTGCGTCTGCCGGCACGATACCCCTTCATCTTCGCATCTTTTGAGGTGATGGACGCAATTATTCGCCTTCTGAGAACGACGTTAAGTGGCTCTAGAGCTGTACTTGGTCATAAGGGTAGTGGCTACTGGTGAGTTTTTGCCGAGCCGTTCCGAATCTAGATGTACCTATGTCCACATAGGGAAGACATTGAGCTTGGATACCCCCAGTATCTACCTACCTGCCTCTGCGTGGCCAAGGCGCACTATTCTAAGATTTCTCTAGGACTTGCTTGGGCAAAATTGGAAATTCCTGCGCCTGGAGTCGGCTATTTGAATCTGGTGACGTCGGTCAGTTCTGGGGAGAAGTAGCAAACACCATTGTTCCTCTTCTCCCAGATAACCAGCTCAACTTCTTCAACGAACTAGCAGCACTTGAACTTCTACTCGCCGCACCAGCTATCCACGCATGTAAGGGAGGGCATATTCTTGGCCGTCGTCGCTGACAGATGGCGCTGAGTGACCGCAGTGGCTAATCATGTGACGCAGATCTTGACTTATCCCCTTTAGCAATCGCGATTCTGAACCAGCGTGAGCAGAACCTTCTTTTGATCCTGCAAGAATCGCCAGGAGCCGCGGAAGAAAGAATCTACGGCATGACCGCCTTGCATCTATGCTCGAACTGGCCCGATGGCCTGAGGATTTTATTGAAATCCAAAATCATGACTGAGACGACGATCAACGCGACCGTTCATGTAACCGAGCGTCCGTGGACTGCATTAGATTTTGCTCTTCACTTCAAGAACATGGATTCCATCAACGTCCTGTTAGACGCCGGCTGTTACTGGGACGGGTTCGAAGATAACGTCTGCGTGTTTTTGCCGGAACCGGCTGTCGAGGCTATTGCTCAGAGCCTTGCGTCACGACGGCGACTTTTACTGGAACTTGCCAGAACGAATCTACCACCGTCCTCGTTCCTAAAAACCCACCTCCAAGGCCAGCATTGGCCTAGGGTTAAAGATATCGTCTCTGTTCCACAACGTAGGATTTCTAACTTTCAATCTTATCACACTCATAATCAGCGCCGAACCCGAGACCCGGGGCAGCTCTTTCACCTTTGGCCAGATACTGTCCACCATGCTTCTTGCAGTTCCTCTGCTTGTGATCGTGGTGGAGATCATCTCGGCGGCGGCTGGCGATCCCGAGGTCAAGAAGCGATTCTCCGCCCTTGGAGGTATCGCACGGGAAGATGAAGCGAAGACGGTTTATTCAATCCAAGCTCTACGGGAGGAATACGAGGGTCGGGGGCAGGAAAGCAATAGTAGCGACCTACAACACCAAACCGCGGGACTTGACCCGAGTCCTTCCGCTAGTGCGGCTTCTTACACGCATTGGCGCACCTGCAACCACCAACACAAGATTAGGATCGGATGGGCCTTTCTCCTGCTCATGTTGCAGGCATGGTACGCCTCCATTTCGTCGTTACTGTGGTACTCGATCAGTCCAGACAGGCCGACAGCGGCACTGAGGTCATATTTCCCTTGGCTTTTCATCACGCTTCCCTCAGCCATGTACTTCATGGTCATCCTCGCCATCGAAGCGCGGGGCTCTAAAGCGGTCAACATCTCCGGGTTCATCACTGCGACAGTGTACTCTGTTGCTCTCTGGCCGGTGTGTCTGTCGAAGCTCGGAGGTGGGCCGAAGAGGCCGGCGTCTGTTCAGAGCCTTGTAGATGATCCATGGCCGTCGCCGATTGTTTATGTTGTCGCCTCTGCCGTGTTTTTTCTTCTCTACGTCGCCTGTGTGTGCGCGATTGCACTCTACCGAAGAGGTTTAGGCTAGCTAGACAGGATGTAAATCCCACAAAAGGAGTGCAAAGCCTCCCAGTATGATTACTCGAACTCGAAACGCGAGGTTGTGTTTTCGGCGAGGCTTGTCGGAGTATTGTAGCATAGAGGCTGGCCACGAGGAGGATTAGGAACACCTGGGTGGTCAGAACTTGGACGGTCTGAGCGAGATACAAGGCGACCTAGTTCACTTGCCACAGAGATGCGACAGAGATACATTATCCAGCATGCCAGGCTGGTCCGGAGAGCGAGACCTACCAAACTGGACCACGTCTACTCCAGCTTTAGAGTTACGCTCTGAAAACTAACACTAGTTTCAATAGGTCTGTTCTGGTTGCTTTATATATGAAGGAAACGGTAATACTTGGCGGTGGACCAGTGTCTCAAAATTGGGTCCACGCATTTGGGGTCTGCCCCGAATTCAAAGCGAGGCATGCGCTTGAACACCTCCACCACGCTAGCGACGTAGCGAGCCCGCACTTGCAGCCTGCCAGGCTGCTACTCGTCTGGAAGATGCAACTCATAGTTGTGCCGCACATATCTCTTGAGCCCGGTTCGGAACGGCGTATCAGTCGCCCACATCATGTGGTACGCAAACTCGTCAAACACGTTTTGGAACGGCTTGGCGTAGTCGACGACCGGTAGATGCACCTCCAACGGCACCACAGCCTTTATACCCCCCCTCCCCCCAGCATCCCGTACACCTTGTCCCGAGGGTAGGTGGTGTCGTTGAGGGTGGCCATGTACAGTAGCAATTCCAACATCTTGTTGGTCTCGGCCACGTACCTCTCAGCCACTTGCCGCCCGCGCGCGCCCGAGTCCATGAGGGACTTGGCATACAGAACGTACGTGTACCTAATGAACGGATCCTTCAATGGTCTCCATTCCCGTCTTCGGAATGCTGACAATGTGGCTCACCAAGAAACGGTTCGCCTTCTTCAGGTATAGCAATCACGTGACGGTTTTTATTTATTTATGGCATCTGATAGGGGGGCACCCCCCAAATTTTAAGGGGGCACCCAAGCACAGGCCATTTTACTGGGGGGGCACCCCCCACAAATTGCGTGGCTTCCACCATTACTGCAATAGTAGAAGATCTTTTTTTGCAGTAACTCACAACAATTATTGATACTAAACTGTGATCCGAATGATTCTCAGCATTGCCGCAAGGCCGTGAGGCCCAAAAACTATTCTAGTATTACTATTACAACCCCAGCCAGACTCCGCGTTTTTCCACT